>Ga0302046_10001893_pt1 | contig 19577 bp, 14 predicted proteins | sample RVTome_11_FD_200261 | JGI IMG/M metagenome (GOLD analysis project Ga0302046, IMG submission 200261) | Soil microbial communities from uranium-contaminated site in the Upper Colorado River Basin, Wyoming, United States - RVT147D111 (version 2) ...
AAACCGGAAGTCACGCGGCTGGGGCGGAGGGCCCAACCCAGAGCGGACCATCGAACAAGCAACGGAAAGTGACGGACGGATGAGTAGAACTGTAGTTTGCGTTGGCGCTGTCGTCCGTCGATCGGACGAAATACTGCTCGTCCGGCAAAGTGCAGGCCACTCTCTTGAAGGGCGATGGACCATCCCTTGGGGACGGCTTGGAGAAGGTGAGTCGCCAACTCTTGCCGCGATACGAGAAACCGAAGAAGAGAGCGGGGTGACCGCCGAGGTCGAGGGTCTTCTTGGAGTACAGGAGCTTCCAGAGCCATGGATGGGCATGATCGGCATGATATTTATCTGCCGACACGTCGATGGAGAGCCGACGCCGGACAATCGGGAAACTGATGAGCAAGGTACTTCAACCGAGGGGCTTTGGAAGAGTGCTCAGAAAATCTAGATCCGCTCAGCTATTGGTTAGTTAGTCGCGTTTTTGACAATCGACACGTCTTGATAAAACCAGACGAGTCCAATCCGTTTTGTCCGTGCGCGGGTTACTTTTAGCCTAGCATTCGCAGGCCCGTTTTGGCCGCTTGCGGACCTTTTGTGACTGTATGGCTAGAAATGTCGAGATAAAGGCTAAGGTAACCGATCTGTCGCTGACTCGCGCTCGATTGGCCAAGCTGAACACCGGGGAAAGTGGCCGACCATCAGCATCATTTGTGCGTGGAGGGACCACCAACATTCCAAACAGAGACTTTTCAACACAAGCCCCGCGTTTCACGCGCAGAAAGAGTCTCCGTTGCCTGCTGACGACTGTCGCGTAGCCGTAACGCTCGGAAAGTAGGGCACTGTTCCGCACAGCCACGTAGATAAAAAAGACTGTAAAAACAAATAGTTATTCGTGGCGGAGGGAGTGGGATTCGAACCCACGGTGCGGAAAACCGCACACTTGATTTCGAGTCAAGCCCGTTCGACCACTCCGGCATCCCTCCGCGGGCGAATCTAGCAGTTCGCATGGCGTGCGGCAAACCAGCGCGCCGCAGCGGCGCGAGCGTTCCGCCGCTAACGATTGATCGCGCTGGCGCTCAGGTGCCCGAGCCACACGGCAAGCAGGCAAAGCCCCACGGACGACAGCACGTTCGCGACCGCAAAAGGCCATTCTCCGGCTCGCAGCAGGCTCAAGGTCTCGATGCTGAACGATGAGAAGGTCGTATAGCCGCCGCAAATCCCGAACATCAGGAACGCCCGGGCATCCGCCGCCAATAGCCGGCCGTCGGCACTGAGCCAAGTCGCCAAGAATCCGATGAGTAAGGATCCGCTGACGTTGACTATGATCGTGCCCCACGGGAACGCAGTGCCGAAGTGCCTCGTGACGAAACTGGAGCACCAAAAGCGAGCGACGCCGCCGAGAGCGCTTCCCAGTCCGATCCACCAATAGGTCAACATTTTCAGTACCTTCGTCGAGACCTCCGCGGAGGACCGGTATAGTAGCACCGCCGCCGCGTCGCTCACGCCGGGCCCGGCGAACGCAGAGCGTCAGCGTGAGATTGCAGTGCTAAGGAGTTGCCTGTTTGGAGCGTTCACGAGCCCTCGAGCAAATTTCGAAGATCGTCGGCCCGCAAGGCGTCGTCGATGCTGACGCCGCTAAGAGCCTGCTGAGAGACGAGCGTGGCCTCTACACGGGTGCCGCCGCCCTCGTCGTGCGTCCCGGCTCGACGCAGGAGTGCGCCGCGATTCTGCGTATCTGCAATGACTCGCGCCTCGGGGTCGTTCCGCAGGGAGGCAATACGGGCTATTGCGGCGGCGCGACGCCGTTTGACGGCGAGAGGCAGATACTGCTGAATCTCTCCCGCATGCGGCGGGTGCGCCGCATCGACAGCGTTAGGTTCACGATGACGGCCGAGGCCGGCGTGGTGCTCGCCGATGCTCAGGCCGCCGCCGCCGAGCACCAGCTCCTGTTGCCGCTGAGCATGGGGTCGGAGGGTTCCTGCGAGCTCGGCGGCAATCTTTCGACCAATGCCGGCGGTCTCAACGTGGTGCGCTACGGCATGGCGCGCGATCTCGTTCTCGGGCTCGAGGTGGTGCTGCCGAGCGGCGACGTGCTTTCCGATCTCAAGGGCCTGCACAAGGACAATACCGGCTACAATCTGAAAAGCCTGTTTCTCGGCGCCGAAGGGACCTTGGGCGTAATCACCGCCGCCGTCCTCAAGCTGTTTCCAGAGCCGCAAAGCCGCCAGACCGCCTGGCTCGCGGTTGCAGACGTCGACGCCGCCTGCCGGTTGCTCGGCACGGCGCGGCGCCGCAGCGGCGATCAGGTCGTCTCAGCCGAGTACATTTCCCGCCAGTCCTTGCAGCTCGTCTTGACTCACGTCGGCGACGTCATGGATCCGCTCGGGGAACCGTACGAGCACCAGGTCTTGCTCGAGCTCGCGGGCTCCACCAGCGATGCGGCGCTGCGCGAGGTGCTGGAAGAGATGCTCGAGCGCGGCCTCGCCGACGGCGATATTCTCGACGGCGTGCTCGCGGAGTCGAGCCGGCAGCGCGATGCCCTGTGGCGGCTGCGAGAAACGATACCCGAGGCCGAGCGTCGCGAGGCGCGCGGCGTGAAGCACGATATCGCCGTGCCGATCACGGCGATACCGGCGTTTCTCGACGCCGCGAAGCAGCAGCTGTCGGCCATTGCCGCACATCGTTTGTCCGTATTCGGTCATTTGGGTGACGAGAATCTGCATTACAATTTGATGCCGCCCCCGGGATCGCCGCGCTTCGATGACGGGGTGGCGCGCGCGCTGTCGGAGGCGCTCTATGCGCACGTGGAGGAGCTGGGCGGCAGCTTCAGCGCCGAGCACGGCGTCGGCATCTTCAAGCGCGCTGAGCTCGAGCGCTTCAAGTCGCCCGAGGCCCTCGAGCTCATGCGGCGCATTAAGGCGGCATTGGATCCGAAGGGCATCATGAATCCGGGCAAGGTCGTCGGGTAAGGTCGGTGCTTCGCGCCAGACAGAAACTCGGCAAATACAAAATCCAACGCTGTTTGAGCAACGGCAGCATCGCTGCCGTCTATCAAGCCTACGACACGATTCACGGCTTGCGCGTAGCGCTCAAGGTTCCTCACCCGAAGGCCATGGATGAATATTTTCTCGCGGATTTTCGCCGTGAGGCGCGGATGGCGCCCAAGCTCGAGCACGCCAACATCGTGCCGATACGCGATGCTTCCTTCGTCGACGGCCACTTCGTGATCTCCATGCCGCTCGGCGAGTGCTCGCTCGCCGATCGAATGCGCCGTCGCCTGGCGACGAGCACTGCGCTCGACTACGCGGACCAGGCGCTGGCGGCTGTAGCTCATGCTCACGAGCGCAAGGTCATTCACTGCGACATCAAGCCCGACAACTTCGTGATTTTTCCGGGCAACCAATTGAAGCTCGGTGACTTCGCGTTCTCCAAGATTGCACAACGAACCCTGAAACAGGCCTCGGGTTCGGGGACTGTCGGTTACATGGCGCCGGAGCAAGCCGTCGGCCGGCCAATGTTCCAATCGGACGTATTCGCCCTGGGCTTGCTGATATACGAGCTGTTCTCCGGGCACCTGCACGGCTGGCCGTATCAATGGCCGCCTGCGCGCATCAAGCGCGTTCGCGAGAGGCTGGGCCCGGAGCTCGTCGAATGGCTCCGAAAAGCGGTGCAGGTTCGGCCCGAGAAGCGTTATAAAGATGCCGTTGCGATGTATCGTGAATTCAAGCGCGTACGCAACGGCACGGGCAAACGGCGCCGGCGCGCGAGCCGCAAGCCCATCGATCCGTCATTGTGGGAATCGGTGCGCGTCCAACAGTTCCAGAAGAAATACCAACAGGTCCTGGAAACGCGTCACAAGTGCACGCACTGCGACGGCCCGATCTCGGAAGCGATGCAGTGCTGCCCGTGGTGCAGCACGAGCGTGCGGCATACCGCGCTGGAGACCGCGTTTCCGTCGGAGTGCCCGCGCTGCCACGGCGGCGCGAAGCTCGATTGGCGATATTGCGCATGGTGCTACGGTTACGGTTTCGACGTGGAAACGAAACGCCGCTATTCCGACCGACGCTACAGCGCGCATTGCTCGAACGCCAAGTGCAAGGGGCTGCTGCTGCCCTTCATGCGCTACTGCCCCTGGTGTCGAACCAAGGTCAAACGCGCTTGGACGCTTCCGGGAAGCCAGCAGCGTTGCCCGACATGCCGCTGGGGCGTGGACACCGATTTCTGGAGTCATTGTCCCTGGTGCAATAAGGAGCTCGCGAGATGAAGCCAGAGTCAGCGAAGAGCCGGCTCTTTCTGGGCGAGGAAGCTTTCGAGTGTGTGGATCACGTCTGGCCTCAGGGGCAGATCTGCGTGCGCACCTATCGGGGGCCGGACAAGGAGTCGGCCAACGAGGACGCCGCGGCGATCATCCCTTATGGGCAAGGCGGGCTCGTGCTGGCCGTTGCCGACGGCGTCGGCGGCGGCCCGGGCGGACGGGACGCTTCGAATCGAGCCGTGCAAACGCTTCACGACGTGCTCAAGGATATCGACGGCGAGCCGGACTCGCTGCGGGCCGCGATCGTGGACGCGGTCGAGGCGGCCAATCGAAAGATCCTCGAGCTCGGTCGCGGCGCGGCGACGACGCTGGTCGTCGGTGAAATGTTGAACGGCCGGATACGCAGCTATCATGTCGGCGACTCGGAGCTCATGAGCGTCGGCCAGCGCGGTCGAATCAAGCTGCGCGTGACGCCGCACTCGCCGACCGGCTTCGCGGTGGAAGCCGGTCTGCTCGATGAGGATGAGGCCGTCGAGCACGACGCGCGACATCTGCTTTTCAACGTGATCGGGGCGCCGGATATGCGAATCGAGATCGGCACACCGGTAAAGCTCGGCGGCTACGACACGGTGCTGTTGAGCAGCGACGGCTTGTTGGACAATCTCTATCTCGATGAGATCGTCGGCATCATTCGCGCCGGGAGCCTGCGGAGGGCCGCCGACGCTCTGGTGAAGCTGGCGCGTGACCGCATGGCCGGAACGTCCGAGGGACCCTCGAAGCCAGACGACCTGACCGTGATTCTCTACCGTCTGCCGCGCAAGCGCCGCAAGAAGACATGAGCCCGAAAGTGTGTAGTATGAGCTCAGTGTACGAGCTAGATTCGTCAACAAGGAGAATGCAAATGAGTATCCGACCTCAGAGGAGTTTTGTCATGGTGGCCGTGCTGCTGATCCCGTTGCCGCTGATGGCGGAGGTGACGAACTTTGACGTTTCGATGAGCGGCGATCAAGAAGTGCCCGGCCCGGGCGACGAGGACGGGCAGGCGAGCGGCACTTTGTCCATCGATGACGTAGCCGGAACGATCTCCTGGAACTTCAGCTACTCGGGTATCGCCGCGCCTGCGGCGATGCACATCCACACCGGCGCCTCTGGTGAGGGCGGCGGCGTCGTCGTGCCGCTCAATGTGGAGACGAGCGGAGGCGAGGGCACGCTGATCGGATCGGTGACGGTGGAAGCGGATGCGATTGCATCGATTCTCGCGTCTCCCGAGAGTTTCTACGTCAACGTGCACAACGCCGATTTCAGACCCGGCGCGATCAGGGGCCAACTCGGCAACTAGCGCCCTACGGCCCGATCGAGAACGGGCTGCCGGCTAGGACGGGCCGGCGGAGGCCGGCCTGTTTTGCGTGCTCGCGTAACGCTCGAGCACGCGCTCGTAGGCCTGAGCGAAGATCTCCAGAAATCCCTGCGGCATCTGACCGGGCGGTTGCCGCGCGAGCGCCGTGTATAGGGCCGTGTAGCGCTGCCAGTATTTCGTGGCGTTGCTCGTTCCCAGAATCGCGCCGCGCTTGCCGCCGGAGTTGCAACTTTGCTCGATCTCGTCGGGATCCAATTTCTCGAGGTATTCGCTCAGCGCCGAGGACATCGCCAGCAACAGCGCCCGCTCGTGCGCGGCGATATCGTCGAAAGCCTCGCGCACTGCATTGACCGCGGAGAGATACTCGGGCTTGTCGAGAAAGAATAGATTCTCGAGAGCCTCGTCGACGTTCGCCGAGAACTTCAACAGATTGTTCGCTCGAGGCTGGATCGTCGTGTTCGGCAGGCGCAGCGCCTTTTTCTGGCTGGCGCGCTGCTCCACGCCGCGGCGCAGGCCGATTGCCAGCTCCCGCATGAGCCGCCCGGCCCTGTGAAGCATCAGCGCCGAGTCCTTCTGTTCGAGCGGCCGGGGCGTGATGCCGGCACCCCGCAGGAACGCGAAAAGGCCGACCTGATCGTCGCTCGGCGTCGGGATATCGACGGGGGCCTTGCTCGGCCCCGCTTCCCCGGCAGGCGGCGGCTGCTCGTCCGCCGCCGCCGGTGCAGGCGCCGTATCCGAATGCTCCTTCGCGGCGGCTGCTCGCCGCTGGCGCCGCTTCGCGCTGCGTTCGGCGGTATCTTCGACGAGCCGCAGCTGCGCGGCGCGTTCAGCGGCCGCTTTGAGCGTATCCGTCGCCGTGTCGTCGTCGAGGATTTCCTCTATCGCAAGCGCGCTGAGCTCGTCTTCGGATACCAGCGTGTAGCCGGTCGGCGTGGCCGTCTCGGCCAGCTGAGCTTGCGTGACCGGGTCGATGTGCGACGTCTCCATGAGCCCATCCTCGTCGTCACGATCGCCGTCGATGTGCACGAGCATCACGTACTCGCCGAGGCGCAGGCGATCGCCGTCGAACAGGCGCTGCGGTTTCGCCTTGCCCACGGGGGTCGTTGCATCGTTGACGTAGATGCCGTTGGTGGACGTATCGATGATGTAGTAGCTGCCGGAGCGAAAATCGATCGACGCGTGGCGGCTGGACAGGAAGCGATTGCTGTCCTCGAGGGCCCAATCGCTTTCCAGCGAGCGGCCGATCGTGCCGCCCTTGATGCCGAATTGCTTATTGCGGCGCTCGCCGAGCCGGACCCGATGATGACTAACGATTTCCAGGCGTAGCGGCATGTGGTGATGTTTCCTCTCGGCACCACGCGATGACCTCGAGCCGGCACGCTGGCGGCCAGCCCGTCCTTGCGCGAGTATAGCTCCCGAGTCCGGCTCGATCGTGGCCAGGGTGCCCGTACTGTGACCCGGGTCTCAGAAACGGATCGACGCTCGGATCCTATGCTAAGCTCGAACCGCGTGCGCGAGTTTCAGGACATGCGGAATGAGCGGCCAGCCGATTTACAAGGTCATCTTCTTGAGCCAGGGAAAGGTGTTCGAGATCTATGCTCGTCACGTCAGCCACGGCTCGCTCTTCGGTTTCGTCGAGATCGAGAAACTCGTTTTCGGCGCCCGATCGACCGTCGTCGTCGATCCTTCCGAGGAGAGGATTCAAACGGAGTTCGCCGGCGTAACGCGCAGCTACTTGCCGTTGCATTCCATCATTCGTATCGACGAGGTGGAGAAGCAGGGCGTCAGCAAGGTCAGCAATCTCGAAGCCAGCAACGTCACCCAGTTTCCAATGCCGATCTATGCGCCTTCCGGCGAGAGCGGCAAGGGCGGACCGAAAGAGCGATAGCCGGGTGACGTTGAAGCTTGCGTCACTCGGCAGCGGCAGTCGCGGCAATGCGCTGCTGGTGGAATTCCAACAAACCCTATTGATGATCGACTGCGGCTTGACGCGCGCGGCCGTGGAGGAGCGCATGAAGCTTCTCGGCCGGCATCCTTCGGATCTGACGGCCGTGCTCGTGACTCACGAGCACGGCGATCATGCTCAAGGTGTGCGCGCGCTCTCGAGGCGTTACCCGGTCCCCGTTTGGATGACGGCCGGCACGGCGGCAGGCGGTGCCGCCCGCGGCATCCCCCAGGTGAAAACGTTCAACTGTCATCGCCCTCTCGAGATCAGGGACTTGCAGGTATGCCCGTTTCCGGTGCCGCACGACGCGCGCGAGCCTTGTCAATTCACCTTCAGCGGCGGTGGCCGGAAGCTCGGCATATTGTCGGATACCGGCCACGTCACGGCGCACATCCGGCAACGCCTCTCCGGCTGCGACGCTGTCGCCGTGGAGTTCAACCATGACCGCGAAGCGCTGCTCGGCGGGCAATATCCCGAGCACCTGAAGCAGCGCATCGCTTCGCAGCACGGACACCTGAGCAACGCTCAAGCGGCCGAGCTCGTGCGCGGAATCGCGCACCCGGAGCTTCAGTGGGTTCTGGCTTTGCATCTCAGCGAGGCGAACAACTCACCGCAACGGGTGCGTCAGAGCCTGCACGTCGCGTTCGAGGAAACCCACCCGGCGGGGCGGCATCTTGCGCTGCAAGACGCGCCGAGCGAGTGGTTCGAGATCGTCTAAGCCGGCTGTGAGGGCCGCTCGCAATCCGGTATCATTTGTTTTTGACGCCCATCCGCCCGTGAATTTATTGCGACTCCCTGGACCGGTTGCAGAGACCGCGTTTCGACTCGAGAAGCTCACCGCCGCCGTGCGCGAAGTATCGGCAGCCGTCACGAGCGTCGGCGCCCGGTACCTGCACCTTGTGCAGCTCGAGCGAGCCCTGCTCCCCCACGAACGGCGCTTGCTCGAGGCGCTGCTGACTTACGGCTTTGCGGGCGCACCGCAGGAGACGGAGCAAACGCTGATCGTCGTGCCGCGCCTCGGCACGATCTCTCCCTGGGCCTCCAAGGCTACGGATATCGCGAGAAACTGTGGTCTGCCCGTGCGGCGCCTCGAGCGTGGCCGGATCTATGCGTTCGAGACCGAGCCGCGACTCGGGACTGCCGAGCTCGAGAAGCTCGAGCCCCTCGTGCATGACCGCATGGTCGAGACCGTGATGCCGGACGGCGGCTTGCCGGACGAGCTTTTTGCCGCGCACGGGCCGCGCCCGATGACGCGCGTCGACGTGCTCGCGCGAGGTCGTGCGGCTTTGGTCGACGCGAACGAAGCGCTAGGGCTCGCGCTTTCCGACGACGAGATCGCTTATCTCGCGGAGCAGTTCGCCGCGCTCGGCCGAAATCCATCCGACATGGAGCTCATGATGTTCGCGCAGGCCAACTCGGAGCACTGCCGTCACAAGATCTTCAACGCCGACTGGATCATCGACGGGCGTCCCGCCGATAAGAGCTTGTTTCAGCTCATCAAGAACACCCATGCGCAGGCCTCGGCGGGCATATTGTCGGCGTACAAGGACAACGCCGCCGTCGTCGCGGGCAGCGCGGCGGAATGGTTTTATCCCGGCGCGGCGGGAGGCGCTTACGCCTACCACCGGGAACCCGTCCACCTGGTCATGAAGGTCGAGACGCACAATCATCCGACCGCGATATCGCCGTTTCCCGGCGCGGCCACCGGCGCGGGCGGCGAGATCCGCGACGAAGGCGCCACCGGCCGCGGCGCGAAACCCAAGGCCGGGCTCACGGGCTTCACGGTCTCGCATTTGCGGATACCGGGTTGGCCGCAGCCATGGGAGGATCCCGACCCAGGCTATCCGGACCACATCGCGAGCCCGCTCAAGATCATGCTCGAGGGCCCGATCGGCAGCGCCCAGTTCAACAACGAGTTCGGTCGGCCGAATCTAGCGGGCTACTTCCGGACGTATTTGGCACGCGCGGACGAAGGCTGGCGTGGATACCACAAGCCGATCATGGTCGCGGGCGGTCTCGGCAACATTCGCGGCGCCCACGTCGACAAGCTCGAGGCGAAACCCGGCGCCAGGCTGGTGGTCCTAGGCGGCCCGGCGATGCTGATCGGGCTCGGCGGTGGGGCGGCGTCGTCGCGCGGCAGCGGCGCCGGCGAGCAGGATCTCGATTTCGCGTCGGTGCAGAGGGGCAACCCCGAAATGCAGCGCCGCGTCCAGGAAGTCATCGACACCTGCTGGGGGCTCGGCGACGACAACCCGATTCTCTCCATCCACGACGTCGGCGCCGGCGGGCTCTCCAATGCCGTTCCGGAGATCGTCGAGCAGAGCCATCGCGGCGCCCGCATCGAGCTCAGGAACGTGCCCAATGACGAGCCCGGCATGACGCCGATGGAGCTATGGTGCAACGAATCCCAGGAGCGCTACGTGATCACCGTCGAGGCCGCCTCGCTCGACCGGCTGCGGGCGATTTGTGAGCGCGAGCGCTGCCCCTACGCGGTCATCGGCGAGCTCACCGAGGAGCGCGAGCTCGAGGTGTCGGATGCCCACTTCGGCAACGAGCCGGTTGCGATGCCGATGGACGTGCTCTTTGGTAAGCCGCCGAAGATGACCCGCGAGATCGAGGCCTCGCGTTCGTCGCCCCCGGCGTGGAATCATCGGAGCGTCGAGCTCGCGGAGGCGATTCAGCGCGTGTTGCGTTTTCCCGCCGTCGCCGACAAGTCGTTCCTGATTCACATCGGCGACCGCACCGTCGGCGGCCTGACGGCGCGCGACCAGCTCATCGGCCGCTGGCAGGTGCCCGTGAGCGACGTCGCGGTCACGAGCGCGGGCTTTCGCGCCTTGAGCGGCGAGGCGATGGCGATGGGGGAACGGACGCCCGTCGCCGTCTACGACGGGCCGGCTTCGGCGCGTCTCGCCGTCACCGAGGCGATCGCCAACATCGCCGCGGCCGACGTCGAGCGCATCGGCGACATTCGTTTATCGGCGAACTGGATGGCTGCGGCGGGACACGCAGGCGACGACTACGTGCTCTATGAGATGGTGCGCGCCATCGGCGAGCAGCTCTGTCCCGCTTTGGGCGTCGCCGTACCCGTCGGCAAGGACTCCTTGTCCATGCGCACCTCGTGGCGGGAAGCCGGCACGGACGTTTTGATCGCAGCGCCCGTGTCGCTGATCGTCTCGGCCTTCGCGCCGGTCGGCGACGTGCGCAAGACTTTGACGCCGGAGCTGCGGCACGGCGAGGGTGAGACCGCGTTGCTGCTGCTCGACCTCTCGGCAGGCCGGTGCCGCTTGGGCGGATCGGCATTCGCGCAAGCTCACGGGCAGTTCGGCGGCCCCGCCGCGGACCTCGATGACCCGCGCCGGCTGACGTCGTTTTTCGCGGCGCTGCGCGCCTTGCGGCAGAGCGGCCTTGTGCTCGCCTATCACGACCGCGCCGACGGCGGTGTGCTCGTGACCCTGATCGAGATGGCTTTCGCCGGCGGAGTCGGCCTCGATATCGATGTTCCCGCCGACGTCGAGGACGCGCTTGCGTTCCTGTTCAACGAGGAGCCCGGCGCCGTCGTGCAGATTCGCACGAGTGAGCTCGGCCGCGTCCGGCAAATCCTCGAGCAAGCGGGGCTCGGCGAGAGCAGCGTCGTCGCCCGGCCGAGCGAGGCACGCGAGATCACGATTCGTCATCGCGAAGCCGAGCTCTTCAGAGCCTCCCTTGCGCGCCTGCGCGCGTGGTGGTCGGAGCTCACGTTCAGAATGCAGTGCTTGCGGGACGATCCCGAGTGTGCCCGGGAAGCCTTCGACGCGGCCTTGGATATCGACGATCCGGGCTTGAGCGCGCGTCTGAGCTTCGAGATCCCGGCGCGCGAGCGCGCGGCAGGCCGCGGAGCACGACCGAAGCTCGCGATCCTGCGCGAGCAGGGCGTCAACGGCCAGCGCGAGATGGCCGCCGCGTTCGAGCGCGCCGGCTTCCAAGCCCATGACGTGCACATGACGGATCTGATCACCGGCCGAGCGCGTCTACTTGACTTTCGCGGCCTGATCGCCTGCGGCGGTTTCTCCTACGGCGACGTGCTCGGCGCCGGCGAGGGCTGGGCGAAATCGATTCTCTACAACCCCGCGTTGCGGCGGCAGTTCGAGGAGTTTCTCGCCCGCGGCGACGTGTTCGCGCTCGGCGTGTGCAACGGCTGCCAGATGCTGGCGGCGCTCAAGGATTTGATTCCGGGCACGGCGAGCTGGCCGCGATTCGTGCGCAACCGTTCCGACCAGTTCGAGGGCAGGCTGTCCCTGGTGCGTGTCGAGCCCGGCCCTTCGATCCTGCTTGCCGGCATGGCGGGCAGCTGGATCCCCGTGGTGACCTCCCACGGCGAGGGTCGCGCCGAGTTCGCCACCGAGCAGGCGCTGCTCGCCTGCGACCGCAAGCTCGCGGGCTTGCGCTACATCGACCATCGCGGCGAGGCGGCGCAGCGCTATCCGCAAAACCCCAACGGCTCGCCGCGCGGGCTCGCGGGTCTCGCAAACGAGGATGGCCGCGTGACCATCATGATGCCGCACCCGGAACGCTCGTTCCGCAGCTCGCAGCTATCCTGGCATCCGCGCGCGTGGGGCGAGGACTCACCGTGGATGCGGTTGTTCGACAACGCCCGCGCCTGGGTGGATTCCGTGGCCTAGATCGAGATCCGCGCCTCAGAGATTCTCTGCTAAGAGGCTCGATAAGCCTCCAGCTCGGAGATCATCGAGCCCAAGTTGGTGTCCTACGGCCCCGCCCTCCAAGGTCAGATAGCTGCTCCAGGCGATCGGACAGCACTTGTGTCCAGCGCTCCACCAAATCCTCAGTTTGCATCCATACCGCACCCGCTTCCAGCAACCCTTGCGCGTTTCGCCGATCGATCGTGCGTGCCAACAGCTCGGCGGTCGTAGCATCCCGCAACTCGAGGACGACGGTCACTGACCAGGGATCCTTGACGAGGGTGTAGTTGCTGCCAACCGCATTGGGGGGGATGCGAGAGACGACGTCGACAAGGAATCCTTGAACGACGAGCACGTCAGATTCCACCCCGTCGTAGAGTTCATAAGACTCTTCTTGCGCAAATCTTGCATCGACGGCCCGGCGCCACACTCCACGAAGCCATTCTTTCTCTTTGTCATCGAGAGGGAATTCCGTTACGCGAAGGCTACTGCGCGAGTTGTAACGCTGTTCAGCCACTTCGCGAAACTGGACGGCGGTGGGCATGAGCAGAATCCTCGTGTAGCGCGAGAGATCCAGATCCGGCCTTACCCAAGCAGCCTCCATGAGCGACGGATCCACCCGATGAAGACCTTCTTCGGTGACATCTGCATCCGACCCGGCTGCCAGTATGGGTTGCGCGCCGCTCCCTCCCGCATACCCGGACAGTACGAGCCCGGCTGCGGCAGACAGGATTGTCGCCAGTATTCCGCGCCTCATTGTGTCCTCCAGCTCTAGACTCAGTCGCAATGTCTATATCCAGCTGCTTACATTCAAATCGAGGTCAAGAATATATCACCTCGAGGCCCGCTATACCCTCGAACGCGGCCATTCAGTGCTCTCGAATTCAGCTGCTCGCCAGGCTCGGCCAGTAGCCGAAAGCGGCTGTCAACTCGGCAAGCGCCGCAACCTTCAAGTCGCCGCCGTCTATTTCGCCGCTCGTGGGGGTAGAATCGGCCAGGTTCATGCCAGCGCGGGGGGGAAACCGATGAAACAACAGATTCCGAGACTTTGTCTGGCGGTGACGCTCGCCGCAACCCTATTCACGGGTGACGCGCGCGCTCAGGGCGTGTCGTCCGAGTTCGTCGTTTCCGGCGCGGCAGCTGACGCGATTCTGGATTCGACGACGATCAATCTTGCGACCGCCGAGGCCATCGCCGGCACCTGCGCGAGGCTCGCCGAGGAGGAGGGCGTTGCGGTCAGCGTCTACGTCATCGACAACGACGGCAATCATGTCTATGTGCACCGCATGGACGGGCAGACTTGGACTAATGTCGCCACCGCCGAGATGAAAGCGCTCACTGCATTGAGGATCCGCGGGCCGAGCAAGGCGCTGATGAATCAGGTCATCCGCAATCCGAACGACGAGTGGCGGGAGATGGAGCTCGGATTGTTCGCCAACGCCGGTGGATTGCCGATCATCGTGGACAATCAACTCATCGGCGCGATTGGCGTCGGCGGTTCCGCTGCGCGGGTCGCGGAGGGCTGGAGTGACGAGATCTGCGCTCACGAGGCAATGACTGAGGTTCTCGGGCCGCAGCCGCCGCTTCTCGAGGATCTGCCGCGGGAGCGACCCGCCGCACAGGTTCCGATGCCGCGTTTCTCTCCGGAGGCGCCGCCGCGGCCGACCTTGCCCGCCGAGTTCGTGGTCTCCGGCCCTGCCGCGGGACGTATCTACGACGCCCATCAGGTTTCGGCCGGCGCCGCGGCCACCGTTGCGGCCGGATGTCGTCAATGGATTGCCGCTCGTGGCGGCAGCGCCTCGATATTCGTCATAGACAATACCGGGCTCGCCGTGCACGCCGAACGGATGGACGGACAGGTGTCGCAGGACGTCAAGACCGCGTTGCGCAAGGCGGAGACGGCGCTGCGAGGCCGAGGACCGACTTCGGCCCGTGAGGCGGGAGCGCATAACAATCCCGGAGGGTTTCCGCGCTCGGTCACGCTGTTCGACTTTTACTCGGTCGCGGGCGGGGTCCCGATCGTGGTGGACGGGCAGTTGATCGGCTCCGTCGGTGTTTCCGGCACCGGCGAGAACGACGAGGCGTGTGCCGTGGCCGGCCTCCAGGCCGCCTTCGGCGAGCGCGTGACGGTGCCGGTCTATCCGGAGGCCGGCCGGCGCTAGTCGAGGGGCTCTTCGTATTCGGTCTGCTTGTCTCTGTGGTGGCCACAGAGATCCGAGGGGGTAGTTGTGATGCGATACAGGAACCTGATCCCAGCCATCGCGATTGGCGCAAGTTGCGGTCTGGCCCAACTCGGCTATACGCAAGGCTTCGGTACGGGCGAAGGATTGCCGAGGCATGAGATCACTCATCTGACCGGCGACCTCTATCGGTTCAGGCACGTCCGGCACTTCGGGATGTTTCTGGTCACGCCCGATGGAATCGTCGTCGTCGATCCGACGAACTCAGAGGCTGCCGCGTGGCTCAAGGATCAGCTGGACCAGCGATTCGGGCTGCCGGTGAAGTATGTGATCTACAGCCACAGTCACAATGATCACGCCAGCGGCGGTGAAGTCTTCGCGGAAACGGCGACCTTCATCGGCCACGAGAACATGCGCAAAAACCTGCAATCCCCGGCGGCCGATGCGCCGCTGCTGATGCGCGAGCGACTCTGGGACACGAACGGCGATGGCGTCATTCGGGCGGCGGAAGCCGAGGGGACGGTTTTGGCGGGTGAGTTCACGGAGGTGGACACGAACCGGGACGGCGCCCTGACCAGCGCGGAGATCTGGGCACGCCGGTTCGGCGGCGAGCAAGTGCCTCCGGATATCTACTATGCACATCGTGCATCCATCACCTTGGGCGGCAAGACCGTGGAGCTCCACTACACGGGACGCAACCACACCGACGACATGACCGTGGTGCTGTTTCCCGAAGAGCGCACGATATACACCGTGGATTTTCTGACGCCCAAACGCCCGCCGCGCACAACACTGTACGGCGGCTTTTTCCCGGACTGGGTCGATTCCTTGCGTCAGGTCGAGCAGCTGGATTTCGACATTATCTCACCGGGTCATGAGTTGCCGGGAACCAAGGCAGACGTGATCGAGCAACGGCGCTATCTAGAAGATCTGGTGGCTGCCGTTTCCGCGGGTATTGCGGAAGGAAAAACGAAACAACAGCTCGTCGAAACGGTTCTCATGGAAGACTACGATCATCTGATCGAGTATGACGAGTCCCGCGCGGGTAACGTGGTCGGAGTCTACGAAACGTTGATGTCCAAGCGAGCGACTCGAGCGCCCGTATCGTCGAGATACGTTCCGACGTTCCGTGTGGACCCGGATTGGCCCCGGCTGCCGGCGCAGTGGCGGCTGGGCGACGTCTCGAGCATCGCCATCGACGCGCAGGACAACGCGTGGCTTCTGCACCGGCCGCGCACGCTTTCCGCCGACGAGGCCCCTATGGCTGCGCCGCCGGTAGTGGGGTTCGACAACGAGGGCAACTTCCTCGATGCTTGGGGAGGGGCCGGGGACGGCTACGAATGGCCGCAGCGGGAGCACGGGCTGCATATCGACTATCGGGGCTTCGTCTGGCTCGGCGGGAACAACTGTCCAGCCAGAAATATCGCGGGCCTGGAGCCGGCCTCGGACGACCAGCTGCTGAAGTTCACCCCGCAGGGCGAGCTGGTGATGCAGCTTGGGCGCAGCAATGCGAGTCGCGGCAACGCCGACACGGAGAACTTACACGAGCCGGCAGATGCGGTCGTTCACCCGCCGACCAACGAGCTCTTCGTCGCCGACGGGTACGGGAACCACCGTGTGGCCGTGTTCGACGCCGACAGCGGCGTCTTCAAGCGCATGTGGGGCGCATTCGGCAACGTGCCGCAGGATGACGACCACTGCCCCAACCTCACCGTCGACTCCGTGCAGGAAGGCCCCGGACCACCGCAGCTCAGCGTCGTCCATGCTATTCGCGTCTCCAATGACGGCAGCGTGTATGTCGCCGATCGTGAGAATCGACGCGTTCAGGTTTTTACGCTCGACGGCGAGTACCTCGATCAGATCGTTTGGGGAGAGGCGCCGTTCGCACGCAACTTGGCTCTGTCACCGGATCCGGAGCAGCAGTTCCTGTACGTCGGTGGTGGCAACGGGATTAGAGTGTATGACCGCCGCACGCTCGAGTTCCTGACGACGATCGAAGGCGAAGGCGTGGTCGGCGCGGGCCATCAGATCCAGACTGATTCGCATGGCAACCTCTACATCGCCGCCACGGGTTCGGGATACCAGAGGCTCGTCTTCACGGGTTTGTCGTTGGCGACTGCCGACTGAGCGGCGTCTCCGCGCGATCCTCGGGCTGCCGTCGTTGAGGCGCGAAGGCCGGGACATTGGCACTCTCAGTCGAGGGGCAAACTCCTTCGAGCACCAATGTCCCGGCCTTCGCGTTGTGCGAAATCGCACGACGCGGGAGCGTACTCAGGCTTACGCGGATTCGGCGCGATGGCGGTCGAGCGAGGTGATCTTGCCGCCGTGCTCCTCGGCGAAAAAGCGCCGCATCTTCATGGCCGTGCGAAGCTTCGCAGTGCGGACGAAGCACTGATAAGCCATGTCCTTGATCGTCTCGACGAGCACCGCGGCCTGATCCCCGGTGATCTCGGGAACCGGCACGTCGCCGCCGAACAGCGTCGTCTCGAGAGTCTGAGCCGTCGCGCGATCGATCTCGCCGATCCGCACGACGTCCTTATAGAGCTCGAACCATTGCAACTTGGCGTTGCTGCCGAGCTCCGCAATCGCGACTTGCACGGTGCGCCGGCACATCGACGCGAAGGCGTTGTAGCAATCGGCCGTGTAACAGCGCAGCGCCTCTCTGAAGATTCGCTCCACGGGCGCGGGCAAGTAGCTGTATGGAAAGCGCTGCTGCGAGCGCCCGACTTCGACGATGTTCGACGACAACTCCACGCGAACCGTGTCGATGGCGCGCACGGTAGTGCGCCCGAAGCGCGGTTCGTCGCAGGCGGCGCAGCGAAACGCGATGCCGACCTGGCGCGGTCGCGCGCTGCGAATCGCTTCGAAGGACGGCGTCGCCAGCGGTATCATCTGGGCGTGCGCGCCGCAGTGGGGGCACTCGCGCGTGATGGGGTCCGCCTGTTCGAAGGTGTTGTCTTTCTTTACATAAACTGCCACGAATCTACCCTCGCGGATCAGTCTACCGCTTTGAGTCAGCTGCCGAAACGCTTTTCGGCGGCGAGCCCCTGCGGACCGCTCAGGCCGACAGGCGCTTATAGCGGATGCGGTGCGGCTGGTCGGCGTCCTCACCCTTGCGGCGCCTGAGGTCCTCTATGTAGTCCGCGTAGTTGCCCTGGAAAAAGACCACTTCGCTGTCGCCCTCGAACGCGAGCATGTGCGTGGCGATCCGGTCCAGGAACCAGCGGTCGTGGGAGATGACGACAGCCGAGCCCGGAAAGCTCAGCAACGCGTCTTCGAGCGCGCGCAGCGTTCCGACGTCGAGATCGTTGGTCGGCTCGTCGAGCAGCAGCAGATTGCCGCCGGAGCGCAGCAGCTTCGCCAGGTGCACGCGGTTGCGCTCGCCGCCGGAGAGCAGGCCGACCTTCTTCTGCTGCTCCGCACCGCGGAAGTTGAATCGCCCGAGGTAGGCCCTGGACGGTATCTCGTAGTTGCCGACCTTCAATATGTCCTGGCCGTCGGAGACCTCCTGCCAAACCGTCTTGTCGTCGTCCAAAGTGTCTCTCGACTGGTCGACATAGGCGAGCTCGACGGTGTCACCGAGACGGATCGTGCCGGTGTCGGGTGTTTCCTGGCCGACCAGCATGCGAAACAGCGTCGTCTTTCCCGCACCGTTCGGACCGATCACGCCGACGATGCCTCCGGGAGGCAGATTGAAGGACAGGTTCTCGAACAGCACGCGCTCACCGAAGGACTTGCCGATGCCGGTCGCTTCGACGACGAGATCCCCGAGCCTGGCTCCGGGCGGGATGTAGATCTCGTTGGTCTCGTTGCGCGTTTGAAATTCTTTCGAGTTCAGCTCCTCGAAGCGTTGCAGCCTCGCTTTGGCTTTCGCCTGGCGCGCCTTGGGATTCGAGCGTACCCACTCGAGCTCCGTCCTGATGGCGCGTTGGCGCGCCGCCTCCTGCTTTTCCTCGATCTTCAGTCGTTGCTCCTTTTGCTCGAGCCACGACGTGTAGTTCCCCTGCCAGGGAATGCCGTAACCGCGATCGAGCTCCAGGATCCAACCGGCGACGTTGTCGAGAAAATACCGGTCGTGCGTCACCGCCATGACCGTGCCGGGATATTCGGCGAGAAAGCGCTCGAGCCATGCGACCGATTCGGCGTCCAGATGGTTGGTCGGCTCGTCGAGCAGCAGCATGTCGGGCGCCGACAGGAGCAGACGGCAGAGCGCCACGCGGCGGCGTTCGCCGCCCGACAGCGTTTCGACCCTGGTGTCCCAGGGGGGGAGCCGCAGCGCGTCGGCGGCGACCTCGAGCTTGCGCTCGAGCTCCCAACCGCCGGCGGCATCGATGGCATCTTGCAGCGTGCCTTGCTCGGCCAGCAGATCGTTCATCTCCTCGTCGTCCATGGGCTCGGCGAAGCGGTCGCTGATCGCGTTGAAGCGCGCGATGAGCTCGGCGAGCTCGCGGACGCCTTCCTCGACGTTGCCGCGCACGTCCTTGCTTGCGTCGAGCTCGGGCTCCTGCGGCAGAAAGCCGATCTTGATGCCCGCCTGCGGGCGGGCCTCGCCGTCGAAATTGGGGTCCACGCCCGCCATGATCCGAAGCAGCGTCGACTTGCCGGCGCCGTTGAGCCCGAGGACGCCGATCTTCGCCCCCGGGAAGAAGCTCAGGCTGATATCGCGCAGGATGTAGCGCTTCGGCGGCACCACCTTCGAGAGGCGGTTCGTGGTATAGATGTATTGGGCCATGGGTTGGGGATCGACGTCGAAAGGGCGCGATTATCGATGAACCGGCGCGGGCATGCCAGCCGCAGTCGCCGCCGCTTGCGACTTCGGCCGAGCGCAGGCTCCGAAAAGACGAGCTTGAGAGGCATCGATGACCGAGCGAGTGTTGCTGATATGCGGTGAAGAGGTCGCGGCCTATGGATTTCCCGGCGGACACCCCTTCGGTCCCGACCGGCACGACGCGTTCATGGCGGAGCTTACGCGCTCTCCCAAGGCGGGCTCGGTCGACAAGCAGCGCGCGAGGCTCGCGAGCCGCGAGGAGATCGAGTACTTCCATACGAGCGAATACGTCGACCACGTGATCGCCCATTCCGAGCAGGGCTACGGCGCGCTCGACTATGGCGATACGCCCGCGTACCCAGGAGTCTACGAGGCCGCCGCGCATGTCGTCGGCGGCACGCTCGACGC
>Ga0302046_10001894_pt1 | contig 19576 bp, 20 predicted proteins | sample RVTome_11_FD_200261 | JGI IMG/M metagenome (GOLD analysis project Ga0302046, IMG submission 200261) | Soil microbial communities from uranium-contaminated site in the Upper Colorado River Basin, Wyoming, United States - RVT147D111 (version 2) ...
CCCCCCCCATTTTCATGAACTGAGCCAGTCGAGGATCGCGGGGTTCTCGTCGCGCGGGTAGGTGTGCGAGAGGTCCGCGAGCTCGCGGTAGACGAGCCGGGCGCCGGCCGCGAGCAGGGCGTCGCGGGCGGCCCGCGCGGTGTCGATGGGGAACATCCAGTCGAGCGCGCCGTGGACCAGGTAGATCGGCCGGCCGCGGGCGCGCGCGGCCCCGCCGCCGAGCAGGAACGGCAGCAGCATGCCGCACGCCGGCGCCAGGTGGGTGAAGGGCATGTCGTCCGCCAGGAAGAGGCGAATCCCGTAGGTCGCGCCGTCGGACATCCCGGTCAGCAGGACGCGCGCGCGGTCGGCGGCGTAGCGCGCGGCCACGAACTCGACCATCTGCCGGAGCCCGTCGGCGTCGGCGTCCTCGCCCACGATCGACCACGTCCGGGCCTGCGCGGTCGGCGCCAGCAGGAGCATGCCGCGCGCGCGGGCCTCGCGGAGCCACGTCCAGAGGAAGTCGCGGCCGTGCCCTTGGCCGCCGTGCAGGGCCACGATCAGCGGCATGGGCGTGCGGCCGTCCCACCACTCCGGGACGTAGAGGGAGAACCCGCCCCGCGCGGTGCGCTCGTTGTCGCCGTGCAGGACGCCGACCGGGAGGCCGTCCTCGCGCATCGCCCCGAGCCGCAGGCGCTCGACGAGTGCGTCGTCGTCACTGCGCCCCGGCTCCAGGAACCAGCGGCTCACCGCGCCGAAGGCCGGCGCCAGCGGGTAGAGCGACTCCTGCACGCGCCCGAAGCGGCGCAGCGCCCGGTAGAGGTCGAAGGGGTCGCCGGACGTCCGGGCGGCCTCCACGAAGGCGCCGACCATGTCGGCCGTCTGCCGGGCCACGTCGATCAGCCGATCGCGGGCGACATCGAGGTCGTGCGGCCGCGCGTGCGCCTGCAGCGCGTCCAGCGGCCCGGCCAGCGCCTCGAGGCCGGGCGCCAGCGCCTCGGCCAGCCGCCCGGCCAGCGAGGGATGCAGCTGCCGCTGCACCCACACCACGCGCTCGAGCGTGCCCAGCAGCGGACGGAGCAGCACGTCGATCGCGTCGAGCATCACAGCCTCCGCACGCGCGGCAGCCACAGCGCCCCCGCGGCCGCCAGCGCGGCCAGGCCCAGGCCGCTGGCCCCGAGGGCGACGCTCACCCCGAACAGCGACGCCAGCGCGCCGATCTGCAGCTGCCCGAGCGGCGCGAGCCCGATCGCGACCACCCACGCGCCCCCGGCCTGACCGCGCAGGTGCGGCGGCACGCTGAGCTGCAGCAGGCTCTGGGCGAGCAGGTCGGCCAGCGCCCCGGCCGCGTTCGCGACGATCAGCACCAGCACCACGCCGGCCAGTCCCACCACGTGGGGGGCCACCCCGAGGCCGATGAGGCTCGTTCCAAAGAATGCGAGCACCACGAGGAAGAGCGCCCCGCCGCCGAGCGTGGAGCCGCGCGCCATGGCCGCGAGCAGCCCGAGGATCCCGCCGACCGAGCGGGCGCCGTTGAGGACGCCGAGCCCCTCGGGCCCGGTGTGCAGGACGTCCCGGGCCATGCTCGGAAGCAGCGCCTGGTGCGCGAACCCGAGGACCTCGGCCCCGCCGGTCAGCAGCATGAGCCCGAGGAGGGCCCGGTCCGTCCGGACGGCCGTGAAGAACGCGGCGACGCTCCGCCACAGGGAGCCGGACCCGGGCGACGTGGCGCGCGCCGGCGCCGCCGCCGAGGCCGGCAGCAGGGCGGCCGCGCCGGCCAGGAAGCCGGCGGCCACCACGAGGTACGCGACGCCGGAGCCGAAGCGCGCGATGACCGCGCCGACGCCGAGCGAGCCCAGCAGCCAGCCGGCGCGCATGGCGACGCCGAGCACGGCGAACCCGGGCAGCAGCGCGGGGCCTCCGACGACGTCGTGGGTGTAGCTCTGGCGCGCCGCGTGCTCGACCCCGCGGAACACGCCCGCCGCCAGGGTCAGGGCCAGCACCGGCGCCAGGCTCACCAGCCCCAGCAGCGTCAGCGTGCCGAGCGCCGACGCCGTGAGCGCCTGGCCGGCGCTCGTCACCATCAGCAGGCGATGGCGAGAGACACGGTCGGCCAGCACGCCGGCCGGCGCCCCCACGAAGAAGAGCGGCAGCGCCCGCATGCCCATGGCCACGCCGACCAGGAAGGGCGAGTCGGTCAGCTCGAGCGTGAGCCAGCCGAGCACGACCACCTCGCCCATCATCCCGACGGAGTTCAGCAGCACCGACGCGCCGAGACACCGGAAGTCCCGGAGGCGGAAGAGGGCGACCTGGAAGATGAGCGTCAGCCGCGCGCGGCGGGGGCCCGGCGGATCTCGGCGACGGCCGTCGCGAACCCCGAGCGGAGGACGGCCGTGTCGGAGGCATAGTTCACGATGGTGGCGCCCAGGGCGATCATCTCGCGCACGCCCTCCACGGTGTCGATGGCCATCGAGACGGCCTTGCCGTGCTTGCGGGCGGCCTCGGCCAGGCGGCGGCGATGCTCGTGGAGCACGTCGCGCTGGGCGGGCGTGCCGAGCACGCCGAGGTCCTGGGCGAGGTCGGTGGGGCCGATCGTCAGCGCGTCGATGCCGGGCACCGCGGCGATCTCGTCCAGCCGCTCGAAGGCCCGCCGGCTCTCCAGCATCGCCGTCACGTGCACCCGGGCGTTGGCGGCGGCCATGTGCTCGGCCGGCGGCAGCGTCCGGTACATCGTGTGGGGGCCGAAGCCGTACATGCCGCGATCGCCGAGCGGGGCGTAGCGGGTGCACGCGACCACGGCGGCCGCCTTCTCGGGCGTGTCGACCTGGGGCACGTGCAGGTTCCAGACGCCGGCGTCGAGCAGGCGCGTGATCCACTCGCGGTTGCCCTCGGGCGGGCGGACGACCATCGGGAAATCGAGGGCGCGCGCCAGCGTGGCCATGTCGGCCACCGTCTCCATGGAGAACGCCGAGTGCTCCATGTCCACCCGCACGAAGTCGAGCCCGGCCGCCTGGAGCAGCGTGAGCACGGCCGGCGTGCGGATCATCGTGATCCAGGTGCCCACCTGGACCTCGCCGCGCTCGGCGCGGGCGCGATAGGCGTTGTCGTTCATCGCCCGCGCCCCGCCAGGACGAACGGCACGCCGGCGCTCGCCGCCACCTCCCGGAGCTGGGCCATGAGGTCGTCCGGAACGGGCACGCCGTCCCGGAGCCGCTCGGCCCGGGTGGCCATCTCGGGGTCGCCGGCGACGAGCACGGGCTGGGCGGGCTCGGCCCGCTTCGCCGCGTGGAGGACGTCGATCACCTGGTCGAGGTCGTCCTCGAACGCCCCGGGGGCCCGGAACGCGCGCGGGTCGATCGCCAGGAAGAAGTGGCCGATGTTGTGCGGGTCGGAGGGCTTCTGCGTCCGGTTACGGATCGGCGAGAAGGACGCGCCCGCCAGCGCGCCGCCCAGGATGTGCACCATCACCGCCAGCCCGTAGCCCTTGTGGCCGCCCACCTCGCGCGGGCCGCCGAGCGGCGTGATGCCGCCCTCCGGCCGCTCGAACACGTGACTGAACGCCTGCTCGGGATCGGTGACCGGCTGGCCCTTGTCGTCCACGACCCAGCCGGCCGGCAGCGGGCGATGGTTGAGCTTGTGGACCTTCACCTTGCCGGCCGCCACCGTCGTGGTCGCCATGTCGAGCTGGAACGGCGGATTGCGCCGGGCCGGCGCCGCGAACGCCAGCGGATTGGTGCCCATCACGGGCTCGGCGGCGAACGTCGGGACCAGCGACACGCCGCGGGTCGACGAGGTGACCATGCCGATCACCCCGCGGTCGGCGGCGATCCGCGCGTAGCAGCCGGCCGCGCCGAAGTGGTGCGAGTTGACCACCGAGACCACCGCCACCGCGCTCTCCCGGCACTTGTCCACCGCGAGGTTCATGGCGTGCACGGACACCGGATGCCCGAGCGAGGCGTCGGCGTCGATCAGCGCCATGCTCGGCCCCTCGCGCACGGTCTTGAAGTTCGGGCGCATGTTCAGCCGGCCGGCCCGGAACTCGCGGTCGTAGGTCGGCAGCATCGAGATGCCGTGGGAGTCGACGCCGCGCAGGTCGGTCTCCAGCATCATCTCGGCGGTGGTGCCGGCGTGGGCGTCCGACATGCCCCACGCGCGGAGGACGGACGCGAGCTGCTCGCGGATCTGGGAGGCGAGGATTCGCTGGCTCATGGTGCATGATTCTACCGCCCAATGCTCTTCCTCATCACGGTCGTCCTCGCCTGGGGCCTGGTGTGGCCCGTGAACAAGGTGCTGCTGGAGAGCCTCTCGCCGCTCTGGCTGATGGCGATCCGCTCGGCCGTCGCCACCGCCGCGCTGTTCGCCATCGCCCTCGCCGGTGGCCGGCTGGCCCGGCCCCCGCGGGCGGACCTGCCGGTGCTGCTCAGCATCGCCCTGCTCCACATGGTCGGCTTCGGCGTCCTGGGCGCCTGGGGCCTGCAGCTCGTCCCCACCGGGCGCTCGGTCGTGCTCGCCTACACCACGCCGCTCTGGGTCATGCCGGGCGCCGCGCTCTTCCTGGGCGAGCCGCTCACGCCACGGCGGCTGGGCGGCGTGAGCCTGGGGCTGCTCGGCCTCCTCGTCCTCTTCAATCCCCTCGCGTTCGACTGGACCAGCCGCGACGCCCTGCTCGGCAACGGGGCGATCCTGGTGGCGGCGCTCTTGTGGGCCGCCAGCATCCTGCACATCCGCGGGCACCGGTGGCGGTCCACCCCGTTCGATCTCGTCCCGTGGGAAATGCTGCTGGCCACGGCGATCATCGCGCCGCTGGCGGTCGTGGCGGACGGACCGCCGGCCGCCGACTGGGACGGCCGGCGGGTCGCGCTGATGCTCTACGCGGGGATCCCCGGCACCGCGCTGGCCTACTGGGCGACGGCGATGGCGAGCCGCGCGCTGCCGGCCGTCACCACGTCCCTCGGCCTGCTGGCCACCCCGGTCGTGAGCGTCGTCGTCGCGACGCTCTGGCTCGGCGAGGCGCTGACGCCGTCGCTGGGGGCCGCGATCGTCCTCATCCTGGGCGGCATCGCGCTCGCGGTGACCGATCGCAGGGGGCCGGACGCCCGGTCCCGGTAGCCACGCAGGATCACGCGTGACCCGCCTTCCGGGCGAGGGCGGCGACATGGAGGAAGGCCCAGAAGGCGTCGGGATGAACCGCCCACGCTCGAAAGGCGGCGGCCATGGCCTCGAGGTCCGGACGGGATGCGTAGCCGTACTCGACGGCGCGTTCACCCATGGGCGAGGTCAGGAGGCGCTCGGCGTAGGATTCCCCCCAGTCCACCGTCTCGCTCGGCGTGGCATAGCACCACACGGCGGCCGTGATCTGCAGATCGGCCACGCCGGCGGCGTTGAAGAGCGCGCGGAGCTGCCGGCCCGTGCGAGGCTCGCCGCCGTTGCGATACCAGGTCTGGAGGTGGACCTCCACGAAGCGGTCGATCCAGGGATCCCGGGGCCAGTACGCGGCGGTGCCCCAGTCGACGTCCCGCACGGCGATGAGGCCGCCGGGGCGCAGCACGCGAAGCATCTCGCGGAGGGCGGCGGCGGGCTCCCGAAGATGCTGGACGACCTGGTGAGCGTAGACGACGTCGAACGACGCCTCGACGAACGGCAGCGCGTACACGCTGCCCTCTTCGTACCGGAGGTTGTGAAGACCTCGGGCCGCCGCCTCGTCCCGCGCGGCGGCGAGGGTCTCGCGGGAGAGGTCGAGGCCGATCGCCTGCCCCGGGGCGACGCGCTCGGCGAGCCCCCGGGTGATGCTGCCGGGCCCACAGCCGACGTCGAGCAGACGCATCCCGGGCCGCAGCTCGGGAAGGAGGAAGGCCGCCGCCTCGTCGGCCGTACGCCGCCCGTGCTGCCGTACGGTCGCCGGGGCATGCCCGTGCGTGTACTTCTCGTGACTCACCGGATCGCCGGCCATCCCTCGTCCTAGCAGCACCCCCCCGCGATCGCGCGGTCGGGGAGCCAGCCCCACGGGCGCGGGCCGAAGTCCGGCGTGAAGACCCGGCCGCGCTTGAGCGTCAGGTGCGGCGCGAAGGCGCGATCCACGCGCAGCGGCGCGTTGAGGATGTCGTAGACCACCCAGTCGCCTTCCCGCAGGTCGAGCACCGAAACGTCGGCCTGGCGGCCGACCGCCAGGCTGCCCAGCCGCTGCTCGGCGCCGATGGCCCGGGCCGGGTTGGCGGTCGACATCGTCACCACCTGGGGCAGCGTGAAGCCGAGGCCGAGGAAGCGCGTCATGATCTCGGTCATGCTGTGCACGGTGTTGAGGCGGCCGGGCACGGTGAGGTCGGTGCTGATGCAGTGGGGCAGCAGCCCCTGGTCGATGATCCGGCGGCCGACATCGAAGCTGAAGTTCATCCGCCCGTGCGCGGTGTCGAGCCACACGCCCCGGTCGCTGGCCTCGCGCGCTTCCGGCACCAGCTTGCCGTTGGCGTCGAGCACGCCGCCGGGGTTGGGCGTGAAGTAATGGGTGAGGATGTCGCCCGGCTCCAGCAGCGAGAGCAGCGGGTGGATCACCTTGGGGTCGTAGCGCTTCTCGGTGTCGCCGATGTGGACCATCAGCTTGATCCGGCTCTCGCGCGCCGCCCGCTTGGCCAGCCGCGGCATCTCCATGCCCATGATCTCGAGCGCCGGCGACACCATGCGCGCCTTGATGCCGTGGATGAGCCCCTTGTGCTCGCCGGCGACGCGGATCGTGTCGGCCAGGTTCACGCTGCTCTCGGCGACGATGTCCGGCAGCGTGGCGAGCCCGGTCTGGCAGATGTGCAGGAACGGCACGATCTCGGTGTGGCATTGCGGCAGGATGTGGCGCCACCCGCCGAACGTCGCCGCCCCCGCGCTGCCGGCGTCCACGATCGTGGTGACGCCCGAGTACACGCCGGCCAGGTCGGGGTTGACGCCGGTCCGGTTGACGCCCTCGAAGACGTGGGCGTGGAGGTCGATCAGCCCCGGCGTCACGATCTTGCCGTTCACCTCGATGACGCGCGCCGCCTCGGTGGGGCCGATGCCCGCCGCCACGCGCGCGATCGTGCCGTTCTCGACCGCGACGTCGAGGACCCCGTCGAGCCCGCTCGACGGGTCCACCACCCTGCCACCCTTGAGGACGAGATCGTACATGCCGCGAGCCCTCCCCGATCCATGATGTCGTTCCCCGCCCGGCGTGACCCGGACGCTAGCGTTGCGCCGGCCGGCCTGTCAAGGCGAACGTCGTCAGCGATCGACGTTGACGTTCGACACGCCGCGTGGCTTGATGCAGCCTCACAGGGGTGGCCGTGATCCCATGAGCAGACCCGGCGGACGGATCCACGAGGCGGAGCACCACACGGCGGACCGGGCGACGACGCGCCCGGTGGTCGCCGGCACCCAGGGCGTGGTCGCGGCGGGCCATCCCCTCGTGTCGATGGCAGGCCTGCGCATGCTGCTGGCGGGTGGCAACGCGTTCGACGCCGCCGTGGCCGCCGGCTTCGCCGCCGCCGTGGTGGAGCCGACCGCGTCCTACACGCTCTGCGGCGAGTGCGTGGCGCTCGTCCACGACGCCCGCCGGCGCCAGACCCTGGCGGTCAGCGGCCAGGGCACGGCGCCGGCCCTGGCGACGCTCGCGTCCTTCCGCCAGCGCGGACTGGATCGCATCCCGACCGGGCCGGGGCCCGAGGCGCACCTGTCGTTCACGGTGCCGGGCGCCGTCGACGCCTACCTGACCGTGCTGGAAACCTACGGCACCAGGACGCTGAGCGAGGTCCTCGCGCCGGCCGTGCACTACGCGGCGCACGGCTTCCCGATGTACGAGTACATGCATCGCCTGCTCGCCGTGCCCGACACGCGACGCCAGTTCGATCTCTATCCGCCGGGCGGCACCGACGTGTTCTACCCGGGCGGCCGCCCGCCCGCGGTGGGCGAGCTGTTCGTGCAGCCGGCGCTCGCCCGGACGCTGGCCCGGCTCGTCGAGGCCGACACCGCCGCCCGCGGTCACCGGACGGCCGGCATCGCGGCCGCCCGCGCGCGCTTCTACCGGGGCGACCTCGCGGCCACGATCGGCGCCTTCTCGGAGCGGGTGGGCGGTCTCCTGCGCGCCTCCGATCTGAGCGGGTACCGGGCGGCCCTCGAGCCGCCTGCGCGGGTCACGTTCGCCGGCCGGGAGATCCTGGGCCAGGGCCCGTGGACGCAGGGCCCCGTGCTCATGCAGGCGCTCGGCATGCTAGCCGGCTTCGACCTGCGCGCGATGGGTCACAACTCCGCCCGCTACATCCACACGGTGGCCGAGGCGCTCAAGCTCGCCTTCGCCGACCGCGAGCGCCACTACGGCGACGTCCCCACCGTACCGCTCGCCGAGTTGCTGGCGCCGGCCTACGCGCAGGCGCGCGCCGCGCTCATCCGTGCCGATCGCGCCGCGCCCGCGGCGCCCGCCCCCGGCGACCCCGGGTGGCGCGGCGCGGCCGGGGCCGCCGCGTCCGCCGCCGGGCGGAGCGCCGGGGCCGCCGCCCCCGCCGCGGCGGCCGACGGCACGACGCACATCGCCGCCCTCGACCGCGAGGGCAACGTGATCACGCTCACGCCGAGCGGCGGCGTGTTCAGGAAGTCGGCGTTCGCGCCCGAGCTGGGCTGCACGCTGAGCACGCGCAGCGAGATGTTCGTGCTCGAGGACGGCCACCCCAACGGGCTGGCGCCGGGCAAGCGCCCGCGCACCACGCTCGTGAGCTACCTGATCTGCGAGGAGGGCGTGCCGACCATGACGATCGGCTGCCCGGGCGGCGACGACCAGGCCCAGGCCGATCTCCAGCTGGTCCTCAACGTGCTGGTCTTCGGCCTGAATCCGCAGCAGGCCGTCGAGGCGCCGCGCTTCTCGACGCAGACGCTGGTCAACTCGTTCTATCCGCGCGTCTACCGGCCCGGCCAGCTCAACGTCGAGCCCGGCATCCCCGAGAGCACCCGCGCCGAGCTGCGCGCGCTCGGCCACACCGTCAGCGAGACCGGCGCCTGCGGCATCGGCGCCGTGGTCACCCACCGCGATCCCGCCACCGGCGTGCTCTCGGCCGGCGCCGACCCGCGCCGCCCGACCTACGCGCTCGCCTGGTAGGCGCGGCTCGTGGGCCATCGCCCGACGCAAACCGGACAGGGAGGAGTCTCATGACGGCGACCCAGAGCGACAAGGCCACGCGGTTCCGCGCGTTGCACCAGGGGCCGGGCGCGTTCGTGATCCCCAATCCGTGGGATGCCGGCTCGGCGCGCATGCTCGCCGCGCTCGGCTTCCAGGCGCTGGCGACGTCGAGCGGCGCCTCGGCCGGCACGCTCGGCCGGCGCGACGGCGGCGTGACACGCCAGGAGGCGCTGGCGCACGCCCGCGCCATCGTCGAGGCGACGGACCTGCCCGTGTCGGCAGATCTGGAGAAGGGCTTCGGCGATGCGCCGGAGGCCGCGGCCGAGACGATCCGTCTCGCGGCCGGCGTCGGCCTGGTCGGGGGCTCCATCGAGGACGCCACCGGCGACAAGGACAGGCCCCTCTACGAGCTGGGCCACGCCGTCGAGCGGGTGGCGGCCGCCGTCCAGGCGGCCCGCGCGCTGCCCTTTCCGTTCGCGCTGACGGCGCGCACGGAGAACTTCCTGCGCGGCAACCCGAGCCTGGAGGACACGATCAGGCGCCTGCAGGCCTTCGAGCAGGCCGGCGCCGACGTGCTGATGGCGCCGGGGCTGCCCGATGTCGCGGCGGTCTGCGCGGTGTGCGCGGCGGTGTCGAAGCCGGTCAACTTCATGGCCGGCATCGCGGGCAAGTCGTTCACCGTCGCCGAGCTGGAGGCCGCCGGCGTCCGGCGGATCAGCCTCGCCACCTCGCTCTACCGCGTGGCGATGACGAGCCTGCTGGAGGCCGCCCGCGAGGTGAAGGACAAGGGGACGTTCGGCTATCTCGACCGGGCCCTGCCCACGCCGGAGCTGAACGTGTTCCCGCGGGGATGACGCCGGCCTCGTCCAGCCGTCCGGTACAATGATCGGGACCGCTCGGCCGGTCGACGATGCGTCTGCGAAGCCACCTCGTCCTCCTCGTCCTCGCCGCGCTGGTGCCGGTCCTGGCATTCGCGACGCTCGCCGTGCTCGAGAACACCCGCCTGCAGCTCGAGGCCACCGAGGCCGGCATGCGGCAGACGGCCCACGCGGTGGCCGGCACCGTGGACAAGACGCTGGAGAGCGTCATCACCACGCTGGAGGCGCTGGCGGAGTCCGATGGCCTCGAGGCGCTGGGGTTGCGCGCCTTCCAGCTTCGCTGCCAGCGCGTGGTCCAGGCCAAGGGATGGGCCGGCATCCTCCTCCTCGATCCCCAGGGCCGGCCGCTCATGCACACCGACGAGCCGCTGGGTGCCCGGTTCTGGCCGGGCGTCCGGGCGGCCGACCTGGCCCGCGTCCGCGACACCCGCCAGCCGGTCGTCTCGAGCCTGTTCGACGACGCCCACGACCGCTGGATGGTGGCCGTCTACGTCCCCGTGATGCGCGCCCGCGCCCTGCGGTTCGTGCTGACCGCCGCGCTGCCCGCCAGCAACTTCAGCGCCCTGCTGCGGGCTCAGCAGTTCGCCGCCGGGTCGGTGGCCGTCTTGCAGGACGGCGACAACGTCATCGTGGCCCGCACCCGGCGCGAGGCGGAGATGGTCGGGCGGCGCGTCCAGAATCCCACCCCCGGCCGGGAAGGCTGGCTCCGCAGCCGCCTGCGCGAGGGGACGGAGGTGTACGTGGCGTTCGCGACCGCGCCGCTGTCGGGCTGGCGGCTCGTGCTCACCACGCCCGTCGCGACCGTCCAGGCCCCCCTCCGTCGCGCCGCCTGGCAGATGCTGGCCGGCGCCGCGCTGGCCGCGGCCCTGGCCGGCGGCCTCGCCTTCGTGTTCGGCCGGCGGATCGCGGGGGCGGTGGGCTCGCTCGTCCGCATCGCGCGCGCCGTGGAGCTCAACGACCCGGCCCAGCCCCTGCGCACCGGCGTCACCGAGGTGAACGTGCTGGCCGAGCAGCTCCGGGCGGCCGCCGACCTCGCGCGCGCCCGGGAGGGCGAACTGGCGGTGCGGGAGCGCCAGGCGCGCACGATCGGCGAGGTCGCCCACGCGCTCAACGCCTCGCCGGACCTCGACGCGGTCCTGCGCACGGCGATGGACGCGGTCCGCAGCCTCGTCGGGACCGACTCCGCCCGGATCGCGCTCGTGGACGAGACCGGCCGTCTCGTCCTGCGCTATTCCACCAACGCCTCCACCGCGATGCCGGCGGGCTTCGTGATCGAGCGCGGCCAGGGCATCGGCGGCCTGGCCTGGGCCACCGGCCGCCCGGTCCGCACCGACGACGTCGCGGCCGATCCGCGCTTTCGCGGGGACCGCGACCTGCCGATCGCCCGGGCCGACGGCCTCGTGTCGTGCATGGTCGTCCCGATCGCGACGGCCGGCGCCGTGGTCGGCGTCATCTACGCCAACAACGTCACGCGCCGCCCGTTCACGGCCGCCGACGAGGCCGCGCTGGTCACCCTGGCCGACCACGCCGCCGTCGCCGTGCAGAAGGCGCGCCTGCTCGCCCGCGAGCACGCCGCCCGGGCCGAGGCGGAGGCGGCCAGCCGGGGCAAGGACGAGCTGCTCGCCATGCTGGGCCACGAGCTGCGCAACCCGCTGTCGGCCATCGCGACCGCCGTCCACCTGCTCAACGCCGAGCGCGCGCCCGCCGAGGCCCAGCGCCGCGCGCGCGAGATCCTGACCCGGCAGAACGCGCATCTGGCCCATCTCGTCGACGACCTGCTCGACGTCGCCCGGGTGACCTCGGGCAAGATCGTCCTCACGCCTCGCCCGCTCGAGCTGGCGCAGGTCGTCCGCCACGCGGTGGCGGCGCTCGCCGGGAGCGGACGGACGGATCGCCACCGCCTCACGCTCGACCTGGAGCCGGTGTGGGCGGACGCCGACGAGACGCGGCTGGAGCAGGTCGTCACCAACCTGATCGGCAACGCGCTCAAGTTCACCCCGGCCGGCGGCACGATCGACGTCACGCTGCGCGCGGCCGGCGGGGAGGCCGTGCTGCGCGTGCGCGACTCGGGGGTGGGGATCCCCCGAGCGGTGCTGCCTCACGTGTTCGACATGTTCGTGCAGGCCGGCCGCGGTCCCCAGGGAGGCCCGGGCGGCCTCGGGCTGGGCCTCACGCTCGTCCGCCGGATCGCCGAGCTGCACGGCGGCGGCGCCGACGCGGCCAGCGACGGCCCCGGGCGCGGCAGCGAGTTCACCGTCCGCCTGCCCGCGCTCGCCACGCCGCCGGCGCCGGCCCCGACGCCACCGCGCCCCGAGGTGGTGGACGGCGCGCCGCGGCGCGTTGTGATCGTGGAGGACAACGCCGACGCCCGCGAGCTGCTCCGGAGCGCGCTGGAGCTGGCCGGCCACGACGTGCACGAGGCGGCCGACGGGCCGTCCGGGCTCGAGGCGATCGTCCGGCTCCGCCCCGACGTCGCCCTCATCGACGTGGGCCTGCCCGGATTGGACGGCTACCAGCTCGCGCGCCGGGCCCGCGCCGAGGCCGCCGGCGCGGTCTACCTCGTCGCCCTGACCGGGTATGGCCAGCCGGAGGACCACCGCCAGGCCCTGGAGTCGGGCTTCGACGCGCACCTCGTGAAGCCGGTCGAGCCCGACGCGCTCCTGGCGGCGATCCGCCGGCCGGTCACGCGAACGCCGGCATGACCTCCCGGGCGAACAGCTCCATCGAGCGCAGCACGCGCGCCTGCCCGAGGTCGCCGAACCAGAAGCTGCAGTTGAAGTGGGTGATCCCCACCAGCTCCTGGAGCCGCCGGATCTGGCGGATGCAGGTGTCGGGCGTGCCGATGACCAGGAAGCGGTCGAGCAGCTCGTCGACGCCGGGCTCCTTCGGCGCCGGCACCGGGATCGCGCGGCCCTGCTCGACGCGCTCGTAGTGGTTGCGCAGGCTCAGCGTCACCCGCATGTTCCAGCGGGCCTCCTCGGCGGCCGCCCGCGCGTCGGCCTGGCTGTCGGTCACGTACACCGCCCGCTGCACGCCGACGGCGAGCGGCTCGGCCGGCTTCACCTCGGCCACCACCCGGTCGAAGAGCCGGCGGAACTCCGCCATCCGCTCGATGGGCACGCCGAAGCCGCCGGTCAGCACGTTGAATCCGCGGCGCACGGCGTTCTCCACCGAGTCGGGGCTCTGGGCCGTGATCCAGATCGGCGGCCGCGGCTTCTGGATCGGCTGCGGGAAGACCGTGGTCTCGGGGACCTTGAACAGCTTGCCGTCGTAGGCGAAGGGCTTGCCCTCGAACGCCTTCAGGACGATGTCGATCGACTCTTCCCAGCGGGCCCGGCCGCTCTCCAGCTCGAGGCCGAAGCGCTCGAACTCGTAGTGCTGGTAACCGCGCCCGAGGCCGACGTCGAGGCGCCCGCCGCTCAGCAGGTCGAGCGTGGCGATCTCCTCGGCGACCACGAGCGGATGGTGCAGCGGCACCACGATGACCGCCGTGCCCACCCGCAGGCGCGTGGTCTTCGCGGCGATGTAGGTGGCGAGCTGGGCGGGGCGGGAGAGATAGCCGTAGGTGGAGAAGTGGTGCTCGGCCAGCCAGACGTTGCGGAAGCCGAGGGTCTCGGCCGCCTGGGCGACCTCGACGCCGCGCGCGAAGATCTCCGCCGACGGGCGCGCCGAGGGCGACTGCATGAGCAGGAACGTGCCGAAGTTCATGGGTCTCACTGTCTCTTCAGACGCACCTCTTCGAGGGGCGCCGACCAGGGGTAGGGGTTGATCAGCATCAGCGCGGGCTCCTCCACCCGGGGGCCGATCCCGCTCGGCCAGACGTACTGGTAGATGGGGCCGTAGCGCACGCGCTCGTGGACGAGCCGCTGGATCTGGTGCAGCAACGCCTCGCGCTTCTTGCGGTCCGTCTCCACGCCCTGCTGCTTGAACAGCGCGTCGATGTCGGGATAGCCGCCGTACGCCCCGGCGCCGTCGCTGGGGATGACCTCCGACAGCCGCGAGGCCGCGTTGCCGTAGAGCGCGCTCGTGCACACGCACACCCCCTTGGCCTTCTTCGAGGCGATGTGCGCGAAGAAGGCGGCGCGCTCCATCGGCCGCATGCGCGTGCGGATCCCCACGGCCTGGAAGTAGTTGACGATCGACTCGCCGAGCGAGAAGTACGGCGGTAGCTGGTGGAACTCGCCGGCGTCGAAGCCGTTGGGATAGCCCGCCTCGGCCAGCAGCTTCTTGGCCCGGGCGGGGTCGTAGGGGTACGGCTCGATCGGGAGCGCGAACTCGAAGCTGGGTGGGACGTGATTGCCGGCCGGCTTGGAGGCGCCCAGCGTCTCGGCCTCGCTCAGCGCCTGCCGGTCGATGGCGTAGTTGGCGGCCAGCCGGACGCGCCGATCCGCCCACGGCGACTTGGGGTCCCACTGGTCGAGGAAGTCGAGGTAGAAGACCGCGATGCCGCCGGAAAAGGCCAGCTTGAGATTGGGATCGCGCTTCACCTCCTGGGCCTGGGGCACGTCGAGCAGGTAGGCCACGTCGACCTCGCCCCGCTTGAGCATGGCCATGCGCGTCGTGCTCTCGGGCACGCTTTTGTAGACGAGCCGCTTGATCGAGGGCATCTTGCGCCAGTAGCTCTCGTTGGCCTCCATCACCAGCTCGATGCCGGGCGTGTGGCTCACGAACTTGTAGGGGCCCAGCCCGACCGGGTGCTTCTTGAACCCGTCGTTGCCCACCTGCTCCACGTATTTCTTGGGCACCACCCAGCCCGCCCCCGAGACCATGGTGCCGTAGAAGGTCATGAAGTCCGGCCACGGCTCGTGCAGCGTGAAGCGCACCCGGGCGGGCCCGACGACGGTCACCTCGCGGACCTTGGCGTGCAGGATCTTGGAGCCCTTGGCCCGGTGGAAGCTGAACTTCACGTCCTCGGCGGTGAACGGGTCACCGTTGTGAAATTTCAGCCCCTCGCGCAGCTTGAACTCGTAGGTCTTCTGATCGGCGCTCAGCGTCCACGACTCGGCCAGGCTCGGGCTCATGAGGTTGCCCGGCATCGGCTTCACGAGGGCGTCGTGCAACGCGTAGAGGACCCAGAAGGGCGTGAGCTGGCCGATCACCTCGCCCGGGTCGAACCAGACCGGGGACAGCGTGACGTACAGGGCCCAGCGCATCTCCCCTTCCGGCTTCGATTGGGCGGCGCCCTCGCCGGTCAGCCCGGCGACGAACACGGCGCACACGAGGACCACTCCCAGCATGAGGCTGCGGCGTCGGCTCATGGATCCCTCCCGTCGGCGAGTCCGGCGAGGACTTACTACCCGCTCTCGCGCCAAATGGCAAGGACTGGCCTTTCCGGCGGCTTTGGCGTAATTTGTCGGCAGCGGAGGGCGCCATGCCGAAGATCAAGCACATCGCGATTTCGACCCAGGACGTGGACAGGACCGCGAAGTTCTACATGGACGTCTTCGGAATGAAGGAGATCGCCAAGGTCGACAGCCCCGGCGCCAGCGGCTACTACCTGAGCGACGGCGACCTGAACCTGGCCATCCTCAACTTCAAGAACGACGCGGTGGCCGGCGTCGAGCGTGGGAAGGCGTGGAACGGCATCCACCACATCGGCTTCGAGGTCGAAAGCCTCGAGGCCATTGCCGAGAAGCTGGCCGCGGCCGGCTCGGCGCCCCGCGACGACGTCAACCAGGCCCTGGGCGTCGGCCACGGCCGCCGCGAGGGGGGCAACGTCGAGGTCAAGTACAACGGCCCCGACGGGGTGATGATCGACGTCTCGGAGACCGGCTGGGTCGGCACCTCCGGCAGCATGTGACGCGATTCGGCATCGCGCTGCCCACCGGGGGCCCGGGCGGGCCCCCGTTCGTGGCGCAGACCCTGGCCGAGGCCGCCCGCAACGTCGAGGCCGCCGGCTTCGAGAGCACCTGGGCCTTCGACGCCATCGGGCGAGGCTTCCTGCATCCCGATCCCCTCACCGCTCTGGCCGTGGCGGCCAGCGTCACTCGCACGATCGAGATCGGCACCGGCGTCCTGCAGGTCCCGCTGCGCAATCCCGTCGAGCTGGCCCAGCGCGCGCTGACGACCCACCTGGTCTCGGGCGGGCGGCTCCGCCTGGGCGTGGGCGCCGGCTCGACCGCCGCGGACTTCGCCGCGCTGGGCCTCGACTTCGGCTCGCGCTTCAGGCGGCTGGACCAGTCGCTGGCGCTGATGCGCCGCCTCTGGGCCGGCGAGCGCGTCGGGGACGCCTCGCTGGCGCCGGTCTGGCCCGCCGCGCTCGGCGGCCCGCCGGTCTTCATCGGCTCCTGGGCAGGCTCGCGCTGGATCGAGCGGGCCGCCAGGGAGTTCGACGGCTGGGTGGGCTCGGGCGCGCGCAGCAGCTGCCGCGCGCTGCGCGAGGGCATCAAGCGCTTCCGCGACCTCGGCGGCCGGCGCGCGATCGTCACCAACGTGGTGGTCCAGCTCGACGCCGCGTCCGCCAGCCCCGCCGGTCCCGACGATCCGTTCGACCTGAAGTGCCCGCCCCCCGTCGCCCGCGAGCGCCTGCACCAGCTCTGCGCGCTCGGCTACGACGACGTCGTGATGGTGACGCGCCGCTACGAGCCCGAGTTCCTGAAGTCGCTCCGCGACTTGGCCCTCAGCGCGCGCGGCTAGGTAACCCGGCCTCGTCGCCGGGCAACACCCCTTTCTTGTCTACTTTACGGTGAACTGAGCGGTCAATCCCGCCAGGGTTCGGTTGGCCTCGACTGCATCGTGGGGGATGAGGACGTAGCGCCACGGCTTGCCGCCGTGCCGGCGCTCGTGATCGCTGGCGTGGCCGCACCACTCGACGGCGGCGCGACTCTTGGCGAGCACCTCGGCGTCGTCCATATCACGCGCCGCCTTCACCTCGCACAGAAGCTTCTCGGTCGCGGTCTCGACGACGAAGTCGGGCTCATATGGGTGATCCCCCCGATAGAAGATCTGGAATCGGCCTGTAGCCGGCTTGACCCACTTGATCACGTCGGGGTCGGTCTCGAGGATGCCGGCAAATCGCCACTCAGGGGTCGACTGAAAGCGCTGCGCCAGGTAAGGGCACTTGCTGAACTTGCCGAACAGCAGGCCGCCGGCCGCCGTCTCCACGCGCTCTCGCTGGTTCGTCTGGAGATGGTGGACGAGAATGTCCTTGGCCACCGGCTGCAGCCGGATGGTGCGGACGTCGAGGTCGAAGTCACGGTACCCGGAGGTCACCTCCCCGGCCGGCGTCAGCACGATCCGGGGAATGTCGATGTTGCGCTTGACGTACTGTGCCGTCACCTCGGCCACGACCCTGGCGGGATCGACCGGCTCCGGCATGCCGGGAAGACCACCCTGCGCCGGCTGGAGCCGTGACCTCACGCGCGACGTGATCTCCGCCTGGACGTCGGGATTCTGAAGGTCGCGCGAGCGCGGCAGTCGCTGATAGTCCCGGATGATGTCGAGTGTCACCGCCGCTGCCGCCTGCTCCCGCGGATCGACGAACAAGGACGGCGCTCCTGACGGGACGCCGGCCTCCGCCGGACGGATCAGCGACTCCAGGACCGTGAGCACGCGGACCGCCTGTGGGGCCTCGGTGGGGATGTCCCGGCCGATGACGACGCCCACCCGGATGACCGAGTCCGGCCGGTTGGCGTCGTCGATGATCTCCTGGAACCGGTCATGGGCGACGATCGTGAGGCGATCCACCGCCGCAACGCCGGTGCGTTTGCCATACGGCAGGCGCAGGCCACGGCCGATGGACTGCTCCACGAGCGTCCGTGAGTTCGCGGCTCGCAGGGGCACGATCGTGTAGAGGTTGGTGACGTCCCAGCCCTCCTTGAGCATGTTGACGTGAATGACGATCTCGGCGGGCTCGTCTGGGCTCTCGATGCGGAGGAGGGCCTGGACGGTCTCGTCCTTCTCCTCGCCTCTCAGATTCGAGTGCACCGTGATGACCTTGTCCTTGTAGCGCCCCGCGAAGAAGTCGTCCTGCTTGATGCGGGCCTCGATTTCCCCGGCGTGGGTCCACCAGCACGAATGGCTTGACGCGGGGAAGACCGTGCTGATCCGCGTACACCTGGAGGTGGGCCTTCGTGTGCTCGTGCAGGATGACGCCGTCCTCCAGCTTGACGCGCTCCAGCTCCGCCTGGCCGACTGCCCGGGGGTCGAAGTCGGCGCGGGTGGAGACGGCGGGCTCCTTCACGAAGCCATCCCTGATCGCCTCCGCCAGCCGGTACTCGTGGATGACATTCCGGAAGGGCTCGGCGCCGCCGGCGCGCTCGACCTGGGGCGTGGCGGTCAACTCCAGCCCAAGGATCGGCCGCAGCTCGTTCAGGACCCGCACGCCGGCGTCGGCGCGGTAGCGATGGGACTCATCCATGATGAGCACCAGGTCCTCGAGCCCGGCCAGGTACTCGAAGTAGCTCTGGCCGATGCACTCCGAGAGGCGCTTGATGCGCGGCGCCCTCCCGCCCCGGACCTCGGCGTTCATCTTGGAGATGTTGAAGATGTTGACGTGGACCGTCCCGAACAGCGCGGCCTGGCGGGTGCCCCGGCCGCTCTCATAGTTGTCGCCGGTGATGATCTCCGGGGGGTTGCTGGCAAACTCGCCCAGGCCCTGCAGCACGTACTTCGGCGTGTTCGGCGTGAAGTCCCGGACGAGCTTGTCGTAGATGGTCAGGTTCGGCGCCAGGACGAAGAAGTGGCGGATGCCCCGCTCGCGGTGGAGATAGGCGATGAAGGCGCCCATCAGCCGCGTCTTGCCCACGCCGGTGGCCAGCGCGAAGCAGAGCGACGGGAAGTCGCGCTCGAAGGAGGTGACCGAAGGGAACTCCGAGCGAATCACCGCGAGCGCCGCGACCGGATCGGCCGTCTTGCTGGGCGGCGCAATCTCCACCGCTCGTGCCAACCTCGCCAGGGCCTCCCGCTGCGGGGGGCGAAGGCTGAGCCGACCGCTGATCGTGTTGACCAGCGGGTTCATTCGGATTTCCTGGCGACCGGCAGGCTCCGCACCCGCAGGCGCCCGTGCTGCACGGTGATCAGCGCCCCGGCCGTGAGCTGGGCCTCCCGGGCAGGCAGGATGTCCAGGAGGAGCCTGGCCGTCTCGGGACCCTTGAGGCCCTGGATGCGAAGGCGGATCGCGGAGGGGGCCGATTCACCCGAAAGGGCGATGGCCGCGTGGAAGTCCGCGTCAAGTGTCACGGCAACCGCGCCGTGCTGACGGCACCAGGCCAGGATATCGGCGTCGCTGGCCGCGGCCATCCCCAGGTCGGCGACGTGCAGGGCGTCAATACCGCCCTCCCGAAGCAACGTAGCCGCCCGTCGCGGCACCCCCTGGTCCAGCAGGACCCTCACGAAGCCGCTTTCATCTCCACGATCTCCTCCCCCAGCATCGCGGCCGCGTAGGCGATGGCCTGCCGGATGTCCTCATCATCGAGGTCGGGGTAGTCCGCCCTTAGCTCATCACGTGAGGGATAGGCGCTCAGCGCCTCCAGAACACGCCGCACGGTCAACCGAAGCCCGCGGATGCAGGGCTGGCCGTTCATCTTGCCGGGCTCGATCGTGATCCGATCGAAGACCTGAGGCTCCATCGCCGACCTCCTCTATTCCCTCG
>Ga0302046_10001895_pt1 | contig 19574 bp, 18 predicted proteins | sample RVTome_11_FD_200261 | JGI IMG/M metagenome (GOLD analysis project Ga0302046, IMG submission 200261) | Soil microbial communities from uranium-contaminated site in the Upper Colorado River Basin, Wyoming, United States - RVT147D111 (version 2) ...
GAGGGCCGGCTGGGCAACCCGGTCGACCAGGTGCTCCTCTACTGCTTCCACTACGACCCGGTGCTCGGCCGCTACAGCGCGGCGACCATGAACCTAGTGCGCGCCGGAGCGGTCGCCACCCTACTCGCGCTCGGCACGTTCATCGCCGTCATGGTGCGGCGCGACCGCCGGCAGCGGCGCGCCGGCCTGAGGACCGCCTGAGATGTGGCCGAACTTCCCGCTCTTCCCCGACGCCGCGTCCTCGGTCGCCCGGGAGGTCGACGCGCTCTACCTCGGCTGGCTGGCGATCAGCTTGTTCTTCTCGCTGCTGATCGGGGCCCTGATCGTCGTCTTCTTCATGAAGTACCGGCGCCGGGCCTGGCGGCGCTTCGGCAGCACCGCCGACATCAAGACCCTGCCCGTCGAGGTCACCTGGTCGGTGATCCCGCTGGTGATCGCGCTCTCGATGTTCGCGTGGGGGGCCAAGGTCTTCTTCGACCAGATGCGGCCGCCGGCGGACGCGGTCGGCTTCTACGGCGTCGCCAAGCAGTGGATGTGGAAGTTCCAGCACCCCGAGGGGGTGCGCGAGATCAACGCCCTCCACGTGCCGGTTGGCCAGCCGATCCAGATCACCCTGACCTCGGAGGACGTCATCCACAGCCTGTTCATCCCGGCGTTCCGGGTCAAGACCGACGTGCTCCCGGGCCGCTACACGACGCTCTGGTTCGAGGCCACCAAGCCCGGCGAGTACCACCTGTTCTGCACCGAGTACTGCGGCACCGAGCACTCGCGGATGATCGGCACCGTGTACGCGCTGGCGCCCGAGGACTACGAGACCTGGCTCGCCACCGGGCGCACCGGTGTGCCGCTGCGGGTCTCCGGCGGCGAGCTGTTCGGCCGCTTCGCCTGCGACACCTGCCACCGGATGGAGCGGGCGACCCCCGAGCTGCCGGCGCGCGGTCCGAGCCTCGCCGGGCTGTTCGGCACCGAGGTCGAGCTGGTCGGCGGCGGCACGGTGACCGCCGACGAGACCTATCTCCGGCGCTCGATCCTCGAGCCGCAGGCGCACGTGGTCGCCGGCTGGCAGCCGATCATGCCGACCTTCAAGGGGCAGATGAGCGAGGAGCAGCTCAACGCGCTGGTCGACTACGTGAAGTCGCTGCCGGCCGGCACGCAGACCGCCGACGAGGACGGAGCCCCCGGCGCGGCCGGTGAGTCCCCGGCTTCAAATGCGGGTTGAGGACACCACGATGAGCACCAGCGCCGCCACCGCCCTGCCCGAGCCGAACTACCTGTCGGCTGGCTGGACGCTGCGCTCGTGGCTCCTGACCAAGGACCACAAACGGATCGCGATCCTCTACATGGTCTCGGTCACGCTGTTCTTCGTGCTCGGCGGCGTCTTCGCATTCCTCGCCCGCCTCGAGCTGCTGACCCCGGCGGGCGACATGGTGACGGCCGACGTCTACAACCGGCTGTTCACCATGCATGGCGTGATCATGGTGTTCTTCTTCCTGATCCCGTCGGTGCCGGCGGTGCTCGGCAACTTCCTGGTGCCGCTGATGATCGGCGCCAAGGACCTGGCGTTCCCGCGGATCAACCTGCTGTCGTGGTACCTGTTCATGATCGGCGGGACGATCACGGTGGCGGCGATCCTGCTCGGCGGCGTCGACACCGGCTGGACCTTCTATACCCCGTACAGCACGGTCTACTCGAACAGCCACGTGGTGCTGACCGTGATCGGCGTCTTCATCAACGGCTTCTCGTCGATCCTCACCGGGCTCAACTTCATCGTCACCATCCACCGGATGCGGGCGCCGGGGCTGACCTGGTTCCGCCTGCCGCTGTTCATCTGGGCGCACTACGCGACCAGCCTGATCATGATCCTCGGCACCCCGGTGGTGGCGATCACCCTGCTGCTGGTGGCGGTCGAGCGGCTCCTCCACCTCGGCATCTTCGACCCCGCGCTGGGCGGCGACCCGGTGCTCTTCCAGCACCTGTTCTGGTTCTACTCGCACCCGGCGGTCTACATCATGATCCTGCCCTCGATGGGGGTGGTCAGCGAGCTGATCGCCGCCTTCGCGCGCAAGAAGGTGTTCGGCTACCACTTCGTCGCGTTCGCCTCGATCGCGATCGCCATCCTCGGCTTTTTGGTCTGGGGCCACCACCTGTTCGTCAGCGGGCAGTCGACCTACGCCGGGCTGGTGTTCAGCGTGCTGTCGATGCTGGTGGCGATCCCCTCGGCGGTCAAGGTCTTCAACTGGACCGCCACCCTCCACCAGGGCTCGATCTCGCGTGAGACGCCGATGCTCTACGCGCTCGGCTTCATCGGCCTGTTCACGATCGGCGGGCTGACCGGGGTGATGCTGGCGACCACCGGCATCGACGTCCACGTCCACGACACCTACTTCGTGGTCGCCCACTTCCACTACATCATGGTCGGCGGCGCGATCATGGGCTACCTCGGAGGCCTCCACTACTGGTGGCCGAAGATCACCGGGCGGCTCTACCCGCGCTTCTGGTCGAAGATCTCGGCGCTGCTGGTCTTCATCGGCTTCAATCTCACCTTCTTCCCGCAGTTCATCCTCGGCTACCTCGGCATGCCGCGGCGCTACTGGAGCTACCCGGAGGAGTTCCAGGTGCTCAACGTGCTGTCGACCGCGGGGGCGACCATCCTCGGCGTCGGCTACGTCTTCCCGCTGGTCTACCTCCTCTACTCGCTGCGCAGGGGCGCGGCGGCGGGCGACAACCCGTGGGGCGCGGCGGGCCTGGAGTGGGAGACCACCTCGCCGCCGCCGACCTTCAACTTCGAGCACGAGCCGGTGGTCACCGGCGGACCGTACGACTTTACGAACGTCAAAGAGGCGCTGTTCGATGAGTAGCCTGCACGCCGAGCACGGCCCGCGCCACCACCCGGCGCTGGCCCATCACTTCGAGGACCTCGAGCAGCAGAAGGAGGCCTCGTCGTTCGGGATGTGGGTGTTCCTGGTCACCGAGATCATGTTCTTCGGCGGCCTGTTCTGCGCCTACCTGATCTACCGCCGGGCCAGCTTCGCGGCCTTCGCCGAGGCGAGCGCGACGCTCGACATCGACCTCGGCGCCTTCAACACCGCGGTACTGATCGGCTCGAGCCTGACCATGGCGCTGGCGGTCTGGTCGGCGCAGATGTCACGCAAGAAGCTGGTCGTCCTCTTCCTGCTCGCCACCTTCGTGCTCGGCGGCGTCTTCCTCGGCGTCAAGGTGGTCGAGTACGGCCACAAGTTCCACGAGCACCACGTCCCGGGCCGGCACTTCGAGTGGGAGAACCCGGCGACCGAGGCCGGCGCCGAGATGTTCTTCTCGCTCTACTTCGCGATGACCGGGCTGCACGCCAGCCACATGGTGGTCGGCATGGGGCTGATCCTGTTCCTGCTGGTGCCGGCGTGGCGCGGGCGCTACGGCCGCGACTACTACAACCCGATCGAGTGCTTCGGGCTCTACTGGCACTTCGTCGACATCGTCTGGATCTTCCTCTTCCCGCTGCTCTACCTGATCGGGCGCCACGGCGTGCCCGGGGGGCACTGAGGCCGCCGCGACGAGCGCAACGAGAGAACCCGCCATGACCGACCACGTCGTCTCGCGCAAGATCTACTTCCTGGTGTTCATCGCCCTGATGGTCGGCACCGCGGTCACCGTCTGGGTCGCCTTCTTCGACCTCGGCGCCGCCAACGACGCGATCATGCTCACCATCGCGGTCGCCAAGGCGACCTTGGTCGTGCTCTACTTCATGCACGTTCGCTACAGCGGCCGCCTGATCGCCCTGACCGTCGGCAGCGGCATCCTGTTCCTGCTGATCCTGCTCGCCCTCGCGCTCGCCGACTACGTGACCCGCGGCTGGGTCGTGCTGGGGCGGTAGAGCCCGCGGGCCGCCGGCGGACCGCCTCTCGCGGTCTGCATCAGCGGCCCTGGTCACCGGGCGGCAACGTCGGCCTGGGCTATCCTCTCGACAATGGGTGACGAGGATCTGCCGGACTGGGAGCGCCTGCTCGCCGCCGAGCGCCACCTGCAGCCGCAGGCGGTCTCCTCGCCGCCGGCGGCGGTGAGGGCGGCTTCGGCGTAGCGGCGGCGGACGGCCTCGTGCACGCGCGCGGCGCGCGCGGTCGGGTCCGAGGAGTCGACTGCGGCGGGTGTCCGGTCGGTCATGGCTCTCGCTCCTTCGTGGCGAGCAGTGGGTGGCGGGGCGGCACGGATCGGCTCGATCCTCGACTTCCGCAACCGTCTCTGTCGGCAGTGACATTCCTGGTTCCGTACGCGGTATCGTTGAACACCCGATGCCGGTGTCACCCCCGCCGCCCACCCAGCCCGCGCCGGACCTCGGTTCGCCCTGGGTCGAGTCGCCGTTCTTCGAGGAGCTGCTCGCCGACCGCGACCTCGCGTCCGTCGACGCCGAGCGGGCGGGCGTTCCACGAGCAGGGTTCCTGGTGCTCCCGGACTTCTTCCCGGCGGAGCTGGTCGACGCGGTGCGCGGGGCGGTCGAGCCGCTGTTCGCGGACGGGGTGGACGATCCGCGCCGTTCGCCGAACCGCTTCCAGGACGCCTGGCGTGACCGCCCGTCGGTGGCCGCGATGGCGACCGACCCGCGCTTGCTCGCGTTGCTGTCGACGCTCTTCGGCCGGCGGCCGATCCCGTTCCAGACCCTCGACTTCCGCCGCGGCTCCGAGCAGCGGGCGCACGCCGACACCATCCACTTCAGCTCGCTGCCGCGCGGGTACATGTGCGGCGTCTGGGTGGCGCTTGAGGACGTCGGGCCGGCCGGTGCGGGGTGCTGCGGCGGCTGCGCTAGCATCGACGCATGCGCATGCCATCCATTCCTGTCGCCGCCGTCCTCTTCTGCGCGGCCGTACCCGCCGCCGCCACCACCACCTACCACGTCGCCTCGACCCCCGGCGCCTCGGACGCCAACCCCGGCACCGAGGGCCAGCCGTGGGCGACGCTCCAGCACGCGGTCGACTTCCCGGCGGTCGGCGCCGGCGACGTGATCATGGTCCACGCCGGCACCTACGCCGGCGCCCGCATCGAGCGCTCGGGCAGCCAGGCGCAGCCGATCACCCTGCGCGCCGCGGCCGGCGAGAACGTGCTGCTCGACGACGCCAGCCCCGCCGCCGCGCACAACTCGGTGCTCGAGGTCGAGAACTTCGCCGGCACCGTGAGCTGGTGGGTGATCGAGGGCTTTTCGGTCGACGGCGGCGAGACGCACTTCTCGGGCATCGACCTGCGCGACACCGTCGGGATCGTGGTGCGCGGCAACTCGGTCACCGGCGCCTTCCGCACCGGCATCTTCACCGCGTTCTCCGACGACGTCGTGATCGAGGCCAACGAGAGCTTCGCCAACTGCGAGCACGGGATCTACCACTCCAACAGCGGCGACCGCCCGCTGATCCGCGGCAACCGGCTGCACGGCAACTCGAGCGCCGGCATCCACATGAACGCCGATCTCTCGCAGGGCGGCGACGGGATCATCAGCGACGCGGTGGTCGAGGACAACCTCGCCTGGGACAACGGCGGCGGTCTGTGCGGCTTCACCGGCGGCGCCGCCGGCATCAACATGGACGGCGTGGTCGACTCGCTGATTCGCAACAACCTGATCTGGGACGAGCACGCCTCGGGGATCGCGGTCTACCGCATCGACGGCGCGGTCTGCTCGCAGGGCAACCGGATCCTCAACAACACCGTGCTCACCGCCGCCGACGGCCGCTGGGCCTACGTCCAGGTCGACTTCGACGGCACCCCGCCGGCCGGCTGTCCCGACAACGAGCTGGCCAACAACGTCTTCTGGTCCTCCCATAGTTTCCGCGGCGCGATCTCGCTCGACGAGCCGAACCCCTCCGGCTTCGCCAGCCGCAGCAACACCGTCGAGGGGGTCTTCTCGGTCGACGACGGCAACACCACGATCGGCCTCGCCGCCTGGCAGGCGCTCGGCCACGATGCCGGCTCCCAGGTCATCGCGAACGCGACCGCGCTCGCCGCGCTGTTCGAGAACATGGCCGGCGCCGACTTCCACCTCGCTCCGACCTCCGACGCGATCGACGCCGGCGAGCCGCGCGCCGACGTCGCCGCCGATCTCGAAGGCATCCCGCGTCCGCAGGGCACCGGCTGGGACGCCGGCGCCTACGAGGCGCTGGAGCTGATCTTCGCGGACGGCTTCGAGAGCGGCGACACCACAGCATGGACGTCGTCCACGCCGTAGAGCTGCCGCTGACAGGCGTTCGCCCCGCGCCTTCAGACCCAGCGCTTGGCTGCGAGTCGGGGGATCTCTCGGACTGGTCGGCGGCGGTGGTCTCGGCGGTCTGGATCGTCACCGGGGTTTCTCTTGAACAGGCGCTCGGACGGCCGATCGCTGGGGAACCGGGGAAGGCAACGCCGCGGCTGGCTCGCGGGTGCCGGGCGGTGGGGGTCAGTCCGGGAGCAGTAGAGGCGGTTCGGCTTCCGGTGCGTCGGCGCGCCGGGGCCGGGCGGCGTAGAAGCTCCGCGGCGGCACTCGGACCACGGCGGTGAAGGAGTCCTCGAGATCGATGCCGAAGTCCGTCGGCAGCCGCTTCCAGCTCGTCGCCAACCAGTGTGCCGCGGCGACGGTGCCCCGCGCGTCCAGGCCCCAGACGGAGAAGCGGACGACCTCGGGATCGACGCGCTTCATCACGCAGCCATACGTGTTGTCGCCGAGAGCGTCTTCCATGGTGCGGCCGAAGTCGGGGGAAGGCGGGCGCATAGAGTATCCGCGATCGAGTCCACCACCGATTCGCAGCGTGAGCATCTCGCTGTTCGGCGTTGGCTCGAAGGACACCAGCCCGTCGCGGTCAACGAGCTCCTGGGCATAGCCGCTGACCCGCGGCCCTCCGATGTAGACCAGCGAGTCCACCTGACTGCCGAGGGCTTGGTGCTCGTCGATCAGCAGTTCCAGCGGATTCCGGGCCTCTTTGAGCACGCCGTATTTGGCCAGCACGGCGACGATCTCGATCATGGCCTCGACGTCGTTGCGGGGCAAGCTCGCATAGCTGAAAGGCCGACCCTCGAGATCCCGTCCGGTTTGCTCCCGGAAAGTGGCGACGAAGAAGCGGATCCGTCCCTCCTGGTGCTTGAGACCCATGAAGCGCATCAGCTTCCGTGCGTCCGCCGAGAGGGCGAAGAGCCGCCTGTTGGGCAGCAGAACGAGGAGGTAGGCAACGAGAAGCGTCATGCAGATGACTGCGACGCTGACCGGGTCGCGCGCACCCACCGCCATCGACATCACGAACACGACGCCGAAAACGACGAGGAGATTGACGGATAGCGGTAGGTGCTGGAGATTGCGGGCGAAGAGCTCCAGTACTTTCATGCCACCTGCTAGTAGGTCGGCCATGAGGCTCCCTGAGCACCGATGCGCTTTGAACTTAGCACCCAGAAGCTGACCTCGACCGCTGTCTCGATCCGGTCGGTGGCCGAACCAGAACCTCGGCCCGAGTGACGGACCGGCCCGGTGAGCGCTTCAGACGGCGGGGAACAGCTCCGCGATCGCGATCTCGAGGGTGTCGCGTCCCCGGCCAGGCGAAGCCGCATGCGGGTGCCGGTCGGGTACGTCGTTCTCGCCGTGTAGGTGCCGGTCGCGGAGTGGGGTCGCAGGTACTCCTCGGCGGTCCGCTCGTGGAGGTCGACGATGACGTACTGGGGGATGCCGCCGCGTGCATAGTGGCGGAGCTTGGCCGTGCGGTCGCGGTCGAGGGAGGTGCCGGCGACGTCGATGACGCAGGAGACGGGCTCGGCGCGTGGCTTGCCGGTCGCGGTGATCGGCCGCTGGACGATCGCGGCGTCCGGCTCGGGCTCGACGGCTCCTGGGATCACGACCGGTTGCTGGGTCTGGAGGTGTACGCGGGCGGGGTCGAGGCGCAGGCCGAGGTAGGCGAGCTGCTTGACGACGTAGGCGTGCGCTTCTCCGACGGTCATCGGGTCCCCCCCGGCATCGCCCCGGTCCTTGCGGACGAGGACGCCGTCGAGCAGCTCGAGGCCCGTGTCCTCGGGGAGGATGCCCTCCTCGATCATCGGTCGTACTGCTCGACCGACAGGGGGAGCAGCTCGAGCCGGCCGGCTCCCGCCTCGCCGAAGACGTTCGGAGCGCCCGGCGCCACCTTGAGGAGCTGCTCTGCCATCGCGTTCGGGAGTGTACCGCGTCCGATAGGCTCGGTCCCTACGCGGGCGATCTCGCTCGACGAGCCGAACCCCTCCGGCTTCGAGAGCCGCAGCAACTCCGTCGAGGGCGTCTTCTCGGTCGACGACGGCCAACACCACGATCGGCCTCGCCGCCTGGCAGGGGCTCGGCCACGACGCCGGCCCCCAGGTCATCGCGAGCGCCGGTGCGCTCGCCGCGCTGTTCGTGGACATGGCACGGCGTCCGGCCCGCGCCTTGCGGCGCGGCGCTCGGCCGTGAGTCGGGGACACCACGGCGTCGCCGGTGACGGTGGGGGGAGAGCGAACGATGACAACTTGATCAGCCGGGGATCATGCGCCGCACGCCGCCGTCCGGGGAGGATCGGCCGGGAGGTGCGAGATGAAGAGCACTCGCGCGGCCGTCGCTCTGGTCGTCGTTCTGGGTCTCGCCGGCGCGGCGCCGCCCGCCGACGGCGGCACGGTCTGCAACGCCACCCCGATTGAAATCCCGTGGGGGTTCGTCACGATCCCGGTAGTCGTGACGGGCGGTGGCTGGATCCAGGACGTCAGGGTCTACCTCGGGGTCGATCATCCGCGCGTAGGCGATCTGGATGTCGTTCTGCGTCGGCTTTTCGGCGGTGACTTGCACGACACCGAAGTCTTCCTCCGACCCGGCCTGAACACCAACCCGCCCCTCGGCTGCACCGGCGACGACGTCAACGCCTTCTTTCGCGACGACGCCATCGCACCGGCGGAGGAGAGCTGCAGCGAGGCCACCGGCCTCACCATGGGGCCCTTCGGTCCAACGGAACCGTTCTCGGCGTTCTTCGGACAGCCGGTCGACGGCACTTGGAGACTCCTCGTCGGCGACGCCGAGCCCGACGCACAGGGCCAGTACCTCACCTGGTGCCTGATTTGGGATGCGCTGGATCTCGTCTTCGCCGACGGCTTCGAGTCGGGCAACACCGCGGCCTGGTCCTCGGTCGTGCCCTGACCTCCCGGAGGCGGCCACCGGCGGGGGGAGCGCGGCGCCGACGCCGGCGCCCGCGGAAACTGGATCGGCACTCGGCCCAGCGTCTAGAATCGGCGCCGGGGAAACCGGGCATGAGCGAGGGCCGCGAGGGCCGGCTGCGCTTCGCCGAGTTCGAGTTCGAGCCGCGCAGCGGGCGACTCTTCCGCGCCGGCGACGAGATCGTTCTCCAGCCGCGGCTCGCCGAGGTGCTCGAGGTCCTGCTCCGCCGCCCCGGCGAGGTGGTCACCCGGGACGAGCTGCTCGACGCCTGCTGGCCCGGGGTCCACGTCACCGAGGCGGCGCTCAACCAAGTCGTCTCCAAGCTGCGGCGGGCGCTCGACGACCACGGCGCCGAGCCCCGCTTCATCCACACCCACTTCAAGCGCGGGTACCGGTTCCTGGCGCCGGTCGAGGCGGTCCCCGTGGCGTCCCTGGCAGGGGGCGGCGAGACGGCCTTGGCGGGACCGGGCGACGTGGTCGCGGCGCCGACGCCGGCGCCGGGTGCGGATCGGAGCCCTTCCTCGGGGAGACCGTGGCGCCGATACGCCCGGCCGCTCGGCGTCGGGTTCGCCGTCCTCGCGGTAGCGGCGGTCGCGGTCGCGGCCTGGTGGCGCTTCGCGCGCCCGGCGCCGGCGGTCTTCGAGCCCGGGGCACTGCGGGCGACCCGGCTCACCTTCGATCCGGCGCGCGAGCAGGAGGGGAGCTTCGCCGCCGACGGTCGGACCTTCGTCTACGTCCGCAACGATCCCGCCGCCGGCCAGCTCGATCTCTACCTCGGCTCGCTCGCCGGCGGCCAGCGCGTGCGCCTGACCCACGGCCCGGAGGACGAGTTCTACCCGCAGTTCGCCCCTGACGGCAGCGCGATCCTGTTCACGCGCGCCGGCGCCGGGGAGGTCGCGCTGTGGCGGATCTCGCCGCTCGGCGGCGACGAGCGGCGGCTGGTCGCGGGCGCGGCCTACGGCGCGTGGTCGCCGGACGGCGCCGAGGTGGTGTTCGTACGCGCCGCCGCGGCGCGCTGGGAGCTGGTGCGGCGCCGCCTGACCGACGGCGCCGAGCGCCGCCTGGCCGCCGCCGAGGTCCCGCTCGTCTCGCCGGCATGGTCGCCGCGCGGCGGGCGGATCGCCTACACCGACGGCCGCTCGCTCTGGGTGGTCGACGCCGCCGGCGGTTCGCCCCCCTGGCGGCTCGGGCCCGAGGCCGAGATCCTCCGCTCGCTCGCCTGGGAGGCGGGTAGCGGCGCGCTGATCTGCGACGCCAACTGGGGCGGCCGCGCCAACCTCTGGCGCGTTCCGCTCGACGGCTCGCCGCCCGCGGCGCTGACCCTGGGCAGCGGCGGCGCCTACCACCCGGCGGTCGCGCTCGACGGCCGCCGGCTGCTCTACACCCAGGAGAAGCTGATCCGGCGCCTGGCGCGCCTCGACCCGGCGGGCGCGCGGCCGCGCGCGCTCGCGATCAAGCCGACGGTCGACGACTTCGACCTCGCCCCCGACGGCCGCCGCCTGGCCTGGACCGACTTCGACTCCGGGACCAACCAGAGCGACCTGCTGCTCACCGACCTCGAGTCCGGCGCCACCCGCACCCTGCTCCGCCGCCGCGGCGAGCCGCTGGGGCCGCCGAGCTTCGACCGCGCCGGCGGGCGCCTGGCGGTCATCGGCGCCGGCGAGGAGACCGCGCTGTGGCTGATCGACCTCGCCGACGACTCCGCGCGCACCCTGGCGCTGCCGGACGGCCTGTCGCTCGGCGACGCCGCGCGCGCGGCGTGGACCGCGGACGGCGCGGACCTGATCCTCCCCGGCGGCCTCGGCGGTGAGGCGGGCCTGGTGCGGCTGGCGGCGGGCGGCGCCGAGGCGGAACTGCTCGCGGCGGGCCGCTTCCGCGCCCCGGCGGTCTCGCCGGACGGCCGCCGGCTCGCCGCGTTCGGAACAGTCGAGGGCGAGGCGGGGCTCCATCTCGTCGACCTCGGCTCGGGCGAGGTCCGGCGGCTGGCAGCGCCCGCCAGCTTCAGCGCCCGGCCGCTGTGGGACGCGGGCGGCGCGGCGGTGCGCGTCCTGGTCGGCGAGCGGCGGCGGCCGGCACTGCGCACGTTCGACCTCGAGGGCCGCGAGATCGCGCCCGAGCTGCCGCTCGAGCCGCTCGCGGGCGAGAGCCTGTGGGGCCTGTTCGACCTCGTGCCGCTGCCCGCGGGCGGCTGGCTCGGCCTCCAGGTCGACTACGAGGGCGACCTCTACCTGCTCGAACAACTCGATCAGCAGAAGATCACGACTCGGTGAAGCGTCGGCGGCGGTCGCCGCCGTAGGTTACCTCCGAGGAGGAGGCAGCCATGATCCACGATCGCGCGTCGCGCGCCGCGTCCGTCGCCCCGGTCGCTCTCGCCGCCCTGTCGCTCCTGCTCGCCGTCCCCGGAGGCGCCGCCGCCGGGGTGCTCACCGGCAACTGCGTGGTCGGCGAGCGGCCGGCGGCGACCCTGCTCTTCCCCTACTTCGAGGTCGACATCGCGAACCCGAGCGGTACCACGACGCTCTTCTCGGTGGCCAACGTCGCGACCGGCGTCCCGATCCTCGCGCGGGTCACGCTGTGGACGGAGTGGGGGATCCCCACGGTGTCCTTCAACCTCTACCTCAAGAGCAACGACCTCCAGAGCTTCAACCTCCGCGACCTGTTCGCCACCGGCGCGGCGCCGGCCACCGGCCCAGGCGCGGGGATCTTCCCAGGGTGCAACGATTCGATCGGCGGCTCCGTCATCCCCCCAGTGACTCTCAGGGCGGCGCACACCGGCGTGAAAGTGTTCGGAGCGTGCCTGTCCGCCGGCTCCCGCGGCCCGAGCGTCGCCACCGGCTACGTCACGGTCGACGCGGCGGCGCGCTGTCCGTCGGGCAACGGCGGTGGCGCCGCGAACCCGAGCGACGGCGCCAGCTATTTCTCCGGCGGCTCGCGGATCGCGGTGACCGACAACATCTTGTGGGGAGACTGGTTCCTGGTCACGCCCGGCCAGGCGTTCGCCACCGGCAACCCCGCCGTCCACATCCAGGCCGATCCGGACGCCTTCGGCGCCGGGGACTACACGTTCTCCGGCGCCTACGTCGGCTTCGCCGGGACCGACAAGCGGCGGCCGCTGCCGAGCCGCTATCGCGCCCGGTTCCTCCAGGGCGGCCCGTTCTCGGGGGGCACCAAGCTGATCGCCTGGCGCGACACGCGCGAGGACGCCCCGGCGCCGATCACCTGCGCCACGGGATTCACCTGCGCGGCCGCGATCTGCAAGCCGGGCTGGTTCCCGCTCCTCCAGCGGAACCTGACCCTCTTCGACCAGGCGGGCAACTCGACGAACCTCGGCGTGACCCTGTCCTTCTGGCTGGCGACCCAGCGGTTCGACGTGAGCCAGCTCGCACCGCCGTACAACTTCGGCTACCTCGACGTCGACTTCGACAGACAGGGCCCCGTTCCGCACCAGGCCTGGCTGGGAGCGGAGATCAGCGCCGAGGGCCAGTACTCCCTCGGCTACGGGGCGACCGCGCTCAACGACCTCTGCGCGGTCAGCCCGTAGAGGCGATGATGATCGGCTTCCGGACCAGGATCGTGATCGCCGCTCTGCTCGCCGCGGCGGGCGCTGCCCCGGCGGGTGCGGAGATGGCCTCGTTCGTCCATACGGTGACCGAGGAGAACCGCGGCTGCACGTTCAACCAGTGCACGTACTTCTCGCACCCCCTCCTCTATTCGGGGTTCCCGCGCTGGTTCTTCACGCCAATCTGGAACCCTCCCGGTTCTCCCGGCGTCTACTACGACGACCCGTTGAAGGTCTCCTCGATCAACGTCGACGACCCCGACGGCTTGGCCCACGGTATCCAGGGGATCGACACCATGCCGCTCGGAGCTGCGTTCAACGTGCTGATCATCACGGAGCCGGAGCCGACCTTCGAGCCCGAGACGCCGTGCCTCTACGTTCACGTCGCCAACGCTTCGAACATCACCGGGAACTACACCGAGGTCGACCTCCCGGGACTGACCTCGAACCCCGGCGCCATCCTCCTCGTCACTCTTGACGTGTTGGGACCGCCACGCCCGATCGGCGTGCAGTACGCCGGCAGCCGATGGCGGATCGTGAACCTCGACCTCGCGCCGATGGCCAACCCGACTGGCTTCACCCTCCTCGACGTCGCCTGCGCGACCGACCGGTGGCGAGGCTTCGTCCACACCGCGACAGTCGCGAACACCACGGGTGCCTCGACCAGGATCTCCGACCCCGCACTCGACAACCACGAGCGGGTCCACCTCCTGGTGACGCCGAACGTCAACGCCGGTGGCTCCCCGGCGGTGCTCAATCCCCACGCCGTCGGCGTCTGGTACAACGACTTCGTCCCGCCGCCGCACCTGTGGGCGGTCTTCAACGAAGACCTTGCCGCGATGCCCGCCGGCGCCGACTTCAACGTCGCCGAGATCAAGGTCCTGTTCGCCTCGGGCTTCGAGCGCGGGAGCACCGCCGGCTTCGACGTCACCGTGCCCTGACCCCGGTCACCGTCGCCCGCCGGTCCGAGCGGCAGCTCGAAGCGCCGGCGGGCTACTCCGCGCGCAGGGTGGTCGCCGGATCGACCCCCGCCGCCGGGCGGGCGGGGAGCAGGCAGGCGCTTGTCAGGTCGTGGCGAGCGGTGAGCCCCACCCCTGCTCATCCCCCCCGCCCCTTTTGGAGCGGCCGTCCGAGCCGGGCGCTCGGCTTCTCCGCGCGCCTTCCCTGCGGCGCCGATCTCGGCGTCAGGCGCCCGGAAAGAGCTCCGCGATCGCGACCTCGAGACCTTCCCCGCCCGCCAGGTGCAGCCGGAGGTGCCCGTCGGTCGAGTGCTCGATCCTCGTCCCGTAGGTGCCGGCCTCGGGGTCGGGCTGGAGGTACTCCTCGGCCGTCCGGTCGTGGAGGTCGAGGATGATGTATTGCGGGATGCCGCCGCGTGCGTAGTGGCGGAGCTTGGTCGTGCGGTCGCGGTCGAGCGAGGTGCCCGCGACCTCCATGACGCAGGAGACGTGCTCGGCGCGGGGCTTGCCGGTCGCGGTGATCGGACGGAGCACGATCGTGGCGTCCGGCTCGGGCTCGCCGATGCCGGGGATCACGACCGGCTGCTGGGTCTGAAGGTGCAGGCGCCGGGGATCGAGGCGCAGGCCGAGATAGGCGAGCTGTCTGACGACGTAGGCGTGCGCTTCTCCGAAGGTCATCGGGTCCCCGCCGGCATCGCCCCGATCTTTGCGCACGAGGACGCCGTCGAGCAGCTCGACGCCCGTGTCCTCGGCGAGGATGCCCTCCTCGATCATCCGGTCGTACTGCTCGACCGACAGGGGGAGCAGCTCGAGCCGGCCGACGGCCGCCTCGCCGAAGACGTTCGGTGCGCCTGGTTCCACCTTGAGGAGCTGCTCTGCCATCGCGCTTGGATGATACCGCCTCCATGACGTCCTTACTGCCTCGCATGTTAGGATCGCCCGAGTAAGGAGGGTGCCATGCCGACGAGCACGCTCACGTCGAAGGGGCAGGTGACGATTCCGAAGAAGATCCGGGAGCGTCTCGGGCTGCGGGTCGGGACGCGACTGGAGTTCAGGATCGACGCCCAAGGGAAGCTCTTCGTGGAGCCCGAGACCGCGGGGAGGCTCGGACGTGTGCCGGGGCTCCTGCACCACTTGGCCGGGAAGCGGCCGGTCTCGGTCGAGGAGATGGACGAGGCGATCCGGCGGCACGTCCGGAGACGGCACGACGAGGCGGTCGGCGGGTGATCGCCCTCGACACCAACGTCCTCGTCCGGCTCCTCGTGAAGGATGATCCGGACCAGTTCGCCAAGGCCTTGGCCGTCCTGGAGAGAGCCACGGACACGGAGGAGCCGTGCTTCATCTCCGACGCCGTCCTCTGCGAGACGGCGTGGGTTCTCGCCAGCCGGTACGGGGCGGGTCGCGCCGAGATCCTGGCCGCGATGTCCGAGCTGGTCGCTGACGGCCGGTGCGCGTTCGACGCCCCGGAGGCCCTGACCGAGACGCTGCAGGCGTTCGAGGACGGCCGGGCCGACTTCTCCGACTACCTGATCGGTGCGTCCGCCCGACGCCGGGGTGTGCGCACGACTTACACCTTCGACCGGAAGCTCGAGAAGGACGAGGGCTTCACCTTACTGCGGTGAACGCTTCGTCCGTCAGTCGAGGAGCGCCGCGAGCGACTCGCGAACGAAGGCCGTGTTGGGATCCTCGTCACCGTACCTGGCCCGGTGCAAGGGGTAGATCTCTTCCAGGAGCGCGCGGGCGTCCGCGGAGCGATTCAGTCTCGCCAGGCAGCGGGCGAGCTCGCGTCGCGCACCCAGGAGGCGTTCGTCGTCCGCGGGGAAACGCCGCGCACCAGGCCTGCAACACCTCCTGCAGGTGCGGCTCGGCTTCGGCCGCGCGGCCGTCGCTCGACAGGAGGCTGCCCAGCGCGAGGAGTGAGGTCGCCGTGAAGGGGTGGCCCTCGGGGAGGGTGCTGCGGTAAGTCGACAGCAAGGACTCGATCGGCGGCAGCGTCACCGACGCCGGGATCCTGCGCCTGGCGCACACGGGCCGGAAGGTCCTGGGTGCCTGCTTCTCCGGCAGCTACCAGGGCACCGACGTCGCGACCGGCTACGTCACGGTCGACGCGGCGGCGCGCTGCCCGGCGCCCAACGGCGGCGGCGCCGCGAACCCGAGCGACGGCGCAGGCTACTTCTCCGGCGGCTCGCGGATCGCGGTGACGGACAACGTCCTGTGGGGGGAGTGGTTTCTGGTCACGCCCGGCCAGGCGTTCGCCACCGGCAATCCCGCGGTCCACGTCCAGGCCGACCCCGACGCCTTCGGCGGCGGGGACTACAAGTTCTACGGCACCTACGTCGGCTTCTCTGGAATCGACGAGCGCCGCCCGCTGCCGAGCCGCTATCGCGCCCGGTTCCTCCAGGGCCGCGGCTTCTCGGGCGGCACCCGGTACATCGCCTGGCGCGACACGCGGGAGGAGACCCCGGCGCCGATCGCCTGCGGACCAGGCCTCACCTGCGCGAGCCTGCCGTGTCATCCGTCCTGGTTTCCGCTCGGCGAGCAGAACCTGACGCTCTTCGACGAGGCGGGGAACTCCACGGATCGGGGCGCGACCGAGATCTTCGACCGCGCCAGGGCTGGCTGGGGGCGGAGCTGAGCGCCGAGGGCCTCTATTCCAGCCCGCGGGCCAGGCGAGTGGTACGCTTTTTCCCGTCGGTCCGATGGAGAGGGCTACCTCGACCGATGGCACCACGTCTCTGGAATCGACACGGAACCTTGCGCGGCGGGCGCGAGGAGAGCACCTCGGCGCGGCGGGGTCGAGCGACAACGACAGGGCTCGGATGAGCGACGTCGAAGGGAATCGACGGCTCGAAGAGATCGCGGCTACGGTCGCCGACGGAGGCCATGTCGATTGGCGGCGCGCTCTGGTCGAGAACCCGAGACTCACCGCGCCGCTCACAGGCCTGCGCAAGCTCGCAGAACTGAGGTCGGCCTTCGGTCATCTCGCGGGCCCGAGCGAGACCGTCTCCGAAGCCGATCACGAGGACACGGTCCCCGTCAGTCGCCTCTGGGGGCACCTCGAAGTGCGAGAGCTCCTCGGATCGGGCTCCTTCGGTTCCGTGTACCGGGTGTTCGATCCGGTCCTGCGCCGCGAGGTAGCGCTGAAGCTGTTTCGCAGCGAGATGGCCCACGCCGACTCGGGTAGCTTGATGGATGAGGCGCGCGCGCTGGCTCGCGTGCGCCACCGCAACGTGTTGGCTGTGCATGGCGCCGACCTGCACGACGGCCGCATGGGTCTGTGGACCGACCTGGTTGCGGGACAGACCCTGGAGTCTCAGATCGAGGCCGGCCCTCTGACACGGCAGCGTCAGATGGAGGTTGCGCTCGATCTGGTGGCTGCGCTCGAAGCGGTACATGGCGCCGGCCTCGTGCATGGCGACGTCAAGGCGGCCAACGTCATGATCGAAGGCCAGGGAGCAGACGCGGGACGCGCGGTGCTGATGGACTTCGGTGCCGCCCGGACAAGGGACCACGCCGGCGAACGAGTCGGCTCGCCGCTGTCCATGGCGCCCGAACTGTTCGCTGGTGAGCCGGCCTCGGCGGCTGCGGACGTCTACGCCCTGGGCGTGATCCTCTATCGCATGGCGAGCGGCCGGTATCCTGTCTCCGCCACCACTCTGGAAGAACTCGCCGACCTGCACCGCACCCGCCGTGCCCGGCTCTCCTTCGAGGCGAGGGCGTGGCGGCGGACACCGTTGGAGCTGCGGCGAGTGATCGAAGCGCTTCTCGACCCGAGCCCCGAAGGGCGGCCGACGGCGGCGCAGGCGGGACAACGGCTGCGGCATGTGCAGTCCGCACCCCAGCGACGACGGCGGCGCCTGGCCGTGGCGGTCATCGTGACCAGCTTGCTCGCCGGCACGATCGCCAGCTCGATCGCCTACCTCCGCGCCAGAAGATCTCAAGCCGTGGCTCTCGCGGCCCGTGAAGAAGCCGAGGCGGTGAACGAGTTCCTCGAGGACGTTCTCTCATCTCCTCGCTCCAGCGTCGGCGGCAGACAGGTGACCGTGACGGAGCTGCTCGAGCGCTCCGAATCGCTGGTCGAGGACCGTTTCGCAGACCAACCCAGTGCGCGGGGCCGCGCTCTGCTCATGCTCGGCGAAACTCAGGCGCAACTGGGCTCCTGGGACGAGGGCGAAACGCTTCTGCGCCGAGCAACCACGATGCTGCACCAGGCGCGAGGAGCAGAAGATCCCCTCACCCTTCGGGCGGATCTCGCCCTGGCGCGCACCCTGCGCTCCCGAGCAGAACACTCACCCAAGGAGCAGGCGGAACCGGCACGTCAGGATGCCCGCGCCCTGCTCGTCGACGTGCTGGCACACGCCGATCGCGCTCTTCCCGTGGCGCATCCACTGGCGGTGAGCGTGCGCACGGAGCTCGCCGCCGTGGCTCGCAGCCAGCAGGACATCCCGGAGGCCGAGCGCTGGGCACGGGCGGCGCTCGCGCGGAGCGAGGGGGCGCCGTGGGCAGAGACTCAAGAGCGCATCCTGGCTCAAGTGGAGCTCTCCGCAGTGTTGACCGCACAGGGGAAGTTCGCAGAGGCAGAGACCTTGCTGCGGCCAACGGTGGATTGGTTCGAGGACGTCTATGGCGCACGCCATTCCAGCACACTCGCGTCACGGCAGCGTCTGGCGATCGCGTTGATCCAACAAGGAAAGGAAGTCGAGGCCGAGCCCATCCTGCGTGAGGACGTGGCGACCACACGCGAATGGCTCGGACCGGATGACGAGATCACCCTCGAGGCCGTGGCCGCGCTGAGCAACAACCTGCACAGTCAACGCCGGACCGCGGAAGCGCTCGAGCTCAGCCGCGAAGTGAGCGACATGGCACGGCGCATCTACGGGGAAGACGATCCCAACACCTTGATGTTCCTGGGAAACCAGGCGAACCGCCTGATGGAGCTGGAGGAATGGGGACGAAGCAGAGGCCATCTACCGAAACGTGATCGAGGGCCTTGCGGCAGCAGTCGGCGCGGATCACCGCTGGACGCTGGTCACCAAAGCCACCCTCGCGGAGCTTCTCCTCGACACCAAGAGGCCCCGCGAGGCGCGCCTGTTGGCCGACGCGGCAACCGAGGGGCTCGCCAAGCTCTATCCCCCCGAACACCTCTATGTCATCTTCGCGAGCTGCCTTTCCGCCGGCGCCCAGGCGACGAGCGACGACGCGATCGGCGGAGCCGCCCGCCTCGCCGAGTTGGTCCGACGAGCGACCGCGTCCCTCGGGCCTGAGCATCCGCAGACACTGGATGCACGGATCTACCTCGCTCGGGCACGAGGCGCGAGCGGTCAGTGGTCCGAGGCCGAGGCGATCCTCAGCGACGTCGCCGACGTGAGAAAGCGAACTCTCGGCGACGACCATCCAGACGCCGTTGCAGTCGAACGGGAGCTCGCGGAGCTACGATCCCGTCAGAAACAGACGGACACAGTACGCAGTCTTGCAACCCCGCGCATCCGCGCGACGACCGGCGGGGACATCGACGCGAGGGCGTGGGCTCCCTCCGCCCAGCGAGGCCCAGTCCACCCACGCCCCGTCCGCGATCTCGCCCGCGAGGTCGAGCAGCCCCTCCTCGTCGACGTTCATCCGCTCGCCGCCGAGGGGACCTCTTCTCCCCCGAGATCCCGTGCCAGACGCGCCAGGCTGCGGGAGACCATCATCCGCGCCGCGTTGGCGGAGGACGACTCGAGCTCGAGGGCGATCTCCGGATAGGTGAGACCGAACTCGAGCCGCAGGACCACCGCCTGGCGCTGTGGGTCGGGCAGGGCCTGGAGGGCGCGCTCGTAGTCGATGACCGTCTCGGGCGAGAGTTGGCCCCTCACCCCTGAGGGGAGGGCCGCTTCGATCGCCTCCAGCGACTCGTCGGCGTCGTGCACCGGGC
>Ga0302046_10001896_pt1 | contig 19573 bp, 18 predicted proteins | sample RVTome_11_FD_200261 | JGI IMG/M metagenome (GOLD analysis project Ga0302046, IMG submission 200261) | Soil microbial communities from uranium-contaminated site in the Upper Colorado River Basin, Wyoming, United States - RVT147D111 (version 2) ...
CGAGGGCACGTCGAGCACGAGGAGGCGGACCGCTATCCCTCAGCCGGCCTTCACCGGCGCTGGCCGCACGGCGTAGCCGAGGACCTCGCAGAAGTGGCGCACGAGGCGCTCGGCGACGTCCGGAAGCTTCGGGGTCGCTCCGGTCAGGCTCTCGATCGAGGCCATCCGCACGCCGCGGAGACCGCACGGAACGATGCCGGCGAAATGCGCCAGCTCGGTCGTCACGTTGAGGGCGAACCCGTGAGTCGTGATCCACCGCTTGATGTGGATGCCGAGCGAGGCGACCTTGGCGTCGCCGACCCAGACGCCGATCTCGGGCTGCTCCCGACGGCCCTCGGCGTCGAGACCATAGCCAGCGAGCGTGCGCACCAGCACCTCCTGCAGGGCGCGGACGTAGCCGCGGATGTCCTGGCGGTCGGGCGAGAGGTCGACGATCGGATAGCCGACCAGCTGTCCTGGACCGTGGTAGGTGACCTGGCCGCCGCGGTCGCTCTCGAAGATCTCGATGCCGCGGCTCGCGAGCCACTCGGCGGGCGCCGTGACGTCGGCCGACCCGGCGTTGCGGCCGAGCGTGTAGACGGGCGGGTGCTCGAGCAGGAGCAACCGGTCGCCACGGCGGCCGGCGCGGATCTCGTCACAGGTCGACTCCTGCAGCGCGACAGCCTCGGCGTAGCCGACGCGGCCGAGCCAGCTCCAGTCCAGGGGACGCAGCGCGGTCTCCATGACGCCATTCTCCCCCACCCGCCCAGAAAAGAGGGACAGGTACAAAGTGGCCGCCACCGGGCCGCGCCCTGACGAGCCGTACTGGCCACTCTGTACCTGTCCCTCTTTCTTTCCCTGATAGGCTCTCCGCACTCTTGCTGAGCCGTCGCGAGCTCCTCGGAGCGCTGACGATCCCCGCCGTAGGAGCGTTGGGAGCGGTCCTCCTGCCGGGCCGCGCCGCGGCCGTGGCGCGCGAGCTCGCGACCGATCCGGGTGCGCCGGAGGAGCTGGCCGGCGACGAAGTATTCTGGCGCGAGGTGCAGCAGGCCTTCACCGTCGACCGCAGCCTGGTGAACCTCAACAACGGCGGTGTCAGCCCCGCTCCGGCGATCGTCCAGGAGGCGATGAAGGGGCATCTGGACTACTCGAACGAGGCGCCGCCGTACACCATGTGGCAGGTCCTCGAGCCGCAGCGCGAGGGCGTGCGCCAGCGGCTGGCCCGTCAGTTCGGCTGCGACGCCGAGGAGATCGCCCTGACCCGCAACGCCTCGGAGGGTCTACAGATCTGCCAGCTCGGGCTCGACCTCGAGCCGGGCGACGAGATCCTCACCACGACCCAGGACTATCCTCGCATGCTGAACACCTTCCGGCAGCGGGAGCGGCGCGACGGCATCGCCCTGCGGCAGATCGAGCTGCCGACGCCGGCGGAGAACCCGGCGGAGGTCGTCGCGCTCTTCGAGCGCGCCCTCACGCCGCGGACCCGGGTGATCCTGATGTGCCACGTGATCAACCTCACCGGCCAGATCCTGCCGGTGCGCGACGTCGTGCGCATGGCCCGCCGCCACGACGTCCCGGTGATCGTCGACGGCGCCCACTCCTTCGCCCACTTCCCCTTCCGGCACGAGGATCTCGAGTGCGACTACTTCGCCACCAGTCTCCACAAGTGGCTCTTCGCGCCGCACGGGACCGGGCTGCTGTACGTGCGCCGCGACCGCATTCCCGGCCTCTGGCCGCTGATGGCGGCCGCCGTCGAGCAGGACGCCGATATCCGCAAGTTCGAGGAGATCGGGACGCACCCGGCGGCCAACCACCTCGCGATCGCCGAGGCCCTGACCTTCCATCAGGGTCTCGGTGCCGAGCGCAAGTTGGCCCGCCTCGTCTGGTTGCGCGACCGCTGGGCGCGGCGCCTGGCCGAGCACGACCGGGTTCTCCTGTACACCAGCCTGCGGCCCGGCTTCGCCGGCGGCATCGCCACTGTCGGCTTCGAGGGCGTGGACACGACGGCGCTGGCCGAGCACCTCTGGAACGCCCACCGCATCCTCGTCGTCGCCATCGACCACCCACAGATCGACGGCCTGCGCGTCTCGCCCAGTGTCTACACCACGCCGGAGGAGATCGACCGGTTCACCGACGCGGTGGAGAGGGTGCTGCGGGACGGGCTGCCGGGCGCCTAGAACCCCCGCAGCTGCGCCATGCGGCTGTAGGCCTCGGCGCGGTCGGTCGACTCCATCGACCAGTCGGGCTCGCCGTCGAGGTCGACGTCGGCCTCGAAGGAGTAGAGGCACCGGCCCCTGCCGTCGTCGCCGACGGCCCGGTACCAGGTGTCGGGCCGACCGTCGCCGTTGCGGTCCTCGGCACGGGGGCTCCAGTCATCGCACGGACCGGTGGCGCCGACGCGGTGGAAGGGCTCGGAGAACGAGTACTCGGTCACCACCTCCGGATTACCGTCGCCGTCGCGGTCGGACTCGACGGCGACGATCCGTCCGAGCAGGCGCCGGTAGGTCACCGTCCCGAGGTCCGGGTCCTGCTCGACGACCGGCCGCGAGAACCACCAAGCCGCCGCCAGCCCGGCCACGACCAGGAAGGAGAGCACGGCGCGCAGCATGGGTCGAGCCTATCGCGTGTGCAGATCGATGACCCGGGTGATGGCCTCGGAGCAGACCGGGCAGTAGCCGACCTCGTCGCGGGTGAACATCACGCAGTCGACCGCCGGCCGGTAGAGGCCTTGCGCCTGGTAGCCGGCGCCCTCGAAGGCGCCGACCTTGCCGGCCCATTCCTGGCTCCCCAGCATCCCGGTGAAGAGCTCCCGCTCGCGGCGGAAGAGCTCCTCGAGCCGCTCCTCCGGCGCCCCCGTCTCGCGCAGCTCCCGCCGCTCCTCCTGGAGGGCCCGGGAGGCCGTCTCGTAGGCATCCTTCTCCCACGGGGTGGGCAGCGGCGTCCCCGGCTCGATCAGGTGGCGCCACTTGAGGTCCTGGGGATCGGCGAGCGCCGTGAGGTTCGGCTCCCAGGGCTCCGTCAGCTCGCCCTGGAAGTCCTCGTAGGCGACGTCCGAGGTGTAGTACTCGTCGCCGAGCGCCGCGAAGTGGTGCGCGAACTCGTGGACGACCAGGTAGCGGGCGAAGCCCGAGTCGACGGCTGCCGTCGAGTAGAGGCCGTAGATGCCGCCGCCGCCGTACTGGCGGTCGTTGACCAGAATGAGCACGAGGTCGTACGGCGCCCCGGCGGCGACGTTGCGCCAGGCCCTCTCATCGGTCGAGAGCACGTAGCGCTCGGAGTCGAAGACGTTGTAGGTCGCGCCCAGCGGCGAGTCGCGGAAGATGCCGGCGCGCGGCCGCGAGACGCCCGACTCGCGGGCCGGAGTGCCGATCGCGCGCACGTTGAAGTCGCCGCGCCGGCCGGCGAACGGCTCCTCGGCGAAGAGGTAGCCGGCCGCGCGCTCGGCGTCGGCCCAGAACTTCTCCATCTCCGCAGCGGTGTAGCCGTCGCCCAGCACCAGGAGGTCGACCTTGGTCGCCGGATCACCGTGGTCGAGGAGCACGCGGACGTCCTGCGGCGCCACGGCGGCCCGGTGCACGAAGCGCGACGCCGGGTCGACGCCCGTGCGCCAGATCTCGTGGAACCCCTCCTCGGCGCCGCGCTTCGCCAACACCACCTCGACCGGCCGGCGCGGTTCCGGGAAGCGCAGCGTCTCCTGCCAGGTGCCGACGACGCCCTCCGCGGCCGGGCCCGTCGTCTCCCACTCGCCGTAGATCGAGGCGTAGCCCTGCGAGTACAGCACCCGGCCGTCGGCGGCGTCGCGCACCTCGAAGCGGTACTTGCCGAGGCCGGTCGGGTCGACGAGCTGCCGACGCCGTCCGGGCCACGGCCCCTCGACGCGCACCTGTTCGAGGCTCACGAGCTCGAGCTCGGCCTGCCCCGAGTGGAAGAGATCCACGCGCATCGTCGAGCCCGTGAAGTCCTCGTCGAACCCGGCGAGGGCCGACGAGGCGATCAGAACCCACAGGCTGACCGAGAACAGGCTGGCTCTCATGGCTCTTAGAAGTCGAGCTCGCTCCAGGTCTCCTCGACCAGGGTCCGCTTGATGTGGTTCATGAAGTGGTCGGCGTCGGCTCCGTCTACGAGGCGGTGGTCGTAGGTGATGGCGAAGTAGGACATCGGCTTGATGACGATGGTGTCGTTGCCCTCGGGGTCGGGCTCCACGACCGGGCGCTTCTCGATCGTGCCGAGGCCGAGGATGGCGACCTGCGGCTGGTTGATGACCGGGGTCCCGAAGAGGCTGCCGTACACGCCCGGGTTGGTGATCGTGAAGGTGCCGCGCTTGAGCTCGTCGGGCGAGAGCTTCTTGGCCCGCGCCCGGTCGGCGAGATCGTTGGCGGCCTTGGCGAGCCCGATCAGGTTGAGCTGGTCGGCGTTGCGGATCACCGGCACCAGCAGCCCCCAGTCGAGCGCCACCGCCATGCCGATGTTGATGTCCTTCTTGAAGACGATGTCGGTGCCGTCGATGGCGGCGTTGAGCTTCGGGTGGGCCTTCAGGGCCGTCGCCACCGCCTTGAAGAGAAACGGCATGTAGGTGAGCTTGGTGCCGTACTCCTGCTGGAAGGAGTTCTTGGCCCGCTCCCGGGCACGGTGGACCTTGGAGAGGTCCATGTGGAAGACGGTGGTGACGTGCGCCGAGGTGTCCTTCGAATAGCGCATGTGGGCCGAGGTGATCTGGCGGATGCGCGACATCGGGACGATCTCGACGTTCTCCCCCTCGGTGTACGGCGGAACGTAGAAGCCCTCCGGCGCCGGGCGCTGGCGCGAGGCGACGACCTCGGTGGCGCCGGCCTCGCGGCGGGCCGGCTTGTCCTCGGCTGGAGGAGCCTTCTCCTCCGCCGCCGGCGCGGGCGCCTTCTTCTCCTCCTTCGGCTCTTCCTCTGCGCCGCGCGCAGCGAGGTGCCTCTCGACGTCCTCGCGCGTCACGCGCCCGTGGATCCCGCTCCCTTCGATCTCGTCGAGGGCCACGCCATGCTCCTCGACCATCCTCCGCACCACCGGGCTCGAGAACTTGCGGACCCGCTCGGCCTCGCCGGTCTCCTCGACGCCTGCGGCCTCCTCCTTCTTCTCCACGGCCTCTGCCTTCGCCTCCTCGCGCTCCTCGGCCCCGGCCTCCTCCTTCTCGACCCTCTCGGGCTTCGCGGCTTCCTCCCCCTCGTCGGCCTTCTCGCGTTCGGCGGACCTGTTCGGCTCCGCGGCCTCCTTCGGCTCCTCGACAGGCGTCGTCTTCTCGTCTCCCCCCTTCTCCTCGGTCGCGGCCCCCTCCGTGGGCTCGCCGATGAGGGCGACGACCTGGTCGACCGGCACCGTCTCCCCTTCGTCCGCCTTGATCTCCAGCAGGACGCCGGTGGCCGGGCTCGGGATCTCCGCGTCCACCTTGTCGGTGGAGATCTCGAAGAGCGGCTGATCGCGCTCGACCTTGTCCCCGACCTTCACCAACCAGCGCGTGATGGTCCCTTCGGCGATCGACTCGCCCATCTGCGGCATGATCACTTCGGTTGCCATGGCTCCAGTCTCCGTGTTCGCGACGCCCGATCGATCGGGCGGATCGGCACCCGGGCTCTAGATGTGAATGGCGTGGCCGGTAGCGGCATGGGCGGCCTCGGCCATCGCCTCGGAGAGGGTCGGGTGCGCGTGGATGGTTCGGAACAGCTCTTCGGTAGTCGTCTCCAGCTGCAGGGCCACGCAGGCCTCGGCGATCAGGTCGGTGGCATGGGCGCCGATGATGTGGACGCCCAGCACCTGGTCGTAACGCGTCTCGCGGACGACCTTGACGAAGCCGGCGGTCTTGCCGAGGATCGCGGCCTTGCCCAGGGCCGTGAACGGGAACTTGCCCACCGCCACGTCGTGCCCGCGCTCGCGGGCCTCCTCTTCGGTGAGGCCGACGCTCCCCACCTCCGGATCGCAGTAGGTCACCGAGGGCACGTTGTCGTAGTTGAGGGGCCGCACGTCCCGGCCCGCCATGTGCTCGACGGCCAGGATGCCCTCGGCGGAAGCCACGTGGGCGAGCCAAGGCGTCGGCACCACGTCACCAATGGCGTAGAGGTGCGGCACCGAGCTCTGCATGGTGCCGTTGACTTCGACGTAACCCTTCTGGAGCGAAACGCCGAGCTCCTCGAGCCCGAGGCTCGCCGTCACAGGGGCCCTGCCGACGGCGACCAGCAGCATCGACGCGTCCATCGACTCCTGCATCTCGTCGGTCTCGAGTTGGACCTGGACCCCCTGGTCGGAGGCCCGGGCCGTCGTCAGCTTGGCCCCGGTCAGCACCTGGATGCCGCGCTTCTTGAACCGGCGGGTCAGCTCCTTCGAGACCTCCTGGTCCTCGAGGGGGAGGATGCGCGGCAGCAGCTCGACCAGCGTCACCTTGGCGCCGAACGAGGCGAAGATCGAGGCGAACTCGCAGCCCACGGCGCCGGCGCCCAGCACGATCAGGGAGTCGGGCACTTCCTGCAGCTCCAGGATGTGGTCCGAGTTGACGATGCGTCGGCCGTCGGTCGGGGCCGACTGGATCTCCCGCGGCACCGAGCCGGTCGCGAGCAGGACGAGGCGCGCCCGAACAGAGGTCTCCTGTCCGTCGCGCGCCACGATCACCTCATGGGGCCCGACCAGCCGCCCGCGCCCGTGCAGCCCCTCGACCTTGTACTTCTTGAACAGGCCCTCGATGCCGCGGGCGTTCTTTTCCACCACCCGGTTCTTGTGGGACTGGGCGCCCGCCATGTCGAGGGCGATGTCCGAGAGCTTGACGCCGAAGTCAGCGGCGTGCCGCGCGTCGTCGAGCAGACCGGCCGTGTGGAGCAGCGCCTTGGTAGGGATGCAGCCGCGGTGCAGGCAGGTGCCCCCGAACTTGGGGTCCTTCTCCACCACCGAGACGCTCATGCCGAGCTGGCCCGCCCGGATGCCGGCCACGTAGCCCCCCGGGCCGCTGCCGATGACGATCAGGTCGCGTTCCTCGCTCATCGACTCTCCCTGGCGGCCCCCACGGGCTCGGCGGCCGGCTGCCCGCCCACCGGCTCCGCGGCGAAGCGGCCGGGCCGCTCCTCGACCAGGCGGGCGAGCGGGACGTCCGGGTCGTGCTCGAAGATCAGGAGCCGGCGCTCCGCGGCGAAGCGGGGCAGCCACCGGCACTTGTTGTCGACGGTCTGAAGCGGGTAGAGGTCGTAGCCCATGACCCACGGGTAGGGCAGGTGGGCCGTCGTCGGCACCAGGTCGGCGAGAAACGCGCCGCGCTCCTCCTCCCCGCCCTCCAGCAGCACGATGCACATGTCGGCGTTGTGCCCGGGCGCCTTGACCGCGCGCACGCCGGGGACGGGCTCGGCCTCTTCCTCGAAGAGCTCGACGACGCCGGCCTCGAAGAGCGGTTCCCAGTTCTCGGGCATGTAGCTTGCCGCGTCGCGCAGGGACGGACGCCGGGCGTGCTCGACCTCGCCCCGGCAGATCCAGTAGCGGGCGTTGGGGAAGGTGGGCACGACGCGCTCGCCGTCCCGGCGCGTGTTCCACCCGCAGTGATCGAAGTGGAGATGGGTCAGGAGCACGTGGGTGACGTCCTCGAGCCGGAAGCCGGCTCGGTCGATCGATTCGGGCAACCTCACCGGGCCTTCGATGGCGTGGATGTCGCAGAACCTGGCGTCGTGCTTGTCGCCGAGACCGGTGTCCACGAGGAGGAGATCGCCTCCTCGCTCGACCAGAACGCAGTTGGTCGCGAGCTGGATCCGATTGCGCTCGTCGGCCGGCTTCCTGCGCTCCCACAGGGGCTTCGGAACGACGCCGAACATGGCTCCGCCATCGAGGCGGAACCCTCCGTCGCCAACGACGTGGAGCGCGAGATCGCCGAGCCGCATAGGGCGGTCAGTGTACCGGACCCCCGGCAAACCGGTCGAGACGACCGGGACCGGCGCCGCCCGCGGGGAGACGTCCTCGCGGTTGACCGCTCCGCCTGCGCCTTTGCACAATGGCCGTCGTGACGAGCGCGAACCGCGAGGGGAACAGAACCGGCGGCTTCGGGCTGGTGCTCACAGGCGGCGGCGCCCGCGCCGCCTATCAGGTCGGCTTCCTCCGCTCCCTGGCCCGCCATCTGCCCGACGTCGGGATCCCCTTCATCACGGGCGTCTCGGCGGGCGCGATCAATGCGGCCTTCCTCGCCCAGCACCCGGGCACCTTCGCGGAGGCCGTCGAGGACCTGGTGCGGCTTTGGGAGGGCCTCTCGTCCGACAAGGTCTTCAGGGTCGGCGGCTGGACCCTGGCGAAGACGGTCCTGCTCTGGGGCCTGCGGCTGGTCTCGGGCGGCGGCCCGGGACGTCCCGAGGTCCAGGGCTTCCTGGATACCTCGCCCTTGCGGCAGCTGCTCGACGACAGCCTGCCCCGGGCGGTCGACGGCTCGATCCGCGGCATCGCCGAGAACCTGGTCGACCCGCGGCGGGACCTGCGGGCCGTGGCACTGACCGGCCTCAAGTACTCCACCGGCCAGACCGTCACCTGGGTCCAGGGCCAGGACATCGCCACCTGGGAGCGGCCCCACCGGCTCGCCATCCACACTGAGCTCCGCGTCGATCACGTGATGGCGTCGGCCGCCCTGCCCGTGATCTTCCCCGCCCAGAAGGTCGGCGACGCCTGGTTCGGCGACGGCGGCGTGCGCCTCGCCACACCGCTGTCGCCAGCGATCCACCTCGGCGCCGACCGCATTCTCGCCATCTCGACCCGCTACTCGCGCAGCGTCGCCGAGGCCTCCTCGCCCGCCGTCACCGGCTATCCGCCTCCGGCGCAGGTGGCCGGCGTCCTGCTCAACGCCATCTTCCTCGACGCCGTCGACATGGACGCCTTGCGCCTGGAGCGCATCAACCGTCTCCTGGAGCGCTGCCCGAACCAGAACCCCGAGAACCTGCGCCCGGTGGAGCTGATGGTGCTGCGGCCCTCGCAGGACCTCGGCCGGCTCTCCGCCGCCTACGAGTCACGCCTGCCCAAGGGCCTCCGCTTCCTGATCCGGGGCACCGGCACCCGCGAGACCGCCAGCCCGGACCTCCTCTCGCTGCTCCTCTTCGAGGCCCCGTATCTGAAGCGCCTGATCGAGATCGGCGAGGCCGACGCCGAGGCGCGGATCGGCGAGATCGAGCAGCTGCTCGGCGCGTGAGGACGCGGAGGGCGGTGCCTGATGGGCGCCCTCAGGCCACGGTGACGTCGGAGCAGAGGAAGACGTCCTGGATTGCATTCAGCAGCTCCATGCCTTCGGCCATCGGCTTCTGGAACGCCTTGCGGCCGGAGATCAGGCCGCAGCCACCGCCGCGCTTGTTGAGGACGGCCGTGCGCACCGCCGCCTCGAGGTCGCCCTTGCCCTTGGAGGCGCCGCCGGAGTTGATGAGCCCGACGCGGCCCATGTAGCAGTTGGCGACCTGCCAGCGGACCAGGTCGACCGGGTGGTCGGAGACCAGCTCGCCGTACACCAGGCCGTGGGTCTTGCCGAACCCGAGGGCCGGATAGCCGCCGTTCTTGGTCGGCAGCTTCTGCTTGATGACGTCCGCCTGGATGGTGACGCCGAGGTGGTTGGCCTGGCCGGTCAGGTCGGCGGCGTCGTGGTAGTCGGTGCCGTCCTTCTTGAAGGCGGCGTTGCGCAGGTAGCACCAGAGGATGCACGCCATCCCCAGCTCGTGGGCCTGGGAGAAGGCCTCGGAGATCTCCTCCAGCTCGCGCATGGAGTCGTCGCTGCCGAAGTAGATGGTGGCCCCCACGGCAGCCGCGCCGAGGTTCCAGGCCTGCTCGACGGTGGCGAAGAGGGTCTGCCGGTAGTCGTTCGGGTAGGTCAGGAGCTCGTTGTGGTTGAGCTTCACGACGAAGGGGATCTTGTGCGCGTACTTGCGCGACATCGACCCGAGCACGCCCAGGGTCGAGGCCACGGCGTTGCAGCCTCCCTCGACGGCCAGCTCGACGATGCGCTCGGGATCGAAGTAGACCGGAGCGGGGGCGAACGAGGCGGCCCCCGAGTGCTCGATCCCCTGGTCGACCGGCAGGATCGAGAGATAGCCCGTCCCACCCAGCCGCCCGTGCCCGTGGATCCGCGCCAGGCTCACCAGCGTCTGCGGCGTGCGGTCGGAGACGGCGAAGACCTCGTCGACGTGCCCCGGTCCGGGGGCGTGGATCTGCTCCTTGGGGATGCCCTCGCAGACGTGGGACAGCACGCTGTCGGCGTCCTCCCCGAGCAGCTCGACGATGCGATCGATGCCCTGTGACGCGGTGGCTACTCTCATCTCGACTCTCCTCCGGAGCGTGATTCTAGCAGCGGGCCGCGACCGCTCGGCGGGCACGGCGATCTCGGCCCCCCGACCTGTCGGGTACTGGTTTGACGTATTTTACGTATTCCCGCAGAATACGCACCATGGAGACGAGGATCCCCGCCACCCGCCTGGCCCGACAGCTCGGGGACATCCTGGGACGGATCCGCTACCGCGGAGAGTCGTTCGTCGTCGAGCGCAACGGCGTGCCCGTGGCCCGGATCGGCCCCCTCGCGCCGGAAGCGCCCGTCCGGCTGCGCGACGTCGTCGAGGCGTGGCGATCGGTCGAGGCCGATCCCGAGCTGGCCGGAGATCTCACCGCGATCGGAGCCGCCGACGCTCCGGCCGAGACGCCTTGGGACTGATCCTCGACACCAGCGCCCTCGTCGCGCTCGAACGCGCCGGACGCCCGCTGACGGCCGCCCTGGAGAACGAGCCTGCCGCGCTTCCCGCCATCGTCCTCGCCGAGCTGCTGGCGGGCGTGCGCCTGGCCACCAGCCGCCGCCGGGCGGCCCAACGTCGAGCCAAGGTCGACGCTCTCGTCGCGGTGACCCCGGTCGTCGACTTCGACGCCGAGATCGCCGAGCGCTGGGCGGAGCTCTTCGTCATCCTCGAGCACACCGGCACGCGCATCCCGGCCAACGACCTCGCCGTCGCCGCCAGCGCGCTGCATCTCCGGTTCGGCGTCCTGGTCGGTCCCGCCGACGAGCAGTACTTCCGGCGCGTGCCGGGTCTGCGGGTCGCGGTCCTTCCGGCGTGATCCCGGGCCTTCCCTGGCTCCTCGCTGCCGGCATGGACGAGATAGTCACCTTCGAGAAGGCGGAGGCACCTCGGAGCCAGTCAGGGTACGACGGTGCCCCAGGCCGACGTGTCGCCCGACTCGAACCCGTCATCGAAGATCAGGTTGTCCGAGACGCACTCCTTGACCTTGACGTCGTCGATGTACCAGCCCTCCCGGCTGACCGAGAAGTCGGTCGCCAGGCGGAAGCGGAACTGGACCAACGAGCCCGCCCAGGCGCCGATTTCGACCACCGACTCGAGCCAGTTCTGCGGGTCCCCGCACCAGGCGTTTTCGTTCTCCAGGGGGTTGTCGCAGCAGGCGGAGATCGGCCCGTCGTAGGGATCGGTCAGCAGCTCCGCCTCGAGCCGGGTCCACGTCGCGCCTGCGTCGTCGCTGACCTCGACGACGGCGCCGTCGAAGCAGCCCGGTGGGTTGTCCTCGATCGTCTGCCAGTTCCAGAACTGGAGGGTCAGACCCTCCCCGCCGGCCGGCAGGCTCACAGGCGGGCTCACCAGGTACTGGTCGGTGACGACCTCGACGTCCTCGCCCCACCAGGCGTTGACGCCGCTGTGGGTCCGGGCGCTCGACAGCTGCCAGGTGTCGCCCGTGCCGCCGTGGGTCCAGCCCGCGGCCCCGCCCTCGAGGTCGTCCTCGAAGAGCACTTCGGGCACGGTGCCGAGGCTGCAGTCGCCCGGCGCCGCGGCGGTGATGAAGCCGAAGATCGCCGAGTCGTTGCCCGTGCCGCAGGAGTTCTGGGCCCGCACGCGCCAGAAGTGCTCGGTGTTGGTGGCGAGGTCGACGGAGGCGGTGTAGGTGGTCGCCGCGAGCCCGCTCGCCGAGTCCACGATGGTGCCGAAGGCGGCGTCGGTGGCGATCTCGATCGTGTAGCTCGTGGCCGCCACAGCGCCCCATTCGAAGGTCGGCCTGCGCGGCTGGTTGGTGGCGCCGTCCGGCGGGGCGATCAGGCTCGGCGCCGCCGGCAGGCCGTCGAAGATCGACAGCCCCACGGTCGTGTCGTGGACGATGGAGCTCGGCGACGACGTGCCCTCGACCTGGATCGAGTAGCTCCCCGGAGCCGCCGCGCCGGTGTCGGAGACGGTCAGCGTGCTCGTCCCGGGCGGAACCACTGGATTGGCCGAGAAGCCGGCCGTGGCGCCCGCGGGCACGCCGTCGGCTGCCAGCGTCACCGGCTCGGCAAAGCCCTGGAACTGGAGCACGTCGATCGCGTAGATCGCATCCGCCGGGGCGCAGACCGCCTGCGTGCTCGGGCTGGGCAACAGCAGGAAGTCTACCCCCGCGGGCGCCTGGTCGAGGAAGACGTCCGGGTCGTTGTGGCCGCCCTGCATGTTGCGATCGTCTGACCACTGGATCAGGACCTGGGTGGCGGTCTGGGTGCTCTGGTCGTAGTCCCCGTGGTAGCAGCTGGCGAGGTTGGGGTCGAGGTAGATGGGCGTCGAAACGTCGGAGACCCGCTCGTTCGGCTCCCACGTGACGCCGCCGTCGAACGAGACGCTCCGGAAGTAGTCCTGCAGCTCGTTGCTCGGATCGAGCCGCCGATCGTACCAGGCAGCCACCACGATGTTGCCGTCGCCGATGCTCAGCGCCGGGAAGTACTGGTCGTTGGTGGGGTCGTCCGCGAGCTGCACCTCGGCCTGCCAGGTGGCCCCTCCGTCGGTCGAGCGCCGGTAGAAGACGTCCACGACGTCGCCGACGTCGAAGCCGTCGGGGTCGTAGCTGTAGACGGTGTGGAGCACACCGTCCGTGCCCACCACGAGCTGGGGCGACGGGAGGTAGCGGATGTTCTCGTTCAGGGCCGGCCGTCCGCAGCTCGCCGTCGCAGCGGCGTCGCGGGGGTTCACCTCGTCCGTCGCCGGGTTCGTCACCAGGCTCCAGCTCACGCCACCGTCGGTCGACTTGCTGATCTCGATGTCCATCGGGCCCGACGGCCACGGGTTCCAGCGCACCCAGCCGACGTAAACATCGCCGTTCGGCGCCACAGCCGGCCACGCGCCCTGCACGTCGATGCCGGCGCCGCTTAGCGGCTGCTGGCTGGTCCAGGTGACGCCGTCGTCGGAGTGAATCTCGTAGATCCGGGCGCCAGCGCCGAAGTCCGTCCAGACCATGTACAGGCGGCCGTAGAAGGGGCTCGCCGCGTTGTTGTCGACGGCCAGCAGCTCCTTGTCGTCGCTGCCGCCCACCGGGGTCGCGATCAGCGTGAAGGTCTGGCAGTCGTCGTCCGAACGCCAGACGCCGAGGCCCGCGGAGTCGAGGGCGGCGAAGTAGAACCTGCCGTCCTTGTGCCGCCAGACGAGGCTCGGGTCGCCGAAGCTCGAGCTGCCAAGCGGCCCGCGATCGTCGAAGCTGGCGCCGCTGTCTATCGAGCGGCTGAACCCGGTGTACCCCTGACCCTGGACGACACCGTGGAAGGAGTCGTTATAGCCGGAGCAGATGGTCCCGGTATTGGGGTCGTGAGCGATCGACGTCTCGCTCTGCGTCGTCGAGACCCCGGAGTCGCCGGTGGGGTCGTTGACCCCGATGTCGGTTCCGAGCCCCTCTCCCGCCTCTCCCTCGAGGGCCACCTCCTGGCGCACCCCTCCGAGCAGGTCCATCCGGTCACATTGGTAGGCCAAGCGGACCAGCAGGCCGTCCATCAGGCCGACCGACTTGGCGTCGTCGAGCAGGGCGCACTCCTCGGCGAGGCTCTTGCCGGCGTCGTCCGTGGGGTTGCCGTCGCGTTGAGCGAGGGCGCCTGCGGCGAGCACCAGCACACCGAGGGCTGTGATGACGAAGCTCCGGATCCGGGCCATGGTCTCCTCCCCCGGGAGGTGGACCGGTCGCATCGCCAGCCCCTCCCGGCTCATGCTGTCAGGATACCTGCCGAAGCTACCACGACCCCCTCCCCGAGGTATGACTATGACCGGCGTGTTCGATCGTCGTTCCGGGGAACTCGACACCTCCATCGTCGTGAGCACGCCGCGGCTGGCTGCCGCCAAGCCGGGCTTCGTCGACCGCGTCATCCACGGCAACTACCTCGCCGCCGGCATGGACGAGATGGTCACCTTCGAGAGGGCGGCCGCGAAGCTGCCTGCCGTCCGCGTCCTGACTGCCTGACTCGAGGCTCGGCCCTCGCGCTGACGACGTGCCGTCGGTTCACCGCTCACCCACCCCCACCCCCAGCCGCTCCAGCAACGCCTGGATGATCCGCGCGGTGAGGCCCCAGACCGGGGGGTCGGCGACGCGGTAGACGCGGATCGCGCGGCGGCGGCCGTCGAAGTCGACCTCGCGGTCCTCGGCGACGCCGGGCTCGGCGAAGGCGAGGAGGGGGAGGCCGAAGACGCGCTCGATCTCGTCCTCGTTGGGGACGGGCTCGAGGGGGACCGGTGCGGCGCCGACGCAGGGGACGATGCGGAAGCCGGCCGGCGAGGTGACCTCGTCGAGCTGGCCGAGCGGGAGGATGCGAGCAGGGTCGAGGCCGACCTCCTCCCGCGTCTCGCGCAGGGCGGCGTCCCAGACGCTCTCACCCGTCTCGAGGGCGCCTCCCGGAAAGGCGATCTGCCCCCGATGACTGGGCAGCCTCTGCGAGCGCTGGGTCAGCAGGAGGTGAAGATCGCCCTCCTGGACGAAGAGCGGCACCAGCACGGCAGCCTGCCGGGCCTCGTCGACCGGCAGACGTCGTGGCGGCGGCGACTCCAGCCGGCGGCGGACCTCGTGGATCCAGGTGAGCGATCGGTCGGCCACGGGCTCAGGCGATCTGGCTCTTCAGATACGCCTCGATGAAGTCGTCGAAGTCGCCGTCGAGCACCCGGTCGGTGTTGCCGGTCTCGTGGTCCGTGCGATGGTCCTTGACCATCCGGTAGGGATGGAGGACATAGCTGCGGATCTGGCTGCCCCAGGCGATCTCCTTCTTGTTGCCCTCGCGCACCGCGGCCTCCTCCTCCCGCTTCTTCACCTCGCGGTCGTAGAGGCGGGCCTTCAGCATCTTCATCGCGGTCGCGCGGTTCTTGTGCTGGCTGCGCTCGTTCTGGCAGGCGACCACGATGTTGGTCGGCAGGTGGGTAATGCGCACCGCCGACTCGGTCTTGTTGACGTGCTGGCCACCGGCGCCCGACGAGCGATAGGTGTCGACGCGCAGGTCCTTCTCGTCGATGTCGATCTCGATGTCGTCGTCGACCTCCGGATAGACGTAGACCGACGCGAAGGAGGTGTGACGGCGGCTCTGCGAGTCGAACGGGCTGATCCGCACCAGCCGGTGGACGCCGCTTTCCCCCTGCAGGTAGCCGTAGGCATAGGGCCCGCGCACGGCGAAGGTGACGCTCTTGATCCCCGCCTCCTCTCCCTCGAGGCGATCCAGCATCTCCACCTCGTAGCCGTTGCGCTCGGCCCAGCGCAGATACATGCGCAGGAGCACCTCGGCCCAATCCTGCGACTCCGTGCCGCCCGCCCCGGGGTGGATGGCCACGAGGGCGTTCTTGTCGTCGTCCGCCCCGGAGAGCTTGAGCTGCAGGTCGAGCTTCTCGAGCTCGTCGTCGAGCCTCGCTACGAACGCCGCCAGCTCGGCGTCGGTCTCGCCCTCGGCGACCAGCTCCCTCCAGGCGTCCAGGTCCTCGGCGTCGCGGCGCAGCTTCCTCAGCGACTCGACCCGGCGCTCGACCGCGCGGCGCTCGCGCACGATGGTCGCGTTGCCCTCGCGGTCGTCCCAGAAGCCGGGCTCCTGCATGACCCGGTCGATCTCCGCCAGGCGTTCCTCGGGACCAGCCTGCTCAAAGGAACCCCCTCAGGCCTTCCAGGCGCTCGCCCAGGCCCTCCAGGCGCTGTTGGATCTCGATCGACATGCTCTGAGGTCTCCCACTTCCCGCGTCCCGCGGATCCTACAGTTTACCCGACCTGCTCCCCGCCCCGAGCCGGAGCCCGAGCCAGACGAGCGACGCGGCCAGCGGCGGCGACCAGGGGGCGCGCGCGTAGGGAGTCCTGTCGGCGCGGCCGGCGACCTCGGCGCGCAATACCCCCTCTTCCCCGACGCCGAGCATCGACTCGAGGCCGCCGTCGGGTCGGATGACGGCCGACACGCCGGTGATGGCGGCACGCAGCACCGGCCGGTGGAGCTCGGCGGCGCGGAAGCGGGCGGCGGCGAGGTGCTGCCACGGCGCGGCGGTGTCGCCGTACCACGCGTCGTTGGTGATCGTGACCAGGATCGTGGCGCCGCGCTCGACCGTCGCCGCCACCTCCGCAGGGTAGACGATCTCGTAGCAGACCGCGACACCGAGCCGCTCCTCCCCCCACGGAAGGAGGATCGGCTCCCGCCCGGGGACGAAGTCGCCCACGTTGCGAGCGAGGGTGTCGCCGACCGGCAGCCACCACGGCACGTACTCGCCGAACGGCACCAGATGCCGCTTGTCGTAGCGAGCTGCCGGGCCGTCCTCGCCGACGACCAGGGCGGCGTTGCGGTAGCCGTCCGGGAGGAGCCAGGGCGTGTTGAGCAGGACGGGGCACCCCCTCCGTGCCAGGGCCTCGACGTCGTCGCGCAGTCGCGCGTGGGCCTGCCAGCTCATCGGGAAGGCGGCGCTCTCCGGCCAGACCAGCAGCGCCTCGCGGTCGCAGGCATCTCCTGAGAGCCGGAGGAGGCGTCGATACCCCTCCTCGCCGAGGCTCGGGTCCCAGTCGGTCATGTTGGGCACGTTCGGCTGCACCACCCGCACCGGCCGAGCGGAACGCTCCCCGCCGGCGTCGCCGGGCCCCGCCCAGCGAGCCGCCGTCGCCAGGAGGAGGAGAACCGATCCCACGACACCAGCCGCGAGGCGCCAGCGCCGGTGCGCGAGGGCCACGACGACGGCGGCGTTGGCGAGAACGACGGCCGCCGAGACCCCGTAGGCACCGACCCACGCCGCGAGTGGCCGCGCGCCGGGCACCTCCATCCAGGCGTAGGCCGCCAGGTTCCAGGGGAACCCGCCCAGCACCCAGGCCCGCAGCCACTCGCAGACCAGCCAGGCCGCCGGCGCGGCGGCCAGACCCCAGGCGGTGCCACGCCGCCAGAGCGGGCCGACCATCCAGGCGAAGAGGGCCCAGTACGCCGCCAGGACGCCCGCCAGGAGCAGCAGGGCGGCCACGGCCAGCCAGACCCGAAGGCCGCCGTACACTCTCATCGTCGGGACGATCCACCACAGCGCCGCCACCCAGTACGCCACCCCCGCCAGATAGGCGAGGCGCACGGGCCGGCGCAGTCGAAGCAGCACCAGCGTGGGGGCCAGCGCCCCCCACGACGCCACCGCCAGCGGCCGCTCCTGGAAGCAGAGCGCCCACAAGCAGCCCGCCATGACGGCCGCCAGCGGGCCGGCGAGGGGCGAGCTGCGGCCCGTCCCCCTCATCCCCATCGGCGACTCAGGAGTTCTGCGTGATCCAGGTGTCGAGGCGATAGGAGCGGCGGACGTTCTCGGCCACCCGCTCGGCGCTCTGTCGCTCCTCGTAGGGACCGATCCGCACGCGGAACATCGTCCGCCCCTCGGTCTCCACGGGCGACAGGAAGGCCGGGTGGCCGCCCTGCTTCAGGCGATCGACCAGCAGCTGCGCCTGGTCGCGATCGGCCGAGGAGAAGACCTGGATGACCAACCCCTCCCGGGACGGGGGAGGAGGGGCCTCCTGCACCGGCGCCTGCTGCGGCTCGGGAGCCCGTACCTGTTGCGGCTCGGGAGCGGTCTCCCGCGCCTCCGGCGATCGAGCCGGCGGCGGCTCGTTTCGCGGCGCGTCGGCCGGCTCCGCGGCTCCGAGGTCCTCGGCCAGGGTCGTCTCCTTGGCCGGATTCTGGAGCGCCGGCTGCGGGACCTGCTCGTCCTCGGCGAAGAAGCGCAGCGGCTCGAGATCGTCGGCCGGCCCCTCGACCGTCGGCTCCTCGTCTGCGCGGACCACCAAGGGGGCGTCGCTGCCCGGCTCCTGGCCGAGCCAGAGCCCGGCGAAGAAGGCGGTGGCCACGCAGGCCAGCAGGACGATGAAGACCCACATCACCTGCCGGTGGGTCAGCGAGATCTCGTAGTAGCTGTCTTCGCGTTCGCTCACGATGTCACCTGGTCTCCTCGGAACCGCGGCGCAGGAAGGCCGAGATCAAGTCGATTGGCAAGGGGAAGAGGATGGTCGAGTTCTGCTCGGCGGCGATCTCGGTCAGCGTCTGGAGGTAGCGCAGCTGCAGCGTCACCGGGTTGGCGCTGAACGCGGTCGCGGCCTCGGCCAGGCTCTTGGAGGCCTGCAGCTCGCCGTCCGCGTGGATGATCTTGGCGCGCTTCTCGCGCTCGGCCTCGGCCTGGCGCGCCATTGCCCGCTGCATCTCCTGCGGCAGGTCGACGTGCTTGACCTCGACCGCCGAGACCTTGATGCCCCACGGATCGGTGTGGGCGTCGATGATCGTCTGCAACTGCTCGTTCAGCTTGTCCCGCTCGGAGAGCAGCCCGTCGAGGTCGGCCTGTCCCAGCACCGAGCGCAGCGTCGTCTGCGCGATCTGGCTCGTGGCCACCAGGTAGTTCTCGACCTCGACGACTGCCTGCGACGGCTCGACGACGCGGAAGTAGACCACTGCGTTGACCTTGACCGACACGTTGTCGCGGGTGATGACGTCCTGCGACGGCACGTCGTGCACCACGGTGCGCAGGGACATCTTCACCATCCGCTCGAGCGGCCAGAGGATCAGGACGAGGCCCGGTCCGCGAGGAGCGCTCACCAGGCGGCCGAGCCGGAAGACCACCGCCCTCTCGTACTCGTTCAGGATGTTCACCCAGCGGGAGAACAGGTAGACGACGATGACGACGACCAGGATCAGGCCGGTGGTTCCACCCGTGAACATTTGTCGACGCTCCTTTCGTGGTTACGACGCCCGGCGAGGCAGGGGTCTGACCTTGAGCCTCATCCCTTCGACCGCCAGCACCTCGACCGCCTCCCCCGCCGGCACCTCGCCGTTCTCGGTCTCCGCCTCCCACAGCTCGCCGTGCACGAAGACCCTCCCGACCGGCGACAGCGGAGTCCTCGCCACGCCCCGCTGCATGATCATCCCTTCGCTCCCGGTTCTCACCTGCCCGCGATAGGTCCGCACCACCAGGGTCAAGAGGACGACGACCAGCACCGCCGCGAAGCTGGTGACGATGGCGATGACGCTCATGCTGACCCTGATCGCCGGGTCCGGGCTGTCGAACAGCATCAACGAGCCCAGGACCAGCGCGATGATGCCACCAATCGTCAGCAAGCCATAGCTGGTCACCTTGATCTCGGCGACGAAGAGCACCAGGGCCAGGGCGATGAGGGCGATGCCCGCGTAGTTGACCGGGAGGACGGAGAGGGCGAAGAAGGCCAGCAGCAGGCAGATCGCCCCCAGCACGCCGGGCAGGATGGCGCCGGGGCTGGAGAGCTCGAAGTAGAGGCCCAGCCCGCCCAGGGTGAGCAGCATGTACGCGATGTTCGGGTGGGCCAGGGCCGAGAGAAAGCGCTCGAAGCCGGTCATCTCGATCGTGCGGACCGTCGCTCCCGCCGTCGCCAGCGT
>Ga0302046_10001897_pt1 | contig 19572 bp, 18 predicted proteins | sample RVTome_11_FD_200261 | JGI IMG/M metagenome (GOLD analysis project Ga0302046, IMG submission 200261) | Soil microbial communities from uranium-contaminated site in the Upper Colorado River Basin, Wyoming, United States - RVT147D111 (version 2) ...
ACCAAGGGAACCGTCGCGACGGTGGTGATCGTGGCCAGAAATCTGAAGGAGCACACCTGCCAGGACGGCTCCAAGGCGATGGGCTGCGGAGCGTGGTTCTACCAAATCATCCGTGACCTGGTCGAGACCCACGATGATTTCCCGCCCGGCTGGATCCACACCATGTCCGTTCCCGATCCGCCCTCCTTTAGCAAGGACGCGCCGATCGACGTCTACCTCTTCACCGACGGCGAGGCCAAGCTCGTCCTTCACCCCACGAACCGCTCGGGCACCGCCAGCTACCGGGCCACCGGCCGCATCGGCGGCCGGATCAAGAGGCTCCCGATCCGCTGCCCGACCGATCACTGCGACACCGAGCGTGGCTACGGTCCCTACGAGGTCGGCGGCGCCTCCTACGACCTCGGCAAGGAAGCCGGCCTGACGCTGGTGAGCGCCTACGTTGACCCCATCGATCCAGAGATAAACGATCGCGGCAACTTTGACCAGCTCGAGGCAGAGTTCGATCGCGTCTGTCATTACCCCAACCCACGAAGCCCCAACGCCTCCCCGAGTCCGAAAGACCATCCGTGGGGATGCGACCTCGTCGCCGAGGACTCCACCAACGCCGATGAATGGGACGTCGTCGCCTGGCAGACGGCGACCTCTGTCAACGGCGGCGTTGGGCGCTGGCCGTACGAGTGGAATCCAGTCTCTCGGGGGAAGGTCTACCTCGGCTACCACGTGGGCGCCGTGGGGCCAAATCCCGTCGTGCGTGGGGCCTACGGGCTCTGGACCGTTTGGGGAATCAAGGCGCCGTGAGGACAAGCTTGGCAACATCCTGAGAAGGCATCCGGGTGCCATGACGAACATGTCTGCCATGAACGGTGTGCGTTGGGTAGTCCCGATCATGAGCGTGCTCACTTTGAGCCTCCCGCCCGGACCTGCTACCGCGACAGGTCCCCGAGCTTTCAAGGTGGTCGGGAAGGCTGGCCGCATGGCCACCGTGCATTTCGACACGCCGATTGCATTCAGCAACGGTGGAGGCAACACGCTCACCAAAGCCGACCACGGCGGCTGGGCGGCCGTGGTGATGGCGATGAAGAACGCGCCGGTCTCCGGGCGCCCATTCCTCCTGGCTGCGTACGTCGATCCGAGCCTTCGATGCAACGGCGGGTCCTGCCCATGGTCGGCAGGGCATCCGCCCGCCATGAGCAGCGATTGGGAAGAGGACGACGGTCTCATGCGCCTGCCGCCCGGCACGTACAACGTCGTTCTGTTCGGTGAGCGCGGAAGCGTGGTGACGGCCAAGTTGTTCCCGGATGGGTCGACCGGGGCTCCGATCAAGGTCGAGGCGACGAAGAAGGTCCCCGGCTACTGGGCAAGCGCCACGCCCGGCGTCGGCGATCCCGGTTCGCAGTACGCGCTGCACGCCTACGATCAAACAACCGCGGGGCCGGGCTGGGGCATTGCGGCGATGTACGGCGTGTGGGCAGTCGAAGGCCCGGGGGTCTTCGCGACGGAGTACTGCACGACCGTCGGATCCCGGCACCAGGTCGTGACGACCGCAGGTGGCGTCGTGCCGTGCGCGCAGCCCACGGGATCCAACTTTCGCTTCGGGCCCCAAGCCGGACCCTTCTACTATCCACCGGTGGGCGCCTATGCGCCCGTTCAATCCGGAGCCGTCGCTATCTCCGGTCCGGCGGATGAGCCGATCGGGATGGGAGTCGACACGGTCATCCAGGCGCCCGTCAGCCATCAAGTCGCGCTCTTCGTCGCCGTTCGGCTCCCCTGACACCCGGGGACGTGCCCCGCGCCCGGCGCGCGGAGGCGATCAAGGCTCGTAACCGTCATCGCCTTCGCGGCTGAGTCGCTATGATTCGCGGCTCATGGGCGGCGTTTCGATGGACACGATCGTCAACCTCTGCAAGCGCAGGGGCCTCATCTTCCCGTCCTCGGAGATCTACGGCGGGGTGCGCGCGACCTGGGACTACGGCCCGCTCGGCGTGGCGCTCAAGCGAAACGTCAAGGATGCCTGGTGGCGCTCGATGGTCCAGATGCGCGACGACGTCGTCGGCATCGACGCGGCGATCCTGATGCACCCGAAGACCTGGGAGGCCTCGGGTCACGTCGAGACCTTCACCGACCCGCTCGTCGAGTGTCTGTCCTGCCATCAGCGCTTCCGTGCCGACCACCTGCCGGGCTTCCACGCCCCGCAGTCCGGGCACGAGGACGGCAGCGCCACGGTCGACGTCGCCAAGGGCGCGCGCTGCCCGAACTGCGGGAACAAGGGCTTCACCGACCCGCGCAACTTCAACCTCATGTTCAAGACGCACGCGGGGCCGGTCGAGGACTCCGGCTCGGTCGTGTGGCTTCGCCCCGAGACGGCGCAGGGGATCTTCGTCAACTTCACGACCGTGCAGGCGACGATGCGCAAGAAGGTCCCATTCGGCATCGCGCAGGTCGGCAAGTCCTTCCGCAACGAGATCACGCCCGGCAACTTCGTCTACCGCACGCGCGAGTTCGAGCAGATGGAGATGGAGTTCTTCGTCGAGCCGGGCACGGACGAGACCTGGCACCAGTACTGGATCGACGAGCGGCTCGCCTGGTACCAGCGATACGGCATCCGGGCGGAGAACCTGCGCCTGCGCGAGCACGATCCCGACGAGCTGAGCCACTACTCCAAGCGCACCGTGGACGTCGAGTACGCGTTCCCGTTCACCGACTGGGGCGAGTTGGAGGGCATCGCGAACCGGACCGACTTCGACCTCGCCCAGCACCAGAAGTTCTCGGGCGAGGACCTGACCTACTTCGACCAGGTCAAGGACGAGCGCTACCTGCCCTACGTGATCGAGCCCGCCGCGGGCGCCGACCGCGCCACGCTCGCCTTCCTGATCGACGCCTACCGCGAGGAGGAAGCGCCGGCCGCGAGCGGCAAGCTGGACAAGCGTACGGTCCTGAAGCTGCACCACGCGCTCGCGCCGATGAAGGTCGCCGTCCTGCCGCTGTCGCGCAACGAGAAGCTGACGCCGCTGGCCAAGGAAGTCGCCGAGCCCCTCCGCGCGCGCTGGATGATCGACGTCGACGACGCGGGCTCGATCGGACGACGCTACCGCCGCCAGGACGAGGTGGGCACGCCGTTCTGCGTCACGGTCGACTTCGACTCGCTGGAGGACCGCGCGGTGACCATCCGCGAGCGCGACTCGATGGCACAGGAGCGCGTGCCGATCGCCGAGCTGGTCGATCGCCTTGCGGACAGGCTCGTGCTGACCTGACGAGGGGGGGAGGGGAACGTGGCCGGCAAGAGCAAGAGCAAGAGCAAGAAGAAGCCCGCGGCGAAGCGCAAGCCCGCCGCGGCGAAGAGGCCCGCGCCGGCCGCTCGCTACGTCTACGCCTTCGCCAAGGGCAACAAGAACCAGAAGGACTTGCTGGGCGGCAAGGGGGCCGGGCTCGCGGAGATGACCCGGCTCGGACTGCCCGTCCCGCCCGGCTTCACGATCACCACCGACGCGTGCCGCGCCTACATGCGCGCCGGCCGGGAGCCGCGCGAGCTGGCCGGCCAGGTCGACCGGGCGCTCGCGACGCTCGAGACCGCGATGGGGCGCAGGCTCGGTGACCCGGCGAACCCGTTGCTGGTCTCGGTGCGCTCGGGTGCGAAGTTCTCGATGCCCGGGATGATGGACACCGTGCTCAACCTCGGGCTCAACGACGACAGCGTGCAGGGTCTCGCCGACCAGTCGTCCAACAAGCGCTTCGCCTACGACTCCTACCGCCGCTTCATCCAGATGTTCGGACGGATCGTGATGGGCGCGCCCGGCGACGCCTTCGAGCACGCGCTCGACGCGCTGAAGGAACGGCGCGGCACGGCGGCCGACACCGACCTGGAGGCCAGCGACCTGCAAGGCTTGGTGGAGGAGTTCAAGGGAATCGTGCGGGCCACGACCGGACGCGACTTCCCGACCGACCCGCGCGCGCAGCTCGCGATGGCCATCCGCGCGGTGTTCGACTCCTGGAACGGCGACCGCGCGCGCTTGTATCGCAAGCAGGAGAAGATCGCCGACGACCTCGGCACCGCGGTGAACGTCATGGCGATGGTGTTCGGCAACTTCGGCGCCGACTCCGGTACCGGCGTCGCCTTCACGCGCAACCCCGCGACCGGCGAGAAGGGGATCTACGGCGACTACCTGCAGAACGCACAGGGCGAGGACGTCGTCGCCGGCATCCGCAACACCATCCCGCTGCAAGAGCTGGAGCGCATCGACCCGCGCGCCTACAGAGCGCTGCTGAAGATCATGCGCACGCTCGAGCGCCACTACCGCGACATGTGCGACATCGAGTTCACGGTCGAGCGCGGCAAGCTCTGGATGCTGCAAACGCGCGTCGGCAAGCGCACCGCCGCGGCCGCCGTGCAGATCGCGGTCGACATGGTCAAAGAGCGGCTGATCGACCGCACCGAAGCGGTGCGCCGCGTCACCCCGGCGCAAGTCGACCAGTTGCTCCACCCGCAAGTGGACGAGGACGCCGGCGGGCTGCGCCTGCTTGGCAAAGGCATGAACGCCTCGCCGGGGGCCGCCGTCGGCGTCGCGGTCTTCGACTCGGATCGAGCCGAGGCGCGCGCCGCGAAGGGCGAGAAGGTCATCCTCGTGCGCCGCGAGACCAACCCCGACGACCTAAACGGCATGATCGCCGCGCAGGGCATCCTGACGAGCCGCGGCGGCAAGACCTCGCACGCGGCGGTCGTCGCGCGCGGGATGGGCAAGCCGTGCGTGTGCGGCGCCGAGGCGCTCGCCGTCGACCTGAAGCACAACCGGTTCACCGTGAACGGCGTCACCGTCAACGAGGGCGACCTGATCTCGATCGACGGCACGACCGGCGCGGTGTACGAGGGTGAGGTGCCTCTGAAGGAGCCGGAGGTCGGCGGCGGCTTCGCGACGATCCTGACGTGGGCCGACAAGGTCCGCACGCTGAAGGTTCGCGCGAACGCCGACACGCCCGAGGACGCCGAGCGCGCTCGCGAGTTCGGGGCCGAGGGGATCGGCCTTGCGCGAACCGAGCACATGTTCCTCGGCGACCGCCGGCCCCTGGTGGAAAAGCTCATCCTCGCGGCGAACGACAAGCAGGAGAAGGCGGCGCTGGACGCGTTGCTGCCGCTGCAGCGCGAGGACTTCTACGGGATCCTGAAGGCGATGGACGGGCTGCCGGTCACGATCCGGCTGCTGGACCCGCCGCTGCACGAGTTCCTGCCCGACCTGGTCGGGCTGACGCGCGAGATCGCCAAGGCCGAGGCGAAGGGCTGGAAGGTGCCGGAGACCAAGCGGCGTCTGCTCGCCGCGGTCGAGCGTTTGCACGAGGCGAACCCGATGCTGGGCATGCGGGGCGTGCGGCTCGGCGTGATGAAGCCCGGCCTGTACGAGATGCAGGTGCGCGCGATCATGGAAGCCGCCTGCCGGCTGAAGGCCGAAGGCCTGAACCCCGGCGTGGAGATCATGATCCCGCTCGTGGGCATCGACGAGGAGCTGCGCCGAATGCGCGAGGCGGCCGACGGCGTCGCCAAGGCGGTGATCGCCGAGACCGGCACGAAGGTCGCCTACCTCATCGGCACGATGATCGAGGTGCCGCGCGCGGCGATCGTCGCGCGCGAGATCGCGGCGCATGCCGACTTCTTCTCCTTCGGCACCAACGACCTCACCCAGATGACCTTCGGGTTCAGTCGCGACGACGTGGCGAAGATCCTCGACGTGTACGTCACGGGCGGGCTGCTGTCGGTCGACCCGTTCACGACGCTGGACGCCGCGGGCGTGGGCGAGCTGATGCGCGGCGCGGCAGGGCAGGCGCGCTCCGTTCGGGCGGGCATCAAGCTCGGCATCTGCGGCGAGCACGGCGGGGACCCGGAGTCGGTCGCCTTCTGTCACTCCCTCGGCCTGGACTACGTCAGCGCCTCGCCGTTCCGAGTGCCGATCGCGCGGCTCGCGGCCGCCCATGCCGTCCTGGGGGACACCGAAGCCGCGTCGAAGTAGGACTCCAGGCGCCGGATCTGAAATCGGCTCGCCCGTTTTGTACTCTGTCGAGCGGGTGGTCCAGCCTGTGCGACTCAATCTTTCGAGCCGGGCGGACGACGATACCTACGTCAGAACTCAACGAAGGGGTGTGCTGGTGGCCGGTCGCCGGTTCGACGTGGTACGGGGCCTCATCGCAGTTCAAGACTTTCGCCGGCTGATCGTCTCCCAGGCCGGGAGCGGCCTTGCCGAATGGCTGGCGACCATGGCGCTCATGGCGCTCGTGTGGGACCGGACACACTCCGCCGTCGCCTCGGGCATGGTGCTCGCCGTGCGAATCCTTCCGGCCGCCGTCGTCAGCGGCGCCCTCGGCGCGATCGTCGATCGGTTCGAGCGCCGGCGCGTGCTGGTCGCCTGCACGCTCGGCCGCGCCGCGGTGTACGCGACGCTGCCGTTCCTGAGCGGTCTCGGACCGATCCTGGCGCTGGCCTTGGTCGCCGAGGTCGGGACGCTGGCCTACGCGGCGGCGCGCGACGCGACGCTGCCGAGCCTCGTGCCGCACGCGAGCCTGTCGGCGGCCAACGCGATCTCGATGGGCTCGGCGTTCGCGGCGATGCCCGTCGGCAGCGGGCTGTTCGCGGGCCTGATGTGGGTGCAGTCGGCGACGCTCGGACCCGGCGCCGGGATCCCGTTCTTCGGCTCGGCCCTGCTGTTCACCGGCGCGGCGACGCTGCTGCGCCGCCTCAGCGCGATCGCGCCCGCAAGACGCGCCGAGCGGGCCGAGAAGACGCGTTGCGACACGACCTTGCGGTCGGTGCTGCGCGCGGACCCGATCTTGCGGCGCGTGGTCGTCAGCGGCGTGATCGTGGCGTGTTGCGGAGGGTCGTTGCTGACGCTCGGACTTGCCTACGTGCGCGGCACGCTCCACGCGGGCCAGGCCGCCTACGGCGGGCTGCTCAGCTCGTTCTGCGCGGGAGCGGTGATCGGGATCATCTCGCTTCAGCGCTTCCGTGGGAACCTGCACCACGTGTTCCACGCCGGCGCGGGATCGATGGGCGCGATCCTGCTGGCGATGGCGCTCTTCCCCTCGCTCATCGTCGGCTACGGCATGGGGTTCGTCTTCGGCGGCGCCTTCGTGGCGACGTTCCTCGGCGGCATCACGATCCTGCAGGATCGGATTCACGACGCGGTTCGTGGACGCGCGTTCGCCTTCGCGCACTCGGGGCTACGCGTCGGCGCCGTCGTCGCGGGGCTGGCCTCGGCATGGTGCGCCAAGATGCTCGGCGCCGGGAACGTGCTCTGGACGATGGACGGGACCCAGGTGATGCTCGGGCTGGCCGGGCTCATCATCTTCTCGGCGACGATCGCCCCGGTCCTGCAGAGCCGAACCGCCGCTCGCGCAGCGGTCGCGGCCTAACGCACGCTCAGGGCAGGCCGGGCGTGAAGTTGACCTGCGCGGTGTTCGCCTCGTCCCCGGCTTCCAGGTTCCCGTTGCCGTCGTTGATCGTGGTGTCGCGGACGCCGTCGGCCGCCAGGAACGAAACCGTGTAGAGCCCGGGCCACGTGAAGTGCGTGTCGGGGCTCGGCCACACCCAGCGCCACGCCCACTGCGTCCCCGTGTCTTGCATCACCAAGAACGAGCCGCCGGCGGGCTGCTGCCACTGGCCGTTGTCGAGCTTGCGGATCTGATAGGTCTTGAACTGGCCGAGCGGGTTGGCGACCACGGCCGTCAGCCGGTAGAGGTCGGTCTCGGTGTCGACGGTGGTCCCGTCGAAGGAGCCGAAGCCACCGAACGGCATGCCGCTGTGCTCGGCGGGCGCGAAGCGCGTGATCGTGGTGTCGGGCGGGGTGTCGTCGCCGACGGCCGCTCCGGCGCCGGCGCCGGCCGACGCCGCCACAAGCGCCGCCAGGGCGACCAGGATCGCAGTCGTGGTCGAGACCTTCCGCATCGATGTTCTCCTTCCGGGATCGCTCAAAGCGAGTCTGTCTGCGGGCGAATCTGTCTACCCTTACCGATTCGACCTGCATCGCCCCTTTCCTCCCCGCCGGCTCGGGGCGGGGGATCACGTTCCCAAGGCAATCCGGCAGAACGGCAAAATCGGAAGCAACTCGCGACCCCGCCGGCGCGATTTTCACTACGTTGACCTGCGGGCATTGGCCTCCGTACCCTGTGCATCTTCCCCTGGCGTCGTAGCGACACGATACGCTCGCGGGGAGGACGATTGAACAGCACGATCAGCGAGGAAAGCGAGCGCATCGAGCGTGAGATCCTCGCCCCCGCCGCCACCCTGGCCGGCGAATCCAAAGGGCGCGAGCGTCCCGAGCCGCGCGATCCCCTGCGCACGTGCTTCCAGCGCGACCGGGACCGCATCCTGCACTCCAAGGCGTTTCGCCGGCTCAAGCACAAGACCCAGGTCTTCGTCGCGCCGATCGGGGACCACTTCACCGTGCGGCTGACCCACACGCTGGAGGTCGCGCAGATCGGCCGCACGATCGCGCGGGCGCTCCGGCTCAACGAGGACCTCACCGAGGCGATCGCGCTCGGCCACGACCTCGGCCATACGCCCTTCGGTCACGTCGGCGAGGCGGCGTTGTCCACCGCGCTCGGCCGCACGTTCAAACATGCCGAGCAGAGCTTGCGAATCGTCGACGTCGTCGAACGGGCCGGCGCGGGCCTGAACCTGACCTGGGAGGTGCGCGACGGCATCGTCTGCCATTCCTGGGCGCAGCCCGAGCCGTCGACGCTCGAGGGCCGGATCGTGCGCTTCGCCGACCGCGTTGCCTACCTCAACCACGACCTCGCCGACGCCGTCCGAGCCGGCATCATCGCCGAGTCGGACGTTCCCGCGGCGATCTCGCAGACGCTCGGCACCTCGCACGCGCAACGCATCAACACGCTCGTGATGGCGATCGTCGACAAGAGCAAGGGCCGCGACGGGATCGCGATGGAGAGCGAAGCGTTCGCTGCGATGGACGCGCTGCGGCGGTTCATGTTCGACCGCGTCTACCTTGCCGACGTCGCCCGCCGCGACGTCGATCGATCCGTCGACATCATCACGACGCTCTTCCACCACTACCGCGACGCGCCCGGCGAGTTGCCGGCGGAGTTCCGCGAGCTGCCGGGCGGGCTCGAGGCGCGCGTCGCCGACTACGTCGCCGGCATGACCGACGGCTTCGCCACGCGCCGCTACAGCGAGGTCGCGGCGTGACGCGCATCCGCGACGAGGACATCGAGGAAGTCCGGCGGCGAGTGAACCTGGTGGAGGTCGCCTCCGACTACATGCAAGTGAAGCGCGCCGGCCGGCTGTTCAAGGCGCTGTGCCCGTTCCACAACGAGAAGTCGCCGTCGCTGTCGCTCGACCCGGCGAAGGGCTTGTATCACTGCTTCGGCTGCGGCGAGGGCGGCGACGCGATCCGCTTGGTCGAGAAGCTCGAGAACACCTCCTTCGTCGAGACGATCGAATTGCTCGCGCGCAGGACCGGCGTCGAGCTGCGCTACGCCGAGTCTTCGCCGGGCGATCGCGCGGCGCACAAGCGGCGCTTGCGCCTGATCGACGCGCACCGTCAGGCCGCCGCGTTCTTCCACCGGTTCCTGATGGAAAGCGCCGAGGCCAAAGCGGCGCGGCAGTACCTGGCCGGCCGCGGGTTCTCGAAGGAAACCGCCGAGCGCTTCCAGGTCGGGATGGCGCCGCCGGGCTGGGACGCGCTCGTCGCGCACCTGCGCGCCGCCCGCTTCCGCGACCAGGAGCTGCTCGACGCGGGCTTGGCGTCCAAGCGACAGGATGGCGGGCTGATCGACCGCTTCCGCGGCCGCGTCACGTTCCCGATCTTCGACGTCAAGGGCGACCCGGTCGCCTTCGGCGCGCGATTGATGGAGGGCGGCGACGGGCCGAAGTACCTCAACTCCGCCGAGAGCCCGGTCTACCACAAGGCTTCGATCCTGTACGGACTGAACTGGGCCAAGGGCCCGGTCGTCAAGCAGGGCCGCGCGCTGCTCGTCGAGGGATACACCGACGTGATCGCGCTGCACGCCGCGGGGATCGAGTACGCGGTCGCGACGTGCGGCACCGCCCTCGGGCTCGAGCACTTGCGCGGGCTCCAGCGCTTCTGCCAGGAGGCGATCCTGTCGCTGGACGCGGACGAGGCCGGGGCGAACGCGGCCGAGCGCACCTACGACAACCTGGTCGGCGACGCACAATCGCTGGGCATGGCGCTGAAGGTCGTGCTGATGCCGCAGGGCGACGACCCGGCCGACCACGTGGCCCGCACCGGCGCCGAGGCGTTCACCGCGCTCGTCGACGGCGCGGTGCCGTTGCTGGCGTTCGTCCTTCGCCGCGAGGCGGCTCGCTACAACGTCGGCGATCCCGAGGTGCGCGCGCGAGCGCTCGCGTCGGTGATCCGGCTGCTCGCCAAGACCGACAAGGAGGTGGTCCGTGTCGAATACGCGCGTCGCGTGTCGGACTGGATCCGGGTGGACCCGAACATCGTGTACCTGGAGCTGGACAAGGCCGTGCGCTCCGGCCGCCCGCCCTCGACCGTGGGGGCGCCGATGTTGAAGCGATCCAGCGGCCAGGTACGGCTCGAGCGCGAGGCGGTCAAGATCGGCCTGCAACACCCGGAGCTGATCGGGGAGGGCGCGGTCGATCCCGATCACTTCTCCGTTCCGACCCACCGCGCGATCTGGACGGCGCTGCGATCCGGCGCCGACCCGCGCAACCTCGGCGACGCGCTCGACGAGGCCGGTCGCCGGACGCTGACAGAACTCAGCCTCCAGCCGCCGGAAGGGGTGGTGGACGAAGCGCTGGTGGAGGAAGTCTTCCGCCGGCTCCGCGAGTTCGCGCTCACCCGCCGCATCGACGACCTGAAGCCACGATTGCAGGCGTTGAACCCGACGACGCAGCCGCAGGAGTACGACCGGATGTTCACCCAACTGATCGAACTCGAGCGCGACAAGCGCGCGCTGTCCGATCCTGCCTACGGGGAGGCATAGGAATGGCCATTGACGTTGGACAGATCCACGACGAGATGGAGCGGCTGCGCGTGGAGATCGGGCCCCCCGACGCGCCCCGCGACCCGCTGCCCGACTTGCGGCTCGTCGCGGACCCGATGGAGGAGGGCGGCGCGACCTCGGACCCGGTGCGGCTCTACCTGCGCGCGATCGGACGCGTGAAGCTGCTCACCGCGCAGGACGAGGTGATGCTCGCCGAGCGCATCGAAGCCGGCAACGAAGCCGCCGAGCTGTTCGATTCGGGCGCTGCGGTGTCCGAGGAAGCGCTTCGCGACTTGCTCGACCGCGCCCGCGTCAGGCACCAGGTGAAGCAGGACCGCGCGGGCGAGCTTCCCCCGGCCGCGGTGCGCGGCTACCTGCTGCGGATCGCCGACGGCGGCGAGCGGGCGCGCGAGCACCTGATCTCGGCCAACCTGCGCTTGGTGGTCTCGGTCGCCAAGCGCTACCAGCGGCACGGGCTCGCGCTGCTCGACCTGATCCAAGAGGGCAACCTCGGCCTGATGCGGGCCGTGGAGAAGTTCGACCACACGCTCGGCTACAAGTTCTCGACCTACGCGACATGGTGGATCCGCCAGGCGATCACGCGCGCGATCGCTGATCAGTCCCGCACCATCCGGGTCCCGGTGCACATGACCGAGACGCTCAACAAGCTGACGAAGGTGCAGCGCCTGCTGGCCCAAGAGCTGAACCGCGAGCCGACCGCGGACGAGCTGGCGCGCGCGATGGACCTGACGACGGAGCGGATTCGCGAGCTGCGCCAGATCGGCTGGGACCCGGTGTCGCTCGAGACGCCGATCGGCGAGGAGCAGGACGGCTCGCTCGGCGAGCTGATCGAGGACCGCGACGCCGTGGCGCCGGTCGACGCGGCGGGGCTGTCGTTCATGCGGCGCGAGCTGCGCGAGGTCATCGATACACTCTCGACCCGTGAGCGGATGGTGCTGGAGCTTCGGTTCGGGCTCGTCGACGGGCACATCCACACCCTGGAAGACGTGGGCCAGGCCTTCGGCGTCACGCGCGAGCGTGTTCGCCAGATCGAAGCCAAGACGCTCTCGAAGCTGCGCCATCCGTGCCGCGGGCTCCCGCTTCGTGACTACCTGGAGGCCTGAGCCCGTCCGTCGTCGCGCGCCGGGCGCGGTGCTCGGCCTCGCGTTGCTGGTCGCGTGTACCGGGCAGGCGAGCCCGCCGGCGCCGACGACGCCCGAGCCCGGCCCGGTCGTCTCGCCCGACCGCGGCGGGTGGACCGAGCTGGCCGACGCGCCCACCGCGCGCCAGGAGGTCGCGGCCGCGGTGCTCGACGGTCTGATCTACGTCGCGGGCGGGCTGCTAGCCGACGGGACCGCGACGGACGTCGTCGAGTACTACGACCCCGGCGTGAACGTGTGGAGGCCGGCCGCGGCCTTGCCGCTGGCGCTGCACCACGCCATGGGCGCCGCGTTCGGGGACGCCTTCGTCGTCGCCGGCGGGTTCACCGCCGACGGGACGGCGTCCGACCGGGTGTTCGGCCTCCGTGACGGCGTCTGGGAGGAGCTGCCCGCCATGCCGGTCGCGCGCGGAGCGGGCGGCGCGGCCGTCGCCCGCGGCATGCTCGTCGTCACCGGCGGTCAAACCGGCGACGCCCTGGTCGAGCCGACCGCGGTGTTCGACGGGGAGGAATGGAGCACGGCGGCCGCGATCCCGACGCCGCGGGACCACCTGGTCGTCGCCACCGACGGGCGCTTCGTCTACGCGGCGGGCGGACGGCGCCGCGCGATCGACGCGACGCTGGACGCCTTCGAGCGGTTCGACCCGCGCTCGGGAACCTGGTCGGCGCTCGATTCGCTCCCGGTCCCGCGCGGGGGAGCCGGAGGCGCGTTCCTCGACGGACGCCTGGCGCTGGTGGGAGGCGAGGGCGGGCCGGCCGCGAACGCCGGCGGGGTCGTCGCGCGGGTGGACCTCTACGTGTCGCGGTCGGGCGAGTGGGAGCGCGCGACCGGGCTCGACATGACCGAGCCGCGCCACGGCGTCGGCGCGGTGGCGATCGGTCCGACGCTCTACGTCGCCGCGGGCGGAACCGTGCGGGGGCTCGGTCCGTCGGCGAGCTTCGAGGCGTTCCGGCCGGCGGGGGAGGCGCTGTTGAAGCTGAGCCGGGCCTTCTTCGGCTGACGCGAACGCGCCACACGCGAACAGGCGGCCCTGCGGGCCGCCTGTTCGCGTGTGGCGCTCGATCAGTAGGACGTGATCCGGAGGTCGAGTTCCTCGTCCGACGGCGATCCCTCGCTGTCGAATTCGACGAGCGTTTCCTCCCGTGACTCAGGTATGAAGCGGAGGATCCTGCGTGCCTGGTCGATCGTGACCCGCTGACCGAACCGAATGAACTGCCCGATCTGGCCGATCTGGTTCTCGATCTTCATGGCCGTTCCGACCTCTCTCGCGCCTTCGGCGTTACGAACCCTCACCCGTGCGTCGGCCCCGGATGGTAGCGACCTACCGGCCGGTAGGTAACGAATACCAGCCGGTAATTTGATGTTTCTTCCCGGGCGGCGGCAGACGAGCCGTTATTTCTGGGGCAGGGTGTGCAGAACGGTCGCGCCGCCGGCGTCCTTGGGCGTGCGCAGGTACGGCTCGAGCCCGCAGACCGGGCAGGCGCCGCCCGTGACCTCCACGCTCTCGCCGTCCACCACGACGTGGAACCTCTCGTCGAAGGCGATCTTCTGGAGGGCCCGCTCGGGCGGGATCATGATGGGCTCGCCGGTGACGTGCGGGGATTCGTAGCCGACCAGCGCGACGTGCATGTGCGAGCGGTCGCCGCTCGGCTCGAGCCGAACGGCGTCTATCTCGTAGTCAAGGGCCATCGATCCTCCAGGTCGCGCGCGGTCGTCAACAGCAGGCGCAGGAGCCGCCGCTCGAGCACGGTCCGCCGCAGCCTCCGCCTCCGAGCCCGCTGCTGAGGTGCGGGGCGGCGCTGCCGCCGAGCCCGGCGATCACGGAGAGCAGCTTGCGCGTGTCCGTGCTCGCGCAGCGCGGGCACGCCGCCTCGTCGGCGCGCGCCATCGTGGTCAGCGTCTCGAACCGCTTGTCGCAGCTCCTGCACTCGTACTCGTAGACCGGCACGGCGCCATGGTAGCGCGGCCGGCGAAGTTCTTCGACGCGCCGCGCGACCGCCGGGCGGCCCTTCCGGCCGTGAGGCGCCGCACGCGACCGCGAGCAGCGGGCCGCGCCGGGCGCATCGCGGGCGAGGGCTCGCGGCGGGAACGCTATACTCGCCGCGCTCGTTCCGGGGTAGCGCAATCGGCAGCGCAGCGGACTGTTAATCCGTTGGTTGTGGGTTCGAGTCCCACCCCCGGAGCACATCTGACCAGGGCTTTTTGCATGGAGTCCGGCGGTCAGGGCAAGCGCTGGGCCGCATCTGGGCCGCAAGCGACTGCAAACGGACGCGGGGTGATGGGCATGGATGAGTTGGCAACGCGGCGTCGACAGAGGGCCAAGACGCGCCTTCCTTCGGTCGAAACCATCCTCGAGATGTTCAAGTTGGAGCGCGCCGCGCGATTCCGAGTGCCCAACGATCGCGAGGTGTTGGTGGAGGCTCGCCGGCGCATCAGAGACGCCGCGAAGCAGTTCGGCCGGACCGTTGAGACCCACTACGTCAAGAACAGCGGCGTCATGTTCGGGATCGTTCCCCTGATCCGGCAGGAGGAGGGCGAGGCCGAGAAGCAGACGTCGGGCTCGCTTCGAAGGCTCAGGTAACCGTGCAGGACGAGGCATGGCGTCGTCCCTAACCTGACGACCGTCGCAAGGAGTTAGATGAGCCAACCGGCTGAGAACCCGGGCCGCGTGTTCCTGGTCCGCGGCCGCAATGATTTAGCGGCCGAGGCAATTACCGAGTTGATGGAGAGCGTCGGCCTGCGCGTATTGACGTGGGAACAAGCAGTCGCTGCGACCGGGGTGGGCTCGCCCTATCTCGGCGAGATCGTGAAGGCGGGGATGAGGATCTCCTCGGCGATCGTCGTAGTGTTCACTCCGGACGATTTGGGTTGCCTGGATCCAAGGCTGTCGACTGGTTCGGATCGCCCTGAGGAGGAGGCGCAGCGCCATCTTGCCGGTCGAGCTCGACAAAACGTCGTGTTCGAGGCGGGCATGGCGCTTGGCATCGATGAGAAGCGCACCGTTCTTGTTGAGGTAGGAATCGTCTCCGGCTTCACCGACATAGGAGGACGGCACGCGATCCGTCTGGATGGAAGCGCCGGGCGGCGCAAGGCCTTCCTCGATCGATTGAAGACGATCGGTTGCTCGGTCGATTTGGATGGAGATCGTTGGTTGCGGGCTGGGGACTTCGAAAACGCGGTGCTGCCGCTCGCTGAATACGGTCTGTTGGGGGAAGCGGACGGCAATCAACTCTTTCAGTCAGATCTTATTCCTCTGCAATCGCAGCTACTCAACTGGCATCCATCGAGCGAGGGCGAGGACCTCACGATTCGCTGTGTCGCCCAATTGCCGGCAGGCTCAGACCTACACGTTCGTGCCGAGCCGGCTTCTCCGTCGCGCGGGGAGGCAAGAGAGGCCATCCTGGGAGACCTTCTTGCGGACGGTGAACTCGACTCTTGGTTCAAGGAGCAAGCTGATGCCTTCAACGCTACTCCGGAGCCTTGGGTCGTTGCTGGCCACAATGCTGGGGATTTCAGTGAGCTCATCCGCTCATGCCACTATCAGAGCGATCGCCCATTGGCGCCTCTGATGCTGGAGTGCGCCGTCCAAACCGGATGGACCAGGCCGCATAGGCCGCAGCGCGATCGTGTGGCCGCCTTGCGAGTAATTCTTGACCTCAGGTTGCGCATTCTCGAGCTAGGTCCTGATCGGCAGCCGGCGGAGATTCGGCATGCGACGACGCCTACCCCCGCACCCGCCGCGCTCAGTGCCCTAGAACTCTTCCATGCGATCACAGCTGCTATGAGCGCCGTTGATGTTGCCCAGCTCGCTTTCGCCGCCCTCCTGACGAAAGGGGAATCCATTGATGGACACCTAGGGGTGTGGGTGGACTCGAGGACAGGCATTGAGAGACTGGTCGATCTCTCTACGCTAAGGCGAATCCCCGGAAGTCCGTCAGCGTCTCATGCTTCGGCCTTTCACGAGCTACCCCTTGAACGAGCCGACGACTCGCTTGCGCCGCTTCAGGCCCGACGGGTAATCGCCCAAACCCTTGTTGCGGACATGCTCGAGCGATCAGGGTGGAGAGGCGCCACGTCCATGCTTGAATCGCTGCCCAAATAGCCCGCGATCGAGGTAACACGTTGCGACACCTTGGAATCGATTACGCCGAGGGTGCCTCTGTCCGGGTGTCCGGCCTGTTGGACGTGGTCGGGATCGCCGCAGGCGAATTTCACTCGTGCGCCGTCACGTCCGATGGCAAGGTGTACTGCTGGGGGTCAGACTGGTACGGCCAGCTTGGCGACGGGCAAGTGGAGTTGAAGTCGTGGACGGTGTAAACGAGCGGATGATTCGCGAACCGTACTTCGTTCCCGACTTGCTCGTTGACGCAACCGGCGTCGGAGGGCCGGTTATCGACTTGATCCGCGAGCCGTTGCGCGATCGCGTGTGCCGACTCGCCGTGGTGACGTTCACGGCCGGTTCACGACTTGAGCCCGGCCCTGCCCATTGGGAACTTCGGATGCCCAAGGCGCATCTCGTCTCGCGGCTCCAATCACTCCTTCAACTCAATCGAATCCACATGGGCGACTACGAGGAGATGCGCGCGCTCGCCAGGGAGCTTGCCGACTACGAGCTACGCGTCACCGACAACGCCCGCGTCACGGCCGGGGCGTTCAAGTCGGGCACGCACGACGACTTAGCAACCGCACTCGGACTTGCCGTGCTCCTGCCCTTCGTCCGCAGGCAATGGCGATTCGTGGAGCCGGGTCAGCTATGAACGAGCGTGACGAATACGAGGTGCGAGCCCGGTACTTGATCCTTGATCTTGCCGAGTTGTTCGAGTGGCCCTACATGACGCTCAATCGTGGAGTGGTCGCGGGCGAGCAGGAGTGGCGACGATTCGAAGCGGACGCAACCAACCGCTCGGAACTCTACGAAGCGATTTCGAAGCTCTACGAATTCATGGAGACATGCCTCTTGGGTGGGAGGATTGCGTTACGAAGTGGTGAGCCGCGGGCGGGGGATAGGCCGCGATTCCGCCACGTGCGCCGAACGAGCCCCGAGGGGCGGTTACATGCGTGGCCCTCGGGGCTTTCCCCTGCGGCATGAGACTTGCCACAACGCTCGCCTCCAAGTCGTCGCCGCTAAACTGAGAGTCATGGACAAGGACTTCATTCTTGCTGAAATCAAGCGCACGGCCGCCGAGAACGGTGGGAAGGCGCTCGGCGCTGGCCGCTTCGAGCGCGAGACAGGAATTCGTGCAGCCGAGTGGGCGGGTCGGTATTGGGCGCGGTGGGGCGATGCCGTGACTGAGGCGGGTTTCGAGCCGAACACGTTCAACGCGAGGTTCGATGACGACTTGGTGCTCGGCGCGCTTGCTTTAGAGACTCGTCGCCTTGGCCGTTTCCCAACGGGCAGGGAGCTTAGCCTTCGGAGAAGAGTAGACCCCGACTTCCCCAGCGAGGGCGTGTTCGATCGGCTTGGGTCGAAGCGGGACCGGGTTTCGAAGCTCGCCGCGTACTGCAAAGCAGGTGATGGATTCGAAGATGTGCTCGCGATCGTAACTCCGCTTCTTGTCACGGAGCCACCCGCGGACCGCGAGAGAAAGGTCGACGTGCCCCTCGGGTTCGTCTACTTGCTCAAGTCGGGTAAGCACTTCAAGTTGGGTCGGACGAACGCGTTCGGACGACGCGAGCGGGAGCTTGCGATTCAGCTTCCGGAGAAGGCGAATCGGGTTCACGTAATCGAAACGGATGACCCCGTTGGGATCGAGCAGTATTGGCATCGCCGCTTCAAGGATCGGCGCGTTCGACCCGATGCCGAGTGGTTCGCACTCACGAAGGAAGACGTGGCTGCGTTCAAGCGTCGAAGGTTCATGTAGGGAGCCTTGAAACGGCAATGACGACTCCCGAAGGCATCGTCGCGAAGATTCAGCGGGCGCGGTTGCATCTGCGCGAATTGGATGACGCGGTGGAGGATTTCATCGATGGACAACCCTTTCGTATAGACCTTGAGGAAGCGCCGGACACAGGAGACTACATCGCGCAGTTCGTCGCTCGTGGGCGAGTTCTGGAAGAGCCACCCGCCGTGGAATGGGGCGTTCTTGCCGGTGAAGTCGTCCACGGTGCGCGATCGGCGCTCGATAACCTTGTTTGGGCGTTGTCAGAGTTGAATTGGGGGGCGGGGAAACCGCCGCCACAGAAGCGGGATTGGATCAGAGTGAGCTTTCCCGTCTTCAAGACGGCCGCAAGTTGGCCGAATCATGTCGTCAAGTTGTGGGCCGTGAAGCCCGCGCTCGTGTCGAAGTTCGAAGCGTTGCAGCCCTATCAGCCATCCAACGAGTACCGAGAGGCGATCGCGTTGCTTGAGGAGTTGTGGAACGTTGACAAACATCGCGTCGTCCCTATCGTGTCGGCCTTCGTTGACCCCATGCCCAAGTGGTTCATGTCCCCAACGAAGGGGAACGTGCTGATGACGGGGGACTTCGTTCCATTCGAGGACGGCGCAGAGGTAATGCGCTTTGGAGTGATCGAGAACTACTCGGAAGGTGAACCTAAGATAACCTTTGGTGTTGAAGCGAGTTTCGGAGTGGCCTTCGAGCAGCACCCTGGGCGCGACGCCCGTCACGTCCTCCAAGACGCGTTGGGCGCGGTAACGGCGATCCTTGGAGCCTTCGAATCGGAGTTCGTCTAGATGCTTCAAGTCGTTAGCCATTCGTTTGCCCGGACGAGCCCGAACCCTCGGAAACGGCAACGGACGACGACGGATGACCTAAGACGGCGCACGCGCACCTAGCTGCGGAAACGCGAACGGAGCCGGACCGGCTCGGATGAGCCCGAACGACTCCGCTCGACTGTTAATCCGTTGGTTGTGGGTTCGAGTCCCACCCCCGGAGCTGCTCTGACCAGGGACGTTGCGCTGCGTCCGGCAGTCGGAGTTTCGCCTGGGCCGCATCTGGGCCGCAGACGATTGCAAAGGAGTGACACGCAACGAGGGGTGATGGCTATGGATGAGTTGGCAGCGAGACGCCGTCAACGAGCGAAGAAGCGCCTTCCGCCGGTCGAGACCATGGTCGAGATGTTCGAGTCCGAGCGCATGGCTCGCTTCCGCGTCCCCGACGATCGCGAGCTGCTCGTCGAAGCTCGCCGGCGCATCAGGAAAGCCGCGAAAGACTTCGGCCGCCCGGTTGAGACGCACTACGTCAAGAGCACCGGGATCCTGTTCGGGGTCGTTCCCCTGACGCCGCAGGAGACCGAAGAAGAAGCCGGTCGCCTGAAGCGCCCGCTGCGAAGAATCCGGTAGCGCGTTGCGGTCGCACAAGCGAACCGTGTTGTGACTGCTAGCAGGATGCTGAAGAACACCACTTGACGGCGTCCAAGCGCCTCGATCGCGCGGATGTGGCGACGAATCCGATGCGGTGGACCTTCGGTGGGGCCCTCAGATCGGCCGTCTGACGTTCGATCTGGGGCG
>Ga0302046_10001899_pt1 | contig 19568 bp, 18 predicted proteins | sample RVTome_11_FD_200261 | JGI IMG/M metagenome (GOLD analysis project Ga0302046, IMG submission 200261) | Soil microbial communities from uranium-contaminated site in the Upper Colorado River Basin, Wyoming, United States - RVT147D111 (version 2) ...
GGTTCTGCGCGTTCCGATTCCGATGCTGAACGAGGAGCGCCGCAGGGAGATGGTGAAGCTGCTGCACAAGCTGGCGGAGGAGGGCCGTGTCGCTATCCGGCATGCGCGCCATGAAGCGAACAAGATGATCAAGGGTCAGGAGAACGACCACGCGATCAGCCAGGACGAAGCGCGCCGGCAGAGCGATGAGATCCAGAAGCTCACAGACGAGTTCATCACGAAGATCGACCACCTCCTCGCGGCGAAGGAGGAGGAGGTGATGGAGGTCTGAGTTGACGGCGGGCGCCGGGTCAGCGGACCCACTGCAGACAATCAGGCTCGGCGGCCGGATTCCCACGCATGTGGCCGTCATCATGGACGGCAATGGCCGGTGGGCCCGGGCGCGGGGTCTGCCACGCTTCCGCGGTCACTCGGCCGGCATGGATGCGGTCCGCGACGTCATCGAAGGTGCCTGCGAAGCCGGCGTGAGCTGGCTGACCCTCTTCGCATTCTCCCAGGAGAACTGGAACCGGCCGGCGACGGAAGTCGCCTCACTCATGCGGCTGCTGCAGCGCTACGTGACGCGCGAGCGGGACGAGTTGGTGCGGCAGGGTGTGCGGGTGCGTGTGTTCGGTGACCGGGATCGACTCGCCGCAGGACCGCGGCGCTCGATCGAGGGCATCGAGAATGCCACTTCGCACGGCGGCAGACTCAATCTGAACCTGATGATCAGCTACGGCGGGCGCGCCGAGATTGCGCGGGCGGCGAGGCGGATTGCCGAGCGTGTGGCACGCGGCGAGCTGGCGCTCGACTCGATCAGCGAGCGCGCCGTGGCAGCCGAGTTGTACACTGCGGGAATGCCGGATCCGGATCTGCTGATCCGCACGTCGGGCGAACAGCGGATCAGCAATTTTCTGTTGTGGCAGCTGGCCTATACGGAGATGTACATCACGCCCGTGCTGTGGCCCGACTTCCGCCGGCGTGATCTCTTCGAAGCGATCCACGACTTCCAGAAGCGCGAGCGACGATTCGGGCGCGTTCCAGCAGGCTGAACCCCATGAGCGAGCTGGGCAGGCGAGTGGCCGTGGCGGCCGTCGGAATTCCGGCTGCCGTGGCACTGCTCTACCTGGGTGGCTGGGCGCTTGGCGCGGTCCTCGCCCTGCTCGCCGCGCTGGGCGCGGCGGAGGTCTACGGCCTGGCCGCGGCACGGGGAGTCATCGCCTTTCGGGCGACCGGCGCCGCATTCGCGGCGGCGATCGTTGCGCTGGCCGTTGCCAGCGTCACGCTGGCTGACGCGGCGGTCTGGCAGTGGAGTGCGGCCGTCGCCGTCGCGCTGGCGACCGCGGTCGCGTCACTCCGCGGACGCGGTGTCGACCAGGCTCCTCTCGCCGCCAGCGCCATCACCCTCTTCGGCGCACTGTTCGTGGGCGGCGGCCTTGCATTCGCCGTGTTTCTGCGCAACCTGGCATCGCCCCCCGGCGCCGTGCCGGCGGCCGGCTGGATTGGAGCGGCACTGGTCGCGTGGCCGATTGCGGTAACCTGGATTGGCGACACCGCTGCGTATTTCTGCGGCCGGCGCTTCGGGCGGCACAAGCTGAGTCCGCGCATCAGCCCGAACAAGACGGTCGAGGGTGCAGTCGCGGGTTTCGTCGGCTCCGTCGCCACAGGCGCTTTTTTCGGCTGGATCATTTTCGGGGAGTGGCTCGGCACGGGCCCCGGTGTCACTGCCTGTGCCGTGGGAGCGGCGCTGATCGCACCCGCGGCACAGGCCGGCGATCTGGCCGAATCGCTCTTCAAGCGGGAGGCGGGGGTGAAGGACTCGGGCAGCCTGTTCCCCGGTCACGGCGGCGTCCTCGACCGGTTCGATTCGCTGTTCCTGGCCCTGCCCGTCGCATACTTCTACCTGCGGGCGCTGGCTGCCCTCGGAGTCGACGGACCGTGGCGTTAGGCGTCGCACTTCTCGGGTGCACCGGCTCGATCGGGCGGAGCGCGCTCGCGGTCCTGGATCGGCACCGCGATGCATTCCGGATCGTTGCACTGGCCGCGAATCGCAACGGTGCGACGCTGCTCGAGCTGGCCTCATCTCACCATCCGCAACTCGCCGTGCTGGTCGACCCGGGTGCGCTGAACGGCGCGGGTCAGGAAGGTCTCCGCATCGGCCGGCAGGCCCTCATCGAAGCTGCCACGCATCCTGCGGTCGACGTCGTGATCAACGCGGTCGTCGGCGCGGCCGGTCTGGAGGCCACTCTTGCCGCTCTCGAGGCCGGCAAACGCCTCGCACTGGCAAACAAGGAGTCGCTCGTCGCGGGTGGGCCACTGGTTCTCGATGCCCTGCGCCGTGGCGGCGGCCGGCTGGTCCCGATCGACAGCGAGCACAGCGCGATCCTGCAGTGTCTGGCCGGTACACCGGGGACCGCTCTCGAACGCATCATCCTGACCGCGTCCGGTGGCCCCTTCCGCGACTGGGAGCCGGCCGCCATGGCCGACGTCACGCCGGAGCAGGCGCTGCGCCATCCGACGTGGGACATGGGTGCAAAGATCACGGTCGACTCGGCGTCGCTCGCGAACAAGGCGCTCGAAGTCATCGAAGCGCACTTCCTGTTCGGCCTGGACTACGATGCGATCGAGGTCGTCGTGCACCCGCAGTCGATCATCCACTCGATGGTCGAGTTCGTCGACGGCTCCGTTGTCGCGCAGCTGGGGTTCCCCAGCATGGAACTGCCGATCCTCTACGCCCTGACGCATCCGGCGCGGGTCGCAGACACGGCCATCCGGCGGTTCGATCCGCTGACGGCCGGTTCGCTGACCTTCGAGCCGGTCGATTCCCGCCGGTTCCCCGCGTTCCGCCTCGGCGTCGAGGCCGGACGGATCGGAGGCACTGCTCCGGCGGTATTCAACGCGGCGAACGAAGTCGCTGTCGCGGGGTTTCTCCATGGCCGCCTGTCGTTCGGCCGGCTGGCCCCGGTCATTGAAACGGTCCTCGCCGCTCACGTGGCGATGGCTGTGGATTCACTGGAAACCGTACTCGACGCGGACCGCCGTGCCCGCGCTGCAGCGGACAGGGCAGTGAGGGACATCGCATGACTGAGCTTTTCGGGATCCTGCCCGGCTGGGTACAGACGCTGTTCGCGGCTGCCGTCGTGCTGGGAGTTCTCATCTTCGTCCATGAACTCGGCCACTTTCTGACCGCCAAGCTCGTCGATATCGAGGTACCGCGCTTCTCCATCGGATTCGGTCCGAAAGTCTTCGGCTTCCGGCGAGGCGAAACCGAATACGTCATTTCCGCGCTGCCGCTCGGCGGCTACGTGAAGATGGCCGGTATGGAGGAGATGGAGACCATCGAGGGACCCGAAGACCCGAACCGGCCACCGGGTCCGGCGGCCCAGCGCAAGGCGGGACCGCGCGACTTCGAATCGAAACCGCTCTGGGCGCGCATGCTGGTCATTTCGGCTGGCGTCATCATGAACATTCTGTTTGCATTCCTCGCGTTCGCCGCCATCGGCATCGTCTGGGGCGTGCCGAAGATACCCGAGCCGGTCGTCGGCAACATCATCGAAGAGTTCCTGCCCGAAGGCGCGACCGCTCTCACGACAGTGCCACGCCTGACGCGTGTCAACGCGATCGGGCGCGACACGGTCGAGAACTTCGAAGAGCTGCGGCTTACGCTGACCACTGCGCGCAGCGGGCCGACGGAGATCCGGTTCGCCGGTGTGCCGCCGATCACGATCGAAGTCCCGGCCAATGACTCGGCGCGACTCTCACTCATCGCGTCGTTCGATCCGGTGCAGGACGCACCGCCTGTTCTCGGCCGCGTCGCGGAGGGCGGACCGGCCGATCTCGCAGGCCTGCGCGCCGGCGATCGCATTGTCGGTGCGGCCGGCACGCCCATCGAATCATGGCAGGAGTTTGCCGCAGCCATCGAATCGAGCGTCGATGGCATGCTCGATCTCGAGGTCATGCGGGGCGGCGACACGATCGCTGTTTCGGTCACACCGGAAGTGCGCGAATTGCCCAATGGCGTGCGCGTCGCGCGCATCGGCGTCAGCAGTCCGGCCGGCCCGCTGATCGACCAGCGCGAAAAGCTCGGCGTCGCTCCCGCCGTGGCCTGGGGTGTCACCGAAACCTGGCGCTGGGTCGGTCTCACCTTCGACTTCCTCGGAGGCATGCTCTCCGGTCGCATCTCGCCACGCCAGATGGGCGGGCCCGTCATGATCACCCAGATCAGTGGCGAAGCCGCGCGGCTGGGCATGGAGCGGTTCCTCAACTTCATGGCGCTGCTCTCCGTCAACCTGGCCGTGCTCAACCTGCTGCCCATTCCTGTCCTCGACGGCGGCCACCTCGTGTTCCTTCTGATCGAGGCCATCCGGCGCAAGCCCGTCTCCATCGAAGCCCGTATCCGATGGACCAAGGTCGGGTTTGTCCTGATCATCATGCTGATGGTGTTCGCGCTCGGAAATGATCTGGTGAGGTGGATCGGGCTTTGACGGAGGGTCTGGCGGCTGGGGCCGTAGCCCTGGCCGCACCCGGTCCGTTTACAGTAGAGCCAGCTGCTCCGCCCGCACATGCTTCCGCCGCAGTTCCACCACATCCAGCGTTTCCGATGGAACATCCTGGGCGGCGACGTCGAGCCAGCCACGGTAGCCGAGACGATCGAGGGTTCGGGCGATGACGGCACGGGCGAGGCCGGCATCGTTGCAGTGGACGCTGAGATGTGCGAGTGCGACGCCGGCGAGGCCGGGATGGTAGACGTCGCGCAGCAGTGCTGCGGCGGCACGGTTCGAGAGGTGGCCGTGGCTGGACGCAATGCGCTGCTTCACTGACCATGGGTACGGGCCGCGCCAGAGCATCGCATCATCGTGATTGGCTTCCAGCACGAGCACGTGACAATCCGCGAGCGCTGCGCGGACGGCCGTGGTCGGCCGGCCGAGGTCGGTGGCCAGACCCATCTTCGTGCCGGTCGCCGGATGGCGCACCGCGATCGCGACGGGATCGGCGGCATCGTGTACGGTGAGGAACGGCTGGACCTCGAGCGGACCGATGCGGAACCAGCGCGATGAAGTGTATTCGACGATGCGTTCCTCACCCGTCAGTAGCGGCGCACACGCCTGTGCCGTCCGGGCAGTGAGGTAGAGCTGCACGCCCAGGCGGCGGGCCAGGACACCCATACCCCGCGTGTGGTCGCCGTGATCGTGCGTGATGAGGATGGCCGCGAGCGCCGACGGATGCAGGCCGACGTGCTGCAGGCGGCTCTCGATGTCGCGGCCGGAGAAACCGGCATCGATCAGGATGCCGACGCCCTCCGCTTCGACCAGCGTCGCGTTGCCCTCGCTGCCGCTTCCCAGCAGTGTGACCCTCATGGTACGATTCCGGCCGTCGCGTTCCATGCGCGCCGCAGCACGGCCTCGACACCCGGCGTCAGCTCCACGCCACGCCTGCGCATGACAAGCCGGGCAGTGTCAATGAAACGCGCGAACTCGTGCAGTGCGCCACCGCTGCTGCCCCACGCGAACGGTCGCACGTAGCGCGGCGGCTGGCCGGCGCCGAAGAGATTCGCGCCCGGCCCGACCACCGTACCCGTCGTGAGCAGTGTTCCGATCGCGGTCTTCACGTGGTCACCGAGGAAGCAGCCGATCTTCATCTCGCCGGTGTCGACTTCACCTGCTCCCGTTCGTATGCGGACGGTGCCGTAGTTGTTTTTCAGGTCGCTGTTCGTCGTGAGTGCACCCAGATTCACCCAGCTGCCGACGTAGGCATGGCCGAGGAACCCGTCATGGGCCTTGTTGGCGTACCCCAGAATCACGGTTTCCTCGATTTCGCCGCGCACCTTGCACGCCGGTCCGACGGAAACGGCAGTGAACGACCCGCCCAGCACCGTCGTCGCTCGGCCGAAATACGCCGGCCCGGCAATGCGCGTGAACGCGCGTACCCGCACACCATCATCGAACCAGATGGGTCCGTCCGTGCAGTCGAGCACGACGTTCGGCTCGAAGTTGACATCGCGACCGACGCGCAGCCGACCGCCCGATGCGCCGATTCCAGCGACATGTGACGGCAGGTCCGGCGAAGCGGCGCCCGGCGCATGTACGATGTCATCTGCCAGCTGCGCGGCGTTCCTCGTGACCAGCTGCCACACATGATCGAGGACGCCGCCGCCCAGCACCTGACGCGGTGCGTCCCTGTGCTGCTGCTGCGCCGCATACTGCGCCGGCGCCGCGAGGAATGCGGCGGGCGGTGACGCCGAACCCGCGGGTGCGAGCCAGCCCACGGCTTCGTCGCCTGCCAACAGCAGTGTCGGCGAACTCACGTCATCCAGCGTGGAGCCCCAGGCCGGTACGCCGCGCGAGCACCACCACAGAATGGTGCGATCCGCCGGTACCGCGCCCGCTTCGATGGCCGGCGGCGCGCCGGGCTCGTCCCAGCCAGCCAGCATCGAACCCGTGCTGTGACCGATGCAGGGCGCAGCGAACACTGCACTCACGCGCTCGCGCATCGTCAGTGCACCGAAGCGCAGCTCGCCAGCCGGCCGGGTCGCGCTGAACGGCTGGAACGCGGCGGCCGCATCGTCGTCGAACAGGACGATCGCGTCGGGACGCATCACTGCGGTCCGTCCGGTTCGACCAGGCGCTGTGGCAGCCGTTCGAGCAGCTCCTTCAGATGCGGCGCCCGCTCACGCGGCGCGACGAACGTGATGTCGCGTGTTCGAACCACCACAAGGTCCGCTGCACCGTACACCACGATCGCGCCCTCATCCGCCCACGTGATGCAGTCCGTGCAATCGACGACGTACGCATCGCCCACGATCACATTGCCCGATCCGTCCCTCGCACGCGTCCGGCTGACCGCATCCCACGCACCCACGTCATCCCAATCGAATGTTGCAACCGCGACCGCAACCCGCCGGCTCCGCTCCAGCAGGCCTTCATCGATCGTTGTCCGCGGTACACGCGCGAAGTACTCCGCAACGGCGCCCGCGTCGAGCAGCGGCAGATGCGCGGCAATCTCCGGCGTATGCTGCGCCAGTTCAGCGAGGAACCGCCCGACCGGCCAGATGAACAGGCCCGTGTTCCAGAAATATCCTTCCGCAACGTAGCGCTCCGCCGTCGCCGGGTCCGGCTTCTCCACAAACTCCTCCACTGCGAACATCCCCGCCTCCAGCTCCGCACCGGCGCGTACGTAGCCGTACCCTGTCTCCGGCCGCGCCGGCACGGCGCCCACTGTGAACAGCCGGTCATGAGCAACACTCGCATGCGCCGTGCGCCGGACCAGCTCACGGAACGCGTCCGCCGGTTCGATCACGTGGTCTGCGTGCAATGAGACCATCACGGCAGTCGGATCCTGCCGTGCGATCTCGTGGGCGGCCCACGCCAGCACCGGTGCAGTGCCCCGCGCCTGCGGCTCGAGCAGGAACTGGTCGTGGCCGAGGCCCGGTACCGCCTCCAGCACTGCGCCCACGAGCCCTGCGCCCGTCAGGATCCGGATACGCGCATCGTTGACGATCGGGCGGATGCGCTCGACCGTCTGCAGAAGGAGAGGCGAGTTGCCGGCGAGCGGCAATAGCTGTTTCGGCCGGGCCGGGGTCGAGACCGGCCAGAAGCGCGAGCCGATGCCGCCCGCCAGGATCACGGCCCACAGCGCAGGTTCAGGACTGGAAGATCTCATCGATGCGCGCGAGCAGCTTTTTCGGACTGAACGGCTTGACCAGGAAGTCGGAGGCGCCGAGCGCAGCTGCCTGTTCGCGATCCGTCACGTTGCCCCTGGCCGTCAGCATGATGACCGGCGTGTCCTTGCGGTGCGGCATGCGGCGGAGCTGGGCGAGCAGCTCGATGCCGCCGATCCGCGGCAGCAGAATGTCGAGCAGGATGAGATCGATGGGGTCGGTCCCGCGCAGCCGTTCGAGTGCGGCAATGCCATCGTGGCTGAGGGCCACGGCGTAGGGGCCCTGTTCGAGTTTGAACTGGATGATGCGGCCAATGTGGGGCTCGTCATCCACGACCAGGATGCGGCGCCGCTCAGGGGGTGAAACCGGCATCACCGGGAGTCGGGAGAAGCAGGGAGCCGGGCGGTCCCGGCAGGTGCGGAAATGTTTACCACCGACCGGGTACAAAGTCAAACGTCGGCAGGGGTCCACCGGGTCCGGTGCACAGCAGCGAGACGCCGGCGGCATCATCACACAGAGGACACAGAGGCGCTCGTGCCGCCCGCGACAGGTGTGGCAGTGGCGGTGCGGTTGACAGTCGAAACGGGCCGCGTAATCTTCGCGCCCCAACATGGACGAAACGAAATGATGCAACGCGGGCACGGAATTCTGCGTTCTTTGCTGCCACTGGCGGTATTCGCGGTGGTGGCGTGTGATGATGGTCTGGGTCCGCGCGCCTGGGATCCGACGCCGGACACGGCACTGCTGTACTCGGCGACGCGGCCGGAGCTGATCGGCCTGCCCGCAGCCTTCGATTTCGTCGGGGTGCGGCGGCTGAACATCGAGACGTCCGGCGCGACTGGCGCATGGGACGCGGCGCTGGCCGAACAGAACGGCGAGTTCGTGTTCGTGCCGGCCGGCAACTTCCCGGGCGTCACGTCGCGTGCGGCGATCAGTGAACGAACGGAGACGACGCTGGAAGCGCTCACGCGCGCGCCCGGCGACACGGCGGCCTACACGCAGCTGCCCGTCCGCCTGCGCACCGGTGCGGTGTACGCCGTACGGACCCGGACGGCGTCATGCGTCGGCTTCGGCGTCGGCACCTACTACGCCAAGTTCCAGGTCGTGTCGATGGACGGTGCGGCCGGTTCCGTGCGCATTGCCGTCGTCGTGAATCCGTACTGCAACGACCGTTCGCTGATTCCGGAAGAAGACTGAGTCGTGCTCGACCTGCGTTTCATCCGCGATCACACGGCGCACGTTGTGGAACGACTGGCGGTGCGCGGCAAGGCGGAGCTGGCCGGTCAGGTCGCGCGGCTGCTCGAACTGGACACGGAACGGCGCGCCCTCATCGGCCAGGTCGATGCCATGCGAGCGAAACGCAACGAGGTTTCGCCGCACGTGGGTCGGCTCAAGAAGGAAGGCCGCCACGACGAGGCCGAGCCGTTCGTCCTCGAGATGCGCGAGTTGAACGAGCGGATGGCCGAGCTGGAAAGCCGGGCCAAGGCAGTCGATGGTCAGGTCGAAGAACTGCTGCTCGCCATTCCCAATCTGCCGGCGCCTGCCGTGCCGCCGGGCAGTGAAGAGTGCAATCAGCTCGTGCGCCAGTGGGGTGAGCCGGTTTCGTTCGACTTCGAGCCGGCGCCGCACTGGGATCTGGGCGAGGCACTGGGCATTCTGGATCTGGCGCGCGGCACCCGCATTGCCGGCAGCGGGTTCCCGCTGCTCATGGGTGCGGGCGCGCGTCTCGAGCGGGGGCTGATCAACCTGATGCTCGACATGCACACGCGCGAGCACGGCTACACCGAGATCGCGCCGCCGTTCCTCGTGAATCCGGCCGCCGCCGTGGGCACGGGACACCTGCCGAAGTACGCCGAGGAGATGTACCATATCACCGAGGACGACCTCTACCTGATTCCGACGGCGGAAGTGCCGGTCACGAATGTGTACGCGAACGAGATCCTGCCGCCGGACATGTTGCCCAGGCGATTCGTGGCGTACACGCCGTGCTGGCGACGGGAAGCGGGCGCGCACGGCAAGGACACGCGCGGCATTCTGCGCGTTCATCAGTTCGACAAGGTCGAGCTGGTCCGGTTCGAGCGTCCCGAGCATGGTGAATCGGCGCTGGAAGAGCTGACGCGACAGGCGGAGGCGGTGCTGCAACGGCTCGGTCTGCACTACCGCGTCGTGCTGCTGGCGGGCGGCGATCTGGGCTTCGCGAATGCGCAGACCTACGATCTCGAGGTGTGGGCGCCGGGCGTCGCCCAATGGCTGGAAGTCTCCAGCTGCTCGCTCTATCACGACTATCAGGCGAGGCGTGCGAACATCCGGTTCCGGCCGGCAGCCGGCGAGCGCCCCGAGTTCGTGACGACCCTGAACGGATCGGGACTCGGCCTGCCCCGCACGCTGATCGCTGTGCTGGAGACGTACCAGCAAGCGGATGGCAGCATCCGTGTCCCCGCGGCGCTCGTGGATTACGTGGGGACCGACCGGATCACGGGTTGAGCCGCGGTCGTCATGCGACGACGCGTCTGGCCGGCCCTGATCGCCGTCGCTGCATTCGTCGTCTTCGCTTCGTACCTCGCCTACACGCAGTACCTCGTGCAGCAGATCCGCACGCAGCACCGGATCAACTCGCGCATCTGGGGTCTGGTGCAGCAGGGCATCCTGTCGTCGGCCCAGCAGGAACGGCCCGACCCGACGGTTCCGAGCGAGACGACGGGTGGTGGCGAGCTGACCGTCCTGTTCGAAATCCAGGCGTACCTGGACTCGCTCGATGTGCCGATGATCGTGCGCAACGCGGCCGGCGAGTACACTGCGGCCAGCGACGACCTGCCGTTCGAGGCCGATCTGGAAACGGTGGCAGGCCGGCGTCGCGTGGCCGACTACGCGCAGCGGCTCGAGCGCGACCCGCGCAACGTCATCGAAGTGCAGGGCCGCGGCGCCGTCATCTTCGGCGATCCGCCGCTGCTGGCATGGTTGCGCTGGGTACCCTGGCTGGTAGTGACCGGTGCGATCACACTCGTGTTCGTTGCGGTCGCGATCATCCGCGCCGACCTGCGCGCGGAACGCGAGCGGCTGTGGGCTGCCATGGCACGCGAGCTGGCGCATCAGATGGGCACGCCGCTCTCGTCGTTGCAGGGCTGGATGGAAGTGCTGGCGCTGCCGGCACCCGAACGCGAAGCGATGGCGACCGACGAGCACATTGCGCGCGTCATGGCAGCGGATGTCGAACGGCTCGAGCGCGTGTCGCGCCGCTTCGAGCTGATCGGCAAGCCGCCAGCGCTGGACGTCGTGACCATGGACGAGATCGTCGGCGAGCTGCGCGACTACTTCGCGCCGCGACTGCCGCGCTTCGGTCGCGGCATCGTGCTGCGTACGCGCGTCGAGTCGGCGGTGCCGGCAGTGCGCGCGAACCGCGTGCTGCTGGCCTGGGCGATCGAGAACGTGGTGAAGAACGCGGTCGATGCACTGGGCGGTCGCGGCGGCCGTATCTCGATTCTGGCGCACGCCGGCCCGGATGGTCACGTTCATGTGCACGTGGGCGACAACGGACCCGGCATTGCGCAGGCATTGCGTGACCACATCTTCGATCCGGGCGTGACAACGAAGTCGGGTGGCTGGGGCGTGGGCCTGTCGCTGACCCGGCGCATCATTCAGGATCTGCACGGCGGTCGTATCGCCGTGCGTTCACGAAGGAGAGGCGGAACGGTGTTCGACATCGTACTTCCGCCGGCTGCGCCATGAGTGAAGTCGTATCCGGCACCCGACCCGCATGGCTGGCGCGGCTGAATGCGGAGCAGCGCGAGGCGGTCGAGCATTTCGCGGGCCCCATTCTCGTGCTCGCCGGTGCGGGCTCCGGCAAGACGCGCGTACTCACGACGCGCATTGCGTGGCTGGTCCACGAACACGGCATCGATCCGTCGAACATCCTCGCCGTCACGTTCACCAACAAGGCGGCGAACGAGATGCGCGAACGCGTCCAGGCGCTGCTCGGCGCCGAGCCATCCGGCATGTGGATGGGCACGTTCCACTCGGTGGGGGCTCGCCTGCTGCGCCGGCACGCGGCGCTGCTCGGCTTCCAGCCCAACTTCACGATTGCTGACGCTGACCAGTCGCTGCGCGAGATCAAGCGCACCATGGAGCGGCTGAACATATCGGACAAGGAGTGGCATCCGCAGGCGCTGCAGTCCGGCATCTCGAAGGCGAAGAACCGGCTGGTCTCGCCCGCGCAATGTGAACGCGAGGCCGACAACCGCTTCGCTGAAGTCGTGGCCCGCGTCCATGCCGCCTACCAGACTTCGCTGCAGGAACAGAACGCGTTCGATTTCGATGACCTGCTGGTGGCGCCCGTGCGGCTGCTCGAACAGGAGCAGGCCCTGCTCGAACGGTACCGCCGGCGATTCCGCTTCATTCTGGTCGACGAGTACCAGGACACGAACTATGCGCAGGACTGGTTCCTCCATTTGCTCGCCGAATTACACCGCAACCTGATGGTGGTAGGTGACGAAGACCAGTCGATCTACGGCTGGCGCGGTGCCGACGTCCGCCACATCCTCGAGTTCGATGAGGCGTACAAGGGCGCCCGCATCGTGCGCCTCGAACAGAACTACCGTTCGACCGGCAACATCCTCGAGGCCGCCAACCAGGCCATTTCGCTCAACACGCAACGCAAGGGCAAGACGCTGCGTACCGATGCGGGCGCGGGCGATCGCATCACGCGGATCGAAGCGCTCGACGAGCGGGACGAGGCGAACTGGGTCGGTGGCGAGGTGATGACCCGATCGCGCGAGCCGGGCCGGCGATTGCGCGATTTCACCGTGTTGTATCGAACGAACGCGCAGTCGCGCGCCTTCGAAGAAGCGTTCCGCCTGATCGATCTGCCCTACCAGATCGTCGGCGGCACCCGGTTCTACGAGCGGCGCGAGATCATGGATGTGTTCGCATACCTGCGGCTCATCTCGAATCCTCGCGATGCCGGCGCGTTCCACCGCATTGTGAACTACCCGCGCCGTGGAATCGGCGAAACCTCACAGGGTCGGCTGCAGGCATGGGCCTCCGAGCGCGGGCTCTCACCGCTGGATGCGGCGGCGCGTGCGCGTGACATCCCGGACCTGCATGGCAGCGCCGCGCAGTCGCTCGTCGCATTCGCCGCCATGATCCAGCGCTTCAGTGCGATGGCGCGGAAGCTGGATGCCCGCGCGCTGCTGGAGCAGCTGCTCGTGGAGATCGACATCCAGAAGGCGCTCGAAGCGGAGGGACCGGAGGGCAAGGACCGGCTGGACAATGTACGCGAGCTGCTGGCGGGTGTGTCGGCGTTCGTGGAAACCGGCGCCGGCGATGCGTACGACGCCGACGAGCCTGACCTGCCCGACCTGTCCTCACTCGACGTGTACCTGCAGAAGATCTCACTGCTGACCGACATCGACCGCCACGATGCGCAGGCCGATGCGGTCACGCTCATGACATTGCACAATGCCAAGGGCCTCGAGTTCACGAACGTGTTCATCACCGGTCTCGAGGACGGACTGCTTCCCATGCTGCGTGCCCGCGACGAGCCGGACGACATGGAAGAGGAACGCCGCCTCTTCTACGTCGGGATCACACGTACCCGCCGCAAACTCTATCTGCTGCATGCCCGCAGCCGCCGCCGTGCCGGTGAAGTGGTGCAGGCCAAGGCGTCGAGCTTCCTGAAGCCGTTGGCGCAGGACCTGGTGGACCATCGCACGACGCCGGCGCTCGAGCGGGCTCGCCTGGAGTACTCGGTGCGCGACCGATCGTACCCGGGCTGGAGTGGGTCATCGTCCTCGACGCGTCCGGCACAGCCCGCCGGCACACCGTTCGAGAGCGATGGCAGGTACATCGACTACTCGGATGCGCAGGATGTGCCGCGCTTCCTGAAGGGCGAATGCGTGCGCCACCCGCACTTCGGCCGCGGCATCATCCGCGAGCTGTCCGGTTTCGGCGCGGACCTCAAGGTCGTCATTGACTTCGAAGGCATTGGCCGCAAGAAGGTTTCGCTGCGTCACACCAGTCTGCAGAAGGAACTCTGACCGTGTCCGTCACCCGCGAACAGGTCCGCCAGGTCGCCGTGCTCGCGCGGCTCCACCTCACGGAAGAAGAGGCGACGCTCTTCGCGTCACAACTCGCCGACATACTGGCGCACGTCGAGGAACTGGAGAGCGCTGGCAATCCCACGGCGGATGAGGATGGCCCGGTTTCGGTCCGTGCGCCGCTCCGCATCGATGAGCCGCCGGCTGATGGCCTCGCAGACCCGCCCTCCGCGGTCGCACCGGACTGGCGCGACGGCTTCTTTACGGTGCCCCGGCTCGACGCAATGGACCCCGGTTCGCCGGCCGGAGCGGCACCGGCGTGAGCTCGCCCGGCGCACCGCGTTCCATCACGGGCATCGTGCGCGATGTCATGGAGCAGAACGTGAGCGCGGTGTCCAACGCGAAGGCGGCACTGGCCGCGATCCGTGTTGCGGACCGCGGCGACCGCGGGCTCAACGCGTTCCTGAGCACGAGCGACGATGCGGCACTGGCTGCTGCGGAAACGATCGACGGTGCGATCGCAGCCGTGGGCGCTGCGGGCCGGCTGTCCGGCGTGCCCGTGGCGCTCAAGGACAATCTGTGCACAGCCGGCCTGCCGACCACCTGCGGCTCGCGCATTCTGGACGGCTACCGTTCGCCGTACGAAGCGACGGCCGTGCGTCGGCTGCGCGCCGCGGGTGCGATCATCATCGGCAAGACGAACATGGACGAGTTCGCCATGGGTTCGTCCACGGAGAACTCCGCGTTCGGACCGACTCGCAATCCGCATGATCCGGCACGCGTGCCGGGCGGCTCATCGGGCGGTTCCGCTGCTGCAGTCGGCGCCGGTCTCGTCCCTGCGGCGCTCGGCTCGGACACCGGCGGGTCGGTGCGCCAGCCGGCATCGTTCTGCGGCGTCGTCGGCATCAAGCCCACGTACGGCCGGGTCAGCCGCTACGGCCTGGTGGCGTTCGGCTCCTCGCTCGACCAGATCGGCACGTTCGGACGTACCGTCGAGGACGCAGCGCTGCTCCTCGAGATCATCGCGGGCCATGACGCGCGTGATTCCACATCCATCGACCAGCCGGTACCGCCGCTGCTGCACGAAACGACGCTGGACATCGATGGGATGTCAGTCGGCGTTCCGGCCGAGTACTTTGCACCGGGACTGGACGCGGATGTCGCGGCATTGTGCCGCCGCGCCGTGCAGTGCCTGGTCACGGCGGGCGCGACCGTGCGTGAAGTCTCGCTGCCCCACACGCGCTTGGCCATTCCGACCTACTACGTCATTGCCACTGCGGAAGCGTCCAGCAACCTGGCCCGCTACGACGGCGTCCGCTACGGATCGCGTGCTGCGGACGCGAATGGTTTGCGTGAACTGTATGAAAGAACACGGTCGGCCGGATTCGGCGCTGAAGTGAAGCGCCGTATCATGCTGGGCACGTTCGTGCTTTCCGCGGGCTACCACGATCGGTATTACGGCAGGGCGCAGCAGGTGAGACGGTTGATCACCGATGATTTCCGGCGCGTCTTCCAGAGCGGCATCGACGTGCTGTTCACGCCGACCACGCCGGCGCCGCCGTTCCTGATCGGCGAGAAGGTGCAGGATCCGTATCAGATGTACCTGTCCGATGTGTTCACGGTGACCGCGAACCTTGCCGGCGTCCCCGCCTTGTCTCTGCCGATCGGGACCGTACAGGGCCTGCCGGTCGGCGGCCAGATGGTCGCAGCTGCATGGCGAGAGGATCGCATGGTGCGGGCAGCAGCGGCACTGGAACGGGCTCTCGCAGCATGAGCAGTGCGCTCGAAGCCGTCATTGGCCTGGAAGTGCACGTGCAGCTCGATACGCGCACCAAGTTGTTCTGCAGCGATCGGTCCGTGTTCGGCGCTGAACCTAACCGCCACGTCTGTCCGGTCTGTCTCGGCCTGCCCGGCGCACTGCCCGTGCTCAACGCGCGCGCCGTGCAACTCGCAGTCCGCGCCGCGCTCGGATTGGACTGCGCCGTCCATGAAGTGAGCGTCTTCGCGCGCAAGAATTACTTCTACCCGGACCTGCCGAAGGGTTACCAGATCACGCAGTTCGAACGGCCGCTGGCGACCGGCGGTTTCGTCGAATCGGCGGATGGCGAAGGCGGAAGGCGGCGGGTCGCGCTGCGTCGCATTCACATGGAGGAGGATGCGGGCAAGTCGCTGCACGACCGCGTGCCGGGCTGCACGGCGATCGACCTGAACCGCGCGGGCACTCCCCTCATCGAGATCGTGACCGAGCCGGAGATCGTGTCGCCGGCACACGCACGCGCATTCCTGACGCGACTCCGGCAGACGCTCGCATACCTCGACGTGAGCGACTGCGACATGGAGAAGGGCAGTCTGCGCGTCGATGCGAACGTGTCGGTGCGGCCCGCCGGCGACATGCGGCTGGGCACGAAGACCGAAGTCAAGAACATGAACTCGTTCAGCAATGTCGAGCGCGCACTCGGTTTCGAGATCCAGCGCCAGACGGCGATCCTGGCGGATGGCGGCCGGGTCACGCACGAGACGTTGCTCTGGGATGCACAGCGCGGTGAAGCCCGGCCCATGCGCTCAAAAGAGGAAAGCCACGACTACCGTTACTTCCCCGATCCGGATCTGCCGCCGCTCGTTGTGGAGATGGCCACACGCGAGCGCATCCGCCAGGCACTCCCGGAAATGCCGGCCGTGCGGGAGCGCCGCTTCGTCGAGGCGTACGGACTCCCCGCCTATGATGCAGGCGTCCTCACCGCAACGCGCACCCTGGCCGACTGGTACGAAGCCGTGGCAGCAGGATCCGAGGCGAAGGCGGCGAGCAACTGGGTCATGACCGATGTGCTGGGCTGGCTGAACGAGAGACAGCTCGCGGTCGGTGCGTTTCCGGTTCCGCCCGCTCGACTCGCGGCACTCATCCGCCTCACGCTGGACGGGACGCTTTCCAGCACGCTCGGGCGTCGCGTGCTCGCGCGCATGATCGAGACGGGTGACGATGCGGCGACCATCGTGGAAGTGGAGGGACTCGCGCAGGTGCGCGACGCCGATGCGATTGCGACCTGGGTCGATCAGGTGCTCGCCGCGTTTCCGGACGAGGCCGCGCGGCTGGGCGCAGGCGAGGACAAGCTGCTCGCGTTCCTGATGGGACAGGTCATGAAACGCTCACGCGGCACGGCCGATCCTCGTCGTGCCAGCGCGCTCATCCGCGAACGTACGGGGAAACCGGCATCAGCCTGACCCGGCATCAGCGGTCAGCCGGCCCACCACCATGCGTCGTGCTGCGCGTGCGGCCGGACCCGCGACATCACCTGAGTGTGAGCGCCGCCTGGAGCAGGAACGCGCCGAAGAGTGCGACCGTGAGCAGGGTAATGGATGCATGGTGGCGCTGGTTGGTCGTGAATGCGAGCGAGGCGAGCAGAGCCGCTGACACGAAGTTGCTCCACACTCCGATCTCTCCGAACGTCTCACCTGCGAGCATGCGCCGCAGCCCGTCCAGCGTGTTGCCGGCCGCCAGCAGCCCGAAGAGCCAGCCGCGCGTGTCGTAGTAGTAGCTGCGCATGTCGCACTCCACGCCCGGCTCGACGTTGGGCAGCACGAACGCCGCGCTCAGGTAGGAGGTGACCGGACGCAGCAGCAGGAACAGGAAGTAGAAGAAGTTCCAGGTCTCGCGCGTCCGAAAGGTGAAGCTGCTCCACCACCACTGCACGAGGCCCACGAAAACCAGCACAGCCCACGTGATCGGCAGCCAGTGCACGCGCACGCGATCACGCGCCTGCACCAGCTGGGTCACATTCGCGAGCAGGTGTGTCAGACCCAGGCCGATGACGATCGAGAACAGGACGGAGAGGTGCTCGTAGAGCGTCATCGGGTGGTCCGCAGCGGATGGTCGTGCTCAGCCGGCGCGCTGCGTTTCGCCGATCCGCGTCCAGTGACCCGGCTGAACGACGGGCAGCGGGAAGAAGTCGTCAGCCAGCATCTGGAGTACGCCCGGCCGGTCGCCCGCGTTTTCGCGCATGGCCATGCGGCGCACCTTCTTGGCCAGGCCGAGATTGAATTCGCCCACGGGATCGAGCCCGGCCGCATGCGAAGCGCGCCGGCGCAGCAGGTAGTCCACGACGAAGTCGAACGCAAGCGACATGTAGGCGCGCACGGTCTTCTCGCTCAGATCCCAGCGTGAGTTCTGCAGCACGCGGTCGAAGGCGGAACGCCAACGGTCATTGTCCTGCACGCGGATCATGCCGCGGAAGATCCGGCGGTTCGTTTCGAACGAGAAAATCGTACCGCTCAGTACACGGTCGAACAGCTCATCGGCTTCCGAATGGTCGTATTCCATCACGATCTCGCGCGCTACGGCTGCGAATGATTCGCCGAGGTGCGCATCCATCCGGTGCTCCCAGTAGCCGTGGCCCAGCGCTTTCGTACTGCGCGTCAGAAGCAGCTGGCGTGGTACGAAGAAGTTGTGCGCGATCGTGTCGGCCGCGAGGTGGCTGAGGTAGCCGAATGCGACGGCGCGCAGCCGGTCGTTGGCCGCGGTCTCCAGAATCTCTTCGCCCACGTGCCAGAAATGACAGTGGCGGCCGGCCGGCACGTACTTCTTGGCAAAGGAAATGTCCGCGGCCATCGAACCGTAGAGGAACGATTGCGGATGAACCCGGATGAGGTCGCCCAGGGCGGGTGGCAGCAGGAACAGGTTGTCGAGCAGCTGGCTTCCGAGGAAGACGTGGGTTGCCGGTCCGAACGCCCACGCCGGATCCGCCAGGATCGCCAGCAGCGCGAACGCGATCATGCATGCGCCCACACCGCGCACGAGCATCCTGATGATGGATTGCACGTGTATCAGGTTTCCGTCCCGGGGCCGTGTCGCAGGCAGGTGCCGTCCTGGCGGACTCCGCGCGGCACTGCGTCTGCCCGCATCAGCGATCGCCTCCGTCGTCATCACGAGTGCGCTGGGTTTCTGCACGTGGCGGAGCGGGCGTCGCAGTGGCACGGGCGCGACGGACCGCTGGTGAATCCTCCAGCTCGCCGGCCTCGAGCAGCGCCAGCTGGTCCGGCTGCGCCGGCGGCCCATGCGCGCCCTCATCGTCATGCGCCCGCGGGTCGTGCTCACCGCGCAGTGCGCGCGACGTCGCCTGAATGCCACGCGCGGTCGCAGCCGTGTCCATCAGGGCTTCTTCCAGTTCATGTTTCACCACGTCCACCACTGCGCTGAATTCGCGGACGCGGACTTCAGCCGCGCGCGCCGCATCACGCAGCGAGCCGTTGATGTCGCTTACCGTGTCCATCACATCATTGACGCGCCGGCGGACCGTGTCGGTGGTGTCGCGCGCGTCGGTCGCGAGCGCTGTGATCTTCTCGATGAGAGGTTCGGTTCGCGGGGCCAGCCGCTCCAGCTGGTTCTCCAGCTTGCCGAGCAGCCGGGACGCCTGGCGCATTGTCGTGAAGCTGGCGATGAGCGCGGCCAGGCTGATCGTGCCGACGACCACCGCCGCGACCGCGAGCAGCCACACTGCGGAGCCCAGCCGCTCGATCTCGCCGATCAGCCGGGGGTCCGCCTGCTGGAGTGTCGCGATCAGTGACAGCACTGTCCTTTCTCCCTTCGGCTCATGCGAACACGTCGATCCACAACGTGCGTGCGCTCAGCTTCGGCACCCGCTTCGGCCAGCGACGCTGCGGCCGGTTGCGCTGCAATCTGCCGCGTATCGCATGGCCGGCCGCTGCGGGCAGCCCGGCCAGTGCATCGTCGAGCGAGCGACGCTCCTCGAGCCAGCCATGCAATGCTCGATCCAGCGCATCGACACCGCCCGCCAACTCCGCGAGCGCTGCGACGTCATCCGGAAGCGTACAACCGCCGGCCATCTCGCGCACCTGTGACGCGTAGAGGTCACCGAGCGGCAGCATCGGTTCAGGAGGCATCTGGC
>Ga0302046_10001900_pt1 | contig 19564 bp, 21 predicted proteins | sample RVTome_11_FD_200261 | JGI IMG/M metagenome (GOLD analysis project Ga0302046, IMG submission 200261) | Soil microbial communities from uranium-contaminated site in the Upper Colorado River Basin, Wyoming, United States - RVT147D111 (version 2) ...
TTCTCGGCATCGAAGGGCGCCGCGTCCATCAGCAGGGGCGGCGCAGCGCCGAGTCCCAACAGGTACTGGTTCGTTCCCGGCCCCGTCATCAGCCCCGGATTCGGGGCCACCACGACACGCACGCCGGCGGCGCTCATCGCTTGTGCTTCCAGCCCGAGTCGGTCAGGAGAAGTGCCGCCATGATCGCGACTGGGGATTTCAAGCGCGGCGCCCGCATACTCGTCGACGGCGAGCCGTACACCATCGACGACTACACCGTCCAGACACCGTCGGCACGCGGCGCCGCCACGCTGGTGAAGGCTCGCCTGCGGCACATCGTCACGGGGACCGTCAGCGACCGGACCTTCAAGGGTGGGGATCGCTTCGTGGAGCCGGACGTCGCGATCCGCAACGTCCAGCATCTGTACGCCGACGGCGACGGACACCATTTCATGGATCTGGAGAGCTACGAGCAGTTCACGCTCGCCGCCGATGGGCTCGGTGAGAGCGCGCCCTGGCTCACCGACGGCCTGGAGCTCACCGCCGTGCTCTACAACGGCCGCCCGGTCGGCGTGACGTTGCCGGCCTTCGTCGAGGCGGCAGTCGACATGGTCGGCGCGGGATCACGTGGCGATACGGCATCGGGCAAGAGCGTGAAGGACGCCATCCTCACGAACGGGCAGACGATCAAGGTCCCGCTCTTCATCGAGGCGGGCGAACGCGTCCTGATCGACACCCGCACCGGCACCTTCGCGAAGCGCGCGCCGAAGTAGTCGGCCGCCGCCGGCTACTCGTTCCACTCGTGGACGACGTCGCGGCGCATGGCGGCGACCGCCCGGGCCAGCGCGGTGAGGCTCTCCGGATCGCGCCAGCACCACGACTCCTCGGCCAACGAGAGCAACTCGTCCCAGCGCGCGTTGCGGACGTCGTCGCGATCGCGGCGCGGCCCGGGCCCCGATACGGACGCGGCAGATGCCGCACTCGTCGCCGTCCGCCCACCACGGATCAGTCGGAAGGAAGTCATCACCGTACCCCCATGCGAAACCCGTTCGCCGGCATTCGCGTGCGTCCGTACCGGGAGCCCGTCCTGGCGCACCGTGGCGCCGTCCGCGACGGGCCGGCCTGTTCCCTGCCGCCTCTTGCCCGTCCCCCATGTCGACCGTGGCGCCATCGCGATGCCCCCATGCCTAGCGCGGACGACATACGCGCACCATACGGGAACTACCCCTCGTTCGTGTGAGGGAATTCCCCGCACCGTGTGACAGTCCGTGACGAGGAGCGGCCGTGTCTGTGGGGGATTCGCCACGAACGGCGGCACTCGGCGTCGGCTGGCGAAGCCGACGCACGACGCGCTAGAGCGGAGGGGTGACGCTCTCCTCCCCCCTCCGACACCGCTTCCTGGACGCGAACGGCCTGCGCTTGCACGTCGCCGAATGGGGAGTCGGCGGCCCGCCCGTTCTGCTCCTGCACGGGTTCCTCGAACACGCTCGTGCGTGGGACTTCGTAGCAGCCCCCCTCGCCGCCGCCGGCTTCCGCGTCGCCGCGCTCGACTGGCGCGGCCACGGCGACTCGGAGTGGGTGGGTCGCGGCGGCTACTACCACTTCGCCGACTACGTGGCCGATCTCGCCGCCGTGGTCCGCCTGCTCGGAGACCGGCCCGCCATCGTCGGTCACTCGATGGGTGCGACCGCCGCCCTGCTCTATGCCGGCACCGAGCCCGAGCGGCTCGCCGCGCTGGTCTGCGTGGACTCACTCGGCCCGCCCGACATGGACCCCGAGACGGCCCCCGGCCGCTTCACCCAGTGGATCGCCGACCTCGAGCGCACTCGCGAGCGGGCCCGCGGGCGCACGCTACTGGACGACGCCGCGCACAAGCTCCGCGAGCGCTTCCCCCGTTTCTCGGAGGAGGCCGCCCGGCACCTGGCGCTGCACGGGACCGTCCCCGATGGCCGACAGCGTGCCTGGAAGTTCGACCCGCGCCATCAGACGACGTCGCCGCAGCCGTACTCCGCGCGTCAGGCCGCGGCCTTCTGGGGGGTCGTCCGCTGTCCGGCCCTGCTGATCGAAGGCGCCGAGAGCCCGCTGCGCCTCCCGCCGGACGAGATCGAGCGCCGCTGCCGCGCGATCGGCGCGGAGCGCGTGGTCCTGCGCGACTGCGGCCATCACCCGCACCTCGAGCGCCCGCACGCGCTTGCCGACGTGCTCGTCCCTTTTCTGCGGCAACACACGGGCGCGGGCTGACGGGAGCGGACGCGCGCTGCGCGGGACGTCGGCCGGACGAGAGGTGCCCCGCACCCCCCGTCCAACCGGGTCCGAAAGCTGAGGGGCAGGGAATTGAACCCCGATCTCCAGGGCCAGAACCTGGCGTCCTGCCAATTGAACGACCCCTCACCAGCCGTTTCGGGTGGCGGAGCTTAGCGGAATCGCGCCGCGGGGTCACGTCCCCGGGGCGTCAGGTGCTGTCCTAACCTCGATGTGACGAAAAAGTCGATGGCGTGCTCAGCGCCAGACGCAGAAAGGGCCTCGCGTTGTGGTAGAAGCGACGGTGCAAGCCAACCGCAACCCCCACAACGAAAGGCCACTTCCTGTGCGACGAAGAAAAGCTGAGTTACGCGCCCGCGTCAACGGCCCGCTGGCCTTGCGGTACGCGCACGAGGGCCTCACCTCCTACGCCGGACTGGAGTTGCTACGGCGCTACTTCCACCGGATCGACTTGGCCGCCGACCTGCGGCGGGAGCTCGGGACGGCGCTGCCCGCCAGCGACTTCGGTCTCGGCGGGATGGTGATGGTCGTGCTCACCCTACTGCTGAGCGGGGGGCGCCGGGTGCGCCATCTCCGCTACCTCGACGGCGATCCCGTCGTGCGACGGCTCTGCGGCCTGCGCCACCTGCCGACCCCGCGCACCGTGGGCCGCTGGTTGGCCGCCTTTCGCGCGCGGCACCTGCCGCATCTCCAGCGGCTCAACGCGCGCGTTGTGGCCCGCGCCATCCGGCAGATCGGGCATCGCCGGCTCACGATCGACGTCGACGGCTCGGTCGTGTCGACGGGGCGGCAGGTCGCCTGGGCGCACCGCGGCTACAATCCCCATCACCGCAAGGTCCCGAGCTACTATCCGATCACGGCGTACGAAGCGCAGAGCGGGCAGGTGCTGCGGGTCCAGAATCGGCCGGGCAACGTCCACGATGGCAAGGCCGCGGTCCCGTTCCTCCGCGCGCTGCTCACGCAACTCCGCACCACACTCGGAGCGGGCTACACGCTCGAATTCCGCATGGATGGCGCGTTCTTCCGCCGCGACGTGCTCACCCTGCTCGCGCGGGCCGGGGCCGAGTACGCGATCAAGGTGCCCTTCTACCCGTGGGTCGGGCTGACGGCGAAAGTCCGCCAAACCCGCACGTGGACCCGCGTGACCGACCGCGTGAGCTGCGCGGAACACACCGTCGCCGTCGCGGCCTGGGGCGGCGCGGGCTACCGCGTCGTGGTCTACCGCACCCACGTGCAGCATGAGACGGCGAAGAACTTCCAACTCGACCTGTTCGATCCGAGTGACGGGCACTACGAGTACAGCGCGGTCGTGACCAACAAGACGCTCGCCGGCCCGGCGCTCTGGGCGTTCATGTGCGGCCGGGGGACCCATGAGCAGGTGTACGGGGAGCTGAAGACGGGCTTCGCCTTCGGCAGCGTCCCGTCGATGCAGTACGCGGCGAACAGCGCTTGGCAGTGTCTCAGCGTCCTCGCGTTTAATCTGAGCCGGGGCTTCCAGCTCGCGACGACGAGCCCGCGGCGACCTCGGACCCCGAAGCGCCGGACGCTGTATCTCTTCGAGACCATTCACACGCTGCGGGCGCTCTGCCTCCAGCGCGCCGGCGTCCTGATCCATCCCCAGGGCGCTGCCACCCTCGACGTCGGGACCGCTCCGGCGGTCCGCGAACGCTTCCGCCGCCTCGACCGCCTCTTGGCGGCGTGAATTTCTGTCACATCGAGGTTAACGGCGACACTCGGTCACGACGCGGCCCGCACACAATTGCTGCACGAGGCACGGCAAGGCTATGAAGAGATCGGCGCGTCGGGGCATGCGAAACGCGCAGAGCTTGCGAGAGCCCGTCTCCGATGACGGCGTGAACCGAACAACTAGGAGGAGAACATGGCCGGATACTTGATTGCGAACTACCGCATTACCAACCCGGACGCCTACAATGCCTACATACCGGCGGTGATGCCCACGCTCAGGGCTCATCATGCCGAGGTCGTGGTCGCCGACTATGAAAGTGATCCGGTGGAAGGTCAGCCAGCCGCCGTGACGATCGTGATCAGGTTTCCTTCGAGGGCAGCGGCACGCGCCTGGTACGACTCTCCCGAGTATCAGGCGATCGTTGGTCTGCGTACCGACAACAGCGAGGGGTTCGTCGTCTTTGCAAACGAGTTCGTCACGCCCAGGTAGTGTGAGCGATCGAGGACAAGACGGTGAGGTCGACGTTCGGCGGGGTCGGATTGACTTCGCGCCTTGCTTAGTCCACTCCTTAGTCATGGTCGAAGTCAACGTGCACGAAGCTAAAACCCATCTCTCGCGTCTCCTGGCCCGGGTCGCCAAGGGCGAAGAAGTCGTGATCGCGCGCGCCGGCAAGCCGGTGGCTCGACTGGTTCCGCTGGCGGGTCCAAAGGGGCGGCGCGTCCTCGGACGCGACAAGGGGAAGGTCGTCATCGCCAAGAACTTCGACGCGCCGTTGCCTGCCGACGTCCTCGACGCTTTCGAATCGTGAGGGTGCTGCTCGATACACAGTGCTGGTTGTGGATGCGTGCGGCGCCGCAACGTCTGGCGGCACGCACGCGTCGGTTGCTGACCGATCCTGCAAACGACCTGCTGCTCTCCGCGGCGAGCGTCTGGGAACTGGCTATCAAGACTGGGCTTGGCAAGGTCCGTCTACCGCAGCCGTTGGCGGAGTTCGTCACCTCGAGGGTGGCGGAGGACGGCATCGTGCCGCTCCCGGTCCAGCACACCCACGCCATGCGCGTGGCGGAGTTGCCCCTCCACCACCGTGATCCGTTCGATCGGCTGCTGATTGCGCAAGCGCAGGTCGAGGCGCTCTCGCTGCTGACGGCAGATCGCCAGCTCGAAGCCTACGATGTCGCGATAATTCGCGCGTGAGCAACGCCGGGGACACAAGGCCTCACATGACGAGCTGTCCCGCCTGTGGGCACGAGAACCGGCAAAGTGCGAAGTTCTGCGACGAGTGCGGCGCGGCACTACGCGCGGGTTCAGGGTCCAGTGTTCAGGGTTCAGGACCACCCCCGGAACTCCGAACCCTGAACCCCGGCGTGCCAAGCACCTCGCCGAGAAGCTGCTGGCTTCGCGCGCCGCCCTGGAAGGCGCGCACGGACTCAACCTGGCGGTGCGGATGGGGTTGAACTCTGGCGACGTCGTCGTCGGCAGGATCGGCGACGATCTGCGCATGGACTACACCGCGCAAGGACACGTCGGACTGGCACAGCGCATGGAATCGATCGCGGAGTCGGGGCAGGCCTTTGTCACCGCGCATACCGCGCACCTTGTCGAGGGCACCGTCCACCAGCTCGAGCGTCCCGCACGGCACTCGCAGGAGCTCGTCGAAAAGTGTGCAACGTACTGGCACACGGTCGATTTCCTGTGGGTGCTCATCTTCGCGTTGCTCTACGTGATGAGGTGACCCGTGAACCGCCCATTCGAGAAGCGACTGATCGTCGTCTGGCTGGCCCTGTCCGCGATCACGCTCGTACAGCTCGCGGTGGGTTCGCGGGGCGAGCAGGACTCGCTCGCGCCGAACGCCGCGGTCACGGCGAGCGCGATCGTGATCGCGCTCGTCAAAGCGCGCGTCATCATTCGCGAGTTCATGGAGGTGCGGCACGCGCCCGTCTTGCTCTGCCGCCTCACTGACCTCTGGGTGGTATTGACGGGCGTGAGCCTGCTGGGCTCCTACTTCGTGGGTATGGCGTTCTCGACGGGGTGAGCGGTGCTCTCGCTCGCCGCATCGGACTTCCCCGGGGGTTCGTGTCCCTGGGAATCACGGGAGCCGGCGGTTCCCCCGATCACGGACACTGCCTGCCCTCAGAGAAGCTTGCGCGTCAGCCGCAGGAGGTGGGCGCGCAGGCGCTCGTCGTCGAGGTCCAGGACGAGCGGGTGGATGACGGCACCGGCGATCGCCGAGGCGAGCATCGCCGCCTGCACCCGTGCCCGCGCGTCGAACGGGCCGGCCATCAGCACGCGGTTCACCCGCTCCATCACGCGCCGAAAGGGCCCGTGCTCCTCGAGGAAGCGCAGCATGACCGGATCGCGCTGCAGCACGCTCGCCGTGCGTCGCCTCTCGACGGCGAGGGCGACCATGTGGCCGATCAGGACGTCGCGCGCCCGCGAGCGCGAGCGCTCCGCCTCCGCCGCGTCGACGGCCGCCTCGAGGCGGGCGAGCACGGCCTCGGTCACGGCGAGGACGATCTCGTCCTTGGTGTTGTACTGGTGGTAGACGGCTGCCTTCGTCACGCCGATCACATCCGCGATCATCTGGAGCGAGGGCCCGCCCACGCCGTGCTCGGCGAACAGGTCGAGCGCGGCCTCGACGATGCGGTCCTGGGCGGCGGTGCGCGAGGGGGCGACGCCCGGTGGGCTCGTCGTCGTGGCGGCGGGCATGCCGCGATCCTAGCCGAGGGGCTTGGGGGATCCTAGTCGATCGACTAGCTTGGCGACACCATGAGCCAGGGACTCTGCACCGGGATTCGCGTCCTCGACCTCGGCGACGAGGTCGCCGCGCGCGCGGCACGCATCGTCGCCGATCTGGGCGCCGACGTGGTGCGGGTCGTCCCACCGTCGGGCGACCCGCTGGCACGCCGTCCGGCCGCGGAGCTGGCGTGGACGGCCGGCAAGCGCGTGGCGGCACTCGCGGCCGACGACCCGGCGCTGGCGCGTCTCCTGAAGACGGCCGACGTCGTCTTCGACACGCCGCGCGCCCGCGGGGTGCACGTGCTCGACCCCGGAACGGCGCCGCAGGCCGTCTGGGTGTCGGTGACGCCGTTCGGGCTCACCGGCCCCCGCGGCACGTGGACCGCGTCCGACCTCGGCGTGATGGCGTCGAGCGGCAACATGTTCGCGACCGGCCATCCCGAGCGCGCACCGGTACGCGCCTCGGAGCCCACGAGTCATTGCCACACCGGCGGCGAAGCCGCGTTCGCCGCGCTGAGCGCGCTCGCCGGCGGCCGCACGGGACGCGTCGACGTCTCGATGCAGGAGGCCGTCCTCATCGCGAACATGAGCGGCCAGGCAGCGTACCCGTCGACGGGGAACCGCGGGGTCCGGACGGGCGCCAGCATCGGCCGCTCGCGGGAGATCTGGCGCGCTAGGGACGGCTGGGTGAGCTTCGCGCTGCGGGGCGGCAAGGCGCGCGTCCCGACGCTCGAGCTGCTCACACGGCTGGTGGCCGAGGCGGGGATCGCCGGCGCCGACGCGCTGACCGGCCGCGACTGGAGTCGCTACAACCCGAACACGGTGACCGACGAGGAGCTGCGGGCGATCGAGGCGCCCACCGCCGCGTTCTTCGCGCGCCACACGATGGGCGAGCTGTTCGAGACGGCGTGCCGGCACAACTGGATGCTCGCCCCGGCGATGTCGCCGCGCGAGATCGTCGCGAGCCGGCAGCTCGAGGCACGCGGCTTCTTCCGGCGGGTCGGCGAGGTGGACCGTTTTCCGGCGTCGTTCGTATCGATCTCGAGCGCCGACGGCGGCGCGGCGCCCGCCGTGCCGTCGGGCCCGGCCCGGCGCGTCGGCCGCGATGACGTCGCCTTCGACGCCGAGGGCCCCGGCGCCGTCGGCCGATCGACCGAGGGCGGCGCGTGGGCGGGGACGCGGATCCTCGAGTTCGGCTCGGGCGCCGCCGGCCCCATTGCGGCGCGGTACTTCGTCGAGCAGGGCGCGACGGTGCTGCGCGTCGAGTCGGTGACGCGGCCCGACTTCCTGCGCGTCTACGCCCTCGGGCCGAAGAACCCGCACGGCCTCGAAGGCTCGGACCTGTTCGACGTGCTCAACGTCGGCAAGCGCGACGTGACACTGAACCTGAAGGACCCGGACGCGGTGGCGATCGTGAAGCGCCTGGTCGCGGAGTGGGCCGACGCCGTCTCGGAGAACTTCGCGCCGCGCGCGATGAAGAGCTTCGGCCTCGACTACGAGGCGCTCGCCCAGGTCAGACCGGACCTCGTCATGATCTCCGCGTGCCTCAACGGCCGGACCGGGCCCTACAAGGACTATCCGGGCTTCGGAACGCAGGGCGCGGCGCTGTCGGGCTTCACGTTCCTCACCGGCTGGCCCGACCTCGAGCCCGTCGGCCCGCACGGCACGATCACCGACTCGCTCGCCCCCCGCTACGTGGCCGCGGCCCTGGCCGCCGGCCTGCTGTACCGCCGCCGCACCGGGCACGGCGTGCATCTGGACGTCTCGCAGGTCGAGTGCGGCGTCTGGTCGCTCGCCCCGTGGATCGTCGACTGGGTGCACCGCGGCGTCGGCGGCGAGCGGATGGGCAACCGTTCACCGCTCGCCGTCCCCCACGGCGCGTTTCCCTGCGCCGACGAGCGGGGTCCGGACGGGGCCATCAACGACCGCTGGATCGCGATCGCGTGCTGGAGCGACGAGGAGTGGGCGCGGCTCGCGGGGATCCTGGGCGTGGACGACTCGTCGCTCGCCGCGTTCGAAACGCGCTCCGAGCGCATCGACGAGGTCGAGGCGATCGTGGCGGCCTGGACGCGGTCGCGCGCCCGCCTCGACGTCGCCGAGCGGCTGCAAGCCGAGGGCATCGAGGCCGTGCCGGTCGCCGACTTCGCCGACCTGCACGACGACCCGCAGCTCGCGCACCGCGACCACTGGATCCGCGGCGAGCACCCGGTGCTCGGGCCGCGCTGGTACGAACGCAACGGCTATCGGCTGCCCGACGACCGGGGCGGCTTCGCGCGGGCCCACGCGCCGCTGCTGGGGCAGGACAACGAGTGGCTCGCCCGTGAGGTGCTCGGGCTCGGCGACGCGGAGTCCCGCCGGCTCACGCAGTCGGGCGCGATCGAGACGCCGTAGACGGGTCGGCCGCCCCGGCGCGCCCCGACACGAGGGGATCATCCCCGCAACACGTGCTCGACCCGTCGCTGATACCGGTACACGAAGAGCAGGCTGAGCGCGGACAGGACGTGCCAGAACGAGTGAGGCTGGACGACGTGCGCGAGTGGCCCCCGAACGCAGCCCACCTGCGCCTTGTCCAGCCAGAGCATGGCGGCGGCTGCCTGGTTGAGCGCGATGGCAGCGATCAGGTCTCGGCGCGAGCCGCGGACGGGAAGCCGGCGGGCCAGCCAGACGACGCCGAGCGCCTGCCCGAGGATCCCCAGCCAGCCGAGCCTGGGATCGACGACCGCCAGCATGACGCCGCCCGCCACGATCGCCACGAACGCCGCCGCGAACCGGTCCGCTCGGATCACCCGTGCATCGCGCAGGTAGGCGGCCAGCAGGAATGCGGTGAGCACGAAAATGGCCGCCACGTCGGCCACGTGTAGCCAGTGGATCATGGACGCGTGGAAGGCGAACGAGCCGAGGCCGATCGCGGCGACGATAGCCGGCAACCAGGCGACGGGGAGACCTCGATCGGCTCGGCCATGACGGACGACCAGGAACACGGCCACCACGAGGAACGCGACGTTGGACCAGGCCTCCGCCGGGTGAACGATCCAGCCGCAGAGATCCGCTTCGCAGCCAACGTCGTCGGCTCGCTCGAATCCGCCCCAGGGGCAGGTCGTCACCGGTCACCCATAGGCCGTCCGCTCTCCCGTCGTCCAGCTCGGGGGGCCCGATCCTTGCCAGATGCCCTCCGGGGATGTCGAGCCCACCTGCCCGGTACAGCCCTGCGCGAAGCACTGATTGCACCCGCGGGGCCATCGAGCACGAGGTACTCAGGGAACGCGGTACTTGAGACGGTTTCGGGCGAGCCACTCGCGCACCGGGTGCGGGAACCAGTCCCGCACCCGTCGCTCCGAGGCGGGGCGGCGCTCCTCGCGATCGCGCTCCGCCCGGAGCTCCGCGAGCCGCCGGTCGAGCTGCGCGGCCCCCTGCTCGAACGCGCGCGCGACCCGTCTGGCGCCGGCGGCAACTTCCCGGGCCACATCGCTACCCGCGGAGAGGTTCTGATACCGTAGCTCGAGCTGTGCCAGTGCCTCGCGATACCGCTCCTTCGCGGTCGCGAGCGCGCCAAAATCCTCCTTCATTCGCCGCACGCGCCTGTCGAGCGAGGCCCGCTCCGCGCGCGCGACGAACGCCCACGCGAGCGCGCCGAGCGAGAGGATGCCGAGTAGGATCGCCACCAGGCGCCAGCGCGCCGTCGCCGCCAACGCATCCGCCATGGCGTCCCGCTCACCTCCGAGCCGCTGCACGTCCAGCCGGGCGGCTGCCAAGGTCTGCTCGAGCCGCACGGCGTCCCGCTGCGTCTCCCGCTGTCCCTCGAGCAACTGGGCTCGCTCCGCCCGGAGCGCGGCCACCTCCTCCGCGAACGCGTTCGGCACCACGACACGCCGGCCCACGGCGAGCCGATCCGGATCCCCGATCCGGTTGACCTCCATCAGGTCGCCGACGGGGACCCCAAAGAGCCGCGCGACGTCGGTCAGCGTCTCGCCGGCTCGGAGGGTGTAGTGAAAGGCCCTCTCGTTCGTGGCGACGCGCGTGGACTCGGCGCCGACCGCCTGAGCGAGGGCGAAGCACGAAGCCAACATGCACGCGAGTAAGCTCGGACGCACCATCTTACTTTCTCCAAAGGTGCCTCCTCCGCCCAACCCAACCTAGCGTTACGAGTGTAGTCCTCCCAGCCGGGTGCGCAACGAAAAAAAGCGCCCCATCGCGTCGGGCGCCGCGTCCCCGGATGCCGCGCCACGACTCTGCTACCGCACACTCCATGGCGTGTGGCGAGCGGTGTGGGCCGTGCTGCTCGAGTCCGCGTCCGCTCCGGCGTGTGAGAGCACTCGACCTGCCCGCGGGATCCGATCGGACGCTCCCCCCGACGACGAAGGAGCGAGGGTAGCCACCCGCATCCGTCGAGTCGGTCCGGCACCAGCCACGCATGCCTCACTGGCTCATGCAGTCGGCGTGGTCGAAACGCCGTGGGCTGGTCTTGACATCTGATGCGTGTGATATGATCATCACCACATCATGCGGACGACCGTCGACATCGACACGCCCGTCCTGAACGACCTGAAGCGGCTGCAGAAGCGCGAGGGGAAGTCGCTCGGGCGTCTCATGTCCGAGCTGCTCGCCGAGGCGCTCGGGCGGCGTAAGGTGTCGGTCGCCACGCCACCGCCCTTCACCTGGAACACCACGCGGGGCCGGCTGCGCATCGACATCGCGGACAAGGACGCCGTGTACGAGGCCCTGGACTCCGAGACGGTACGACCGTCGAGGGGATGAGTCTCTCCGTCGACGTCAACGTGCTCGTTTACGCGAGCACCGAACGGAGTCCGTGGCACACGCAGGCGACGCGGTGCCTCGAGACGTGCCGGGCCGGGGCCGACCTCTTCTGTCTGGCGTGGCCCACGTTGATGGCGTACCTTCGCATGGTCACGCACCCGGCCATCGTCTCTCCGCCCCTGCCACCCCGCGAGGCGGAGGAGAACGTCGAGATGCTCGTGCGTCTTCCGAACGTGCGCCTGCTGGCCGAGCAGGAGGGGTTCTGGGACCTCTACCGCGAGAGCACGCACGACCTCATCGTCCGGGGAAAGCTGGTCCCGGATGCGCACCTGGCCGTGCTGCTGCGGCAGCACGGGGTGAGGACGCTCTACACCAACGATCGCGACTTCCTGAAGTTCGACTTTCTCGACGTACGGAACCCGTTCACGCCATGATGCCGCCGCCCGAGACGTACCTCGGCTGCACGCATGGCGGCCGCCGTCGTCATGGATTCGTGAAGATCTGCTCCCACTGGCTGAAGACGAGATTGCTCGTGATCACCAGGGAGCGGCGCTCATAGCGGTCGCTCATGAGCGTCGTGAGGGTCTGCCTCGATACCAACGTCGGGCACCCGGCGCGTCCGACGGCGGACTGGATCGCGACCGATCCGCTGCCACCTCACTCGGACTTCGGGTCCGAGAGCGGGTCGTGCTGGCGGCCGGAGTCGTAGCCGCCCTTCTTCCGCATGAAGGTCGTCGAGCGGCGGCGGATGCGCCAGCCGTCGGGCGTCGCGTGATGCGGCGGTTGTCCACGGTGCATCCCTGATCGATCATGACCTCGCAAGCGGCCGTGTGGCCCGCCCGCGCATCGCGAGACTTGATGTCCTCACCCTCGAGCCGTCCGAGTTCGCCGTGGCTCCACCCGACGATGCGAGCGCTCCAGGGTTCACCTGGAGTGCCGCTCGCGGTGATCGGGGGCCTCCCGCCGTTGCCGGACTTGAACGGAGACACGACCCCCGGCCGAGCCCGGCGCCTTCGGCGTGGACAGTGCGCCGTCCCCCCTGCTAGCGTCGCGCTCTCCGGCCATGCACTTCGGCATCGCATTCCCCACCTACGTCGACGCCTGGCGCGACGCCGAGATCGCCGAGGCCAACGGCTTCACGCATGCCTGGTTCTACGACTCGCAGCTCCTCTACTCGGACGTCTGGGCCAGCATGGCGCTGGCCGCCGAGCACACGCGCTCGATGATCCTGGGCACCCTGGTCGCCATCCCCACCAACCGCATCGCCCCGGTGACGGCCTCGGCCGCCGCCACCATCAACGCCATCGCTCCGGGCCGGGTCGTCCTCGGCGTCGGCACGGGCTTCACCGGGCGCTCGACGATGGGGCTCAAGCCCATGCCGGTCGCCGCCATGGAGGCCTACGTCGAGCAGGTGCGCGGGCTGCTCGCGGGCGAGGACGTCCTCTTCCGCGAGGGCCAGGCCGAGCGCTGGATTCGCCTGCTGCACCGCGATCGGGCCCGCGGCTTCCTCAACCTCGACGACCCCATTCCGATCCACGTCGCCGCCAACGGCCCCAAGGCGCTGGCCGCCGCCGGCCGCTGCGGCGACGGCTGGGTCACGGTGGCGCAGGATCCGAGCGGGCTCGCGCGCGGCCTCGAGGCCGTCGGCGCCGCGGCGGCGCAGGCGGGCCGGACGTTCACCGGATCGAGCGCCCCGACCAAGCCGTACACCACCTTCCTCACCACCGGCTGCATCCTGCGAGACGGCGAGGCCGCGGACGCCGCGCGCGTCGTCGATCGCGTCGGCCCGGTGGCCATGGTCGCGCTGCACGCCATCTGGGAGACGGCCCACGGCGGCATGGGCTTCGGCTTCGGCGACGACGCGACGGCGCGCGCCTACGGCGACTATGTCGACGCCTACGCCGCCGAGCGCGGCTCGCCGGCCGGCCGGCGCTACCTCGACGTTCACGAAGGTCACATGGCCTACCTCAAGCCGGGCGAGGAAGCGTTCGTGAGCGAGGCATTGCTGCGCATCTCGCTCGTCGGATCCGCCGACGAGGTCCGGCAACGGGTCCGCGACCTGCGCGACGCCGGCCTGGACAACCTGGCCCTGCAGGCCGTGCCCGGGCAGGCCCGCGACCTCATCGAGGAGTTCAGCCGCGACGTCATCGCGAAACTGTAGGACGCGGGCGCCGCGATGATCGACGACGACTTTCGTGTCGAGGTGATCGGGCACGCCACCCTGCGGGTACAGAGTGGCGGCCGGACCCTGCTCACCGACCCGTGGCTGATCGACCCGATCGGCTGCAACAGCGGCTTCCATTTCCCGCCGCTGGTCCACGAGCTGGCCACGCTCGCCGCGGAAACGGACGCCATCTACATCTCACACGTCCACCCCGACCACTTCAATCCGCCGACGCTCGCGCACTTCCCCAAGCACGTTCCGATCTACATCGGCCGCTACCGGCGCAAGCGCTTCCGCGACGAAGTGCGGGCGCTCGGCTTCGAGGTCATCGAAGTGCCGTTCCAGGAGACCGTGCGGGTCGAGGGGTCTCGCTTCGAGATCGCCATCGTCGAGCACGACTACGAGGAGAGCGCCGCCTTCGACTCCGCCCTCGTCGTCCGCACGCCCGACTTCACGCTCTTCGAGAACAACGACTGCTTTCTCCGCCCCGAGAAGTACCGCTGGGTGCGCGAGCACTTCCGTGTCGACTACGCGTTCCTCGGCTACTCGCCGGCCTCGTTCTTCCCTGTCTGCTTCGAGATGGAGCCGGCGGCGATGCACCGGCTGCTCGAGGAGGCTGCCGACCGGCGTTACAACGACTTTCTCGAAGCCGCCGCCATCCTCGAGCCGGCGCTCGCCGTGCCGTTCGCCAGCGACGCACGCTTCCTGTTCGCCGGGGCGCTGTGGAAGAACGTGTCGTTCAACTCCCCGATCGAGGCCGTGCGCCGGCTGCACGCCAGCGGCCGCGCCGGCGAGGCCATGGGCCCCGGGGACCGCATCCTGGCGGACGGCTCGCTTCGGCGCGTCTGCCCCGTCCTGGAGCGCGACGAGCACCTGGCCGCCATCGAGGCCCACGGGCGCCGCGTGAAGGACTGGCTCGACGGCCTCGCGGGCCAGGAGCCGCCGGCGCGCGCGGACGTCGTCGAGCAGTTTCGCGACTACATCCTCGGGCTGTGGCGCGAGATGCAGGACCGGCTCCCCGGCGTGCACCGCCACGTCATCGCCTACCGGCTGCTCGGTCCCGAGGAGAAGCGCTTCTACTTCGACTTCTCGAAACCCATGGACGAGATCTTCCAGTGGGGCGAGCCGGCCCACTACGACATGCGCTACACCTACCCGTCGAGCGGGCTGCAGCTCCGGCTCGACGGCGAGATCGACTGGGACGAGCTGCACTTCACCAACGACGTGTCGGTCCACCAGGTGATCTACGCGCGCGACTTCTACATGATGCTGCGCAGCGACATGCTCGATCTCGGCTGAGGCGCCGCAGGGAATGGACGCACACGAGTTCTTCGAGCCCGACGCCGGCGCCTACGTGCGCTACGTCATCGGCTTCGCCCTGCGCTACTTTGCCGTCGCCGGCGGGCTCTACGTCCTGCTGAACCTGTGGATGCGACGGCGCTGGCTGGTGTACCGGGTGCAGCCGACCTTTCCCGGACGGCCGGAGGTCGGCCACGAGGTGCTCTGGTCGATGTCGAACGCCGCCTGCACCGGCCTCTCGACGCTCGTGCTCTACCAGCTCATCCGCGACGGCCACACGCGCATGTACTTCGAGATCGGCGCGTACGGCTGGGCCTACTTCGCCGCCACGGTCGCCTTCGGCGTCCTCAGCTACGACGCCTGGTTCTACTGGCAGCATCGCCTCCTGCACACCGAGTGGCTGTATCGGCACGCGCACGCGATCCATCATCGCGTGACCAACCCGACGCCCCTGGCCACGTTCACCTCGCACCCCATCGAGACGTTCATGGGGAACGTGTTCTTCCTGCTGCTGCCGGTCGTCGTCCCGATCCACCCGGTGGCGATGGGCCTGGTGGGGCTCTACATCTTCCTCTTCGGCATCCTGCTGCACACGGGCTACGAGTTCTTCCCGGCCGGCTTCACCCGCCATCCGGTTCTGGGGTGGGTGAACACGTCGACCCACCACAACATGCATCACGCCTTGGTGCGCTCGAACTTCGGCCTGTGCTTCAACTTCTGGGACTGGCTGGTGGGCACGAACGACGTCGCGTACCACGACACCTTCGACGCCATCAAAGCGCGACTGGTGACGACCCCGGCGGCGCCCCTCGGCGACTACGCGGAGTCGCCCGGCGGATCCCCGTCGCGCTCGCCCTCGTCGCGCAATTCGTAGAACGGCATGCGCTGCGCCAGGACGTAGAGGCGCTGTGCATACTCCCCGAGCAGCGACAACAACCCGCCCAGGAAGGCGGCACACGTGATCACCACCGCCGGGAGCCCGACGCCCGCGACGAGCGTGAGGACGCCGCACACGAGTGCGGCGCCGGACACGAGCCCGGTGATCAGGAACGGCCGGCGCGTCGTCAACATGTAGTAGTCGACGGCGATGCCGAGGAGCGACACGAACGAGTGCCCGCCGCGCCCGCGCTTGGGGCGATAGCGGACCGGGACCTGAATGACGTTGCGCGCGCGACGCAGCAGGACGGGCGTCATGAGGCGCCGCGCCTCGCCTTCGGCGGCCAGGTCGCGGACCAGTCGCGCGTCGAGGGCGCGCAGCCCGCAGCCGACGTCACGCAGATCGCTGCCGGTGTGGCGACGCACGTAGGCATTCATCAACTGCGACGGCAGGCCGCGGGTGAGCCACGCGCCCTGCCGGTCCTCGCGGTAGCCACACGCGAAGTCGTAGCCACGGTCGAGCTCGGCGAGCAGCCGTGGAATGTCCTCGGGATAGTTCTCGAGATCGGCGTCGATGTGCACGATGCGCCGGCCGCGGGCCTGGTCGCAGGCCGCACACGACGCAGCCTGGCTGCCGAAGTTGCGCGCCAGGGCGAAGGGGCGGATGCGCCCGTCGGCGGCCGCGCGGCGCTCGAGGATCGCCAAGCTGTCGTCCCGGGAGCCGTCGTCCACGCAGACCAGCTCGAAGGTGATGTGCAGGGGCTCCAGCGTCGTCAGGAGGCGGTCGAGCAGCTCGTCGAGCGTCCCGGCATTCTCGTAGACGGGAATGAGGACGGAGACGTCGACCTCGGCCGCGGCGCTCGCGGGTGACGGGGCGACGGAGGTCACGTGCCCCATGGGGACCGCCCCCTCCGGGTGAGCACGACTTGCGAGATGCGCCGCTGGATCATCGCCGCCTCCGTATAGCACCGGGAATGTGGATTGTAATAGGGTGGGGAGCCGGAGCACATGAGCGACGTCGACCTCTCGATAGTCATCCCGGTCTACGACAACTCGGCGACCCTCGACGAGCTGCTCGACCGCCTGGTGGCCGTACTCGAACCGATGGGCATCGTCTTCGAGCTCATCCTGGTCGACGACGGGTCGCACGACGACAGCTTCGCCATCCTGCAGCAACGCGCGGCCGCCGACCGGCGCATCCGCCCCTTCGCCCTGGCGCGAAACTTCGGCAGTCAGTCGGCAGTGTGCGCCGGCTTCGACCGCGTGCGGGGCCGCTATGGCGTGTGCATGGACGCCGACCTCGACAACTGCCCCGAGGACCTGCCGCGACTCCTCGAGCCGCTCAGCCGTGGCTACGACCTCGTCTGCGGCTATCGCGAGAGCCGACACGCGCCCTACCTCACCCGCCAGCTTCCCTCCCGCCTCATGAACGCGTACGCGGGCCGACAGACCGGCGTACGACTCCGCGACGTCGGCTGCGGCATGCGCGCGTTCGAAGCGCGCATCGTGCGCGACCTGGCAGTCGAGGGCGAAGCGCGCCGGCTCCTCACGCCCGTCTTCCTGCGCCGCGCCCGCCGAGTCATCGAGGTGCCGCTGAGCGAGGGCTCGGCACGCACGTCCGGGGGCCACTCGTTCCTGAGTCTCCTGGGGATCGCCGCGGACTACTACATGCTCACGGCCCGGCGACCGTTCCTCGTCTTCGGGCTGGCGTCGCTCGCCATCACGGGCTTCAGCGTCGCCATGGGCCTCGCCGGGTCCGGGCTGGGGGCCCTCGTGCTCGCCGCCACCGGGCTGCTGGCGGCGCTGGCCTCGTTGGTCGGCGAGTACTGCCAGCGCCTCTACCACCTCGATCAAGGAACCCCATTCTACGAGCTGCGCACGCAGGGCGGGCAGGAGGCGGTGGCACCGCTGGTCGCTCGGGACACGGCGAGGAACGAAGCGTGCGAACGACGCTCGGCGACCCCGAGCTGATCCGTCGCGAGAACGCGCGCCCGGGCACCCGGGACTGGGTGCTGCAAAACCCGCGCATCGACCCGGCCACGCGCTTTCGCTGTCCCTGGATCGAGGGCTACTGCTCGCGCACCAGCGTCCATGCGGGCGAGCCGCTCTCGTTCCACGTCAGCACGAATCCCCCCTCGCCCTTCGTTCTCGACCTCTATCGCATGGGGTACTACGGCGGGGCGGGCGGCAGGCACGTCGAGCACCTCGGGCCCTTTCCCGGCCGGGTCCAGCCCGATCCGCCGGTCGGGCCGGCGCGCCTCCGCGAGTGCCGCTGGGAGCCCTGCACGACCATCACCATCCCCGCCGAGTGGCCGAGCGGCGTCTACCTCGGAAAACTCACCGCCGAACGCGAGGGCGTGCAGAGCTACGTGGTGTTCGTGGTGCGCGACGACCGGCCGGCCGACTTCGTGCTGCAGTGCTCGGACCTCACCTGGCAGGCGTACAACCGCTGGCCCGACCGCTGGTCGCTCTACGACGACGGCGAGAAGTTCTGGGCCTGGGGACCGGACGCGCAGGTCAGCTTCGACCGGCCGTACGGCAAGTACTGTCAGATCGTCGACGCGCCGCTCTCCACCGGCTCCGGCGAATGGCTGCTGTGGGAGTACCCGTTCGCCCATTGGCTGGAGGCGGAGGGGTACGACGTGACCTACGTCTCCTGCCTGGACACGCATCGCGATCCAGACGACCTCGCCCGCGCCAAGGGCTTCCTGTCGGTCGGTCACGACGAGTACTACACCATGGCGATGTACGAGGGCCTGCAGCGACGCATCGCCGCAGGACTGAACGTCGCCTTCTTCTCGGGCAACACCTGCTGCGGGCTGGCCGGCCTGCACCCCGCCGCCGCCGGAGCACCGGACCGCGTCATGTCGCGGCTCGATCGTTTCGGCGGGACGCATCCGGAGGAGTTCGCGTACTTTCCCGAGGCCGCCCGCCTCGCGCAGCGCGCGCCGAGCGAGAGCCTGCTGGTGGGCGCCCGCACTCCCGTACCGGCCACGGGCAGCGGCGCCTGGATCTGCGCCGCCCCGGACCACTGGCTATTCGACGGGACCGGCATGCGCCGGGGGGACGGCATCCCAGGGTTGGTCGGGTGGGAGTATCACGGCGAGCCCGCCGACCTGCCGGGTCTCGAGATCGTCGCGACCGGGCCCACCAAGAGCCACCATGGCACGGGCGTCTACACCGCGACGGTCTATCCGGGGCCGCGCGGCAACTTCGTCTTCAACGTCTCGAGCTGCTGGTGGGCCTACGGACTCTCGGCGCCACCCGGCCAGGCTCCGCCGCTCACGTACGAGATCGTCCCGGAGGGTCCCGACCCCCGCGCGCAGCGCATCACCGCCAACGTGCTCGGGCGGATGCGGGGCGGGCCAGCGGGCGCGCCTCCCGGCCCGCCCCGCCCATGAACCGCGCCCCACGACCGCGCCCCATGGGGCCGGGCGTTTGTTGTGCCGAGACGACGGGGGGGTGTACAGTCCAACCCCGCTGGCGCCCCACGAGGACCCGCGAGCGGGCCGGAAGACTGATGGCAGAACCGATCTCGATCTTGCTCACCGACCCGGTTCACCCGAACAACCAGCACAAGACGTTCCCGTACGCGGCAGGCTGCGTGGGCGCCTTCGCCGCGGCCAGCCTCGGTGAACGGATCGACGTCAAGGTCTTCCGGACGGCCGACGACCTCGGCGAAACCTTCCGCGCCCGCCGGCCCCACCTGCTCGGCTTCACCAACTACGTCTGGAACCTCGAGCTGGGCTACGAGCTGATCCGGCAGGCCAAGGCCGACGCGCCGGACGCCGTCGTGGTGATGGGTG
>Ga0302046_10001901_pt1 | contig 19561 bp, 16 predicted proteins | sample RVTome_11_FD_200261 | JGI IMG/M metagenome (GOLD analysis project Ga0302046, IMG submission 200261) | Soil microbial communities from uranium-contaminated site in the Upper Colorado River Basin, Wyoming, United States - RVT147D111 (version 2) ...
GGATCCCCGTGTCGGAGAGGAACCGTCCCGAGGCGAGCGTGCTCGCCGCCCCCGCGGGGATCGAGGCCTGCGTGTCGAACGTCTCCACTCCTGGGAGGCCCGTGCTCTGCACGGAGAGCAGGTAGTCGTCGGCCGCGTCCATCAGCACGTTGACGGCACCGCCTTCGACCGGGACGCCGTCCACCTGCTGGCGGAAACGGAAGGTGATCTTGTCGCTCGAGTCGATCAAGGAGAGCGGCAGGAAGGCGCGGCGCTCGAAGACGAGCGTGTCCGGGTCGATGCCGTGCAGGGCTGCGCTCGCCCGGACGAAGCCCATCGCGGCCTCGACGAGGCCCGCGTCGTCCACCGGCCGCGTTTCGGGATCGGCGAGGCCGCCGTACAGGAAGACGCCGAAGCCGATCTTCGGGTCGACCTCGAGCTCCCAGCTCGGGCCGTGCTCCGCTCGCCAGGCCGAGAGCTCGTCAGCGCGGTCGGACGAGAGGGCCATGGAAGTCAGGCCCGGGAGCGAGAGCGCGGCTACGAGCGCGGCGGGGAGCCAGCGGCTCGGTCGGGGGGGGGGGGGCAGGATCTCGGCTCGCACGTCCACCACCTTCGCCGTCGGGATGAGGGCGGCCCAACCCTGAACCGCACGGACGGCAGGTCCACCCTACCCCGATCCCCCAGGAGCGCAAGGGGGGCCGCCTCCTCGTCCGCGCGGGGGTGATTCCCGGGCCGGCGAGGGTCCGCGGTGCGTACGCGAGCGGTACCATCCCCGCCGCATGGGTCGCACGAGCCGGTCGAGCGAGGGCGCCGCCGCGTCCAGCCCGGCGCCGCACGGCGCGCCCACGCGCGCGGGCGAGCGGCGCGAGTCGTTCGAGACCCCCTCGGGCATCCCGCTCGCGCCGCTCTACGGGGGCGAGGAGGCGGGCGGCTTCCCGGGCGTGTACCCGTTCACGCGCGGGGTGCAGCCGACGATGTACCGCGGGCGCCTCTGGACGATGCGCCAGTACGCGGGCTTCGCGAGCGCGCGCGAGACGAACGCGCGCTTCAAGATGCTGCTCGCGAGCGGCCAGACGGGGCTCTCGACCGCCTTCGACCTGCCGACGCAGATCGGCTACGACTCCGACCACGAGCTCGCGATCCACGAGGTCGGCAAGGTCGGCGTGCCGGTCAACAGCCTGGCGGACATGGAGCGCCTCTTCGCGGGCATCCCGCTCGGCGAGGTCTCGACCTCGATGACGATCAACGCGACGGCCGCGTTCCTCGTCGCGGGCTACGTGGCGCTCGCCAAGCGCCAGGGGACGGCGCTCGAAAGGCTGCGCGGGACGGTCCAGAACGACATCCTCAAGGAGTACGCGGCGCGCGGCAACTTCCGCTTCCCCGTCGGGCCGTCGATGCGCCTCTCGACCGACCTGATCGGGTTCTGCGCCGAGCACCTGCCGCGCTGGAACAGCGTGTCGATCTCGGGCTACCACATGCGCGAGGCGGGCTGCACCGCGGTCCAGGAGGTCGCCTTCACGCTGGCGAACGGCAAGGCCTACGTCCGCGCCGCCGTCGACGCCGGCCTCGCGGTCGACGACTTCGCGCCGCGGCTCTCCTTCTTCTTCAATGCCCACAATCACCTCTTCGAGGAGGTCGCGAAGTTCCGCGCCGCGCGCCGCATGTGGGCGCGCATCGTGCGCGAGGAGCTCGGCGCGCGTGACGAGCGCAGCTGGAAGATGCGCTTCCACACGCAGACGGCCGGCTCGATGCTGACCAGCCAGCAGCCCGACAACAACGTCGTGCGCGTCACGCTCCAGGCGCTGGCGGCCGTGCTCGGCGGGACGCAGTCCTTGCACACGAACTCGCGCGACGAGGCGCTCGGGCTGCCGAGCGCGGCCGCGGCGCGGCTCGCGCTGCGCACGCAGCAGGTGCTCGCCCACGAGTCCGGCGTCGCCGACGTCGTCGACCCGCTCGGCGGCGCGCCGTACGTCGAGGCCCTGACGGACGAGATCGAGCGCCGCGCTGCCGCGCTGATCGCCGAGGTCGAGGAGCTCGGCGGCGCGGTCGCCGCGATCGAGACGGGGTTCGTGCAGCGCGAGATCCACCGTAGTGCACTCGCGTGGCAGCGCGCGGTCGAGTCGGGCGAGCGCGTCGTCGTCGGCGTCAACGAGCTCCGCGAGGACGAGCCGCCGGCCGAGGTCTTCCGGCCGGACGCGTCCGCGCGCGAGGAGGTCCTGCGCGACCTCGAGCGCGTGCGGGCCGAGCGCGACCCGACCGCCGCCGAGGCCGCGCTGTCCGCGCTCCGCGAGTCCGCGCGCGCGGGCGCGAACCTCGTGCCGCCGATCCTCGCCGCGGTCGAGCGCTACGCGACGCTCGGGGAGGTGTGCGCCACCCTGGAAGCGGAGCTCGGCCGGTACCAGGCGCCGGCGGTCTTCTGATGGGGCCGCCCGAGGAGCTGGCGGGCGTCGCCCGCGGCCTGCATCACGTCGCGATCGTCGTGAAGAGCCTGGAAGAGGCGCGGCCGCTCTACGCGGACGTGCTCGGGCTCACATGCGGCGCCGTGGAGCGCGTCGCGGACCAGAAGGTCGACGTGCTCGTCCTCTTCGCCGGCGAGCAGCGCATCGAGCTCGTCCAGCCCGCGAGCGACGACTCGCCCGTGACGAAGTTCCTCGAGCGCTCGGGCGGCGGCCTGCACCACCTCGCCTGGCGCGTCGACGACCTCGAGTCCGCGCTCGAGCGCCTGCGCGCCCGCGGGGTGCGGCTGATCGACGAGGCGCCGCGGCCGGGCGCGCACGGGACGCGTATCGCGTTCGTGCACCCCAAGGCGACGGGCGGCGTCCTGATGGAGCTCGTGGAAGAACCCGAACCATGACGACCGAGACCCCCCTGGAACGCCTGCGCCGCATGCGCGAGGAGACCCTGCTCGGCGGCGGCCCGGCGCGCATCGAGGCCCAGCACGCGAAGGGCAAGCTGACCGCCCGCGAGCGCATCGACTTCCTGATCGACGAGGGCTCCTTCGTCGAGCTCGACCGCTTCGTCACGCACCGCTGCACCGACTTCGGGATGGAGCAGCAGCAGGTCCTGGGGGACGGCGTCGTCACCGGGCACGCGCTGATCCAGGGGCGGCCCGTGTACCTGTACAGCCAGGACTTCACCGTTTTCGGCGGCTCGCTCTCGGAGACGCACGCCGAGAAGATCTGCAAGGTGATGGACATGGCCATGAAGGTGGGCGTGCCCATCATCGGGCTGAACGACTCGGGCGGCGCGCGCATCCAGGAGGGCGTGCGCAGCCTGGGCGGGTACGCCGAGATCTTCTGGCGCAACACGCGCGCCTCGGGCGTCGTGCCGCAGATCTCCGCCATCCTGGGGCCGTGCGCCGGAGGCGCGGTGTACAGCCCGGCGATCACGGACTTCGTCCTGATGGTCGAGGGCACCGCGTACATGCACATCACCGGCCCCGACGTCGTCAGGACCGTGACGCACGAGGAGGTGACGAGCGAGGAGCTGGGCGGGGCCAGCGTGCACTGCTCGCGCTCGGGCGTGGCGCACTTCTCGAGCCCCGACGGCAAGTCGTGCATGAACCTCGTGCGCCGGCTGCTCTCCTACCTGCCGCTCAACAACGCCGAGGACCCGCCTTTCGTAGAGGCCGACGACCTGCCCGACCGCTGCGACCCGCAGCTCGCCGAGATCGTGCCCGGCGACCCGCAGAAGCCCTACGACATGAAGCAGGTCATCGCGCGCGTCGTCGACGCGGGCTCCTGGCTCGAGGTCCAGGCGGCCTGGGCCGCGAACCTCGTCGTCGGCTTCGCGCGCCTGGGCGGGCGCGTCGTCGGCATCGTCGGCAACCAGCCGGCGGTGCTCGCCGGATGCCTCGACATCGCGGCCTCCGAGAAGGGCGCGCGCTTCGTGCGCTTCTGCGACGCCTTCAACGTCCCGCTGGTCACGTTCGAGGACGTCCCGGGCTTCCTGCCGGGGACGGAGCAGGAGTACGGCGGCATCATCCGCCACGGCGCGAAGCTCCTGTACGCGTACTGCGAGGCGACCGTCCCCAAGCTGACCGTGATCACGCGCAAGGCCTACGGCGGGGCCTACGACGTCATGGCGTCCAAGCACATCCGCGCCGACGTCAACGTCGCCTGGCCCGGCGCGATGATCGCCGTGATGGGCGCCGCGGGAGCCGCCAAGATCATCCACCGGCGCGAGATCCTGGCCGCGGACGATCCCGCGGCCGTCGAGGCGCAGCGCACGCGCGAGTACGAGGAGACCTTCAACGACCCCTACGGCGCCGCGGCGCGCGGCTTCGTCGACGACGTCATCGAGGCGCCCGAGACGCGGCCGTACCTGATCCGCGCGCTCGAGCTCCTGAAGACCAAGCACGAGGAGCGGCCGGTGCGCAAGCACGGCAACATTCCCCTGTGACCTTCCGCCGCATCCTGATCGCCAACCGGGGCGAGATCGCCCTGCGCGTCATCCGCACGGCGCGCGAGATGGGGATCCAGTGCGTGGCGGTGTACTCGGACCTCGACCGACGCGCCCTGCACACGCGCATGGCGCAGTTCGCGCTGCCGCTCGGGGGCACCGCGCCGGCCGAGACCTACCTCGACATGGACAGGATCCTCGCGGCCGCGCACGAGAGCGGCGCCGAGGCGATCCACCCCGGCTACGGCTTCCTGTCCGAGAACGCCGAGTTCGCGCGGCGCGTCGCGGCGGCCGGCCTCGCCTGGATCGGCCCGCCGCCCGGGGCGATCGAGGTCATGGGCGACAAGATTGCGAGCCGGCGCGCGATGCAGGCGGCGGGCGTGCCGGTCGTGCCCGGCGCCGTCGATCCGCTGGCCGACGCGGGCGCCGCCATCGGCGCGGCCGAGGAGGTCGGCTACCCGATCGCACTCAAGGCGGCGGCGGGCGGCGGCGGCAAGGGCATCCGCGTCGTGCGCGAGCCGGACGAGATGGCGGGGGCCTTCCGCACGGCCTCGGGCGAGGCGAAGTCGGCCTTCGGCGACGGCCGGCTGTACCTCGAGCGCTACCTCGAGCGCCCGCGCCACGTCGAGGTGCAGGTGCTCTTCGACGCCCACGGCGCGGGCGTGCACTTCGGCGAGCGCGAATGCTCCATCCAGCGCCGGCACCAGAAGCTGATCGAGGAGTGCCCTTCGGTGATCGTCGACGATGCGCTGCGCGCGCGCATGGGCGAGACCGCGCTGCGCGCGGCGGCCGCCGTCGGCTACCAGAGCGCCGGGACGGTCGAGTTCCTGTGGTCGCAGGGCGAGTTCTTCTTCCTCGAGATGAACACGCGCCTGCAGGTCGAGCACCCCGTGACCGAGATGGTCACCGGCATCGACCTCGTGCGCGAGCAGATCCGGATCGCGGCCGGCGAGCCGCTCGGCTACGGCCAGGACGACGTGAGCTTCCGCGGCCACGCGATCGAGGTGCGCGTCAACGCCGAGGATCCGCAGAACGGCTTCCTGCCGTCGATCGGCACGCTGCACAACCTGCGCGCCCCCGGCGGGCCGTGGGTCCGGCTCGACACCGCGATGTACCGCGGCATGGAGGTCGGCCCGACCTACGACCCGCTGCTCGGCAAGCTGATCGTGTGGGGCGCGGACCGCGACCAGGCGCTCGGGCGCATGAGGCGCGCGCTCGAGGAGCTGAACGTCGGCGGCGTGCGCACGAGCGCCCCCGCGGCGCTGCGCGTGATCCAGAGCGAAGGGTTCCGCAGCGGGGACTTCGACACGCACTTCCTCGCCGGCCTCGATCTCGCGCCGCCGCGCGAGTGGGAGCCGCTGATCGCCGCCGCGGCGGCCGTCTACCGCCACCGGCTCGCGCGGCGCCGCGCGCTCGCGCCCGACGCCGGCGCGCGCCGCGCGTGGCTCGAGCGCAGTCGGCGCGAGGTCGCCGAACACGTGCGCCGCGCGGGCCGCCCCGGGTCGCCCGGCGATACGGGGGACCGGGCGTGAAGTACTTCGTCACGATCGGCGAGCGGACGCACGAGGTGCGGCTCGTCGAGCGCCTCGGCGAGCTCTCGATCGAGGTCGACGGCGCGCCGTTCGAGCTGTCCTACGAGGAGGCGGACAGGCTCGGTCAGGTCGTCCTGCTGCACCACGGCCAGAGCTACGGCGTGTCGATCGAGGGCGGCGAGAGCGAGGTGGGCGTCACGCTCGCCGGGAACTTCTACGCGGCGACGATCGAGGACGAGCGCGAGCGCGCCGCGCACCTCGCCGAGCGCGCGGCGGCGCGCGGCGGCGGCGTCGTGCGCAGCGTGATGCCGGGCATCGTGGTCGAGGTGCTCGTGGCCCCCGGCGACGCGGTCGAGGAGGGCCAGCCGCTCCTGATCCTCGAGGCGATGAAGATGCAGAACGAGATCGTCGCCCCGGCGGCCGGCCGCGTGGCGGCCGTGCACATCGCCGCCGGGCAGGCGGTCAGCGGGGGCGAGCGGCTCGTCGCGCTGGAGGAATAGGCGTGGTCGGCCGGGGGCCAGGCCGCTCGGCGGCTCAATCTCGCCGCCGATCGTGTCGAATGGATACGGGCGCCCGCCCCCTGCCGCCCCGCCCCTGCCGATGGTCCAGACCGACGCCGCCGCCGTCCGCAAGCTCTTCGAGGCCATCGTCGCCGCGCGCGCCGCGCTGTCGGTCGCGGACGCGGGCCGGGACGCGCGGCTCGAGGACGTCGACGCCGCGTTGGCGCGCCTGCGCACGAAGCTGCCGCACGACGTCGGCGGCAACGACACGACCCGCCAATGGGAGAGCCTCGCGCCCGGCGAGCGCGCCGACCTCGCGGCGCGCCTGGACGGCCTGGACGAGCTCGTGGTCGGGGTCGAGGACGTGCCGCCCGACCCGCGCGTCGTGCTGCCGCTCGCGGTGTTCGCGATCGCCGGCACGCTCCTGATCCTCGCCTTCATCGGCGCGCGCTGGGCGAGCGCTCTCGGCGCCGAGGCCGAGGACCGCGTCACGCCGGCGCGCGAGGAGCTCTCGGCCGCCACCCTCGCGCGAAGCGCGGCGGAGGAGGTCGAGCGCGCGGCGATCGTCGAGCTCCACGGCGCCGAGTCCGCCGAGCCCCTGGAGCAGACGGCGGTCGATGCCGCACGCCGCGCGCTCGACGCGGCGCGCGCCGCCCTCGCGCCGGCGCGCGCGAGCGAGCGGCGCGAGAACGACGAGTTCCAGGCAGCTCTCGCCGCGCGGCGCGCCGAGCACCCCTCGGAGGGCGAGGTGCTCTGGATGGTGCTGCTCATGGGCGCGCTCGGCGGCTTCGTACACCTGATCGGCTCGCTCGCCGGGTACGTGGGCAACCGCAAGTTCCGCTCGCACTGGACGCTCTTCTACCTGATCATGCCGCTGCGCGGCGCGACGCTGGCGCCGGTCGTCTACCTGCTCCTGCGCGTCGGCGTCCTCGCCCCCGGCGGCGCGGCCGGCCCGGAGACCCAGAGCCTGAACCTCGTCGGCGTGTACGCCTTCGCGGCCCTGACGGGGCTCTTCGCGCAGAAGGCGACCGACAAGCTGCGCGAGGTCTTCGAGACGCTCTTCCGCACCGAGCGCAGCGACCGCGACTCGCTCTCGGGTGACGGGTCGTAGCGGACGCACCACCCAGAAAGCCGTCCCGGGCCCGGCTTGGGGTATTCTCGCGGGCTCCCGGTGCCCTTGAAGCGAACGCTCCCGACCCTCGTGCTCCTCGCCGCGGCGACCGCCCTCGCCTGGGGCATCCTCGAGCGCCTGTCGAAGCTCGAAGAGGCCGCGGCCCCTGCGGGCAGCGAGCTCTTGCCCGTTCCCGTCGGGGTGGGTCCCGTGGAGCGCGGCCCGATGACCTTGCGGCGGACCTTCAGCGGGACGCTCGAATCGACGGCCGAGTTCGTGGTGGCGCCGCGCGTCGCGGGCCGCCTGCAGCGGCTCGAGGTCGACCTGGGCGACACCGTCGCGCGCGGGCAGGTCGTCGCCTACCTCGACGACGAGGAGTTCGTCCAGACGGTCCACCAGGCCGAGGCCGACCTCGCCGTGGCAGAGGCCGGCCACTCGGAGGCGAAGAGCGCGCTCGAGATCGCCGAGCGCGCGCTGCGGCGCGCGGAGTCCCTGCGCCAGGAAGGTGTCGCTTCGGAGTCCTACCTGGACGTGGCCAAGGCGGACGAGCTCGCGAGCCGCGCGCGCGTCGAGGTCACCAAGGCGAACATCGCCCGCGCGGAGGCCACGCTCGAGGCGGCGCGGATCCGCCTGGGGTACGCGCGCGTGACCGCCGACTGGAGCGCGGGCGACGACCGGCGCGTCGTCGCCCAGCGCTTCGTGCACCCCGGCGGGACGGTCTCGGCGAGCACGGCGTTGCTGTCGATCGCCGAGCTCGATCCGATCGTCGGCGTCGTCCACGTCCCCGAGCGCGACTACGCGCGCCTCGGCGTGGGCCAGCGAGCGACCTTGACGACCGACACGCACCCCGGGCGCACGTTCGAGGGGCGCGTCGCGCGGATCGCGCCGGTCTTCAGGAGCTCCACGCGCCAGGCGCGGGTCGAGCTCCTCGTGGACAACGCCGGCGAGGAGTTGAAGCCGGGCATGTTCATCCGCGCCACGCTCGAGCTCGAGCGGATCGAGGACGCGACCATCGTGCCGTTCGACGCGCTGACCCAGCGCGACACGCGGACGGGCGTCTTCGTCGTCGAGCCGGATGGCGCGGGCGGCGAGCGGGTCGCCTGGCGGCCGGTCGAGGTCGGCGTGCGCGACGGCGACCGCGTCGAGGTCCGCGGGCCGGGTGTCGTCGGGCGCGTCGTGACCCTCGGACAGGAGCTCTGCGACGACGGCGCGCGCGTCACGGTGGCGGGCGGTGCGTCCAGCGCGGGGCCGCTCCCCGCGGCGGGGGCCGCGGACGCGCCCCCGGGGACGGGGGCACCGGGGACGCCGGTGGCGCCGGGGGCGCTGGGCAGCCGATGAACCTCCCGCGGGCGAGCGTCCGGCGGCCCGTCTTCACGACCATGGTCACGCTCATGGTCGTGGTCCTGGGCGTGGTCTCGCTCGACCGCCTGCGCATCGACCTGCTCCCGAACGTCGAGATGCCGACGGTCTCGGTCCGGACCGAGCTCGAGGGCGCGAGCCCCGAGGTGGTCGAGCGGCTGGTCACGCAGATCATCGAGGAGGTCGTCGCGACCGTGCCCGGCGTCGAGGAGATCACGTCCGAGTCGTCCGAGGGCAGGAGCAGCGTGAGCGTGCGGTTCGCCTGGGGCACGGACCTCGACGCGGCGGCGATCGAGCTGCAGTCGCAGATCGAGGGCGAGATCGACGAGCTGCCCGAGGAGGTCGTCCGTTCCCGCGTGTCCAAGTTCGACGTCGCGAGCTTCCCGGTCGTCATCCTCGGCATCTCGAGCCGGCTGGACCCGGTCGAGCTGACCGAGCTGGTCGAGGACCAGGTCCGCTACCGCTTCGCGCGCGTGCCCGGCGTGGCGCAGGTCGACGTGTGGGGCGGGTTCACGCGCGAGGTCCGCATCGAGCTCGACCCCAATCGCGTCAATGCGCTCGGGCTGCCGCTCGACCGCGTCCTCGACGCGGTCCGCGACGCGAACCTGGACCGTCCGGCGGGGAAGCTGGAGGAGGGCCGGTACGAGGTGACCCTGCGCGCCCCCGCCGAGTTCGTGGACCTCGAGCAGATCCGCGACACGGTGCTCTTCCAAGGAGAGGGCGGCGCCGTCACGCTGCGGCAGGTCGCCGAGGTCCACGACACCTACGAGAAGCTGAGGCGGCTCGTGCGGGTCGACGGCGAGCGCGGGATCCGCGTCGCGATCCGCAAGCAGGCCGACGCGAACACGGTCGAGGTGTCGCGCAGGATCCTGGAGCAGGTCGACGCCGTCAACGAGGCCTTCCCGCAGATCCGCGTCGTGGCGGTCTCGAACCAGGGCAACTTCATCGAGCGCTCGATCGGGAACGTCGCACGCTCGGTGCTGTACGGCGGCGGGCTGGCGATCCTCGTCCTCTTGTTCTTCCTGCGCAACTTGAGGAGCACGCTCGTCATCTCGCTCGCCATCCCGATCTCGGTCGTCGGCACCTTCGCGCTGATCTACTTCAGCGGCCTCACGCTCAACCTGATGACCCTGGGTGGGCTCGCCCTCGGCGTCGGCATGATGGTCGACAGCTCGGTCGTCGTGCTCGAGAACGTCTTCCGGCGGCGCGCCGAGGAGGGCGAGGAGGTGCGCGCCGCGGCCGTCCACGGCGCCTCCGAGGTCGCCACGGCGATCGTCGCGAGCACGGTGACGACGCTGGTGGTCTTCCTGCCGCTCGTCTTCGTGCGCGGCGTCTCCGGCGTGCTCTTCCAGGAGCTGGCCTACGTCATCGTCTTCTCGCTCGTCTGCTCGCTGCTCGTGGCCCTGAGCCTCGTCCCGGTGCTCGCCTCGCGCCTGGTCGAGGCGAGCGCGGCGCGCCCGGAGGGGCGCCTCGCGCGCGCCGCGGAGGCGGGGTTCCGCGCGCTCGACGAGGGCTACCGCCGGCTGCTCGCAAGGGTCCTGCGCCATCCGTGGCTGACCGTGCTCGGCGCGGCCGGAATGCTCGCCGCGAGCCTGCTGCTCGTCCCGCTGATCGGCAGCGAGTTCCTGCCGCCCAGCGACGAGGGCGAGGTGCGCGTCACCGGGGAGATGGAGATCGGGACGCGCCTCGACCTGGTCGACCGCCAGACGCGGCGGATGGAGGAGATCGTGCTGCCCGCGGTGCCGGAGATGGTCTCGTCGGTGGTCACCGTCGGCGCGAGCGGCCGCAACGCCGACGCATCCTCGCAGGGCGAGATCGGCCTGACGCTTGTTCCCGCCGCGCGCCGCGAGCGCTCGAACGTCGAGATCGCCGACGACCTGCGCCGGCGTCTCGCGGGGGCGGTCGCCGGCATGGAGGTGCGCACGCGCGCCCCGCAGGGACAGTTCCTGCTCGAGCGCGTCCTCGGGCGGCAGGAGGGCCTCGAGGTGGAGGTCCGCGGGTACGACCTCGACACCCTCGGGACGCTGGCGGAGCTGGCGGCGGACGTCGTGCGCTCCGTGCCGGGGGTGACCGACCTCGAGCTCAGCCGCGACGCCGGCGTGCCCCAGCAGGAGATCCACGTCGACCGCGCGAAGATCGCCGACGTCGGCCTCAGCGTGCGCGACGTGACCGCGGCCCTGCAGACCGCCTTCGCCGGCTCGCGAGTCGGGGAGTTCCGCGCCGCCGGGAACTCCTACCGCATCCTGGTGCAGCTCGAGGACGCGGAGAAGCGCTCGATCGACGAGGTCCTGGACCTGACGCTCAGCACTCCCGCGGGCGAGGCGATCGCCCTGCGCAACCTCGTCTCCTCCGAGCCCACTCGCGGCCCGCTGGTCATCGAGCGCCGCAACCAGCAGCGCCTGGTCACGGTCCAGGCGGGGGTCACCGGGCGCGATCTCGGCTCGGTCGCGCGCGAGGTGCAGGCGGCCCTCGACCGCATTCCGCGCCCGGCGGGGCACGAGCTCGTGGTCGCAGGCACGATCGAGGAAGAGGAGAGGGCCTTCCGCGAGCTCGTGGTGTCCTTCGTGCTCGCGCTGGTCCTCGTCTACATGGTGCTCGCCTGCCAGTACGAGTCGCTGCGCGATCCGCTCGTGGTCATGTTCTCGGTGCCGCTCGCCGCGGTGGGTGTGCTCGTGACCCTGTTCTTGACCGGCACCACGTTCAACGTGCAGACCTACATCGGCTGCATCATGCTCGGGGGCATCGTCGTCAACAACGCCATCCTGCTCGTCGACCAGGCCGGGCGGCTCGCGCAGGCGGGCGCGAGCACGCACGAGGCCATCGCCGAGGCGGGCCGGCGGCGGCTGCGGCCGATCCTGATGACCACCCTGACGACGGTCCTCGCCCTGGCGCCGCTCGCCCTTGGCGTGGGCGAGGGGGCCGATGCGCAGGCGCCGCTCGCGCGGACCGTCGTCGGGGGGCTCTCGGCCTCCACGCTGATCACGCTGGTCCTGATCCCCGCCGTGTACCTCCTCTTCCACCGCCGCACGCGCCCGCGCGGCTCGTGATCGCCGCCGGAATCCGCGCCGCCGCAGCGCCTTCCGCGTCCTCGCGCGTCCCGTACGACTCTCGTTTCGGGGCTGTTACCCGCTTCCCAGGCCCGGCTAGCCGCGCGCCGGGACCCGGTTCGGCGTCCCGAGGGGAGAGCCCCGACGTGCCGCGTCCCCACCGCACCTGGCTCGCTCCCGCCGCAGCCGTCCTGGCCGCGGCTTGCGGCAATCGCATCGCCCCCGGCCCGACGCCGCCCGAGGAGCACCCGGCGGGCCTCTGGTTCGACATGCGCTACGGGCCTCGCGCTTCCCTCCTGAGCGAGACCGAGCGCCGCCGCGCGGAGGACCTCGGCCACCTCGGCTACGTCGACGTGCCCGGCCTGAACCTCTACTGCTCGGGCCACGCCGCCGAGGCCGTGCTGATGGACATGGCGGGCGAGGTCCTGCAGCGCTGGAAGCTCCCGTAACGCGGAGCTGCCGGGCGCGGAGCCGCCGCACGAACGCTACCAGGGCGCATGGCGGCGCCTGCAGCTCCTGCCCGACGGGTCGTTGCTCGCGAACGTCGCGCCGGACGGGCGGATCTTCGTCCTGGCGCGCGTCGAGCGCCGGGTGCCGTCGCTCTGCCCGCAGGCCCCGCTCGTCGACGACTCGATCGTCGAGCTCGACGAGCGCGGCCATGTTCTCCGCGACGTGTCGCTGCTCGATGCGCTCCTGGCGTCCAACTGGCGTCCGCTCCTCGAAGAGGCGGCGGCGAGCGGCGGCGACGTGATGCACGCGAACACGCTCGAGCTCCTGCGCGACCCGCCGCGCGTCCCGCACCGCGAGTTCCGCCCGGGTCGGGCTCTGGTGTGCTTCCGCGAGCTCGACGCGGTGGCCGTCGTCGACCTCGATTACGAGCGCGTGGAGTGGCTGAAGCAGGGGCCGTGGCGCATGCCGCACCAGCCGACGGTGCTGGAGGACGGCCGGCTGCGGCGGCGTGCTCGTCACCGAGTCCTGCAAGGGCCGGGCGTTCGAGCTGACGGCGGGCGGCGAGATCGTGTGGGAGTTCCAGAGCCCGCACCGCGCAGGTGCGCAGCGCGAGCTGACGGCCGTCCTGTTCGAGGTCACGCGCCTCGCGCAGGACGATCCGCGGCTCGCGTGGCTGCGCTGAGCGCCCTCGGGACGGCCGGAACCCGATGCGCGGGATCCGAGTAGGATCGGTGCATGCAGATCGTCCGGCTTCTCATCTCGATGTTCCTGGTCGTCCTCGCCGTGCTGAGCGTCTGTGGGTTCGTCTGGTGGGGCAGCCCGCCCGAACCGCTCGCGGGCATGGCCAACGGGGGACGGCTGATCCTCGGTCTGGGCCTGGTGGCCTGTCTCGTCGGCATCTGGCAGCTGTGGAGCGGCGGGCGCGGGGTCGGGGCCCGCAAGTGAGCCGAGTGAGCAAGGGACGGCCGCGGCGCGCGCCGCTGCGGCCGAAGTCGCGCGCCACGGCTTGGTCTGGACGGCGGGGGGTCAGACCTGGAAAGCCGTCCCGTCGAACTTCGTCAGCGTGAACCCGCTGTACGGCTCGTTGTAGGTCGGCTTCATGTCCCGCAGGATGGAGATCGAGACCTCCTGTCCGAGCTTGTTCCCCTCGATGACGTCGCTGCGCCAGTGGATCCCTGCCATGACCCGCGCCATGCCGATGTTGAAGGCCAGCTTGTTGAGCTCGCCCCCGACGGTCAGCGGCGGGCCGGCGTAGGGCTGCAGGCCGAGGCCATCGGAAGTCGGCTCCACGGGGTCGGGGATCACGAAGCGCTCGTCGAAGACCGCCTTCAGCATCGTGATGGTCGCGCCGGAGCCCACGGAGTGGCCGGAAGGATAGGCGCAGTGGATGGGGGCCCCGTCGGGATAGGCCTGGGAGCACAGACAGGTGCCGTTGCGGCTGAAGGTGCCCTGGACCGCCCAGGAGTTCAGCACGTCCGGGTGCAGGGGATAGGCGCCCGCGCCCGTCAGGTGGTTGTGCACCCGCCCCGCGTACTCCTCCGGTCGCAGGGTCCGGTGGATGCGCCATTTCTGGAACCAGACCGCCTCGTGCGCCGGCCGCGGGGCGCGGCCGACCAGGTCGAACCACTCGACCGGGCCGAAGGTCGTGAACGCGTCCTGGTTCGTGATCTGGCTCACGTAAGGGTTGGCTCGATCGAGCGGTGCCCGCATCTGGAGCAGGATCGACAGCGCGTGGTAGGCCGCTTGCAGCGGCGGATCGGCGTCCACCCACGTCGCCAGGTCGCGGATGGTGCGCATGTACCGCGGCGTGCCGTCGTAGAGCCGCGGCCCGAAGCTCGCCCCGTTCTGGCGCGCGAGCCAATCGGCGTAGGTGGTCATGTAGTCGGTCCCCGGCTCGAAAACCCGCACTTGTTGCGTGTTGACCTGGGCCCCGAAGGCGATGTCCTTCAGCAGGAACTGCGAGACGAACGGGCCGTCGAGGGCCCCGAGATACGGGGCGCGGAAGAGCGTGCTCGGCGTGACGAACCCGCCCTCCTTGGGCCCGCGGAAGTCCCTCAACGCCGACAGGTCGGCGCAGGCCCTCGCGACCATGGGATGCGTCGGGTACTCGCGGAACGGGACGTCGCGCAGGAGCGCGGCCCAGTACACCTCGACCATCTCGCCGGCCCGCTCGGCGCTGGCGAACGCCGGTGCCGGCGGCGCGATCGGCCGGTGCGAGTCATACCCGCAGACCTCGAACGAGAGCCCCCCCTGGGGGTTGCGGAGCGGCTGCACCCCGCCCAGCGGGATCGCCGCGAAGTCCGCCGGGTCGCCGGTCGTGCAGGCGCGGACGAGCGCCGCGAAGGCGCCAGGGTCGGGATGGCCCAGGGCGTCGTGCGGCAGGCACTTGCTGAAGCTGGCCCACCCGTCCGGGTATCGAAGCTCGTCATCGTTCGCGCAGGGGAGCTCCATGGGAAGGGCGTGCCAGCGGTGCGCCGCGTCGACCCGCAGCTGGAGCGCGGCATCCCTGCGGCGCTCCAGAGCGGGCAGGCCGAGCGGGGGATAGGTCCCGTCGCGTGGCTTCGGCACGAGCGCCTGGCGCGGCGTCGTCGCCTGGGTTCCGAGGGCCGTGTCGGAGACCGCGATCGCCGCGGCGGCGCCGGCCAGCCGGCCGAGCAACGCGCGGCGAGTCGTCGACTCGCCACTCGTCCGGGGCGCCTGCGGCTGACCCGCGGCTCCCTTCCGATCCGGCGGCTCGGCCGGCGTGTTCCTTCGCTCGGGCATCATCTTCGCTCCTCTGAGGGATGGCAGGATGGGATCACCAGGGGCGTAAGAGCACCTCCAGCGGCTTCGCCGCCGCCGGCGCGGGTCATGGGCATGACCCGCACACATCATAACCCGCGGTTATGATCCAGGGCGCCGCCGGCGAACCGTCGCCCGCAGGCGCTCCGCGAGCAGGCGCGCGGCCCGGCTCGCCCGACCCCGGCCAGATGAGGCCGAGCTCGAGCCGTGTCCCCCAGTAGCGGAGCGGCCTCCGAGGGCGGTCCGATCGCGGTTGGACGGTGCCGGCAACCCCTCCCTCGAGACCGGATCCCAAGCCGCGGCCCACGGCGCGAGCACCCCGGAGGGCCCGGGCCGCGCGCCTCGAAGTCCCGGCCCGGCCGACGCCCCTCTCGTCATCGCCGAGTCCCCCGCGTCGGACAGCCCCAGCTCGGCGGTGGCCTCGACGAAGGCGCCCGTTCCGTCGCCGATCAACGCCGCGTTCGCCCGCGGCGAGACGAGGTAGATGTCGAGGGCGCCGTCGCCGTTCAGGTCCGCGACGAGGACGTCGCTGACGATCACGCGCGGCAGCTCCTGCTCGACGTCCGCGAACGCGCGGCCGCCGCGGTTCATCGAGTTCAAGGCGCCGGCGTGCAGGTCGAAGCCACTGTCCCTCGGATGCCCGGCTCCCTGATCCGGCGAGCCGAGGTGCCACTTGCCGAACGCCGCGCAGGAGCGTCGGTCCTCGGTGCCGCGCTTTGAGGATCGACGCGCGCGTCGGCGAGCACACGGGAATTGGACCACGCGTTCCTGAACAGCACGCCGTTCGCCGCGAGCCGGTCGATGTTGGGCGTGCGCCCGGGGCTGGGATGCTCTCCGTACGCCGCCACCCGGTCCACTCCCACGTCGTCCGCGACGATCAGGAGCACGTTGTCCTGTGCGCTGGCGAAGCCCTCTCCGAGAGCTGCGAGGAGCGCGACCCGAACCGCCTTCGACGCGACCGCGCCCGAGACAGGCGCGCAGACGACGCTCATGGCAGCAACGCCACGCGGAAGCCGAGGTCGCTGAACTGGTCCGACGAGTGCATGTCGATGGGACGTTCCCACACGGCCAGGAGCGGGGAGCCCCAGTACCAAGACCCGCCGCGTATGCCGCGGATGTCGTGCTCGGGCACCGTCTCGTTGAACTCCTGCACGTTGCCGCCCTGGTCGAACGTGCCGTAGGGGCTCGCGCTGTTCTCGTGGGCCCCGACCTCCGTGCGATAGTAGGGGGCACCGATCGTCCAGTCGCCGACGATGCCGCCGGAGAACGTCGCGTTGTTCCCCGGATCGGGGTCGATCAGCTCATGGCTCACACCGCTGTCGGCGCTGGTCGGGTAGTTCCAGTAGTTCCCGGTCACGCCGTCGTTCTTGTGATAGGCCGCCTTGTACCACTCGTCTTCCGCCGGGATGACCCAGGTGGCGTCCAGCTCGCGGACGACGCCTTCCAGCTGCCCGTCGGTGGTCATCCCGTCGAGGAAGTACGAGCCGTCCTCGGTGGTGGTCAGGTCCTGCGCGCCGGTCGGCTGCCCGTTGTGCAGCCAGTTGGCGAAGCGGGCCGCGTCGCCCCAGGAGACGAAGTTCACCGGTCGGTTCGCCCAGTCCGGCGCGACACGGTACCTGTAGCTCCCCGGCGAGCCGATCTGCTCGATCTTGCAGCCCTGTGCGTGCGTCCACATGTTCACGTTGTAGAGCGCGTACGTATCGGTCGCCGCCACGGCGTTGAGGAAAGCGGTGTACTGACCGGCCGCCACCTCGTACTTGCCGATGGCATACACGTACTCCACGGCGCCGAAGGCGCCTTGCGTCTGAGGATCCCCCGCATTCCCCGGGTTCCCGACGGTGACGATCTCGATCTCGATGCGCGCGCGGCGCTGCGGCGCGACGCCGGACTGGGGGCCGACGCGGGACTGAGGGCCCGCGGCCGCCGTCCCCGCCCACGAACAGAGCACCGGCACGACGGCCAGGCCCGACGACAGCATGAAGTCTCGTACACGCATCTGTGCCTCCTCTGGAGGGCCTCGTGGAGAGGCAGCATACACCGCGCGCGCGAGAGCGTTCGGACCCCTGCATTTCCCCCCGTCCTGCTCGAAAGGCACGCTCCTACGCCGTCATGCGGACCGTGTCGCGAGCGGGGGGCGGGCTGCTCGGCGACGAGGTGACGAGAACTCGTCACCGAGAGCGAGCACTCCTGCACGAGCCGCCGGCCGATCCCGAGCCCACGGGTGCTTCACCAAGAACACCGAGCCGACGATTCCTCCCGTCCTTCTCGGCGATCCAACAGCGCTCGCGCCTCGGGTCGACCTCAAGGTCTGGCAACTGCGCCACCTCCTCGTTTCCCGCGGACGAGCGATTCGCGCTCTCGCTCCAACCTCGCCGAGCCGCGGGTCTCCGTCTCGGCTGACATCGCCGAGGGCTGCGGGCGCAGTGGAGACCGCGAATTCGCCCGCTTCCTCCAGATCAGCTTGCGCCGCGGAGCTCAGGTGGCCTGCATCTCGCCGTTTGGCTGCGGCTCCGCCGCGCGGAGGGATGGCAGGATGGGATCGCCAGGGGCGTGGGAGCACCTCCAGCGGCTTCGCCGCCGCCGGCGCGGGTCATGGGCATGACCCGCTCACATTGATAACCCGCGGTCATGATTTAGGGCGCCGCCGGCGAACCGTCGCCCGCAGGCGCTCCGCGAGCAGGCGAGCGGCGGAGCCGGGCTCGCCCGACCCCGGCCAGATGAGGCCGAACTCGAGCCGTGTCCCCCAGTTGCGGAGCTTCACGGCCCGCAAGTCGAGCTGCTCCCGCCCGCCGAGGACGACGCGCGGCATGAGCGTGCAGAGGCCGCTCGCGACGACGGTGGCGAGCACGCCCTCGATCGTGTCCACCTCGAACGAGTACCTGGGCAGCACGCGGGCCCGGCGGAAGGCCTCGTCCGTGATGCGCCTCAGGACGTAGGTCTCCGGCAGCACGACGAGCCTCCTCTGCCCCAGCTCCTCGGCGCTCACCGAGCGCCGGCGGCGGAACGGCCCGTCGGATCGTTCGAGCAGCACGAACTCGTCGGTTCGAAGGAGCTCGTAGGTCAGGTTCGGCGAGGCCCGCGACAGGATCCCGATCCCCAGGTCGCAGCGTCCCGTCTCGACCGTGATCTCCATGTGGTCGGAGGACTTCTCGATCAGGGAGACGGCCAGGCCCGGGTGCTTCCGCGCGATGTCGCCGAGCACGCGCGGAATCCAGGGGACGTGCAGGGGCGGGATGACCGCGACGGAGACGTGGCCCGTGAGCAGGTCCTCGGTGTCCTGCACCGCCCGGCACGCATCGTTCAGCTTGCCGAGCACGATGGCGGCGTGCTCGCGGAACATCCGGCCGGCAGGGGTCAGGGCGACGCGCGGTCCGAGGCGGCTGAAGAGCTGGGCCCCGAGCGCACGCTCGAGCTCTCGGACCTGGACCGAGATGCTCGGCTGGGTCACGCGCAGCCGCTCGGCCGCGCGCGTGAAGTTCTCGGTCTCGGCGACGGCGAGGAACGTTCGAAGGTGGCGAAGCTCGACGGAGGATGAGTCTTTCATGCGAAGCTCGACGGAGGCCGACCCGAGCTGCCCGCGGGCTGCGGGCCGCGGACGGGCCACGGGCAGCGTACCGTCGAGCTCCGCGATCAGAAGCCCTTGGCGAGGCGCACCAGCCGGACGCGCTGGTCGCCGGCCGGGAGCTCGGGGCCTGCTCGGGCACGGCGAGCGGGCAGGATCCGTAGGGCAGGGGGAGCAGCCGGTGGTCCGCCGGCGCGACCAGCGGCGTCTCTGGCCCCCAGCCGCACCGCGCAGGGCTCCTCCTCGCGCGGGATGGCGAAGAGGTCGCCCGCGAAGCGCGACGTGACGAACGAAGCGGTCTCCGGAAACGGCGCAGGGGGCCGGGCGATCCCTCCGGGGTGGACGGCCCTGCGGCGCGCGGCGGACTGGCTAGCCCCAGTGGGCGAGCAGGAGGTACGCGTCGACGCGGTCCACGACGCCGTCGCCGTCGAGGTCGGCGGCGCAGCCGTCGCACGCGCCCCACGAGTCGATCAGGATCAGGGCGTCGTCTCGGTCGACGTCCGCGTCCATGTCGAGGTCGCCGAGCGTCCCGCCCGGGACGAGGACGCGCACCTGGTCCACGGCGACGTCGGTCCACGTCGTGACCTCGCCGTCGGGCCACTCGACGCTGAGCGCCTCGATCGTCTCGGCGTCCCCGAGCCCGAAGAAGGCCTCCGCCGGCTCCTGGCCGAGGAAGCTCGTGCCCGCGGAGACGAGGCGCATCATCTCGAGCCCGTCGGCGCGGACGCGCACCAGCGCGCCGATGGCGTGCGAGTTGGGGCCGTCCATGCGCGGCTGGAAGGAGACCCAGCGCCGTCCCTCGGACCCTGCGTGGCGCTCGTTGTCGAGCAGGCGCAGCG
>Ga0302046_10001902_pt1 | contig 19554 bp, 8 predicted proteins | sample RVTome_11_FD_200261 | JGI IMG/M metagenome (GOLD analysis project Ga0302046, IMG submission 200261) | Soil microbial communities from uranium-contaminated site in the Upper Colorado River Basin, Wyoming, United States - RVT147D111 (version 2) ...
GCGGGAAGGCGCCGGCGTCAGCGGCGCGAGGGGCGCGAGGGGCGGAATCGACCCGACCGGCGCCGCCGCGGCGGCGGCATCGGCGGCGGCGGGCGCCGGTCCCGGCGACGCGATACCCGGCGGCGATTCGCCGACCGCCGCCGGCGAGCTCGGCGCGGTGATCTTCCTGATCGACGGGCCGAGCCTGAACCAGCAGGCGAAGGCGCGCTTCGGCGACGCCTGGGGCAAACTGCTCGAGCAGACCGAGGACTCGAACCTGCCGCGCGCCGCCTACATGGTCGACAACGTCGGCCGCCTGCAGGAGCTGGCGCCGCTGGGCGACGATCTTCAGGCCATGCGCGCCGCCGCCGATACGGTGCGCGCTGCGCCGTTGTTCGGCAACACCATCAACCGGCGCCTCTATGAGATCGTCGCCGACCTCACCAGCCCCGCCTTCGAGGGCGCGCCCGAGGACCTGCGCCAGGTGGCGATCGCCAAGGCGCGCAGCTTCGAGCTCGAGGAGCGGTTTCGGACCCTCGCCACCTACGAGCTGCTGACCAGCTTCACCGAGGCGCTTTCGAGCCGCTCCGGGCGTACCGCCCTGGTGTGGGTCTCCAGCGGCATCAAGCTCATGCAGGGAGGCCCCTTCTCGGCCGTCTTCGCCGCGGGGGAACCCAGCCCCACCGCGGCGGGGATGGGCGGGGCGGCGTTCGACCTGTACTCCCCCGATCCCCAGATCGAGGCGGCCCGGCAGGCGCTCCACCGCGCCGCCAACAGCGCCAACGTGAGCTTCTACAGCGTCGATCCTTCGCTGCTGTCCGAAACCCGCCTCGTCGCCGCCGACGTCGAGCTCGGCGCGGCCGTGGCCGCCGGCTACCTGGCGACCCAGGCGATGCAGCAATCGCTCGACGGCCTGCGCGACGCGCTGCGAACGGCCGCCGCCGAGACCGGCGGGCGGTCGTTCATCCACGCCACCGACCTCGGCGCCGCGCTCGAGGAGATCGAGGCCGACACCAGCCGCTTCTACCTGCTGACGTATGCGCCGCCCGCCCCCGAGGGCGACGGCGAGTACCACGAGATCCGCGTCGAGGTCGGCCGCGACGACGCCCGTGTCCGCGCCCGCGCCGGCTACACCGACCATCCGGCCGGCGACCGGGTGCGGCGATCGCTGGCCGCCGCGCTGGCCTTGCCGGGCGCGGTGAGCGGCCTGCCGGTCGAGGCCGAGGCGTTCGTCTCGCGGCCGCCGGACGGTGCCCCCAACGTCCTGCTGGCGGTGGCCGTGGAGGGCAGTGAGCTGGAGATGGTCGTCGATGCCGCGGGCGAGCGCAGCGTCTCGCTCGACGTCCACACCCTGGCCGTCGAACGCGGCGACGCCGTAACCGAGGCCCACGAGCAGCTCACCGGCCGCTCCGGCGCCGGCGGCCTGGCCCCCCGCGGCGGCGCCGCCGGTGGGGTTCCCGGCGCGGGCGGCGCCGGCGGGCTGACGCTGGTCGGCACGATGGCCTACCAACACGAGTTCACCCTGGAGCCGGGCAGCTACACGTTCCACGTCGCGGTGCTCGACAACGTCAGCGGTCGCATCGGCGCCACAACGGTCGACGTCACGGTGCCGCCCGCCGGCGCCGGCTGGGGCACCAGCGACCCGCTGCTGGTCACCGTCGACGAGGCCGGCCGGCCGCAGCCGGTGGTGCTCGGCCGCGTTCTCGCCGAGCAGAACCTTGCCGCCTTCGTCGAGGTCTACGGCGGCCAGCAGCCGATTCTTTCCGGCCGGGTGTTCGCGCAGACCGCCGAGGGGGGCGACAGCGTGCAGTCCGCCCGCTTGCTGCCGATGGCGCTGCGCCAGGTCGGCGCCGGCCGCCACCGCGGCTCGACGCCGCTGCCGCCGGGGCTGCCGGCCGGCCGTTACATCGTGCAGCTGACGATCACCGATCCGCCAGCCGGCCAGCACCGTATCGTGCGCTTGCGGCTCGAGGTCGTGGAGCCGCGCGGGCGCTGATGCGAAGACCCGCGGCCCTCGCGCTTCTGCTGCTCGCCGGCGGCTGCACGGGGCTCTCGTCCGGCGGCGGCGGCGGATCGAGCGGCCTGCCGATCGTCGTCTTCCTCGGCAACGGCTCGGCGGCCTCGCTGCCCCCTGAAGAGGCCGCCGCCTGGAGCTGGCTGCGCTCGCGCCCCGAGCTCGATGCACGCTACGTGCAGCTCGTCGATCTCGCCGGCGCCGATCTGCCGCGGCAGGCGGTGATCTGGTGGCACTACGCCGCCGAGGAGAGCCTGCCGTCGGCGGCCGTCCGCGCCGAGACGCGGGCCGCCGTGCGCCGGCATCTGGTCGGCGGCGGCGGCGTCCTGCTGAGCCTGCTCGCGGCCCCCTACGTGGTCGCCCTGGGCTTCGAGGAGGCGCCTCCCGACGTCGTCCATACCGCCGGCAACCTCGGCGCCGACACCGAGTTCGGCGGCCTGCGAGCGCCACCCGGACACCCGCTGCTGGAGCGCTTCTGGGGCGGCGCGTTCACCGCCGGCGGTGGCCGCTACCCGCGCCGCGCCGTCGCCCTGTACACCGGCGACCGCTGGCCGGCGAAGGGGGAGGTATGGGCCGTCCATCAGGACGAGAGCCAGGTCGACGCCGGCACCAAGGTGGGCCTCGAGTACGCGGCGGTGATCCCCGGGGCCGGAACGTTGTTGACGATCGGCGCCCACTGCTACTTCGCCGACGCCGCCAACCACAACCGGCCCCAGCTCGAGCAACTGGTCAGCGACGCCCTTCATTACCTGGCGGGCCTTCCCTCCCCCGCCCTGCCGGCTGGCGGCGCAACCGCTGCGAACGCTGCCAGGGGCGGCGAACGGACTACGCGCGGAGGCTCGGGCGGCGTGCCGGCCGCAGACGCCGCCTCGCCGCTGCCGCCGGTGCGCGACGGCAACCGTCGCTACTGGGGGCGGGGGGGCTCCGTAGAACCCGGGGTGGTGCCTGCGGAAATCGCCCCCACGACGCTGCCGATCGCCGCCGATCCGCAGGAGGTCCTCAATCGAATCCTGCTCTCGCGCACCGGCCCCGAGCTGACCGGCTACCCGGCCGCCGATACTCCCTTCACGCTCACCAGCCCCCAGGTCGTCGCCGCCGGCTCGCAGCTCGGCCGCGTCGACGAGCTCTGGGTGCACCCGCAGCGCATCCTCCGCGGCCTGCGCTTCGGGATCGTGCGACCCGGCCGCGGCGTCACCTGGATCGACGCCGGCGGCGGCCAGCACACGTTCATCGCCCGCCCCGAGGGCTCCGAGCTCAAGTACAACGACGGCGATGTCGAGCTCGGCATCCATCTGACCGTCGACCGCCGCTACCCGGCGCTGGTCGCCGTGCTTTCGGTGCGCAGCCCGGCGGCGCTCAAGCTCATCGCCGCCTGGGAGGTCGACAGCACGGCGAGCTGGCCGCGCGACGACAGCCTCTACGGTCCCCTCGAGCTGGGCTGGGACGACGGCGCCCGGGCGGCGGTGTGGCGCGACGGCGGCTTCGCGGCGATGGCGGGCTTCGGCCACCCCCCCGCCGTCCATGTCCTCGGGTATCGGGCCGAGCGCGACCTGAGGGAGGCGGGCTTGATCATCGAGGAGGACGAGGGGGAGGAAGGGGAGGAGGAGGAGGAAGAGGAGGCCGGCGACGGGCGCGGCGTCGCCGCCCAGGTGAGCCTGGCCGCCGGAACGACGCTGGTGCCGTTCGTCGCCGTCGGCGGCGACCCGGCGGCGCTCGATATCGACGAGGCCTTCGCCGCCCTGATCTCGGCGCCCGGCCTGGCGTGGGTCGAAAACTACAACCATTTTCGCGGCTTCCTCGGCAACGACGGCACCACGAGCTTGCTCGGCCTCGGTGCCGGCACCCCGAGCCAGAGCTTCAAGGACGCCTTCGTATGGGCCAAGGTCGGCCTCGAGTCGCTGCGCGCCGTCGTCCCCGGGGTCGGCGCCGGCATGCTCTCCGCGGCCGGCGGGCCGGCGGCGGCAGATGCGGGAGCTGCCGCGGTCCCGGAGCTCGGCGGCGTCGGCGCGCTCTGGGGGGCCATGGCGGCCGACGCCTACGGGGATCGCGCCGCGGCCGCCGACACGTTGCGACTGATGGCCCACTACCAGGGCATCGACGGGCGCCTGCCGAGCGCCGTCTCGCCGTCGCGCGAGGTCCGCTACAACGCGGCCGCCACCACCCCGCTGTTCGTGATCGCTGCCGAGAACCACGTCCGCACCTGGGGCGATCGCGCGCTCCTCGGCGAGCTGTGGCCGGCGATCACCCGGGCGCTCGACTACGGGGCCGCCGCCGACCGCAACGAGGACGGCCTCATCGACGGCTACGGCGCCGCGGACCGCTGGGGCGGCGGCCCCGAGGTGGTGACCCCGATCGATCTAGCGGCGCTGTGGGGGGCGGCGCTGGAGGCGGGGGCCCGCCTGGCGGAATGGCAAGGCGACGGCCAGCGGGCCGCCGCCAGCAGACAGGGCGCCGACCGGGTCCGCCAGATCCTCAACCAGGAGTACTGGGACCCCAACAGCCGCGGTTTCAACTTCGCCAAGCGCCGCGACGGCACCTTCGACAGCGCGCGGACGGCGCTGCCCGCGCTGCCGATCGTGTTCCGGCTGCTGGATCCCACCGCCGACGCCGCCCTCGACCAGCTCGCCGGGGCCGAGCTGAGCACCGACTGGGGCGTCGGCCTGGCCGGCATCGCGCCACCGCCCGCCGAGAGCGCGGCGGCCGCCCCGGCCCCCGACCCGCACCCCCTCGCCGACCGGGTCGACCCGCTCTTCACCGGCTGGGCAGCGCTGGCGGAGTTCGCCCGCCACCGCGCCGACGCCGGCTTCGCCCATACGCTCGCCAACCTGCAGCTGCTCGCCCACGGCAACCTCGGCCGCGTCCCGGCGGCGCTGGGCCGTGACCGCTTCGAGGCCGTCTCCGGCGCCTCCCACTCGGCCGCCGGCCAGGCGCTCACCATCCTGCCGGTGATCTGGGGGCTGCTGGGCATCCGTGCCGACGCCATGGACACCGCCGGCGGCACGGTGGGCGGCACCCTGACGGTGGCACCCCACCTGCCGGCGGCCTGGGACGAGGTCACGGTGGAGCGGGTGCGCATCGGCAACGACGAGCTCCGCGTTCGGGTGCGGCGCCGGGCGAGCCAGACCCATTTCCACCTCACCCACCTCAAGGGCAACATGCCGCTGCGGCTGCGTCTCTCCGCCCATGTCCCCAACGACGTGCAGGTCAACCTCAACCGCGACCTCGTCGGCGCGACGCTGGAGGGCGACGAGGTGATCGAGGAGTCGTCGGCCGACCGCTCCTCCACCGCCGTGGTGAGGACGACGGCGACCGAGTCGATCGTCACCTTCGATCATGGCGAGTACCCGCTGCTGATCGCCCCGCAGGTGACCCCGCAACCCGGGGCCCCCTCCCAGGGCTTGCGGGTCATCCGCAGCCGCTACCTCGGGGGGGTCATGAGCATCGAGGTCGAGGGCCTGCCGGGCACCGCCTATACTCTGCGCCTGCGGGCACCCTGGCGGATCGCGCAGGTGACGGGAGTGCCGAATCCGACCATCGGCCAGCCCGAGGCGGGGTCGGCGACGATCCAGATCGTCATCCCCGGCAGCGGCGGCCGCTACCAGCGGGTCAACCTCGAGGTCTCGTTCGCGCGATGAGCAAGAGCGTCTCCGACCGCCATGCCTGGTACGCCCTCGACACCGCCAAGGTCAACCGCCTCGCCTTCAACGGCTCGCCGGAGCCAACTCTGGGCATCGAGGTCGAGTATCAGATCATCGATCCGGAGAGCGGCGAGCTGGCCCCCGGCGGCCCGGCGATCCTCGAGGCCTTCGACCAGCCGGCCTACGCCAAGCCCGAGCTGCTGCGCTCCACCGTCGAGCTCAACGTCGGCCCCTGCCGCACCGCCGGGGAGGCGGGCGCCCACCTCGCCGAGCGGCTCGCCGCCCTGCGCAAGACCGCCCTGCAGCTGGGCTTCGACCTCATCGCCGCCGGCACTCATCCGACGTCGGCCTGGGAAGACCAGGAGATCACCGACTCGCCGCGCTATCGCAACCTCCTGGAGCGCATGCAGTGGCCGGCGCGCCGGCTGATGATCTTTGGTGTCCACGTCCACGTCGGCGTCGGCAGCGGCGAGAAGGCCATTGCGATCACCAACTCGCTGACCACCTTCCTGCCCCACCTGCTGGCGCTGTCGGCGTCGAGCCCCTTCTGGCACGGCGAGGACACCGGCCTGGCGTCGGTGCGGGTGAAGATCTTCGAGTCGCTGCCGGCCGCCGGTCTCCCCTACCGGATGGTCAACTGGGGCGAGTTCCAGCGCTTCATGAACACCCTGATGAACGCCGGCGCCATCGAGTCGATCCGCGAGATCTGGTGGGACGTCCGCCCCCATCCCGTCTTCGGGACGGTCGAGGTGCGGATCGCCGACGCCCTGCCCAGCATCCGCGAGACCATCGCCGTGGCGGCCCTCGTCCAGTGCCTGGTGGTCAAGCTATCGGAGATGTACGACGACGGCGAGTACCTGCCGCTCAACCGCCACTGGATCGTCGCCGAGAACAAGTGGCGGGCGGCTCGCTACGCCGACCAGGCGCTGGTGATCGCCGGCGACTCCGGCGAGCTCCGGCGCCTCGACGAGATGATCCGCGAGTTGATCGCGTCGCTCGAGCCGGTCGCCCACCGTCTCGACTGCCACGCCGAGCTGCTCGGCAACCTCGTGATCCTCGCCGCGCGGCCGGCCTTCGAGCGCTTGCGCCGGATCCGCGCCGAGACCGGCAACCTGCTCGAGGTGGTGCGCTACCTGCAGCGCCAACTGGTCGACAACGACCCCTTCTGACCCGGCCTCTCCGCATCCCTCGATGGTGTCGGCGACGATCGACCCGACCACCACGATGCGCACGGCGCCGGTCAGCTCGCCGTCTCGACTCCGGCCGGCCCACGGCCGCCGCCGAGCAGCGCCGCGACCCCGGCGCAGGCGATCGTTACGAGGGCGCCGAGCAGCGTGTACCAGGTCCAGGCGAGGCCGCCGACGAGGTGCACGGCGACGAGCGCCACGACGCCGGCGAGCATCGCCGCGGACGCCTGATTGGCGCTCACCGGCCAGCGGGTCTGCCCGACGACGAAGATCCCCAGGACCGCGCCGAAGGTGATCGAGGTGATCGTCAGGCCGGCGACCAGCACCGAGCCCCAGGCCTGGGCCATGAAGGCGATCACCGCCAGGCCGGCCGCCCAGGCGGCCGTGAACCGGTGCGAGGCGCGCAGCGACTGCGCGGCGTCGAGCCCGCGCCAGCGGCCCCAGAGGTCCATCGTCGACACCGAGGCCAGGGCGCTCAGCGACGACGACAGCGTCGACATGGCGGCGGCGAACACCGCCGCGATCACCAGCCCGGCGAGGCCGATCGGGAGCTGCTCGGCGATGAAGCGCGGAAACACCTGGTCGTCGGCGGTGAACGCCACCACCGGCGGCTGAGCCCGATAGAAGGCGTACAGCAGCGTGCCGATCCACAGGAAGAAGCCGATCTGGGCGAACACAATCACGCCGCTCGCCACCACCGCCCGCCGCGCCGCCCGCGGCGAGCCCGTCGCCAGCAGCCGCTGCACGAACATCTGATCGGTGCCGTGGGTGGCGGCGGTGAGCACCGCGCCGCCGATCAGGCCGCCGAGGAAGGTGTAGGGAACCGACAGATCGAAGCTGAAGTCGAGCCAGGTGAGCTTGCCGGCGGCGCTCAGCTGGGCCGCCGCCGCCGGCCAGCCGCCGGGGATCCGCTGCAGCAGGATCACGGCCGCGAGCGCCGCGCCGCCGAGGTAGATGAACTGCTGCACGACGTCGTTCCAGATCACCGCCCGCAGGCCGCCGCGCAGCGTGTAGTAGAGCGTCACGCCGATGATCAGGCCGATCCCCAGCAGCAGCCGCAGCTGCCGGGGCATCCCGAGCGGCAGCAGCTGCACCAGCACCAGGGCGGTGGCGAACAAGCGCACCCCGTCGGCGAGCACCCGGTTGACCACGAAGATCAGCGATGCGGTGGTCTGTGCATTGCCGCCGAAGCGGCGGTGCAGCAGCTCGTAGGCGGTGTTGAAGCGGCCGCTGAAGTAGCCGGGAACCAGGATGGCGGCGACCAGCAGACGGCCGGCGACGTAGCCGAGCGCCACCTGCAGGAACGTCAGGTCGCCGCCGTAGGCGATGCCGGGAAGGCCGATGAAGGTCAGCGTCGAGGTCTCGGTGGCGACGATCGAGAAGGCCGCCGCCCACCAGGGCATGTTGCGCCCGGCGAGCAGGTAGTCGTCGAGCGAGCCCTGCGGCCCGGCGAAGCGGCGTCCGATCCAGATGGTGAGGCCGAAGTAGACGACGACGATCAGCGCGTTGATGCCGGCGCCGCTCATCCGCCGCCGCCGGCCAGCCGCAGGGCCTCCGGGACGTTGCCGTGGGCGCGGCGCAGGCATTTGGCGGCGGCGGCGCGATCGACGCCGGCCTTGCCCATCACCAGGGCCGTCGGCAGGTCGCCGCCGGCCGCCTCCAGCAGCGCCCGGGCGGCCTCGGCTTCGACGCCCGCCAGCGCTTCGACGATCGCCAGCGCCCGCCGCCGCAGCTTGGCGTTGCCGGCCTGCACCGCCACCATCCGGTTGCCCCAGACCCGGCCCAGGCGGATGAAGGCGGCGGTCGAGATCGCGTTGCAGACCAGCTTCTGCGCGGTCCCGGCCTTCATCCTCGTCGAGCCGTCGACGACCTCGTCGCCGACCGCGACGATGATCGGAATCGCGGCGGCGGCCGCCAGCCGGCTGGAAGGATGGGCGGTCACCGCCACCCCACGGCAACCGCGGCGCCCGGCTTCCTCCAGGGCGGCACAGGTGAACGGCGTCGCGCCGCTGGCCGACAGCGCCACGACGACGTCGTGGGGGCCGGCGCCGAGGTCGGCGATTTTCGCGATCCCGGCCTGCTCATCGTCCTCGGCGCCCTCGACGGCCCGGGCCAACGCCGCGGCGCCGCCGGCGACGATCGCCAGCACGCGATCCTCCTCGATGCCGAAGGTCGGCCGGCACTCGGCCGCGTCGAGCGCCCCGATGCGACCGCTGGTGCCGGTGCCGACGTAGATCAACCGGCCGCCCCGCGGCCAGGCCTCCACCAGGGCGTCGACGGCGCGCCCGGTGGCCTCGGAGGCGGCGTGGGCGGCGGCGACCGCCTCGGCGTCGGCGACCTGGAGGATCTGCAATAGGCGGGCCGTGGAGAGCTCGTGGAGGGGCTCGACGACGCCGCGGCCTGCTGCCGTCACGGGCGCCCAGCACGCCGTGGTCGTGGTCGCGGTGCCGCGGATCCGCCGCGAGGGCCTACAGGCTCGGCGCACCCCACTTCTACTTCTCGTTCCAACTGGACCCAGCGGGTTTTCACGACGGCCTCCCGCCCCTCGCAGACCGTGGTGGAAGCGTCATGGGTCTGGCGCGTCACACTTCCACCACGGCCTGCTAACGCCCCGCCGCCGTCGCCCGATCGACGGCCTCGACGACGGCGGCATGGAACTCGATCCGCGCCTCGCGGATCTGGTTGTTGTCGCGCGTCGGGTGCACCCGGTTGGTGAGCAGGATGACGAACAGCTGTCGCTGCGGGTCGATCCACAGCGAGGTGCCGGTGAAACCTGTGTGGCCGAAGGCCTCCTCGGAGAACATCGACCAGCTCTGACTCGGGCGGGCGGTGTCCCAGCCCAGCGCCCGGCTGCTGCCCTCGGGACGGTTCTGGCGGCGCGTCCACTGGGCGATCGTGGTGCGGGCAAGGATGCGCTTGTGGTCGTAGGTACCGCCGTTGAGCAGCATCTGGGCGAAGACCGCCAGGTCCGCGGCGCTCGAAAAGAGGCCGGCGTGCGGCGCCACCCCGCCCATGGCGGCGGCGTTCTCGTCGTGGACCTCGCCGCGCAGCATGCGCCCCCGCCATGGATCCGACTCGGTCGGCGGGATCCTCGAGCGCCACTCGGACGGCGGGTTCCAGCGCGTCGAGGTCATTCCCAGCGGCGTGAAGACCTCGCGCATCGCGTACTGCTCGTAGCTCTCGCCCAGCGCCCGGTCGAGCACCTCGCCGAGCAGGATGATGCCGAGATCGGAGTAGGCGTAGCGCTCGCCGACCGGCGCCTCCAGGTCGGTGGCCTGGATGCGGCGCAGGATGTCGGCGCCGGTCTCGAGGCCGGCGGCGGCGGGGTCGTAATCGCGAAAGAAGCGAACGTAGGCGGGCAGCCCGGTGGTGTGGATCAGCAGGTCGCGCACGGTGATGCGCTCCTTGCCGGGGCCGGTCAGCTCCGGCACGTAGGCCTGCACCGGGTAGTCGAGACGCACACGACCGGTCTCGACGGCGCGCATCGCCACCGTGGTGGTGGCGATGACCTTGGTCAACGAGGCGAGGTCGAAGATCGCGCCGGCTTGCATCGGGGCGGCGCCTTGCTCGTAGCTCATCGCTCCGACGGCGCCCAGCTCGACCAGCACGTTGCGGTGGCCGACGGCGTAGACGGCGCCGGGAAAGCCCTGCGAGCTCACGAAGCGCTCGAGCGCCTGCCGCGCCGGCGCCAGGTCGGCGGCGCTCAGCGGCGTACGATCGAGGATCCCCGGCCCGGTCTCCGAGGCCGCGGCGATGGCCTGCTGATCGCCGCTCGCCGGCGCGCCGGCTGCCGGCGCGCTGCTTTCGACGGCGGCATCGGCGACGGGCGCGGTCGTTGAGGGCGGTGCCGTCGCCGCGGCCGCGCTCGCGCTCGCGCTCGAAGCGTCCCGCAGGCGGGCGTCGAGCGCCTCTCTCTGCAGGCCGAAGCCGAGCGGATACAGCCCCGGGACGGTGACCGGCAGCCTGCCGCGCCAGGGAATCTCGCCGGCCAGCGCCGCCGCCACGGCGCGCTGTAACGGATCGCTCCAACCATAGGCAACGACCGCCGCCGACGCGTCGGGAAAGGCGCTGATCACGTAGGGGCTGCCCAGGGCCACCAGGACCACCGGGGCCTGCAGCCGGGCGAGGAGCTGCCCGTAACGCTGCTGGCGGTCGGGAAGCGTGATGCGCTCCTGGTACGAGCGCACCTGGGCGCGCACCGCCATGACCACGACATCGGCGCCCGCCGCCGCGGCCAGCACGTCGGCCGCCTCCTCGCCGCTGCTGCGGCCATCGATGCTGTAGCTGCTGACGCTGCCGAAGCTGCGCCGCAGGGCGGCGGCCAGCGTCGCGATCTGGACCGGCGTGCTGGTATCGGAGACGCCGACCAGGACGATCGCGCGCCGCTTGCGGGCGTCGATCGGCAGCACCTCGCGGCGGTCGCGCAGCAGGGTGACGGCGGCGGCCGACACCTCTTCGGCGCGGGCGGCGTCGGCGACCGGCGCGAAGCGATCGGGAAGGTCGGCCAGCGCCGGGGGATCGACGGCCCGTTGCAGCCCCAGCCTCGCCTTGGCCTGCAGGACTCGGCGCACGGCGTCGTCGAGGCGTGCGGCCGGCAGCTCGCCGCTCTCGACGCCGCGGACGATGGCGCTGCGCACGGCATCCGGGAATGGCGGCAACAGGACCATGTCGGCGCCGGCCGCCAGCGCCCGCACCGCCGCCTCGCCGCTCCACCAGTGGAGGGTGATGCCACCCATCTCCATGGCGTCGGTGACCACCAGGCCCTTGAAATCGAGCTGCTTGCGGAGCAGGTCGGTGAGCACCGCGTGGGAAAGGGTCGCGGGTAGCTGCTCGTCGGCGGTCAGCGCCGGCACCGACAGGTGCGCGGTCATGATCGAGGCGACGCCGGCGTCGATGGTCTGGCGGAACGGCGCCAGCTCGACGGCCTGCAGCCGCTGCGCGTCGACCCGCAGCACCGGCATGTCGATGTGCGAGTCGACGCCGGTGTCGCCGTGCCCCGGGAAGTGCTTGGCGGTTGCCATGGCCCCCGCCGCCTGCGCCCCGGCCACGAACGCCGCCGCCAGCGCGCCGACCTGCTCGGGGCTCTCCCCGAACGAGCGGACATTGATCACCGGGTTGCGGGGGTTGTTGTTGACGTCGGCGACCGGCGCGAAGATCCAGTGGACGCCGAGGGCGCGGGCGTCGCGGCCGGTGGCCCGACCCATCCATTCGGCCGCCTCGACGTCGGCGGTAGCGCCCACCGCCATTGCCGTCGGGTACGGCACGGCGCCGCCGATCCGGAACTCGGCCCCCCACTCGAAGTCGGCGGCGATCAGCAGCGGCGGCAGCCCGGCGGCGGCGGCCGACCCCTGCAGGTCGGCGACCAGCGCCGCCGCCTCGTAGGCCTCGGAGCGAAAGAAGATCACGCCGCCGAGCTGGAGAGTCTCGACCTGGCGGGTGAGCTCCTGGCGCTGCACGGCGTCGGCGGCGTAGTACTCGCCGAAGGCCCGCACCATGATCACCTGGCCGGCGCGCTGCTCCAGGCTCATGCCGGCGAGCGTCGTCTCCACCCACTGGGCCGCCTCGGAAGGCAGGGGCGTGCGGGGATCGAGCGGCGCCGCCAGCTGCGGCTCCTGGGCTTCGGCGATGGCCGCGGCGCCCGGCGCGGCGCCGACTTCCGGCGCCTGGACCGGCACCGAAGAATGATACGGCAGGAAGGCGAGCAGGCCGAGCAGCAGGAGCAGCGGGCCGCTCAGGGCCCAGCCTCTCGGGTTCGCCAGCCTGAGCTTCACCGCTCTTTTCCGGGCGAAGGACGGCGATGATCGGTGCGGGTTAGAATCCGGCCTTCTGGATGGGCTCATGAACCGATATCCGCGCGATGCTTCAGTGTCTGTGAACGACGCCGCCCCCCAAGAGGCCAGTCTATTGGGGCGCCCCACGACGAACAACTACGAAGTCCGGCGCCGGCGCTGGCGCATCGGGCTGCTGATGGCCGCCGCCCTGCTTGCATGCCGCGCTGCGCCGGCCCCCGACGCCGCCGTCGCCGGCCAGGCGGGCGCGCCGGTCTCTCCCGGCATCGACGTCTGGCGGGCCCGCGGCTACTCACCCCTGGCCGGCAAGCGGGTCGGCCTGATCAGCAACCTGACGGGCCGCGACGCCGGCGGCCGGCTGACCGCGGAGATCCTGGCTGCCGACCCGGCGATCGAGCTGGCGGCGCTGTTCTCGCCCGAGCACGGCTTCCTGGGCGTCGAGGAAGGGCGCGTGGATTCCTCCCGCGACGCCGCCAGCGGCCTGACGATCTTCAGCCTCTACGGCGAGACGCGGCGGCCGACCCGGGAGATGATGGCCGGCCTCGAGGGGCTGGTCTTCGACATCCAGGACATCGGCACCCGTTTCTACACGTACGCCACCACGATGGCCTATGCGATGGAGGCGGCGGCGGCGCACGGCGTCTCGTTCGTCGTCCTCGACCGCCCGAATCCGATCAACGGAGTCTCCGTTCAGGGCCCGGTGCTCGACGAGGGAATGCTGTCGTTCGTCGGCTACGCCCCGCTGCCCCTGCGCCACGGCATGACGATGGGCGAGCTGGCCCGCTACTTCAACGAGGCGCGGGGGATCGGCGCCGACCTCACCGTCGTCCCCGTCGAGGGGTGGCGGCGCGGCGACTGGTACGACGCCACCGGCCTGGCCTGGGTGAACCCGTCGCCCAACATGCGCAACCTGGTGGAGGCGATCCTCTACCCGGCGGTCGGCCCGCTCGAGACCACCAACGTCTCGGTCGGCCGCGGCACCGACGAGCCCTTCGAGTGGCTCGGCGCCCCGTGGATCGACGGCCGCCGCCTCGCCGCCCGGCTCAACGCCGCCGGCCTGCCGGGGGTGCGCTTCCTGCCCCGCGACCGGACGCCGGACGCCAGTGTCCACGCCGGCGAGCGCTGCCACGGCGTCGACATCATCCTCACCGATCGCGATGCCTTCGCCGCCGGCCTCACCGCGATCACCCTGGCGGAGGCGATCTTCGCGCTCCATCCCGACGATTGGGACGCCGAGCCGTTCCCCCGCCTCTGGGGCCGCCCCGAGGTCGTCGACCAGCTCCGCAGCGGCCTGTCCGCCGCCGAGATCGCGGCGTCGTGGGCCCCCGAGCTCGAGGCCTTCCTGGAGGTGCGCCGGCGCTACCTGCTGTACGAGTGAGAGTCTCGTCTCCGGCAGGGAAAGGGAAAGAAGGTGCCCCTCCGCTCGCCCTCACGACTACTGGGGTGTTCGTGAGCCGCCACAGCTACCCGTTACCCACGAGAACACGGCGAGGCGCGGGCGGGGAAAGCCGACCGCCTGGATGTCTCAGGCGGGCTGGGCGGCGGCGCGCGGCGCGGCGGAGGGATCCGGCTTCTCGCGGTCCAGCAGCTCGTAGATGACCGGGATCACCAGCAGGGTCAGCAGCGTGCCGGTCGACTCGCCGCCGATGATGGCGATCGCCAGCGGCCGCTGCAGCTCGGCGCCGGCGCCGAGGCCCAGCGCCATCGGGATCAGCGCGCAGGTGGTGGTGACCGAGGTCATGACGATCGGCCGCAGCCGCAGCGCCGAGCCCTGGAGGACCGCCTGGCGGAGCGGCATGCCTTCGCGCCGCAGCCGGTTGATGGTGTCGATCTTGACGATGGCGTCGTTGACGATGATGCCGGTGAGCACGACGCCGCCGATCAGCGCCACGACGTTCATCGACTGGCCGGTGAGCCTCAGGGCGAGCACCACCCCCACCCAGCCGAGCGGCAGGCTGACCAGGATCACGAAGGGATGCTTGATCGACTCGAACTGCGCCGCCATCACCATGTACACCAGCAGCGCCGCGAGTCCGAGCGCGTACATCAGGCTGCGGAACGACGACTGCACCGCCTCCTGCTCGCCGGCGACGACGTAGCGATAGCCGGGCGGGAAGCTCATCTCGGCGAGCACGGCCTCGGCGCGCCCGATCGCCTCCGAGAGGCGGATGCCGGTGAGCGTGGCGGTGACGCCGATCTCGCGCAGGCGGTCGGTGTGGGTGATCTCGGTGGGGCCGGCGGCGATCTGCTGGTGGACGAGCTCGCGCATCGGGATCGGCCCGTTCGCCGTCGGCAGCGTGCGGTCGAGCACGCTGTTGAGCCCTTCCTCGTGGCTGCGGGCGCTCACCCGGATGTCGATACGGCGGTCGAACTCGGCGAACTGGGTGTCGGTGAGCGCCCCCTCCAGCGCCCCCACCAGCGCGTCGGTGACCTGGCGCATCGGCACGCCGTAGCGCGACACCGCATCGCGGTCGATGGCGAGGCGGATCTCGGGGTTGCCGCGGGCGTTGTGGGCGAGCACGTCGTCGAGGCCGGGGACCTCGCGGAGCCGACCGGCGGCCTCGGCGGCGAGCTGGTCGAGGACGTCGAGGTCGTCGCCGCGCAGGGCGATCCGGAAGCCCACCGACTCGCCGCCCATCAGCATCTGCAAGGGCGTGCGCTCGGGATCGATCTGGATGGTCGCCTCGCGGAAGCGGTCGGCGGTGCCGCGCACCGCCTCCATGGCGGCCTCCTGGCGCTCCACCAGCGACCGCGAACGGGTGCCGCCCATCACCACTGTGACGAACGCCCGCGTCGGCGACATGGCCGTGGCGCCGGAGGCGGCGCCCGGCGAGGTCGCGGTCTCCAGCCCGACGGTGGCGAACGTCGACTCGACGCCATCGACCGAGCGGGCCGCGGCGTCGATGTCGCGGACCATCTGTTCGAGGCGAGAGAACGGGGTCCCCGGCGGCGCATCGACACGCACCTCGAAGCGCCCCGTATTGACCGGCGGCATCAGCTCGAACGGCAGGTGCCAGGCCACCCAGCCGCCGAAGACCATGAGGGCGAGGGCGCCCAGCACGGTCACCGCCCGGTGGTGCAGACACCAATCCAGGGCGTCGTGGTAGAGGCGCGCGAAGCCGTCATAGAGGTAGCCGAATGCGGCGGTCAGCGGCGCCAGCAACCGGCCCAGCAGCCACAACAGGCCGCGAAGCCAGAACAGCGGCACGGCGACCGCCCAGGTGCCGACGAAGACCAGCGAACGGCGCACCGGGGCGAGCAAGCGGGCGAAGAACGCGGTCGGCCGCCGGCGCTTCGCGGCGGGCGGCTCGGGGCCCGCGGCCGCTCCCGTGGCCTCGCCGGCGCCGGCCGGCTCGAGCTCCGGAGTGGTAACCGCCGGCGCCGGCTCTCCGTACTCCGGCGGCGGCGCCTCTCCTGCCTGCGGGGCCTCTCCGGCCAGCGGGACCTCTCCGGGATGCGGTGCCGAGCCGGCCTGCGGGGTTTCTCCGGCCTGCGGCGGCACATCCTCGGCGAAAGGGTCGCGGAACACCTCGCCCTCCTCGCGCCGCATGAAGCGCGCCGCCAGCATCGGCAGCACCGTCAACGCGACGATCAGCGACGCCATCAGCGAGAAGGTGACGGTCCAGGCCTGCGGCGCAAACAGCTCGCCGGCCACCCCCTGGACGTAGGCGATCGGCAGGAAGACCGCGACGGTGGTCAGGGTCGACGCGGTGATCGCCATGGCCACCTCGGAGGCGCCGCGCTCGGCAGCCTCGTCGGCGCCGGCGCCGAGCTGGCGGAGGCGGAAGATGTTCTCCAGCACCACGATCGAGTTGTCGACCAGCATGCCGACGCCCAACGCCAGGCCGCCCAGCGTCATGATGTTGAGCGTGATCCCGGTGAAGTAGCAGAGCACGAAGGTGGCGATCAGCGACACCGGGATCGAGACGCACAGCAGAATCGGGTTGCGCGGGTCCTTGAGGAACAGGAACAGGACCGCGAGGGCGATCAGGCCGCCGAGCGTGATGTTCTGCACGACGCTGTCGATCGACTCGCTGATGAACGAGGCGTTCTCGAAGGCCAGCGCGAACGACAGCGTCGGGTACTGGGCGCGCAGCTCCTCGAGCGCCTCGGTGGCGGCGGCGACCGCCTCGATCGTGTTGACCTCCGACTCCTTGTAGAGCAGCACGCCGACCGCCGGCTCGCCGTTGAGCAGGGCCCCGGCCTGCCGCGCCCGGGCGCCGTCGACCACGGTGCCGAGGTCGGCGATCGTCAGCGGTGCGCCCTGCTGGGACTGGCCGACGGAGACTTTGGCAACATCGCGCACCTGCAGGAACTCGCCGATGACGCGCACCGCGTAGGCGAAGTCGCCCTGCAGGACGGTGCCGCTGGAGGCGCTCGAGTTGGCGTTCTCGATGGCGTTGACGACGTCGCTGACCGTCAGGTTGAACATCTCGAGGCGACCGGGGTCGAGCTGCACTCCGATCTCCCGCTCGGCGCCGCCGGTGACCTGGGCGCCGGCGATCCCGGCGACCTGCTCCATCCGCGAGACGACCACCGCCTCGACCAGCTCGCGGAGCTCGGCCAGCGTCCCGCCGCCGGCAACCGCCAGGCCCATCACCGGCTCGCTGCCGGGGTCCCAGCGCAGCACCGTCGGGCGGTCCGCCGTCTGCGGAAGCTGCTGGGCGACGCCGTCGACGCGCTCGCGGACGTGCAGCGCCGCGAGATCGAGGTCGACCCCCCACGGGAAGGTCACGGTGACCACCGACATCCCCTCGCGCGAGACCGAGGTCACCCGCTGCTGGCCCTGGACGCCGGAGACCGCCGTCTCGATCCGCCGGGTCACCAGCGACTCGACCTCGAGCGGCGACAGGCCGATGGCGCGGGTCATCAGGGTGATGCGCGGCGTGCCGATCTCGGGCAGCAGGTCGACGGTCAGGCCGCCGTAGGAGGCGGCGCCGAGGAGGATGACGCCGACGCAAACCATGGTGGTGGCGACCGGCTTTTTGATCGAGACCCCGGAGAGCGACATGGCCTCAGGCGCCTCTCGAGCTGGCGACGCCGGCGGCCGCCCGGGAGCCGGCGGTCGGGGTGCCGCCGCCGCTCACGATCCGCCGCCCGGGGCGTCCGGGGTGTCGACGACGTTGACCGAGGCGTCGTGGCCGAGCGTGAAGTGGCCGCTGGTGATCACGATCTCGCCCTCCTGGACGTTGCCGCCGACGATCTCCACCCAGTCGTCGTTCTCCAGCCCCTTGTCGATGTACTCCCACTGGGCCTTGCCGTTGCGAGCCACGAACACCACCTCGCGGTTGTCGCGGATCAGCAGGGCGTCGATCGGCACCAGCAGCCGGTCCTCGTAGATCTCGGTGTCGAGGATGACGTCGGCGAACAGACCCGGCTTGAGACGGCGATCGGCGTTGGGCAGCCGCACCGTGACCGACAACGTCTTGCGCGTCGCGTCGACGATCGGCGCGATCGACTCGATGGTGGCGTTGAAGATCTCCCCCGGATAGGCGGGGAAGGCGACCTCGGCCCGCCGCCCCTCGCGCACGTACGAGATCTCCGATTCGATGACCTCGACGCGGACGCGAAGCGGCGTCGGATCGACCAGGATCATCAGCTCGTTGCCGGCGTTCACCCGCTGGGTGACCACCGGCCAGGTCTTGCTGTTGGGACCCGAAGTGGCGTCGATGCCGGCGACCTGGCCCGCGAACGGGGCGACGACCCGGCTGCGCGCCACGTTGAGCTCGGCGGTCTCCAGCGCGACCCGCTGCGCGGTGAGCTCGGCCAGCGCCGCGTAGAGGTCCTCGCGGGTCATGGCGCTCAGGCGGCCCTCGAGGTCGGGCTGGGCGAGGATCGTCCGGTAGGCCTCGTCCGAGATCATCCGCTGCAGGAACTCGCTCGCCGATTCGTCGCGGTTGTCGGCGCGCGCCGCGACCAGGCCATCGGCGCCGGGCACCGCCAACTGGTCGGCGGCGAAAGCCATGAGCTTGGTGATGAGCGCCTCCTCGGCGCGGTCCCGCTCCAGTTGCAGCTCGGTGTCGTCGATGCGGACCAACAGGTCGCCAGCCTCGACCCACTGCCCCTCGCGCACCGCGATCTCGGCGATCTTCCCCTGCACCTCGGAGGACACCCGCAACAGCCGCTCGGCCTCGGCGACGCCGTTGGCGGTGATCCGCTGGATGAGCTGGCCGCGGTGCACCGGGTAGCCGGTCACCGAGACCGCCCCGGCCGCCGGCGGCTGGAACGGCGCCGCCTCGCGGGCGTCCTCGGCTCCATCGCCGTTACCGGCGCCTTCCTCCCCGGCTGGCATGAACTGCCAGACCCCCACCACCAGCAACGCCGCCGCGACGAGGCTGGCCACGATCATTCCCGGACGGCTCACGTCTCCACCTCCGTGTCACGAGGTGTTTGTGTGGGGTGTCTCATCGCTCCCCCTTCCGTTTGAACAAGAATTCGAAGTTCATCGTCAGATCAAGCCGGCAGCTCGCGCCACAGCCTGCCCACCCAGCCGGCGAGACCGCGCGCCTTGGCGCGGCCGCGCTCGGCCAGCAGATAGAGGATCGGCGTCACCGAGAGCGTCAGCAGCGTCGCCACCGTCAGGCCGCCGATCGTCGACAGCGCCAGGTTCTGCCACATGTCCTGGCTGCCCGAGGTCTGCGAAGAGCCCTGCACGACGACCAGCGGCAGCAGGCCGCCGATGGTCGTGATCGAGGTCACCAGGATCGGCCGCACCCGCTCGGCGGCGCCGCGGACGATGGCGTCGAACAGCTCCAGCCCCTGGCGGCGTCTGAGGTTGATGTGGTCCACCAAAATGATCGCGTTGTTGACGACGATGCCCGATAAGAGCACCACGCCGATTCGCGCCGACGGATCGAACGGCTTGCCGGTGAAGTAGAAGATCAAGAAGACGCCGATCATCGCGCAGGGCACCGTTAGCAGGACGATGAACGGCTGGATCAGCGACT
>Ga0302046_10001904_pt1 | contig 19553 bp, 22 predicted proteins | sample RVTome_11_FD_200261 | JGI IMG/M metagenome (GOLD analysis project Ga0302046, IMG submission 200261) | Soil microbial communities from uranium-contaminated site in the Upper Colorado River Basin, Wyoming, United States - RVT147D111 (version 2) ...
AGCTCGCGCTGCGGCTCGCTGAAGCGGCCGTTGACCGGGAACGTCCGCGTGATGTCGGAGGCATACATCTCGTGCTCGCAGCCCGCGTCGATCAAGACGAGCTCGCCATCCCCGAGCACGCCGCCGCCGGCGCGGTAATGCAGGACGCAGGCATTCGCGCCGGCCGCGACGATCGGCAGATAGGAGCAGCCGGCGCCGTGACGGCGAAACTCGTGCAGGAACTCCGCTTCGAGCTCGAACTCGCGCATGCCCGGCCGGCAGGCCCGCATCGCGCGGCGGTGCGCCGCGACGGCGATGCGCGCGGCCCGGTTCATGACGGCGGTCTCGGCGCGGCTCTTGTAGAGCCGCATCTCGTGCAGCAGGTGATCGAGCGCGATGATCTCGCTCGGCGCGTGCGCGCTCTGCCGCTTCGCGTTCAGATTGCCGATCCAGCTCAGAAGCCGCTGATCGAACTCGGGCGCGATGCCCATCGAGTAGTAGACGCGCTCGCTCTGCTCGAGCAGCCCGGGCAGGATCTCGTCGAGATCGGCGATCGGGAAAGCGTCGTCGCAGCCGAGCGTCTCGACCGCGCCTTCGGGTCCGAGCCGCTTGCCGTCCCAGAGCTCGCGCTCGGGATCGCGGTCGCGGCAGAACAGCAGGAACTCGCCCTGCGTGCGGCCGGGGATCAGCACAGCGGCGGCCTCGGGCTCGGCGAATCCGGTCAGGTAATGGAAGTCGCTGTCGGGCCGGTAATCGAACAGCGTGTCGCGGCTGCGAACCTTCTCGGTCGCCGCCGGCAGGATGGCGATGCCGCCTGGCCCTATCAGCTCCTTGAGATGGCGCCGCCGCCGCGTGTATTCCCTGTCGTTCAATCCCGGCTTCCGTTCGTGGAGCGTCATGCTATCACCGCGCCGGCCGATGTTGACCCCCGAGCCTGCCGCACTCTATATTGCTTCGCATGGGCGGAGATGCTGGCAACGAGCGTTTCGACCTCGAGCTCAAGCGACTCGAGAAGCGTCTCGACGAGCTCGTCGTCATCTGCAAGAAGCTGCAGGAAGAGAACGAGTCGCTGCGCCACCGGCAGGATACGCTGACGGCGGAGCGGGCGAACCTCCTGCAAAAGAACGAGCAGGTGCGCGGCCGCGTCGAGGCCATGATCACGCGGCTCAAGGCGATGGAGCAGACTTCATGAGCGACATGTACGCGCACGTGACGGTTCGCATCCTGGAGAAGGAATACCACGTTGCCTGCCCGGCGAACGAGAAACCGGCCCTGCTGGCCTCGGCCGACCTCCTGAACCGGAAGATGCGGGAGATCCGCGACACGGGCAAGGTCGTGGGCCTCGACCGGGTTGCCGTCATGGCGGCATTGAATCTGGCCAACGAGCTGCTCGAGACACAAGGCAAAGGCGCCGAGCTCAAGGACATCGTCGGCTTGCGCATCAAGTCGATGCGCGAGCGTCTCGACGACGCGTTGGGTCCGGCGAAGCAGCTCAGCCTCTAGTTTTTTTGGCGTCTCCTGCTGTGTTCGACGTGGATTGGAAAGGCTTTCGACCCTAAATCATGACCTTGGGGTTGTGCCCTGTCGGTGGCGTTGTGCAGATCCGGCCTCGCCGGGAAGCCTTAAGCCATCACGGCTTACCCCACCTTTTGCTCCGGATCGAGAGCAACCGTCCGTGACGGCACGAGCGGGAGGCGCCGCCTTGCGCCGCCGTCTGCGCGAAGCGCGGCGCGCGTTGACGGAATCCGAGCGCGCCCGGGCCGACGCAGCGATACGCGCGCAGGTCCGCGCGCTGCCGGCGTTCCGCTCGGCGCGGCGCATCGCGCTCTTCTTCGCTTTCGACGGCGAGCCCGACCTCGGCCCGCTGCTTCGCTTCGACCGCGGCAAGGAGCTCTTCCTGCCCGTCATCACGCGAACCGAGATGGGCTTCGCGTCGATCGGCCCGAGGACGGCGCTCGTCACGAACTTCTTCGGCATCCCGGAGCCCGCCGATCCCGAGCTCATCGACCCGCGCGCGCTCGATCTCGTGCTGACGCCGCTCGTCGCCTTCGACGGCCGGGGCAACCGTGTCGGCGTCGGCGCCGGTTACTACGACCGCTGCTTCAAGTTCCTGCTCGGGCGCCGCCGTTGGCATAGACCCAAGCTCGTCGGTTGCGGCTACGCGCTGCAGCGGGTCGGCCCGCTCGAACCCGATCCCTGGGACGTGCCGCTCTGGGGCGCGATCACCGAGGACGGCTTCGAGGCGTTCCACTGAGCGGCCGATGAGCTACTGGCTGCTCAAGTCGGAGCCCGGCGCTTTCAGCATCGACGACCTCGCCGCAAGCCCCGGCCGGAAGACCGCCTGGGACGGGGTCCGGAACTTTCAGGCGCGCAATTTCATGCGCGACGGCATGAAAAAGGGCGATCTGGCATTTTTTTATCACTCGAGCTGCGCCGAGCCCGGCATCGTCGGCATCGTCGAGATCACGCGCGAGGCTTACCCCGATGCGACGGCGTTCGACCCGGGCGACAAGCACTTCGATGGCGCGAGCAAGCCCGGGGATCCGCGCTGGTATGTCGTCGACGTGCGCCTCAAGAGAAAGCTCGCGGAACCGTTGACCCTCGCGAAACTCAAGCAGCACGCGGGTCTGAGCCTCTCGGAGCTGCGTCTCCTCAAACGCGGCAATCGTTTGTCGGTCATGCCGGTCACCGCGAAAGAGTGGCAATTCATTCTTGCTCTCGAATGAGAAGACGACGCTCGTCGAACGCTTGCAGCAGCTTTCGCGAAAGAAATTCGGTGTGACTGACTGCACATTCTGATTCGGTCGGCGTGCGACGCATGCGCAAAAAACGTTAACACGCTGGAAATTCTTGTTCTTTTATATATACTCGACGCCGTTTATCCCGACACGGAGACTACCCAATGGCAGCGAAGAAGAAATCTTCGAAGAAAAAGGCGTCAAAGCGTAAGACGACGCGACGCAAAGTGGCTAAGAAGCCGGCGGCCAAGAAGAAGGCCAAGCGCAAGACCGCGAAGCGGAAGACGGCCAAGAAAAAGGCCAAGCGCAAGGCGAAGAGAAAGGTCGCTCGCAAGAAGCGATAGCCATCGCAATGATCTGATGAGTCATATCTGGCTCATGACTGACACAGTGCCCGCCCCGTGCGGGCACTGTTTTATCCCGCGCCCGTGAACGAGCAGGACAGCAACAAGCGACGGGCCGCGCTCGCGGCCATGAGCTACCTGGCCGACGGCATCGTCCTCGGGGTCGGCACGGGCTCGACCGTCAATTACTTCATCGACGCCCTGCCGAAGGAGAAGGCCAGGCTCGACGCCGTCGTCTCGAGCTCGACGGAGACGACCGAGCGACTCAGGGCACTCGGCATCGAAGTCAGCGAGCTGTCCGACGTCCCGGTGATCGACCTCTATGTCGACGGCGCCGACGAAGCCACCAAGCACCGGCATCTGGTCAAGGGCGGCGGCGGCGCGCTGACGGGCGAGAAAATCCTGGCCGGCGCGGCGCGGCGCTTCGTCTGCATCGTCGACGAGACGAAGCTCGTCGGCCATCTCGGCGGCTTCCCGCTGCCGATCGAGGTCATCCCGATGGCGCGGTCCTTCGTCGCCAAGCAGATGATCAGGGCCGGCGGGCAGCCGGTCTGGCGCGAGGACTTCGTCACCGGCCACGGCAACCACATTCTCGACGTGCACAATCTCAACATCGCGAATCCGGTCGAGATGGAGCAGCGTTTCAATCAGATCCCGGGCATCGTCACGGTCGGTCTGTTCGCGAACCGGCCGGCAGACGTGCTGCTCGTCGCCTCGGCACGGGAGTGCCGGACGCTCACCTGAGCGGGCCCGGGTAATCTGGCTGGGGGACCTGGATTCGAACCAGGGTTCTCGGAGTCAGAGTCCGATGTCCTACCGCTAGACGATCCCCCAATACGGGATCCGGACGGCCCGACCTCAGCGCTTCGAGAACTGGGTCGCGCGGCGCGCCTTGCGCAGACCGACCTTCTTGCGCTCGACCTCGCGCGCGTCGCGCGTGACGAAGCCGGCCTTGCGCAGAGTCTGACGCAGACTCTCGTCGTAGGCCAGGAGCGCCCGCGTGATGCCGTGCCGGATCGCGCCGGCCTGGCCGGTCGTGCCGCCGCCCGCGACGTTGACCTTGATGTCGAAGCGCCCTTCGACGTCGGCCACGGCCAGCGGCTGCCTGACGATCATGCGCGCCGTCTCGCGGCCGAAGAACTCGTCGAGCGGCTTGCCGTTGATGACGATCGCGCCGCTGCCCGGCCGAATGAATACGCGTGCCGCCGATGTCTTGCGGCGGCCAGTGCCATAGTACTGCTCGGTTGCCATCGATCTAGAGCTCGAGCGTGATGGGTTGCTGTGCCTGGTGCGGATGCTCCGCGCCGCGAATGACCTTGAGCTTCTTGAACATGCTCCGGCCCAATGGCGTTCGCGGCAGCATGCCCTTGACCGCGAGCTCGATCGCCTGCTCGGGGGCGCGCTCGAGGAGCTTTTCGAGCGGCTCGGACTTCATATTGCCGATGTAGCCCGTGTGCCGGTGGTAGATCTTGTCCTTGAGCTTGCGGCCCGTGACGCGGATCTTCTCGGCGTTGACGACGATGATGTAGTCGCCCGTGTCGACGTGGGGGGTATAGATCGCCTTGTGCTTGCCGCGCAGCCGGCGGGCCAGCTCGGTCGCGAGGCGTCCAAGCGTTTTCCCTTTTGCATCAACGAGATACCAGTCGCGCCGGACCTCATTGGGTTTTGCCGAGTATGTCTTCATCGCGTCGAGTTCGTCTCCGACCGGGGGGCGGCCGGCGAAAGAGGGCGAAGTCTACTGGCCGCCGCCGACGCGCGCAAGCCGCACGGGTAAAGGGGTCAGAGCCCTTTTTCCGTATACTCGGGCGCATGCCGCGAGCCATCGGTTGGACCGACCGCCTCATCGCCGTCTGCGACCGGGGTCTTGAGACCCTGGCCGGCGGCGGCATGGCCGCCGCACGGCCGTCGCCGGCCGCCGCCGTCGCCGAGGCGCCGCTGACCGCGGCCGAGCGGGCCGAAAGCGCGCGGCTCCTGCGCGTCAACCGCGCCGGCGAGATCGCGGCCCAGGCGCTCTACGGCGCTCAGGCCCTGTTCGCCCGCGACGGCGCCACGGCGCGCCGTCTCGAGCAGGCCGCCGCCGAGGAAGGCGATCACCTGGCATGGTGCACGGCGCGGCTCGACGAGCTCGGCGGCCGGCGGAGCCTGCTCGATCCTTTCTGGTATCTCGGCAGCGCCGCCGTCGGCGCGCTGGCCGGGATCGCGGGCGATGCCGCAAGCCTCGGCTTCGTCGCCGAGACCGAGCGGCAGGTCGAGGCCCATCTCGACGACCATCTCGACCGCCTGCCGCCGGCCGATCTCAAAAGCCGAGCGATCCTCGAGCAGATGGCGGCAGACGAGGTGCGCCACGGCGAGGAGGCGGCAGCGGCGGGCGCGGCGCCGATTCGTGAACCGGTTCGCAGTTTGATGGCGCTTGGCGGCGGGCTGCTGCGGCGCCTGGCCTATCGGTTGTGACCGTGTTCACAGCTTCGACAGGTTTTGTTTTACAGATTCCGGCCGTTAGGTTCACCATCGCATTACGTCAAATATGGAGTTCACACGAATGGAAGACGTCTTGAGGCCCCTGAGCGATATCCCGGCGATCAACCGCTTTCTGAGCTATTGCCGCGTCCGTACGATTCCGGCCAAGACCGTCATGATCCATGCCGGCGATCTTCCCGATGTGCTCTATTACATCGTCGACGGCTCGGTCGAGGTCATGATCGAGGACGAGGACGGCAACGAGATGGTCCTCGCCTACCTCAACAAGGGTCAGTTCTTCGGTGAGATGGGTCTTTTCTACGAGCAACCGCAGCGGAGCGCCTGGGTCAGGACGCGCGCCGAGAGCGAGATCGCCGAGATGACCTATCCCCGCTTCCGCCAGATCGCCTCGGAGAGCCCCGGCATCGTCTTCGAGCTCGCGACCCAGCTCGCCTCGCGGCTCGACCGCACCAACCGCAAGCTCGGCGATCTGGCCTTCGTCGACGTGACGGGCCGCGTCGCGCACGCGATCATGGACCTGTGCAAGGAGCCCGACGCGATGACGCACCCGGAAGGCATGCAGATCAAGGTGTCGCGCCAGGAGCTCTCGCGTCTCGTCGGCTGCTCGCGCGAGATGGCGGGCCGCGTGCTCAAGGTGCTCGAGGAACAGGGTCTCGTCCGCGCGAGCGGCAAGACCATCGTCGTGCTCAACGCGCGCCCCGAGCCGCCGCGCGCCCGGGCGCAGCAGATACGCCGCCCGGCCTGAGCAGTACGCCCGCCGGGCCGAGCGCTAACGGAAGCCGCGCTCGGTCCTGATCCGGTCGTACGCCGCGCGGATCTGCTGCGTGCGCTCTTCGGCGACGGCCGTCATCGACTCCGGCAGCCCCTTGGCGACGAGCTTGTCCGGGTGGTGCAGGTTCATCATCCGGCGGTACGCCGTCTTGACGTCGAAGTCGCTCGCGTCGGCTTGGACGCCGAGCGTACGATACGCTTCGCCGAGATCGAGCCGCCGCTCTGCGGCGGGCCTGCCGTGCGCGCCGGCGCGCAGCATCGACTCGATCTGCGCGAGCTCGACGCGATCGAGACCGAAGCTCTGCGCGATCAGCCAGAGCGTCTCGCGCTTGCTCTGCGCGATCTCGCCCGCGCCGACGGCGGCCTGCACCTGGATCTCGACGAAGCTCCGCGCCAGATCGTGCCGCTGGCCGATGCGCGAGGCCAGATCGCCGAGGCGCTGCCTGAGCGGATAATCCGGCGCCTTGCCGGCCGTGAAGTGATCGATCGCCTGGCGCACCTGCTCCGGGCCGAGACGCATCGCGTGCATGATCCGGCGCGCGATCTGCACCTCTTCCTCCGATACCCGGCCGTCGACCTTGGCAACATGGCCCATGACCTCGAAGGTCGTGGCGAAGAACGCATCCCGCGAGCCCGGCCCGGCACGCGCCAGCGTCCCGCCGAGGCCATGGTCGAACTGATGCCCCAGCAGGGCGCCGAGGAATCCGCCCCAGGGTCCCGCGACGGCCATCCCGAGCGCCGCGCCGATGACCTTACCGAACCACTGCATGCCTTCCGACCGCGCCTTCGGCTTCAAACAAAGGTTCTTGTAAACTCATGCCGATGCGTCCGGCGCAACCCCTCTACGAATCCAACCTGCGCGGCCTGCAGCTGGTTGCCCGGGGCAAGGTGCGCGACATCTATAAGGTGGACTCGAAGCGTCTTCTGATCATCGCCACGGATCGTATCTCAGCCTTCGACGTCGTTCTACCGAACCCGATACCGGGCAAGGGCATCATCCTGACGGCGATATCGAACTTCTGGTTCGCAAGGCTCGAGCACGTGATACCGAACCACCTGACCGGCATCGACCCCGACGGCCTGCTCGACGATCCGGGCGACAGGGCGACCGTGCACGGCCGCGCCGTCGTCGTCGAGCACCTGAAGCCCCTGCCCGTCGAGGCCGTCGTGCGCGGCTACCTGATCGGCTCCGGCTGGAAGGACTACTGCGCCACGGGCGCCATCTCGGGCGTCGGGCTGCCGCGCGGAATGGAGCTCGCCGAGCAGCTCAGCGAGCCGATCTTCACGCCGAGCACGAAGGCGGCGCCGGGCGCTCACGACGAGAACATCAGCTTCGACGACGTCGCCGGGCTGATCGGCAGCGAGCTCGCGGCGAAGGTCGAGGCGGTCTCGCTCGAGCTCTACTCCGAGGCCGCCGACTATGCGCGCTCGCGCGGCATCATCATCGCCGACACGAAGTTCGAGTTCGGCATCGACGCGGCCGGCGAGCTCAAGCTCATGGACGAGGTCGTCACACCCGACTCGTCGCGCTTCTGGCCCGCCGAGAGCTACCACCGCGGCGCATCGCCGCCGAGCTTCGACAAGCAATACGTGCGCGACTACCTCGAGTCGATGGACTGGAACAAGCGCGCGCCGGGGCCGCAGCTGCCCGCCGTCGTCGTCGAGCGCACGAGCGAGAAGTACCGCGAAGCGCTCGAGCGTCTGACCGGCTGAGCGGCGCCGGCTCATGGACGCCCTGACGAAGCGCCTGACGCAGCGGCTCTGGCCGGCGACGGAGCCTCGGGGCAGGGCCGCCCGCCGCCTGTTGCTGGTCGCGCGCCATGCCTTCGCCCTCGGCCGCGATCTCGCGGCGGGCGAGCTCAGCATGCGCGCGATGGGCCTTGTCTATACGACGATGCTCGCGATCGTGCCGACGCTCGGCTTCGCCTTTGCGCTCGCGAAGGGCCTCGGGATCCTGAGCAACCTCGAGGATTGGCTCGCGCCCGCGCTCGAGCCGATCGGGGAGGATGCCAGCAGCGAGGTGACGGCCAACATCAGGGGCTTCGTCGACAACGTCAATGGTCCCGTGCTCGGCGTCGTCAGCGTCGGTCTGCTGCTCCTGACCGTGATCTCGATGGCGCAGAAAGTCGAGGGGAGCTTCAACTTCGTCTGGCGCGTCGACCGGCCGCGCAGCTTCGCGCGCCGCTTCACGGAGTATCTGAGCGTCATCCTGATCGGTCCGACCGTCATGCTGGCGACCGCCGCACTGATTGCGAGCCTGTCGAACGCAGCCGTCGTCGAAGAGCTGCGCTCGCTGCCGGTCCTCGGCCTCCTGATCGCCGCTGTGGGCGACGCGCTGCCCTACCTGATGACGATCGCGGCGTTCACCGGCCTTTATCTCTTCATCCCGAACGCGAGAGTCAGGCTCAGGCCGGCCGCGACCGGCGCCTTCGCGGCCGGCGTGACCTGGGCCGCGAGCGGCTATCTGTTCACGGGCCTCGTCGTGGCCTCGGCCAGGTTCGAGGCGCTCTACTCGGGCTTCGCGATCGTCCTGATCCTGATGCTCTGGCTCTACCTCTCGTGGCTGATCCTGCTGCTCGGCTCGCAGCTCGCGTTCTACCTGCAGCACCCGTTTCACCTGCGCCACGGCACCCGAGTCGAGCCGATCGACAACGACGCCAGGGAGCGGCTCTGTCTCAGCGTCATGTATCTGATCGCGAGCGACTACGCCGAGCCGTCGCACGGCTGGACGCACGAGAGCCTGGCCGCTGCGCTCCGCGTGCCGCGCGAGGCGCTCGAGCCGATCATGGCCGCGCTCGCGAACGCCGGTCTCGTCGTCAGGGCCAGCGGTGAGCGCCTGATCCCGGGACGCGACCCGCATCGCATCAGGCTGACCGACATTCTCGACGCCGTGCGCGGCCGCGGCCGCGACTGGGTCGAGCTGCGCGAGAGCTGGAACGGAAGCGTCGACGCGATCGTCGACCGCATCGACGAGGCCATCGAGACCGAGCTCGGCGGCCGCACGCTCGGTCAGCTCGTCGACGAGACGCTCGCTGCGCGCGGGCCGGATTGACCGCGGCCTTACTGCCCGGCGACCGTCATGCCCTCGACGAGCACGGCGCCGCAGCGGACCGTGCCGCGCAGGTCGACGTCGGCGCCGACGGCGGCGATCGAGCGCAGCATCTCGCTCAGGTTGCCGGCGACGGTGACCTCGCTGACGGGATAGGCGACCTCGCCGTTCTCGATCCAGTAACCCGCCGCGCCGCGCGAGTAATCGCCCGTGACCGTGTTGACGCCCTGGCCGAGCAGCTCGGTGACGACCATCGCTTCGCGGCAGTCGGCCTCGAGCTCCTCGAGCGACACCGCGTTCGGCTCGACGATCAGATTGTGCACGCCGCCCGCATTGCCCGTGGTCGCGAGATTGAGCCGCCTGGCCGAGTAGCTCGACAGCACGTAGCCCTCGACGATGCCGTCGGCGACGAGCGTGCGCCGGCGCGTCGCGACGCCCTCGCCGTCGAAGGGCGCGCTGCCGATGCCGCGCGGGATGTGCGGATCCTCGACGATCTGCATCCAGTCCGGGAACACGTGCTGACCGGCGCAACCGACCAGGAACGAGGCGTGCCGGTACTGCGCCGTGCCGCGGATCGCCGCGACGAAATGCCCGAACAGCGAGCGGCCGAGCTCGGGCGTGAAGAGCACGGGCACGACGCGCGTGCCGATCTGGCGCGAGTCGAGCCGGCGCACGGCGCGAAGCGCCGCCTCGCGCCCGACCGTACGGGCCGAGTCGAGATCGTCCGGGCAGCGCGCCTGCGTATACGAGTAGTCGCGCTCGAGGCAGCCGTTGGACGCCGCGACGACGCTCAGGCTGATCGAGTGACTGCTGCTCGCGTAGCTGCCGACGAAGCCGTGGCTGTTGGCGTAGGCCCTGACACCGCCGCCCGTCGAGACCGTGGCGCCTTCGGAATTCTCGATCCTCGGATCGAAATCGCGCGCGGCCTGCTCGGCCTCGAGCGCGATCGCCTCGGCAGCGTCGGGCTCGAGCGGCCAGGCATGATAGAGATCGAGCTCGGGCGGAGCGGTCGCGAGCGCAGCGGGATCGGCCAGGCCCGAGTACGGATCCGCGGTCGTGAAGCTCGCGATGCTGAGCGCCTTGTCGACGGCCGCGGCCATGCCGCGCTCGGAGAAGTCGTTCGTGCTCGCGCTGCCCTTGCGCTGCCCCCGATAGACCGTGATGCCGAGGCTGCGGTCCTTCTGCCGCTCGACCGACTCGAGCTCGCCGAGACGCACGCTGACGCTCAGGCCTTCATCGTGACTCATGCCGGCCTCGGCATGATCGGCGCCGCCTCGGCGAGCGAGCCCGACGGCCCGCTCTGCGAGCTCGGCGAGTGAGGTCGAAAGTCCGGTTACGTCCATCGGCTGATTCTAAAGCTGTACAATGCGCCGATGAAGCCGCTCATCGGTGTCATCATGGGCTCGCAATCCGATTGGGCGACGATGGCACACGCGGCTGAGACGCTCGACGAGCTCGGCATCCCCTACGAGACGCGCATCGTCTCGGCCCACCGAACACCCGATCTGCTCTACGAGTATGCGGCCTCCGCGGCCGGCCGCGGGCTCGAGGCGATCATCGCCGGCGCCGGCGGCGCCGCGCACCTGCCGGGCATGACGGCCGCCAAGACCCGGCTGCCCGTGCTCGGCGTGCCGATAAAGTCGCGGGCGCTGAACGGGCTCGATTCCCTGCTCTCGATCGTGCAGATGCCGGCCGGCATCCCGGTCGCGACCGTCGCGATCGGCAAGGCCGGCGCGATCAACGCCGCCCTGCTCGCGGCCGCGATCGTCGCCAACCGCGACGCCGCCGTCGCCGACGCGCTCGACGCCTATCGCCGCCGCCAGACGGAGCGAGTCCTCGAGCAGCCCGACCCGAGCCGCGCCGACTGACCGTCCGCGCCGTGCCCGGTCCGCGTGTTGGCGTCATCGGTGCCGGTCAGCTCGGCCGCATGCTTGCGCTCGCGGGCTATCCGCTCGGCATCGAATGCCGTTTTCTCGACACCGGGGCCGATGCGCCGGGCGGCCAGGTCGCGCCGATCCGCGTCGCGGCCCTCGACGATACCGAAGCGCTGACGGCGCTCGCGCGCGAGGTCGACGTCCTGACCTTCGACATCGAGAACGTCTCCGTCGCCGCGCTCGAGTCGGTCGAGTCCATCGTCCGCGTCGCGCCCGCCCCCGCCATCGTCGCGCTCGCGCAGGACCGGCTCCTGGAGAAGCGTCTGTTCGAGCGTCTCGACATCCCGACCGCGCCCTACGTCGTGATCGACTCGGCCGACGACCTCGAAGCGGCTGCGCTGCGTCTCGGCTGGCCGATCGTGCTCAAGACGAGGCGGCAGGGCTACGACGGCCGCGGCCAGCGCATCGCGCGGTCGGCCGAGGCCCTCGAGGCGGCCTTCATCGGGCTCGGCGGGCGGCCCGCGATCGCCGAGGGCTTCGTCGCCTTCGAGCGCGAGGTCTCGCTGATCGGCGTCGGCGGCGAGCGCGAGCGGCGCTTCTACCCGCTGACCGAGAACCTGCACCGCGACGGCATGCTCGAGTCCTCGATCGCGCCCGGCGCCGATCGGGCGCTCGAGGCCCGCGCCGGGGAGTGGATGACGGCGCTGCTCGAGCAACACGACTACCGCGGAGTGCTGACCATCGAGTTCTTCGTCACGGCGGACGGCCTCGTCGCCAACGAGATTGCGCCGCGCGTGCACAACTCGGGACACTGGACCATCGAGGGCGCCGCGACGAGCCAGTTCGAGAACCACCTGCGCGCGATCCTCGGTCTGCCGCTCGGCACGACGGCCGTGCGCGGCGTTGCGGCCATGCGCAACCTGATCGGCACGATGCCGCCGCGCGAGCGGCTCCTGGCCGTCGCGGGCCTGCATCTGCACGACTACGGCAAGGCGCCGCGGCCCGGGCGCAAGCTCGGCCACTGCACCTTCGTCGAGGCTGACCGGACGGCGGCCGTCGAGCGGCTCGGCGCGCTCGAGGCCGTGCTCGGAGCGGCGAAGTGATGCCCGTCCTCGAACCGGGGCCGCATATATACTAGGCTTTGCGGCTGACCCCGAAGGTCCGGGCCCTGAATGTACTGCGAACTTTTCAAGCTCAAGGAACCCCCGTTTCGGCTCACGCCGGACCCCCAGTTCCTCTATGCGAGCAAGCAGCACGCCCGGGCCAAGGCCTATATGGAATCCTCGATCTGGCTCGCCGACGGCTTCGTCGTCATCACGGGCGAGATCGGATCGGGCAAGACGACGCTGATCGAGAGCTTCCTCGAGGAGCTGCCCGAGAACGTCGTCCTCGCGCACGTCAACCAGACCCAGCTGACGCCGGTCGAGTTTCTGCAGGCGCTGCTGGTCGAGTTCGGCTTCGAGCCGTTCCGCATGCGCAAGGTCGAGCTCATGGCCATACTCAAGGACTACATGATCGAGCAGTACGCGGCCGGCAAGACGCTCTTGCTCGTCATCGACGAGGCCCAGAACCTGTCGCGGCGCGTGCTCGAGGAGCTGCGCATGCTGTCGGGCATCGAGGCGCAGAAGGAGAAGCTCCTGCGCGTCATTCTCGCGGGCCAGCCCGAGCTCGCGCGCCAGCTCGAGATGCAGCGTCTCGAGCAGCTCAGGCAGCGTGTGCGCCTGCAGTTTCATCTCGGCGCGCTGTCGAAGCGCGAGACGCGCGAGTACATCGAGCACCGTCTCGAGATCGCGGGCGCGGAGGGCCGCAGGATCGTCGAGGACGAGGCCTTCGATCCGATCTTCACGTACTCGGGCGGCGTGCCGCGGCTGATCAACACGCTCTGCGACACGGCGATGCTCTGCGGCTTCGCCGAGGAGAAGTCGGTCATCACGAAGGAGCTCGTCATGACGGCCGTCGAAGAGCTGCAATGGGCGCCGTTCATCGAGCGCTATCGGAACGAGGAGCCGGTCCGCGCCCTCGCCGCGACGAGAGGCGAGGCGCCGGCGGATCTCGACGACACGGGCCGGAACTGGCGGGAGGCCGAGCTGCCGGCGCGCTTCGACGTGCTGTTCCGGGACAAGCCGGTCGCCGAGTTCGATCTGCCGTTCGGCCGCACGATCATCGGCCGGACGGCCGACAACGACCTGCAGATCTCGAGCAAGTTCATCTCGCGGCATCACGCGCAGGTATCGACGCGGCCCGAGTCGTGCACGCTCGAGGATTTGAACAGCACCAACGGTATTTTCATCGGCTCGCGCCGCGTCAAGCATCACCGGCTCGTCGACGGTGACGTGATCCTGCTCGGCGAGCACAAGCTCGTCTACCACGACCTCCGGTCGGACACGGGCAACGTCATCGCGCTCGGCGAGCGCGAACGCAAGAGCGCCGACGCCGACTGAGCGGCGCCGGCCCTGGCTGTCCTGCTAGCCCGAGCTGTCGAAGTCGAGACGGCTGCGGCTCGCCCGGTAGCCCTTGCGGCGCAGCAGGATCACGAGCCCCATCACGAGCGCGACGAGGCCGAAGCCGGCGCTGATCTCGGCCCAGTACCAGGATTCGAGATAGAAGGCCGCGCCGAGCGCGGCGGCGCCGACGCCGAGATAGTAGAACGGGATCGCCTCGTAGAGGACCTTCGGCAGCCACATCGCTCGCGGTTCACTTGCGCTTCCTGAGCCGATTTTGCGCCGCGAGCAGCTGGCGAAGCAAGGACGGCTCCCAGGCATCCATGCCGAGCTTCTTGCGATCGGCCTTGCTGAGGCAGAGGAGCGCCGTATCCTCGATCTCGCCGGGCTTTGGCTTCGGCTTCGGCTTCGGATCGGAGGGCTTCGGGGCCATCGGCGGAGCGCGTCGGGCCGGCGCTCAGTCGCGCCGCCCGCGGAGCGCGCCGAGGAGGCGCGCGAGGAGAGAGCCGCGAAGGCCCTCGACGCCGAGATCCGGCTGCGCGGAGCGCGGCACATCGGCCATCCAGCCGACCTGTGCCTCCGCGATCTGCCGCTGAAAGTCCTGGTCGGCGTAGGTCTCGTCGAAGGATTTCATGCCGGCAAGCCTAGCAATGCGGCGCGCGCATCGCAGTGACCGGATTCACAGGACGTCGTCGGCCGGCCGCTCAGGCCTGCGTCCCGCCGACGGTCAGGCCGTCGACGCGCAGCGTCGGCTGACCGACGCCGACGGGCACCGACTGCCCGTCCTTGCCGCAGACGCCGATGCCGGCGTCGAGCTCGAGGTCGTTGCCGACCATCGAGACGCGCCGGAGCACCTCGGGGCCGCTGCCGATCAGCATCGCGCCCTTGACCGGGCTCGTCTTTTTCCCCTTCTCGATCAGATAGCCCTCGCTGATCGAGAACACGAACTTGCCCGAGGTTATGTCCACCTGGCCGCCGCCGAAGTTCGGCGCGTAGATGCCGCGCTCGACCGAGGCCAGGATCTCCCCGGGATCGTAGCTGCCCGGCAGCATGTAGGTGTTCGTCATCCGCGGCATCGGCGTATGCGCGTAGGACTCGCGCCGCGCGTTGCCCGTGCTCTGCGTGCCCATGAGCCGCGCGTTGTGCTTGTCCTGCATGTAGCCTGCGAGCACGCCGTTCTCGATCAGCGTCGTGCACTCGGTCGGCGTGCCTTCGTCGTCGACCGTCAGCGAGCCGCGGCGCCCGGGCAGCGTGCCGTCGTCGACGACGGTGCACTGCTCGCTCGCGACGGTCTCGCCGATCCGGCCCGAGAAGGCCGAGGTCTTCTTGCGGTTGAAGTCACCTTCGAGCCCGTGGCCGATGGCCTCGTGCAGCAGCACGCCGGGCCAGCCGGGGCCGAGCACGACCGTCATCGTGCCGGCCGGCGCCGGGATCGCCTCGAGGTTGACCTGGGCCTGCCGCACGGCCTCGGCCGCGACCATCGAGCCAGCGCCGGGGCTCATGACGAGTCCGAGATCGCCGCGGCCGCCGCAGCCGGCATAGCCCTGCTCGCGGCGCTTGCCGTCCTCGAGGATCACCGAGACGTTGAGCCTGACGAGCGGACGGACGTCGGCCGCGAGCGTGCCGTCCGAAGCGACGATGAGCACGGCTTCGTAGAGACCGACGAGGCTCGCGACGACCTGGACGACGCGCCGGTCCATGGCCCGGATCTCGCGGTCGAGGCTCGCGAGCAACGCGACCTTGTCGTCGTCGCTTCGGCTCGGCAGCGGATCGACCGCCGGATAGAGCGGTAAGGCCGGCAGCCCGGAGCCGATCCGGTAGCTGCCGCTGCCGCCGCTCCGCGCGATGCTGCGCGCCGCCTGGACGGCTTCCGTCAGCGACTTCCGGTCGAGCTGGTCGGCGTAGGCGAAGCCCGTCCTCTCGCCGCTGATCGCGCGCACGCCGACGCCCTGGTCGAGGCTGAAGACGCCCTCGCGGACGATGCCGTCCTCGACCGTCCAGGTCTCGTAGCGCGAAAGCTGACAGTAGAGATCGGCGTAATCGACCTGCCGGCGCATGAGGCCGTTCATCGCCTGCTCGAGATCGGGCAGGCCGACGCCGGTCGGCACGAGCATGACCTCCTCGACGCGGGCGAGGCGATTGTCGGCGATGGGCGGGGGCTCGGTACTCATTGGAAATCGCGACGGTGATCGAGGACGGGAAACTGCCGGCGCAGGCGCTCAAGCTCGATCATATCGAGTTCGGCGGCGGCGATGCCAGCGCCGTCGGCGCATTCGGCGAGCACATCGCCCCAGGGGCCGACGATCGCCGAGTGGCCGTAGGTCAGCCGGCCGCCCGGATGCTCGCCCCACTGGCCGCTCGCGACGACGTAGACGAGCGACTCGATCGCGCGCGCCCGGAGCAGCGCGAGCCAGTGGACCCGGCCCGTCGGCACGGTGAAGGCCGCCGGCACGACGAGCACGTCCATGCCGATGGCGCCGAGACGCGCGTAGAGCGCCGGGAACCTGATTTCGTAACCGACCGCGAGGCCGTTGCGGCCGAGCGCCGTCGGCGCGCTGACGACCTGCTCGCCGGCCGCCGTCGTCGCCGACTCGCGATAGCTCTCGCCTTCGCTCGCGGGCAGGCTGACGTCGAAGAGATGGATCTTGTCGTAGCTCGCCGCGACACGGCCGTCGGGCGCGACGAGCAGCGAACGCGACAGCACGCGGCCTTCCGAATGCCGGATCGGGATCGTGCCGGCGACGAGCCAGATGCCGTGGCGCCGCGCCGCGTCCTCTGCGAACCGCTGCGCCGCGCCGTCACCGGCGGCTTCGGCGACCTCGACGCGGGCGGCGTCGTCGGCGCCCATGAACGAGAAGTTCTCGGGCAGCACGACGAGCGCGGCCCCGGTCCCGGCGGCCGCCGCGACGAGACGCCCGGCCTCGCGCAGATTGGCGGCGACGTCGGTTCCGCTCGTCATCTGCACGGCGGCGGCGCGAAACCGCCCGGGCTCAGCCATCGCCGATCTCGGCGCTCATGACCTCGGGCAACTCCGCGCAGCTCGCCGCCCGGTCGCGCGCGTCGTTGTCGATGCGCTCCACGGTCGGCTCTTCCCAGCTGCCCTGCAGGCAATAGGACGCGCGCCCGATGCCCTTGAGCGGCTCCTTGAACAGCCGCGTGAAGACGAAGATGGCGGCCCCTGCGCCCGGTCCGGCCAGAAGTCCCGCAACGGTCGGCAGCACGTTGCCGGGCTCGGGCGCGACGACGATCTGCTGGCGGTAGTCGCGATCGCGGAGCCCGGTGCGGCCGACGACGCCGATCTCGGCGGCCGGGCCCGTGAACTTGAGATCGTTCGTGTAGGCGTTGCCGTCGATGATCCTGAAGCTGCCGCCGATCTCGTCGAAGGCGAAGCCCTCCTCGAAGACGTCGCGGAAATCGAGCGTGAGCCGCCGCGGCAACGCCGCGATGCTCATGAGGCCGACGACGCGGCCGGCGCCGGGATCGATCTCGCTGAGCGTGCCGGTCTCGACGTACAGGCTGACGTCCCCGTTCAGATGATCGAGCCAGTCGCCGCCCGGCGCGGCGTCGAAGTAGACGCTCGCCGTGACCGTGGCCGACTCGCCGGCGATGACGGGATCGAGACCGAGCTCGGCGAGGGCGGCCTCGACGTCGGTCGAGACGATGCCGGCGTCGATCGTCGTGCGCGTCCCGAGCGACCCCCTGAGCCAGCTGCCGCTCATCCCGATCCGGTAGTTCGGCGTCTCGCTCTCGAACTCCGTCAGCCTGAGACCGCGCGGATCCGCCGCGACGGTCGCGACGACGCGGCCGAGCCGGCGCGTGCCGATGCCGAGCTCGCCGGCCTCGAGCCTGAGCCCGGGCAGCTGCCGCGGATCGACCCCGGCCAGATCGCCGCCTTCGGCGGCCGCGAGATAGACGCGGCTCATCTCGGCGAGGACCGGCTCGCGCGAGCCGGCCCCGCGCGGCACGACGATCTGCCCCGCGATCGGCTCGCTCTCGACGTCGATGAGCCAGTCGTCGGCGCGGCGCAGCACGCGCAGCGCCGTCTGGCCGAGCTGCTGGCCGAAGGCGTGGAAGTCGGCGACCCCGATGTCGGCACCGAGAAAGAGCGGCCCGGCCTGGCCGAGACGCGAGTCGCCGGCGAGCTCGATCCAGTCGTCCAGCGAGAGCGCCTCGATCTGACCGTTGACGAGAAGGCCGGCCGGTATCGGCGGCGACGGCTCGCCGCCGCCGAAGCGCACCGTGCCGCGGGTGAACTCGAGGCCGTGATCGGTCGTCCGGTAGCTCAGCACGAAACGCCGCGTCGCGCCGAGGTTGCCCGTCACCTCGAGCCGGTTGTCCGCGGCGAACTCGAGGTCGAGCCTCAGATTGCTCGGCTCGCTCGGCGGCTTGGCGAGCGGCTCCGGGAACCGGAGCGCGACGCCGGCCAGGTTGGACTCGAGCGTGATCCGGGTCGGCGTCGTCGCGAGCGGGTCGAGCGCCGGCAGCCAGAGGCGCCCGCGCCAGAGCGTCTGCCCCGCGAGCAGGTTCTCGTGCGGCAGCGCGAACGACTCGGCCACGGCTTCGGCCATGGTCTCGCCCTCGACCGCAAGCTCGGCGCGGTAGCCCGGGCGTTCGCTGGCGCTGAGCGAGGCGACGACGGGACCGCCGAGAAAGACGGCATCGATGTCGCGCGCCGCGACAGTCTGCTCGTCGGCGATCACGGTGCCGTCGATCTCGCTGATGGCGGGGCCGAAACCGGCGATCGCGACCGCGCCGTCGGCGATCGCGAGCGAGGCGTCGAGCGTGAAGGCGCCCGGGTCGTCGAGCGGCAGATCGAGCGCGGCGTCGATCGCGCCCGTGCCGCCCTGAACTTCGAGCCGCTCGAAGTCCGGCCCGAGATTCGCCGCGATCAGCGGGACCTCGCGCAGGAAGCCGACGACATCGGCGAGCGCGCCTTCGGTCCGGGCCGAGAGCGTCAGCAGCGGCAGGCGCATGTCCGGTATCGCGATCGCGATGCTCTCGCTCGCGTTGCCGCGCGTCTGCCCGGCGCCGCTCGCCGCAAAGCCCGCGTTGACGAACTCGACCCGGCCCTCGAGCGCCTCGGCCAGAGGCCAGCCCTGCATGTAGTCGAGCGTCGCGTCCTCGATGTCGGCCGTGACGCGGAACTGGCCGCCGCCGTTGTCGAACGGGAACTCGGCGAGCGTCCCGTAGAGCTCGAGATCGATGTTGCGCCCGCGGCCGCCGATGACGGCCGCCTCGAGCCAGTCGACGACGGCCTCGGGCATGATCCCGGTCGGCAGATAGCGCTTCGCCGGCACGAGCTCGACCAGAGCCAGATCAGCGTCGAGATCGAGCGTCGGCGAGCCGCCGTCGCGCGGCACGCGCAGGTCGAAGCCCGCCCGCGCCGTGCCGCCGAGGACTCCGACGCCGAGATCGACGCCGAGGACCTGGACGGCGTCGCGGCCCTGGCGCCAGACGACGGCGCCCGTGAGCGACTCGGCCCCGACGACGCGGGGGAACAGCGCCGGCCAGTCGATGCCGAGGTCGCGGCTGCTGAACTCGATCGTGCCGCTGTCCTCGGCGGCCTGGACGCGGCCCGTGATGCCCGCGATGCCCGGCGTCGGCCCGACCTGGCGCACGGCGAGCCCGTCGAATGCCGCATCGAGCTCGTAGACGAAGCTCTGCTCGCGCCGCTCGAGCGAGAAGTCGAGATCGCGAATCTCGCCGACCGGCCCGAACAGCTCCCATTGCTCGGCGAGCTGGCTCTCGGGGAAAGCGCTGACGATCGGCTCGAGATCGTCGAGGCGGATGAAGCTCGCGCTGAGCTCGACGGCGCCGATGCCGTCGACGTCGCGCTCGAGCGCGAATGCGGCCGTTACGGGCGGCTCCCAGACCCGGCC
>Ga0302046_10001905_pt1 | contig 19535 bp, 14 predicted proteins | sample RVTome_11_FD_200261 | JGI IMG/M metagenome (GOLD analysis project Ga0302046, IMG submission 200261) | Soil microbial communities from uranium-contaminated site in the Upper Colorado River Basin, Wyoming, United States - RVT147D111 (version 2) ...
CACCTGGTAAAAGGTTTCGGATTCGCCGATCAGGCCGAGGTCGCTCCGCGCTCTTTCCTCTGCCGCTTCACGGCGGTTCTTCAAATTGACGACTTCGGCCTCGAGCGCGGAATTGCGCTCACGCAGCCCCTGGTTCTGTACCCGCTGCTCTGCAACCGCGATACGCAAATCGTGGGTCTTGCGAAAGCCGTCAGCCGATAGCCACAGTTGTCCCTGCATTGCCAGGGCCGCGACAGCCAGCACAAGAATGATCGTACGTATCGCCAAAACCTTCTGCCCCCGTGGTGGCCTTGCTAGTCCGGCAGCGGAACCGAAAACGCCTTTCGCCCGGCATAACTCGCCTGAGATCCCAATTCCTCTTCGATTCGCAATAACTGGTTGTACTTGGCAATCCGGTCCGAGCGCGACAACGAGCCGGTCTTGATCTGGGTCGCTTCCGTGGCTACGGCAATGTCCGCGATGGTGCTGTCGCACGTCTCACCCGACCGATGCGACACCACTGCCGTATAACCCGCCCTGACTGCCATAGTAATTGCATCAAGAGTTTCGGATAAGGTACCGATTTGGTTAGGTTTTATCAATATCGAATTTGCAATCTTTTCGCGAATGCCACGGTCGAGGATACGAGTGTTGGTCACAAACAGGTCGTCCCCGACCAGTTGCACCCGAGAGCCCAGGCGTCGCGTCAGCAATGACCAGCCGTCCCAGTCACTTTCATCCATGCCGTCTTCGATGCTGACGATCGGGTATGCCCGGACAAGATCTTCGAGAAAATCACTGAATCCGGCTGCGTCGAAATCCCGATTCTCCGCGTCCAGCCGGTAACGTCCGTTCCTGTAAAACTCGGAGCTGGCAACGTCGAGGCCCAGCAATACGTCCCTGCCCGCGGAAAAACCGGCCTGGCCTATGGCATCCATGATCGTGTCAAGCGCTGCGCGATTTGACGGCAGGTCCGGCGCGAATCCGCCCTCATCGCCAACCGACGTGTTCAGTCCGAGCTTCCGCAATACACTTTTCAGCGCGTGAAAAATCTCGGCACCGTAGCGCAACGCTTCGGCGAAGTCCGGCGCTCCAACCGGAAGGATCATGAACTCCTGGATGTCGACATTGTTGTCGGCATGCGCGCCGCCGTTGATGATATTCATCATTGGCAGGGGCAACGTGGTGCCGGGTCCCAGGTGCCTGTACAGCGGCATTCCCGCGGACATCGCCACTGCTCTGGCAAAAGCCAGTGACACGGCGAGCAGTGCATTCGCGCCGAGTCGGCTTTTGTTTTCCGTGCCATCGAGTTCGATCAGTGACCGGTCGAGTTCCCGCTGATCGCGGAATCGGCGTGCCAGCAAGGAAACTTTCAGTTCGCCGTTGACATTGGCGACCGCTTTCCGCACGCCCTTCCCCAGGTAGCGGGATTTGTCCCCGTCGCGCAATTCCACCGCTTCCCGGGTGCCGGTCGAGGCACCGGAAGGAACGGCCGCACGCCCGAGGCTGCCGTCGTCGAGTTTCAGGTCTGCTTCCACCGTCGGATTGCCACGCGAATCGAGGATTTCGCGTGCACGGATATCGGCGATTTTGATCATTTTCGCTCCGAGAGATTATCCAGTCGTACAGGGCGCACGTGGACCTGCACGACGAGGGTCTGGGAAAGATTCCGGTAACTCAGACTCCGAGGCCGTATTCCGCCTCTTGAAATCCCGCGCTTTTGACGGCCCTGTCGATGGTCTGCAGAGTGCCAAGCAATGCCGGCATTTTATCCAGCGGCCAGGCATTCGGGCCGTCGCTCAGCGCGTGCTCCGGATCCGGATGCGTTTCCATGAACAGGCCCGCGACGCCGGCTGCAGTCGCGGCGCGTGCGAGTACCGGTATGAATTCCCGCTGCCCACCGGAAGCCGAGCCTTTGCCGCCGGGCAACTGCACTGAATGTGTCGCATCGAAGACCACGGGACAGCCTGTACCCCGAAGTACGGCCAGGCTTCGCATGTCCGAAACGAGATTGTTGTAACCAAAAGTAAATCCGCGTTCACAAACCATGATCTGCTCATTGCCGGTGGACCGCGCTTTATCGACGACATTCTGCATTTCCCACGGCGACAGAAATTGTCCTTTTTTGATGTTCACGGGTTTGCCCTGGCTCGCCACATTCAGGATGAAATTGGTTTGGCGGCAGAGAAACGCTGGGGTCTGCAGGACGTCCACGACCGAGGCAACCTCGGCCATTGGCGTATCCTCATGTACGTCGGTCAGTACCGGGACATTCAGCTGTTTTCGCACTTCCTGTAGAATTCTGAGGCCCTCTTCCATGCCCGGCCCGCGAAAGCCCGATCGCGAGCTGCGATTGGCCTTGTCGAACGACGACTTGTAGATGAACGGTATGCCTAGTTTGGCGCAGGTTTGCTGCAAAAAGCCGGCGGTGTCGATGGTCATCGCTTCGCTTTCCACGACGCAGGTGCCGGCAATGAGGAAATACGGCTTCTCGGCGCCGACTTCAAACCCGCACAGATTCATGCTCGCGCTGCCTTCGGTAACTTGTTGCTGTGATGACGCCTTGCTGCCATGACGAAACCGCCGAACAGCGGATGTCCGTCGCGCGGATTGGAGGTGAACTCCGGGTGGAACTGGCTCGCGATGAACCAGGGATGTCCGGCGAGCTCCGTCACCTCGACAAGGTTGTCCACCGACAATCCGGAAAACACCAGCCCGGCTTTCTCGAGTGCATCGCGATAATTGTTGTTGACCTCATATCGATGCCGATGCCGCTCGTAGATTTCGTTGCGTCCGTATACGGTTGCCGCAAGCGTTCCCGGTTTCAGCAGCACTTTCTGTGCACCGAGCCGCATGGTGCCGCCGAGATCCGACTGTTCGCTGCGGCGTTGTGTGTCGCCGGCCAATGTCTGCCATTCGGTAATGAGCGCAACAACCGGGTGAGGTGTCGTCTTCTCGAACTCGGTGCTGTGAGCACCTTTCAGGCCTGCAAGGTTTCGCGCCGCTTCGATCACAGCCAGCTGCATGCCGAGGCAGATTCCGAGATACGGCACCTTGTTTTCACGCGCGTATTGCACTGCCTTGATCTTGCCCTCGATGCCACGATCGCCGAATCCGCCGGGGACTACTATACCGTCCATGCCGCGCAGGCAGGCGACACCGTTCTGCTCGATCTGCTGCGACTCGAAATAGTGGATATTGACCCGTGTTCGTGTATGTATGCCGCCGTGCAACAGCGCCTCGCTGAGGGAAATGTAGGAATCCCTGAGGTCGACGTACTTGCCAACCATGGCAACGTCGACTTCGCCGTCTGGATTCTGCTTGGCCAGAACGACCGCATCCCATTCGCTGAGGTCCGCCGGCGGCAGCTCCATGTGCAGCTGGCGCACGACGATGTCGTCGAGACCCTGCTCCTGCATCAGTCTGGGTATTTTGTACAGGTCATCGACGTCGATCGCCGATATGACGGCTTTCTCCTGCACATTGGTAAACAAAGCGATCTTGCGTCGTTGTTCCTGCGGCAGAGCTTTCTCCGACCGGCAAACGAGAATATCCGGCTGAATGCCGATCGATCTCAGTTCCTTGACCGAATGCTGCGTCGGCTTGGTCTTGATTTCTGCCGAAGTCGCAATGTAGGGCACCAGCGTCAGATGTACGTAAACGACGCGGTCATGGCCCATTTCGACGCCCATTTGGCGGATGGCCTCGAGAAATGGCAGCGATTCGATGTCGCCGACCGTACCTCCGATTTCTACCAGGCAGATGTCGGCATCGCCTGCGCCGCGCCTGACGCTTTCCTTGATTTCGTCGGTGATGTGCGGAATGACCTGGACTGTCGCACCCAGGTAGTCACCGCGTCGTTCCTTGCCGATGACGGTTTCGTAGATACGACCGGTAGTGAAATTGCTGTTGCGCCCTGTAGTGGTTCTGACAAAGCGCTCGTAATGTCCGAGGTCGAGATCCGTCTCCGTGCCGTCCGCGGTGACGAATACTTCACCGTGCTGAAACGGGCTCATGGTCCCGGGGTCCACGTTGATGTACGGATCCAGCTTGATCATGCTGATTTTGAGCCCGCGCGCCTCCAGTATGGCGCCGAGGCATGCGGACGTGATTCCCTTGCCCAGAGACGACACCACACCGCCGGTGACGAAAACATAAGATGTCATTTACAAGCCCTGTGAAGTCAGGTGCCGGGAAACAATAAAGGGTCAGAGCAAAACGCAAACACCTTTACGAGGAAACGGTGTTGCGCTTGTTCCGACCCTTGCAGATCCTCCATTTGGAGAGTCTGTTAAAGAACCCGTCGGTCGATGAAAGACGGTGTTACAAGTTATCAGATCGACGCTGGCATCACAATGCGCAATGCTGGCTGACCTGCACCTCAATAGAGCTCCGGGCGGTTGATCCAGTGTACCGAATAGCCGCCTGCGGCCAGGAATTCCGCAGCCAACCAAAGGTCTGCGACGGCCACCAGGCGGTCTGCCGAATACAGCAGCGGAATACGTTCTCGCATCCACGGTACTACGCCCTCATGCTGCAGCAGGTTTTTGAGTTTGTGCCTGTGAGGCTGGCCGGGCAGTGCAATTTCCTCGCCGCCCATGCGATAACGGACCTCGAGGCCCCGGGCTGCAACCGACCGGTCGATCCCGACCCCATCGGCCGGCTGCAGGACGAGACTTCCCTGACCGGTACCGAGATCGAGGGCAAGCTCCGGACTTAGCCGGGCCATCGGATCCGCGGCGACCTCGCACAAAGGCGCGAGCAGGTACAGATGGTCGCGATAGCGGCGAATTTCGGCGCCGGCCCAGCTCACGAGTGGCTGGGCATCGGATCTTGCGGGAATCAGTTCATGCACAGCCTGGTACAGGCGTGTCGCCGGCGGCGCCGGCAACCCGAGCCGCCGCACGGCCTGCCGGATCAGGTTCCGCTGGCGTGCGCGGGACAGGAGAGACAAGGCGCGAATGTCGAGGCGGTCCGCGGCAGGTGACTCTGCAATATCCATATCGGCGAGCTCGGCCAGCAATTCGCTGGCCTCGGCCGCCAGATCCGCACTCTGCCGGAGCCGCGTTGCAACAGCGGGCCAGCGCGCGGCGAGTACGGGCAGGACTTCCTGTCTCAGAAAATTTCGGTCAAAGGACGTGTCCGCATTTGCCGGATCGTCGATCCAGCTCAGGTGACGCGCATCGGCATAGGCCCGGATCGCGGCAGCAGAAATGCCAAGCAACGGTCGCACCAGGTACCCCGGTCCGAACTCCCGCAGCGGCGCAATACCCGCGATTCCGGTCAATCCGCTGCCGCGCAGCAGATTGAGCAACAAGGTCTCTGCCTGGTCGTTCTCATGGTGAGCGCTGATGAGCCAGTCGCTCTGCTGCATCAGGCTGCCAAGTATCGCGTAACGCGCCTCGCGCGCCGCCGCTTCCGGGCCGCCCGGGTAACTTCGGCTTATGTGTGCCTTGCGGGACTCGTAGTCAATGCCGAGACCCTGTGCGAAGGCACGGCATTTTGAATCCCAGGCTGCTGAATCCGCATGCAGTCCGTGATCGACATGCACGGCCATGAGCGGCACGTTGCGCAGTGCCTTGGCGGATGCCAGCGCATGCAGCAGGACCGTAGAATCGATCCCGCCACTGAATGCAACGACGTATCTGCCCGGCTTGCCGGCCACCGTCTCGAATTCGACAAGGCGATCGTGCAGGTTTCGGGCATCAAGACTCATGACACAACCGTAGTTGACAGGCGGGGAAGCATGCGCCGCGTCTGATATTGCAGATATTGCAAACTGCGCGATGAGCGCTTCAACCTTCCTTGAATTGCCCGAACGCGGCAATCCGCCGCCGACGTTGCTCGAGCAGCTGCTCGATGTCGAGCCTGTCGACGTCCGCAAGATACTTGATGATGGCATTTCGTATGACTTCGGCGGCTGCTTCCGGGTCGCGGTGCGCCGCGCCCAGTGGTTCCGGCAGCACGGCGTCGACCAGGCCGAACTCGTTCAGACTCTGCGCCGTAATTCGCATCGCCTCGGCGGCTTCTTCCGCCTTTTCCGCACTTTTCCAGAGTATTGATGCGCAACCCTCGGGCGAGATCACGGAGTACACACTGTATTGAAGCATCAGCAATCGATCGCCGACGCCAATGGCCAGCGCGCCGCCGGAGCCGCCCTCACCTATGACAACATTGATGATCGGGGTCTTAAGCCCCGACATCAGGTACAGACTGAAAGCAATGGCTTCGCTTTGTCCGCGCTCTTCCGCGCCCACTCCCGGGTATGCGCCCGGGGTATCGATGAACGTTACGACAGGCAGTGAAAACCGTTCCGCAAGTCGCATCAGCCGCTGCGCTTTTCGATAGCCTTCGGGTTTTGGCATGCCGTAATTCCGCCGCACACGTTCCTTCGTGTCCCTGCCCTTCTGATGACCTATGAACATGATTACGCGACCGTCGATGCGCCCCATGCCGCCGATGATGGCCGGATCGTCTGCATACATGCGGTCGCCGTGCAATTCCTGGAAGTCCGGCGCAATCAGCTGCAGGTAGTCTGCGGTGTACGGGCGCATCGGATGGCGTGCAATCTGGGCAACCTGCCATGAACTGAGTTTGGAAAAGATGTTTTTGGTCAGCGTCCTGCTTTCCGCCTTCAGCTTGGCAACCTGTTCGCTGATATTGATTTCCGGATCGTCACCGACGAATCGCAATTCCTCGATTTTGGCCTCGACTTCCGCGATTGGTTGTTCGAAATCGAGAAAATTGAGATCCATTTATCAAAACGTCCTGCAGCAAGACTTAGCGGAATGATTGACAGTCGCACCGATACAGAAGTGCGACTCTACATTAATTCGCGACCGGCCGTGTAGAGAAATCGAATGCTGTTCTGTCCGAGCAAATCCGTCAGTTTGTCGCGCAATTCCCGGCTTGGCCGCACACTCCATTCAGGCCCGAGGCTCAATCGCGCTGCAGCGCTGTTGCCGGTGTACTGCACCGCCACGTCACAGTTTCCCTTGCGAAACGGCAGCAACACATCGTGCAGCTGGGTCAGAAGTGCTTTGCCGGCTCCGTTCGGCGACAGGTTCAGGATCATGCTCTTTGCGCGAGTTTCTATTACGCGGTCTATGTGAAGAATGTTTTTGGCATTGATTTGCCAGGCACCGTTGAAGTCGTCATACCGCAAACTGCCGCTGATGACCACGATCTCGTCCTTTTCCAGCAGATGCCGAAACTGCTGAAATGCTTCACTGAATAAACTGACTTCCATGCGTCCTGTATTGTCATCGAGCACTACCGTGAAACGGTTGCCACGCTTGCGAATGTCCAGTATGAGACCCGCGACCGTCACATCCCGGCGCGCCTGTGCATAACTGCGGTCTCCATTACTCACCGGCTGGGGTTCGGAACTGATATCCGCCAGTGTACCGTCGACAAAATACTGGGCGTCGGCACGCACCGAATCAAAGGGGTGCCCGGTCAGGTAAAGACCGAGAGCTTCCTTCTCATTCAGCAACAGCTCGCGCTGCGACCATTCGGCCAGTTCGACGACTTCGGCCGCTGCTTCGGCGCATACCGGCGCGGGACTCAGCCCGAACATGTCGTTCTGTCCTGCAGCCTGTGCCCGCGCTTCCTGGTCCGCACTTTTCAGTGCCGCCGGGAGCTGGTGTGCGAGGCTCCGGCGTGACCGACCGAACTCGTCCATTGCCCCGGACTTGATCATGGCCTCGAGCGCCCGCCGATTGACTTTCTCCAGGTCGACGCGCCGGCAGAAATCGGCAAGGTTGCGAAATGCTCCGCGTGCCGTTCGCTCGGCGACGATTGCCTCGACCGCGCCTCTGCCGACACCCTTGATCGCACCGAGGCCGTACAGTATCGAACGCCGGTTGGCGACGCTGAACTGGTAGGCTGACGCGTTTATCGACGGCGCCAGCAACTTCAATCCGATCTGGCGGCAATCGTCCTTGATCATCACGAGCCGATCCGTGTTGTCCAGATCGGCGCTCATCACTGCTGCAGTAAATGCAGCCGGATAGTGCGCTTTAAGGTAGGCAGTCTGGTACGAGAGCAGGGCATATGCCGCAGAATGCGACTTGTTGAAGCCGTACCCGGCGAATTTCTCCATCAGGTCGAAGATTCGAGTCGCCGTATGGACGGCGACCCCTCTCTCGCAGGCACCGTTGACGAATACCTGCCGTTGTTTCGCCATCTCTTCCGGTTTTTTCTTGCCCATCGCACGGCGCAGCAGATCGGCCCCTCCGAGCGTGTATCCGGCAAGTACCTGGGCGATCTGCATGACCTGTTCCTGGTAGAGGATGACGCCGTAGGTCGGTTTGAGCACCGACGTAAGGTCAGGGTGCAGGTAATCGATATCGACCTTGTTCAGCTCGTGCTTCCTGCTGATGAAGTCGTCGACCATACCCGATTGCAGCGGCCCCGGCCGAAACAGCGCCACCAGCGCCACCAGGTCGTCAAAATGATCCGGCTGCAGTCGCTTGATCAGATCTCGCATGCCCCTCGATTCGAGCTGGAAAACCGCGGTCGTGCGACAGGCACGCAGCAGTTCGAAGGTCAATGCGTCCTGCATCGGTATGCAATGGATGTCCAGCACCGCCGATTTGCCTGCGTCATTGACGATGCGCACGGCCCAGTCGATGATGGTCAGAGTCTTGAGTCCAAGGAAGTCGAACTTCACCAGCCCTGCAGTCTCGACATCGTCTTTGTCGAGCTGGGTAACGGTGTGGGCTCCGTTCTCCTCGCAATACAACGGTGTGAAATCAGTCAGCGCATTGGGTGCAATCACAACGCCGCCGGCGTGTTTTCCCGCGTTACGAACCAGGCCTTCCAGCGACTTTGCCAGATCGATGACGGACCTGACATCGTCATCGTCACGATACATGGCCGCAAGTTCGTCTTCCTGTTGCAGCGCCTTTTCCAGGGTCATGCCGATCTCGAAGGGGATCTGCTTCGCCACTCTGTCGACAAATCCGTACGGCTGGCCAAGAACACGACCGACGTCGCGGATTACTGCACGTGCCGCCATGGTTCCGTAAGTGATGATCTGGGACACACGATCGCGTCCGTAACGCTCCGCGACATAGTCGATCACCCGATCGCGGCCTTCCATGCAGAAGTCGATATCAAAGTCGGGCATCGAAACGCGTTCGGGGTTCAGAAATCGTTCGAACAGGAGGTCGTGCTGCAGCGGGTCAAGGTCGGTGATACCGAGTACGTACGCGACGAGCGAACCGGCGCCCGAGCCCCTGCCGGGCCCGACGGGTATCTCCTGCTGCTTCGCCCAACGAATAAAATCGGCGACGATCAGGAAGTATCCGGCAAAACCCATGTTACAGATAACCGCCAGTTCGTTCTGCAGCCGTTTCCGATAAGGCGCCGCAAATACTTCCCGATTGCCGACGGCTGTGTCCCCATGCTGTTGCATGCGTTTCAAGCACGTTTCAAGGCCCGCAATCGATTCGGCTGCCAGGAATTCATCGGTCGATTGCCCATCCGGTAGCGGAAAGGCCGGCAGAAACGACTGTCCCAGGTCCAGTTGCAGATTACAGCGCACCGCAATCTCCCAGGCATTGTCGAGTGCTTCGGGAATGTCATGGAACAGGCTCTGCATTTCGGCAGGACCCTTGAGGAACTGCTGGTCCGAGTAGTTTCGCGGACGATCCGCATCGTTCAGCGTTCGGCCCTGCTGTATGCACACACGGGCCTCATGCGCCTCGAAGTCGCTTTGATCAAGAAATCGCACGTCATTGGTCGCAACCAGGGGCAAGCGCCTGGTTGCAGCGAACTCGATCAGCTTTTGCGATTGCTGCTCTTCATCATTGCGGCCGGTCCTGCATGCCTCCAGATAAAAGCGATCACCGAACCTCAACTTCCAGGCTGCAACCCGTTCCGCTGCATCATCGACATGCCCGGCATGCAACGTGCGACTGACGTCGCCATTCAACGCAGACGAGATTCCGATCAATCCTGTGCAATTGTCATTCGTCATCCATTCCGTATTGACCAGGGGAGCGCCGCGATACTGGCCTTCGGTAAAACTTCTCGTTATAAGCCGCGACAGGTTACGAAAGCCGTCACGATTCTGGCACAGCAGAACCATGCTATAGGGACGTTCCAGCTCGTCCGGATTGCGCAAGAGCAGATCGACTCCGATGATGGGTTTGATCCCGGCTTGCAGCGCTTGTTGGTAGAATTTGATCAGGGCAAACAAATTACCCTGGTCAGTCATCGCAAGCGCCGGCATCCCAAGTTCCTGGCAGCGAGCCATCAGCTGCGGAATGCGTACCGTGCTGTCGACAATCGAATACTCGGTATGCAAATGCAGATGTGCAAAGGATCTCATCATTATTTCAGGCAATCCGCAAAGGTCGCTGGCAGACACTTGTCAGGCAAACGAGGCCGGCGCCGGTGACGGCCGGCCGCTGTTCCGAATTCTAAACCAACGCGACTGCGGAAGAGCATCTTGCGCGCCAATAGCCGGAATTCAAGGGTTTGACTTGCTTGCCGGATCGGATCTGTCCCGCAATGGACTGAAACTTCGTCGATGACACTGGCACGGCCCGAACCTTTCGATGCACGTACGATGCCCGGTCGTGCCGTAGCCCTTGTGCTGCGCAAAACCATACTCCGGATGTAGCCGATCCATTGCCAGCATAATGCGGTCGCGACAGACCTTCGCCAGTATCGATGCCGCGCTGATCGCGGAAACGCAGCGGTCGCCGCCGACGATCGAGTGCATCTCCGCAGTAAAGTGTTCGAATCCGAAATCCGGCAGTTTGTTTCCGTCCACTTCGATGACAGCCGGGCGGCAGCTGAGTCCGTGAATTGCCCGTCGCATCGCCAGCAACGTTGCCTGCAGTATGTTCAGCCGATCGATCTCCTCGACATCCGCCCAGGCGACGGCGGAAGCCAGTGCATCGCGGCGGATAATGTCGAAGAACTGGCTGCGCCGGGCTGGCGACAGTGTTTTTGAATCCGCAAGGCCCTCGATCGGGCGGTCGTGCCGCAGTATCACCGCCGCTGCCACCACCGGACCGGCCAATGGACCTCGGCCCGCCTCGTCGACGCCTGCCACCAGCAGCTTGCGTGGCGAAAAGCCAGCCCTCATTCCGTCCTCCCCCGGCCCGCAGACCGCGCCGCCAACGCCAGTACCGCTTGTGCTGCGAGGCTATCTGCGTCCCTTGACAGTCCCTTCCGCAGATCGGCAAAAGCCGCCGCGATCCTCCGGCGTGCGTTGCCGTCGTCTAGCAGCGACGACACCGCAGCCGCCAGCTTGTCCGGTGTCGCATCGCCCTGCATGAGCTCGGTGACCATGGGTTCCGGCGTCAACAGGTTCGGCAACGCGAACCAGGGTGTCTTGAACAGTCGAAAGGTTGTCGCGATGAAGTAAGTCACCGGTGCCACCTTGTATGCCACTACCATGGGTCTGCCGAGCAACGCCGCTTGCAGTGTCGCCGTACCGGATGCCAGCAATACCACATCGGCAGCTGCAATTGCCTGCGGCGCATTGCCGTCGATCAGGCAGGTCCGGTCGAGGATGCCGGCCTCCCCGAGCGCTTGCTCGAAGAGGCTGCGCAGCCCGGTGCTCACCATCGGCGCAACGAACGAAAGACCCGGATGACTCTCCGCAAGCCGCCGGCCGGCGGCCGCAAACGGCCTGGCGAGCCGCGAAACCTCACTGCGGCGACTTCCCGGCAGTATTGCGACAACCTGCTCCGATTCGATGCCGAGATAGTTGCGCGCTGCCTGCGGATCCGGGTTCAGCGGCATCGCTTCGGCAAGCGGATGACCGACAAATACTGCATCGATACCGCGCGCATCATAGAATTTTTTCTCAAATGGCAGCAGGCACAGCACGGTGTCGACAGCTTTGCGGATTTTCCGGATTCGACCCTGCCGCCAGGCCCAGACCGAAGGGCTGACATAGTGCACGGTCGGAATCGAGCAGGCTTTGAGTTTTTTTTCCAGGCCGAGGTTGAAATCCGGCGCGTCGATGCCGACAAAAACATCCGGCGGTTGTGCGCGCCACCGCTCGAACAGCATGCGGCGCAACCGCAAAAGTCGCGGTATTTCACGCAGCGGCTCGATGAGCCCCATGACCGCCAGCGCATCCGCAGTCTCCCAGGCTTCGCAACCGGCCTCTGTCATCAGCGGCCCGGCGACGCCCTCGCACTGAACGTCCGGCACGATTTTCTTCAGCTCGCGTACGAGTCCTGCGCCAAGCTGGTCGCCGGAGGTCTCGCCGGCGACAAAACCGATCCTCACCGGCGACTACCTCAACAGCCCGCGATCGGAGGTGTGCAATGATTTCGCGAAAACTTCGAGTTCAGGTTGACTCTTCGCGAGTTCCTCGACTTCGCGAATCGCATCGTTCAGCTTCATTCCTTTGCGATACACAACGCGATAGGCGTTCTTTATATTGCTGATTTGTGACGGGGTGAAGTTGCGGCGCTTCAACCCTTCGAGATTGATGCCGCGAACGGTGGCAGGCTGGCCGGCAACCATCGTATATGCCGGCACGTCGCGGCTGGTACCCGCAAACATTCCGAGGAAGCTGTGGGCACCGACGTGGCAAAATTGGTGCGCTCCGGAGAATCCGGCAAAAATGACCCAGTCCCCGACATGCACGTGCCCGGCCAGCGTTGCATTATTCGAAAAAATGGTGTGGCTGCCGACGCGGCAGTCGTGCGCAATGTGCACATAGGCAAGTATCCAGTTGTCATTGCCGACTGACGTGATGCCCTCGTCCTGGGCCGTGCCGCGATTGATCGTGCAATACTCCCGGATGGTATTCCGGTCCCCGATCTCGAGGCGAGTATCTTCACCGCCAAATTTCTTGTCCTGCGGATCGTCGCCGATGGAACTGAACTGGTATATGCGGTTGTCTTCACCGATGGTCGTCGGTCCCTTGATGACAACATGGCTGCCGATGCGCGTGCCGCGACCTACGCGGACCCGGTCACCGATGACTGAGTAAGGACCAATTTCGACTCCGTCGGCGATCTCCGCCAGATTCGAAACCACTGCTGTCTGGTGAATCACTGCAACTCTCCGCCCGGTGCGCACATAATCCTGGCAGACACGACTTTCTGTCCATCGACCGTACCGTTGCAATCAAAACGCCAGATTCCCCTTTTTTCCTTTTCGACATCGACCTTGATCAACAGCACGTCGCCCGGTCCGACCGGTCGACGAAATCGCGCTTCGTCGATTCCTGCCAGAAAATACAAAGGCCGGGGGATTCGATCGCCGGTCGACAAATACGAGAGTATGCCCGACGCCTGTGCCATGGCTTCGATCACCAGCACGCCCGGCATCACCGGGTTGCCGGGAAAATGGCCCTGGAAAAAAGGTTCGTTCACGGTGACATTCTTGACTGCCGTGATCGATTCGCGCGGGCGGCATTCGACGATCCTGTCGATCAACAGGAATGGATAACGATGCGGCAGCAATGCCATGATCGCCCGGACATCCATGGCGCCGGTCCCGGCGTTCATTCCTTTTCCTTGCGTGCCTCGAGCGCACTCAAACGGGCGGAGAGCATATCCAACCGGCGAAAGCGCGCAACCTGCCGTTTCCAGGTGCCCGATTCCTCGGCCGGGAAACCGCTGGAATAGGTGCCCGGCTTGTCTATGTTCTTCGAGATCATAGTCTTGCCTGTCACGATGACATCGTCGCAGATGGACAGGTGGCCGACGATACCAGTCTGGCCGGCGAACATGCACCTCTTGCCGATCACCGTACTCCCGGAAACACCGGTCATCGCGGCCATGGCCGTGTGCTCGCCGATGCGCACGTTGTGTGCGATTTGCACCAGGTTATCGAGCCTGACCCCGTTCTCGATGATCGTGTGATCGATGGCCCCGCGGTCGATCGTCGCATTGGCGCCAATTTCGACATCATCACCGATGCGAACGCCTCCGACCTGCGGCACTTTCATCCAGCCGGTCTCGCTCATCGCATTGCCGAAACCGTCCGAGCCGATCACCGCACCGGGATGCACGATGCATCGCGAACCGATGCTGACGTCCGCCCCCAAGGTGACATTGGCTGCCAGTCGCGTGCCCTCGCCTATCCGGCAATCCATGCCAATAACGCAGCCGGGTCCGACGATTGCTCTGTCGCCGATCGCACAATTGTCGCCGATTACGGTATGCGCGGCGACGTGGGCACTTGCGGCTACAATTGCGGATGCCGCTACGACAGCGCTGGCATGCACCCCCGGCGGCATTGTCGCCGGCGGATGCAGAACCGTCGCGATGCGGGCATAAAGCAGGTAGGGGTTTGAACTGACCAGTGCATTCACCGGGCAGATGTCGGCATCGGCCGCACGCAGGATCACGGCAGCCGCCCGGGTTTCCGTCAGCAGTTGTCGATACGCGGGGGCGGAAAAGAAACTGACGCTGAATTCGTCAGCGCCGGACAAGGTCGCGACGCGGGATACCTGAACGGATGGATCGCCAATCAGCTCGCAGCCGAACTGAATCGCCAGTTCGCCAAGGCTGATTGCCATCCTGGTTGGCTGGACGCCGGAGTGCCGCCTAGTTGCCAGCCGCCTGGAAGTTCGCTTCCATGGCCTTCAGCACGCTCTCGGTTATATTGACTGCATTGCTCGCATAGAGCACGCCGTCACCGACCACGAGATCGAATCCTGCAGACTGCGCATAGTCCTGTACTTCCTTGAGCAGTGCACGCTGCAAATTCCCGAGCTCCTCATTGCGGCGCAGATTGAGATCTTCCTGAAACTCGTTTTGCAGGCGCGAAACTTCGCGTTGCAGGTCACGCAGGTCCTTTTCCGCATTGCGCCTTTCGGTTTCGCCCATCACAGCGACGTCGCGTTGCACTTTCGCGCTGAGATCCTCGAATTCCTTCTGTTTGGCAAGGACTTCGCGCTGACGCGGCGCAAACTCTTCCTGCAATGCATCCATCGCGACGGTCGCCTGCGGCGCCCTTTGCATCAGGACGGGAACGTTGACGACGCCGATCTTCAATTCCTGCGCTGCGGCCGGATGAATGGCAGCCACCAGTAATGCGATGGCAAAAATTGCGCTGAAAGTAGCTTGCTTTACAAGATTCATAGTGAGTCCAAAATTAAAATGCCTGACCAATAGAAAACTGGAATCGCTCCAGCTCGTCTCCATAATACCTGTCGTTGCCCCTGTAATCGTTGAGCGGATAGGCGTAGCTGAAGCGGAACAATCCGAGCGGCGCCAGCCACTGAACCGCGATGCCTACCGAAGTTCTCAGTTCGTTGAAATCCGGCTCGTATTCAACGGGGCTTCCAAGCTTGTCCGTAAACGCGACTTCGCCTGTATTGAAGACGTTTCCGATATCGTAAAAAAGGCTTGCTCTCGCCTGGCTGGCAAACTTGTCCGGGAGGGGGATTATAAGCTCTGCCTGCGCCGCAACCAACACATTACCGCCGTACGGGTTGCCGAAGCTGTCCCGGGGACCCAGCCACGATTCACGGTAACCGCGAATCGACGACGGGCCACCGCCAAAGAACTGCTTGTACGGCGGCAGCGCGGTCGTGTCCCCCAAGGCTTCGCCCATGCCGATATCCGCATTCAGTGCCAGCGTCCATCGGCCGAAAAGCGGCTGGTACCGGGTCCCGTTGTAGCGGGCCGTGTAGTACTCCACGTTGCTCCCGGGGAGCGTATAACCGAAGAACAGCTGGTGACGCGAACCCCGGTCCGCAAACAGGCTGCGGTTGCGGCTGTCGAAGCTCCATCCCGTCAGCAATTCCACGCTGTCGAACTTGGTGCCGAAGAATATGATGCCGCCGCCAATGTCGGTGATGAACGGATCGCCGTTTTGCGATACCCACTCCTGTGCCTGAATCGTGCTGTTCGTGGATGAAAGCAGTTCATTGCGCTGATAATTGATACCGAAACTCAGGTTCTGAAATTCCGTGATCGGGTATCCGTAGTCCACGGTAAGGCCGCCACTGGTGGTCGAGAAGTCCGACGATGCCGACGTGAACTGCGTGATGTCCCGGTAGTTCAGCGATACGGTGCGCCGTACGCCGTCAATGGTGCGGTACGGGTCGGTGTGCGAGAGGTTGTAATATTTAGAATACTTTCCGGACGTAGCCTCGAGAGCGACGCGATTGCCCGTGCCGAGGAAATTGGTGTGAACTATGCTGCCATTCAGCATCAGTTTTTGTGATTCAGAATATCCGAGGCCGCCGCTGAACTGGCCCGGCATGCGATACTCGAGTGCGAAATCCACATCGACCAGGTCCGGGCTGCCAGGCACGGGTTTGTTCTCGACCTCGACCTTTTCTATATAGGGCAGCCGCTGCAAACGGATTTTCGAGCGCTCGATCAGCCGGTTCGACAGGTAGGCCCCTTCGGCCTGGCGCATCTCCCGCCGCAGCACTTCGTCATTGACTTCGTCTAAACCTGAGAAATTGATGCGCCGGACGTACACACGACTCTGGGGATCGATGAAAAACGTGACCTCCGCCTCTTTCTTCTCATGGTCGAGCTCAGGCACCGGCTCGATCTCGGCGTTGGCATATCCTTCTTCACCAAGACGGAAAGCCATCAGTTCGGTCGACTGGGTCAGCAATCGCAGGTTGAAGATCGAACCCGGTTGGGCAAACACCAGGCCTCGCAATACTTCTTCCGGAACAACCATCTTGCCGACAAGATTGATCCTGGAGATCGTGTACTGGTCTCCTTCATGTATGTTGACCGTAACGTAAATGTCCTTCTTGTCCGGCGATATCGCGACCTGGGTCGAGTCAACTCGAAAGTCGGCATAGCCGCGATCCATGTAAAAGGAGCGCAACGTCTCGAGGTCGCCACTCATCGATTCCTTTGCGTACCGGTCATCCTGACGGAACCAGGACAGCCAGTTGGCCGTATCCAGCTTGAAGTTGCTGCGCACCTCTTCATCCGTGAACGAGGAATTTCCGACTATGTTCACTTGCCGGATCCTGGCCCGATCGCCTTCTTTCACGTTAATGCTGATCCGGACCGTATTGTTCGGCCGGTCAACGACATCCGTATCCACGACCACACCGTATTTGCCGCGATCGTAGTACTGCTCTTTCAGGAACTGCTGTACGTTATCGAGTACGGACCGGTCGAAAGTTCTGCCACGGGCCAGGCCGACGCCACGCAGGGACTCCATCAGGTCCTCGGTCTTGATGTCCTTGTTCCCCTCGATGGTGAAATCCTCGATCGATGGCCGTTCCTTGACCACGACAAGCAATGCGTCTCCGTCGCGCCGCATTTCGATGTCATCGAACAGTGCCTGGTCGTACAGCGCACGTATGGCTTCCTGAATCCGAATACCGTCCACCGTATCACCGACGTTGATCGGCAGGTAATTGAAGACCGTGCCCTCGGAAATTCGCTGCAATCCCTCGACGCGCATATCGCGGACGACAAACGAATCACCCGACGATTGCTGCACGGCGACTTGCATCGGTTCCTGCTCGGCTTCCTGCTCGGCTTCCTGCGCGTTTTCCTGCAGCGATTCCTGGCCGGATTCCGGGTCCGGGTCCGGCACGGCTTCCTGCACCGGCGCCTCCGCCATCCCGGCTGCTGCTTCCGGCTCGATTTCCTGTAGCGGATCCTCTGCAAACAGTGTGACAGGGGCCAACACGACAGCCAGCACGACAGCCAGCAGTACACGCGTCGTACCTGGCAGCCTGCAGTCGAACGCCTGTCTGCGCAGCGGAATCCGATCCGGGCAAAGGCAATCGCCGGTACTCAATTCAACAGTCTCGCTATGTCGTTGTAAAAGGCAAAACTCATCAACAGCAGCAACGCCAGTATCCCGACTTGCTGACCTACTAACTGTGACCGCTCGGACAGCGGGCTGCCTTTGATCCACTCTATCGTCTGATAGACGATCTGGCCGCCGTCGAGTATGGGGATGGGCAGCAGATTGATAACACCGAGACTGATACTGATGAGCGCCAGGAAATTCACGAAATAATTCAGTCCGCGTGCGGCCGAATCGCCGGCGAACTGGGCGATGTTGATCGGGCCGCTGATGTTTCGAATCGAGACCTGGCCTGCAATCATTCGACCGAACATGCGCAAAGTGAATGCTGTCGATGCCCAGGTCCGTTCGATCGATTCCGCCAGCGCATCGACAGGGCCGTGTTTCAGAACGTACCAGTAGTCCGCGCCCGTCGTGGTTATCCCCACTCCGAGTATGCCGGTCGCTGCGCCATCAACCTCGCGTGAACCGAGTGTGGCGCCTATGTTCAGGATTTCGCCATCGCGCGATACGGCGATCGAAACCTGTCGCCCGGGCCTGGCACCGACGACCCGCTGCAGGTCGGCGAAGCTGACAATTTCTTCGCCGTCGATGGCGGTGATCCGGTCTCCTTCGCGAAGTCCGGCAGCCTTTGCGGCACCGTTCTCACCGATCGATCCGATCACTGCCGGCGGCTGCCAGGGCCGAAAGCCGAGGCCATCGAAAAGTACACCGGGTTCGGTGAGTCGTGCGGCATCGTCACCCACGTCAATCACCACCTGCTTAACGAAGCCGTCTTCGGCTTCGAGTTCGAGCGGCACCCTGCCCGTGCTGACCATTTCATCCAGCATGGTCACGAGGGCCGTTTCCCAGTCGACAGCGATTCGATCGCCGACTTTGACGATGCGGTCCCCGTACTGCAATCCGGCCGCTTCCGCGTAGGAGCCCGGCTGCACGGCTCCCACTGCCGGTATTACGGAGGGCACGCCGTTAACGAACAGTGCCCAGTAGGCAAGGATTGCAAACAGGAAGTTGAACGCGGGCCCTGCCAGCAACACGGCGATGCGGCTCGGTATGGGCCGCTGGTTGAACGCACGTCCCTGGTCTGCCGCGTCGATGGGACCTTCCCGCCCGTCGAGAAACTTCACGTAACCGCCGAGCGGAATCGCTGATATGCAGTACTCGGTGCGATCCTTTCCCCCGATCCGCATCAGTATCGGCTTGCCGAAGCCGATCGAGAATCGCAATACCTTCATGCCGCACACACGGCCGACGAGGTAATGGCCGAACTCGTGCACTGCGACCAGAACGCTGATAGCGACTATGAATGCCAGCAGATCGACCAATGCGCCAGTCATCGGAACAAGCACTCCTTCGACAGACAGCGACTCGCCGCAGAAACAGAGCGTCCGGCAGTAGCCGGCCTGCGCCCACCCGCAATGAGACTGAATGATACGAACGCAGTTCCCGTCGAAACTAGCGGTGTCCGCATGAACCGCGCCTGAACGAGCGTCATGCCATTGCCCCCGCGGCCATGGCGAGCGCGAAGACCGGCGTCGCGGCCGAGATACTGTCAATCCGGTCGAGCACGCCGCCGTGACCCGGAAACAGCCGCCCGCTGTCTTTAACGCCGGCCCTGCGTTTGAAGACACTGACGGTCAGGTCGCCGACTATGGAGATGATTGCCACGGCAATCCACAGGGGCAGGTAGACGGCGAGATCCCCGCCCGTCTGCCAGGCGAAAATCGCAGCCAGCAGCGAAACGACGGCAATTCCGCCTATGGCGCCCTCCCAGGTCTTGCCCGGACTGATGCGCGGCGCGAGCTTGACCCGGCCAAACA
>Ga0302046_10001906_pt1 | contig 19534 bp, 20 predicted proteins | sample RVTome_11_FD_200261 | JGI IMG/M metagenome (GOLD analysis project Ga0302046, IMG submission 200261) | Soil microbial communities from uranium-contaminated site in the Upper Colorado River Basin, Wyoming, United States - RVT147D111 (version 2) ...
GTACCCGACGCTCGGACGACTCGAGGGGCTCGAGAAAATCACCGAGGAGTTCCATCCTAACCGTTTGGTCGTGGCCCTGGCCGAGCGGCGCGCCCGTTTGCCGGTGCATCAGCTTTTGCATATGCGACTGAAGGGGATAATGGTGGAAGACGGGATAGAAGTCTACAAGCGCCTCGCCGGAAAGCTCGCCGTCGAGAGCCTGATGCCGAGCTACCTCATCTTTTCACGAGACTTTGAGAAGCCGCGCTGGCAGAGGGCTCTCCACCGGGCCATTAGCCTGACCGTGGCAGCCGTTGGGCTGCTAATCACCTGGCCCCTTATGGGGATGATCGCCCTGCTGATCAAGCTCGACTCCAAGGGGTCGGTCTTCTTCGTCCAGGAGAGGCTAGGGTACGGGGAGCTGAGCTTTCGCCTCGTGAAGTTCCGAACTATGCATCCAGTGAACCAGGCAACCTCCGAGTGGGTCAGGGACAACAGCGATCGCATCACCCGCGTCGGGAAGTGGCTCCGGAGGTTCCGGCTCGATGAGCTTCCCCAATTCTTGAATATCCTGCGAGGGGACATGAACCTCGTGGGTCCCCGCCCGCACCCAGTCTCGAACCGCGAGCTCTTCGCCGCGAAGATCCCATACTTCTCGCTCCGGCACATGGTCCGACCCGGGATCACCGGCTGGGCGCAGGTCCGCCATGGTTACGCCAACGACCTCGAGGAAGAGATTGAGAAGATCCGATACGATCTCTATTACATCAAGCATATGTCGCTGTGGTTCGATCTGCTCATCATCTTCGACACGGTGAAGATTGTCCTTTTCGGTCGCGGGTCAAAAGAGGCCGATGCGTACTGGACCAACAGCCCAGTGGGGGCGGGCAAACAATGAACCTTCAGGCGAAGATCGAAAAGAAAGCCGCACGCATTGGGATCGTCGGGCAGGGGTACGTGGGCCTTCCTCTGGCGGTGGAGTTCGCGTTGACGGGTTACACAGTGACGGGGATCGAGGCAGATCCGGAGCGAGTCACTGCCCTCGCCCGAGGCGACTCCTACATCCCGGATGTGCCAGGGGAGCGCCTCCAAGAGGTGATCCGGGCCGGGCGGTTCCTCGCGACCTCTGATGTGGGGGCCTTGGCCAAACAAGACGTGATCGTCATCTGTGTTCCGACGCCCCTCAGGAAATCGAGGGACCCGGATATCTCCTATGTAGTAGCCGCAGCCGAAGAGGTGGCCCGACAGCTCTGTCCTGGCCAGCTCGTTGTCCTCGAAAGCACGACATACCCGGGGACCACCGAGGAGGTGCTGCTCCCGTTGTTTCAACGGGATGGGTTTCGGGTCGGGGAGGATTTCTACCTTGCCTTTTCTCCCGAGCGGGTCGATCCGGGCAACTCCGTCTACACGGTCAAGGACATCCCGAAGCTGGTCGGTGGAGTCACATCCACCTGCACCCGGATGGCCGCGCTCCTCTATCGGCAGATTGTAGCCCAGGTCTTCGAGCTCTCAAGCCCAATGGTGGCAGAGCTGGCCAAGCTTTATGAGAACGTTTTCCGGAGTGTGAATATCGCCCTTGCTAATGAACTTGCGCTGATGTGCCACCACCTTGAGGTGAGCGTGTGGGATGTGATCGAGGCCGCGGCCACGAAACCGTTTGGGTTTATGCCCTTCTACCCGGGCCCAGGTATTGGCGGCCACTGTATTCCAGTAGACCCCTTTTACCTCTCCTGGAAGGTGCGGCTCAATGGCTATGAAGCCAAATTCATCGGCCTCGCCGATGAGATCAACCGGACGATGCCCCGGTTCGTCCTCCGCCTCTTGACCGACGCCCTGAACGAGCGTGGGAAGCCCGTCAAGGGCGCTCGGATCGTGATTCTCGGCGTGGCCTACAAGCGCGGGGTCGGAGATGTTCGCGAGTCGCCGGCGGTAGAGATCATCGAGGAGCTTCACCGTAAGGGCGCGCACGTCCAGTACGCGGATCCCTTCGTGCCGTATTTGACGGTTCAGAGCGGAGATCTCAAGGCGGCAACGGCAAACCCTGAACTTTTCCGGTGGTCAGACGCGACCTTGATTCTGACTGATCACCGAGAGTTCGACTATGCAGGTGTGGTAGCGGAAGCTCCGCTGATCGTGGATACTCGCAATGCGACGCGTGGACTCACCGCTCCAGACGGCCGGATCGTCCGCCTGTAGAAGCTGGCGGATGCTGGCGTTCCTGTCGGTGGACGGGATCCCCGACGACATTGCACCTGCTGGTCCACGCGCTCGAAGAGGGCGTGGCGGAGCGAATTAGCCAGGCTCAGGTAATCCCTGGCATGCCCGTCCGGCTGGCTCAGGATAAGCGATTTGCCCGGCGGGTAACATCAGACACGGAAACAGCCCCACCTGGCATGGCATACGATCCTGGCCCGGCGGCGGCTCTTGGCCGTGCAGGAAACGCGATATCAAGCGGTTCGGCCGAAGGAAAAGGGCCTGAACCGAAGGGGGCGAAGCCTTGGCTAAAACTGCGCAGGTTGACCTAGACAGGCCTGGCTGGCTGGCAGATCATCAAGAAGAGGGAAATGAAGAATCAGCGGAGGCAATGTGGCACGTCCTCTGGACGCGTAGCCACTGCGAGCGGCTTGTGTACGACCAGCTAGTAGCGAAGGGATTTCACTTGTTTCTGCCGATGATCGATGTCTGGTCCAGGCGGGGCGGGCTTCGGCATCTGTCGCGCGCCCCCCTGTTTCCCGGGTATCTCTTCCTGCACCACCCGATTGACACGACCAGCTACATCGAGGTGTGCTCCGCGAGGGGCCTCGTGCGTCTACTGGGGGAACGCTGGGATCGACCGGCTGTGGTCCCGGAAAGCGAGATCGACGCGATCCAGAGGGTGCTGGGCGCCCACCTGCAGGCCCTGCCGCATCCGTATTTGCGAGAGGGTGAACGGGTGCGTATCATCCGGGGCCCGTTCGCGGATGTCGAGGGCATTTTACTCCGTATCAAACCGAACAAGGGTCTCTTGGTTATTTCCATCCATCTCCTCCAGCGGAGCGTGGCGGTGGAGGTGGATTGCACGTTGGTGGTACCCGCTTAGGCGCCTCGGCAATCGACCGCGAGCAAGCCGATCTCTGTATCCTCCTCGCCACGGTCAAGTTCATGCTCCCAAGGAGAGCGGCCTGGTGAAGCCGCCAGTCGTGAACGCTCTCAGTGTGGCGTCAAGCCAAATTATCACGCCGTGTTACTCCGGGAAGAATCGCAGGATCGCTCCTATTTCACTTGGTGCACATTTCATAAATACGCTCACGAATCCGTTCGCCCTGATCCTTCGAGACGGCGCGAAAACGCCGCGCCTCCAGGAGCCCGGAGGGCCGTCTCGAAGAACCTGTCCTGAGGCGTCTCGAAAGATCGAAGGGCCTGTCACTTCGACAGGCTCAGTGCGCAGCCTGAGCGCGTCGAAGGGGGCGGAGAGCGGTATTCGGTTCTCCCGGAGAATACGTCGCATACTTATGAGGCAGAGCGCTTTGCAAGGTGTGACGCTGACGCGCCTTCATAAAGATCGTCCGCCGGTCATGGAATTGGCAAACGCAAGGACGACTACTGCCATCGTGGGAGTAGATAGGAGAGATTGCGGCAAACCGTCTTGATCCTATGAAGCACCACATTCTCGGAATCTCGGCTTTCTACCATGACAGCGCGGCGTGCCTTGTGCGCGACGGAGAGATCGTCGCGGCCGCTCAGGAGGAGCGCTTCACGCGAAAAAAGGGAGACGCAAGTTTTCCTTCGAATGCAATTAATTATTGCCTTCGCGCCGGTGGCGTCTTGCCGGAAGGACTGGCGGCCGTAGCTTTCTATGACAAGCCCATGCTCAAGTTCGAGCGCATCCTCGAGACCTATTTGGGAGTCGCGCCTCGCGGGCTCCGTTCGTTCCTCATGGCCACTCCCCTCTGGCTGAAGGAAAAGCTCTTCATGGACCACCTCATACGGGCAGGGGTCGGATACCGCGGGAAGATCCTATACGCGGAGCACCATGAATCGCACGCAGCGAGCGCGTTCTATCCCTCCCCCTTCGAGGAGGCCGCGATTCTGACGATCAATGGAGTCGGGGAGTGGGCCACGGCATCCTGGGGCATTGGAAAGGGCAAGGAACTGGATCTGCTGCAAGAGATCCACTTTCCGCACTCCCTCGGACTCCTCTACTCAGCATTCACCTACTACACGGGATTCAAGGTCAATTCGGGCGAGTACAAGGTGATGGGGCTGGCCCCATATGGTGAGCCGAAATACGTAGAGGTGATCCTGAATGAGCTGATGGACCTTAAGCAGGACGGGTCTTTCAAGCTGAACATGAAGTATTTCAACTACCTCGACGGGCTCACGATGACCAGCGAAGCGTTCCATGACCTCTTCGGTGGACCTCCCCGGGAGCCGGAGACCAAGTTGACGCAGAAAGAGATGGATATCGCCCGTTCGATCCAGGTTGTCTGCGAGGAAGTGATGCTCCGCATGGCACGGACGGTCCACGCGCGAACCGGCCAGGAGAACCTGTGCCTGGCCGGGGGTTGCGCCCTGAACTGCGTCGCTAACGGGCGCATCCTTCGGGAGGGTCCCTTTAGGCGCCTCTGGATTCAGCCGGGGGCGGGCGACGCGGGGGGAGCACTGGGGGTGGCGCTCTTGGCGTACCACCGGTATTTCGGGGCCGAGAGGCGAAACGGGTCAGGCCGTGACCGCATGCAGGGAGCCCTGCTGGGGCCTGCCTTCAGAGACGAGGAGATCGAGGCCTTCCTGCGAGCCCAGGGGGCGCCCTATCAGCGCCTCGATCGGGAATCTCTCGTGCCAGAAGTAGCTGAAATCCTCTCACACGAGAAGGTTGTTGGCTGGTTCCAGGTCCGGATGGAGTTCGGGCCCCGGGCCCTCGGCGCCAGGAGCATTCTGGGGGACCCACGTTCTCCCAGGATGCAGGCGCTGATGAATATGAAGATCAAATTCCGCGAGGGGTTCCGGCCCTTTGCCCCAAGTGTCCTCAGAGAGCGAGTCGCTGACTACTTCGAGCTGAAAGAGGAATCTCCGTACATGTTGCTGGTGGCGCCGGTAAGGCGGGAGCGGCAGATTCCCATGTCGGAGAAAGAGCAGGGTCTGTGGGGAATCGACAAGCTGAATATCCCGCGATCCGATATCCCTGCCGTGACTCACGTCGACTATTCAGCCCGGATCCAGACGGTCTCTCGCGAGGACAATCCCCTTTACTACGATCTGCTTCGGGCCTTTGAGGCCTTAACCGGGTGCGGCGTTTTGGTGAATACCTCGTTCAACGTCCGCGGAGAACCGATCGTTTGCACCCCCGAGGATGCCTATCGGTGTTTCATGCGGACGCATATCGATTTCCTCATGATGGGGTCGTTCCTGCTCGACAAGAAAAGACAGCCCGAATGGAAGGATAATCGGGATTGGCGGCAGGAATTTCAGCTCGATTGAGAGGATGAGCCGGGCGGAGCGTTATTGGTACTGGAGCAGCGCGATCGCCGGGCTTCTCGGAATCCTGTTGATCCTCGCTCCTCGGGTCCGTTACACCTCATGGTCAAACATGCGGGTACTCGGTCGCTGGTCTAGGACACAATTCTCCATCATCGTCCTCTTCATCGCCATCTTCTCGGGCATCCTCTTCCGCCTCTGGGAAAAACGTTCCTCGGTATCCGCCTATCTGCTCTCTCGCTTATGATCCGCTGTTCCAGCGCCGCTGGCATTTTCATCTGGGCTGTGAGCTGCTTCTCGGACAGCACGATATAACGGATTCGTAAGAAGAGTCATTGATTCGAAAGTCCCCCCCATTTTCCTCTCCCCCCGAGGGGGGAGAGGCGCGATGAGGGGGCCAATGATGGGGACTCTCGCGCCCATGGGTGCCCCATAGACACAAGTGAGTGGGAATAGGCGGGTACAAATCGATGGGGGCGCATATGTCTAGCGACAAGGAAGCCAGAGAGCTCCGGCGCTTTGGGGTTGTGGTCGGTGGAATCTTCGCCATCATCGCGATATTCCCCCTTCTGTTTCGAGGTGACAAACCTCGCGGTTGGGCGGCGCTGATCGCGGGCGCGCTCATTATGCTGGGGTTCGCCGTTCCTCGGGCCCTGCGGTTGGTCTACCGGTTGTGGATGCGGGCGGGCCACTTACTCGGATGGTTCAATACGAGGCTTCTCCTCGGCATGGTCTACTTCCTCGTGATGACGCCGATGGGAATGTTGATGCGCCTGGTGGGCCGCGATCCTCTGGACCGACGACTGAGGGATCGACCGTCCTATTGGGTTGAGCGACAACGGCGCCAGGATCCAAAACACTCCATGGAGCTACATTTCTGAATCGTTGACAGTCCTGAGGAGAGATGATGACCGAGCTGGCACGAGAATTCTGGCTGTTTCTGAGAGTACGCAAGAAATGGTGGCTGGCCCCGATCCTGATCGTCCTGGGATTCGTGGGCCTGCTGATCCTAGGCACGCAGGGTTCGGTCATCGCCCCGTTCATCTACACCTTGTTCTAGGTCTCCGAGGCCGCAAATGAAAGTAGACGCCCTTCGCCAACGTCAAAACCGTTCTCTCAGTGAGAAGGCCCCGGCGGAGCTGAGAGTCGTGAACGCCCTCAGCGTGGACGTCGAGGAGTATTATCACGCCGTGATCTTCCGCGAAGGAACGGGAGGAGCTGTCGGCCGTTGTTTCGTTAGCCGGGTCGAAGAGAGTGTCGCGCGGGTCCTTGCCCTCCTGGGCTGCCGGGATATCCGGGCGACCTTCTTTATCTTAGGAGAGGTCGCAGCCGCCCATCCCGCTATGATCAGGAAAATTGCTGCTGAGGGGCATGAGGTGGCCTGCCACGGGGACCGCCACGAGCTGGTCTGGCGTCAGACTCCTGAGGAGTTTCGCGCCGACATCCATCGAGCGAAGTGGGTGTTGGAGGATCTCACCGGGCAGCCCGTCATCGGATATCGCGCTCCCAACTTCTCGATCGGCCATCCACAGGCATGGGCATATGACATCCTTCTGGAGGAAGGGTTTCGGTACGATTCCAGCATCTACCCCATCCTCCACGACCGGTACGGTCGCCCTAACGCGCCCCGCTTCCCCTTCGAAATCCGGCGGAATGGAAACGGGGGGCTCATCGAGTTTCCCATAGGTACGGTCCGCCTGCTTGGGGTGAATCTCCCTATTGGGGGAGGCGGGTACTTCCGGCTCTTGCCACTGGCAGTGAGCCGTTGGGGGATCCGGCGGGTGAATGCCCGTGAGCGGCAACCTCTCATGTTCTACTTTCACCCGTGGGAGCTGGATCCAGAGCAGCCTCGCTCTCCGATGGCCTGGCACCATCGGTTTCGGCACTACGTGGGCCTCCAGAGAGAGGAAGCCAAGCTTGCCGGCCTTTTTCGGCACCTTGGTTTCGGCACGGCCCGCGATGTCCTCGGGATTCAGTGAGTCAGGTGGTCATGAAGACAAAATTCCATTTGGGCTATGGCCTGGCCGCCATTGGATACATGACCGGAATATTCGTTCTCTCTTCCGCGCCAGGTGAGTCGGCTCTCTCGTCCCCACTCTTTTGGAACCTTCTCCACGTCCCCCTTTTCGCCGGCCTCGCCTCTTGCCTGCTCCTTAGCCTAACTGAGGGGCAGTGGGACCGAAGCCTATCCTGGCAGCTCTACGTGGTGATCGGACTCCTCGCTGGAGTATATGCGGCGGTTGACGAGTGGCATCAATCTTTTGTGTCGGGACGGTACGCAAGCGCCGTCGACTTCCTCCTGAATTGCGTGGGTATCGTAGCATTGCTCCTTATCCATCGCTTGGTATGTAATCATAGAGTGACGTCATGAAGGTGCTGAGCATCGTCCGCCATCTTTCCAACCATCAGCTTTCTGGAGGATAGAGTGTCTTTAGAGATTTTGCGGCTTGCAACCAACAGCCTCGAGGGGGAAGGCGCATGGGATCGGTTTGTCGGGTCTTCGCCCAACGGCACGGTCTTTCACCTGTCTGCCTGGAAGCGTGTGGTTGAGGAAGTCAAGCTCTCCAGCCTCCTTCGAGATGTTCGGTTCAGCACCGTGCGGGACATCATCGGGATCGTGTGACGAAGAATGCATGACACTGATGGGTTGGGATTGCGTGACACGTTGCCAGCATCCTGGCGGCTTACGTGAGCAGCCACCCATGAAGATCAAGCTTCATCTAGGGTATACCGTTCTTGCTGTTGGATATATGATCGCCATCTTTATTCTCTCAGAGCAACCCGGGGGGGGTGGGGGACCGCTCGATCTCCTGCCCGGGTTTCTGTCGAACTCCCTCCATGTCCCGCTTTTCGCCGGTCTGGCCTGGTGCCTGCTCATGAGTCTCTCTGGCGGGCAGTGGAGCCAAACCATTTCCGGCCCGCTCTACATGCTCATTGGAGTCCTCGCGGGGGGGGTTGCTGCTCTGGACGAGTGGCATCAATTTTTCGTGCCCGGGCGGTTTGCGGGAGTCGGCGATTTCCTCCTGGATTGTGTGGGGATCGCAGCATTGCTACTCGTCCACCGCGGAAGGCGAAATAGTGTAGTCGCCTCATGAAGATCGTGAACATCGTTACCGCCCGGCCTAATCCTTCAAGATGGCTCCGTGTGATCCAGCCGAGCACAGGTTTGGCTCGATAGTTGGATGTTCAGCTTTCCTCCGCCAGCGTTGAGCAGATACAAGGCGATCCGGGAGAACCCCCATCCTTCTCAAAACGGGAGGCTGAATATGGCGTGACGTTCTTGTCTGTTCGCCTGACCGCTGGTCGCTGACGGCTGACCGCTTGCTTCATGAGAATTGCAACGGCACTGAAGGAATAGAACGATGAGCCACCACAGACCTCGCATAAGCATCGGACTCCCCGTGTACAATGGTGAACGATTTCTCGAAGAGGCCTTAGTTTCGCTTTTGGCTCAAACTTATTCAGATTTCGAGCTGATCATCTCTGACAACGCCTCGACTGACCAAACCGAGGTAATTTGCGAGGCATATGCTGCCAAAGACCGACGCATCCGTTACCATCGGAATAAGAAGAATCTCGGTCTCGGGGGGAACTTCAATCGGGTTTTTGAATTATCTATTGGGGAATATTTCAAGTGGGCGAACGCCGACGATTTATTTAAGCCGCACTATTTGGTGCGTTGCGTAGATGTACTGGATAGCGATCCCACTGTGGTACTCACATATGCAAAAACCACATTTATCGATGAAACTGGAAAACCTCTTGACAAGAACGATCCCGGGTGGGACCTGCGATCCGAAGCCGCCCATGAACGCCTCCGTTATGTGATATCCTCAGGTCATTGGGTCAACTCCCTTTATGGCTTGATACGAGCGAATGCCTTGTCGAAAACTCACCTTATTCCAAGCTACCCCGGAGGCGATTATCGTGTACTGGGAGAACTAAGTCTCTTAGGCAAATTTTATGAAATCCCAGAATATCTGTTCCTACGAAGGTTCCATCCTGGATCCTCGAGTCAAAATACAACAAACTTAGAGTGGATGGCGGAATATCATAAGGGAGTAAGGGGGCATATATGTTTGCCATTTTGGAACCTGAGTGTTGACCATTTCATTACCATAATGCGCTCTGAATTAAGCATCGGCCAAAAACTGTCCTTAGCAGGCTCACTCATGCGCAGCATGCGTTGGGGCTGGCGGCGACTTCTGGAAGAATTGGAGGTCGCATTCAAAACGTACATCAATAGAGCTCATTTCAAAACCTCGCGATCATGAGCGATCGAGTAGTGTTCCTGGAGAGCAGCTCAATCGCACTATTCACCTATGAGCTTATGCCCTGTTCTGACTGTTGTAGATGGTCGAGGGCCACACCTCTCACGGCAGTACTTGGCGGCATGCTTCATGGCCCTAAGGCGAAGCCGAGGTGATGAGGCTCGCAAATAGATCCTTGCAGAGGGGAAATCGGCGCCATCGCCCCGACCACCAAGAAGGGTTAGAATTCGTTGCCGAGACACGTTGCATGGACAACGGTCTAGTACGCACGAGAGACTCAGCGGCCACCTTGGTCCTCCTGGTTTCCCTTTACACCTTCGAGTTGTCAGGTTTGTTGCTTGCGATAGCCATTCCCCGTTCAGGTGGCAAACCGATTCTTTCATTCTTGGCCAGTCGTCCTGGTCTCTTCTGCCTTGTTGCATTTCCGATCTTAGTGGCTTCAAGCGCAGTCATCGTTCACCAGTATCGTATGAGCCGACGGACTGGATCGAGGCAGTTCGGTCTGGTAGTTATGATGAACCTCGTTACAGTGCTTATCCTCCTGACTGTGGGGGAACTCGCAATTCGCGTCTTCTCCTTCCAAACCACCGAGGGGCTTGTTTTCATGAATATCTCTTTGCTACCCAGGAGCTGGGGCGACGTCGTCGTTCGTAACCATGGGATATTGAAGAGAGCCTCAACCAACGATCCCTATCTAGTGTATGACGACCTCATGGGCTGGACCATTGGTCCCAATCGACGTAGTGCAGACGGGCTCAACTTCAGCAGCGTGGAGGGGATACGAAGCCCACGTTCGGAGATGGCCTTCGCCGATCTTCCTGTCACCTATCGCATTGCCCTCATTGGTGACTCCTTCACCTTCTGTTTGGACGTCAAATACGAAGAATCATGGGGGAATCAGCTCGAACGTGCTTTGGGCCCGGAATTTCAGGTCCTCAACTTCGGCGTTCCAGGTTATGGCCTGGATCAGGCGTATCTGAGGTATTACCGAGATGTGCGCCCGTGGGATCCAGACGTCGTTATATTCGGGGTTTTCCCCCACGACCTGGAACGAACTATGACCGTCTATAATCTTGTCAGCTTTCCGGAGTGGGAATACCCATTTGCCAAGTCTCGTTTCGTGATGAATGGGGAGCGACTTGCGATTCTAAATGTTCCTCCCCTTACTCCCGAGGCGATCTTCTCGAAAAGCTCGATCAAAGACCTTCCTTTTATCGAGTATGACAGGGGTTATAACCAAGCAGATTGGCAGTGGCGCTATTACCATCACTCTCACCTGCTCCGCTTTTTGATTTCCAGATATCCGCTTTGGCCGGTGCCAAGCCAAGATGTTTCCGAGGTGGCGATGAAGTCCGTCAACAGTGAGCTCATGCGCTCCTTTGTCCGACTCGCAACCGCAGAGCATTCAATTCCGATTGTGGTGTACCTTCCCGCAAGGAAAGATTTGCGCGCTTCTTCCCCGCATCCAGAAGGAGCCATGGGTTTTGAGCAAAGCGTCTTGCGCAGCGCGGGCATCGCCTATACCGATCTGACCCCATGCCTGCTGGAGGTAAGCCCGTTTGACCGTTTTGTTGTTGGGGCTCGCCACTACTCGCCCCAAGCCAATGCTGCCATCGCCAACTGCTTGCGAGAGGTCCTCGTAAGGCATCTTTCCTAAATGATAACGCATCACTGTAGCAACCAGCGCTCGTAGCCAGATGGCGAGGGTGATGTCCTAAATGGGACTTGACCAAGGAACACAATGATAAGCTCTCACGAAGTTGTTGATAAGGACTTAGAATATATCTGTAGCAATTTAAGGGAAGAGTTTGCCTACCTGTCGGGAAAGCGGCTTCTCATAACAGGTGGAGCTGGATTTCTCGGTTATTATCTTGTTCAAGCTGCTCTACATTGGAACGAAAGAATAGATGAAGCTCAACGTATTCAGCTCACGGTATATGATAACTACATTCGTGGGGTGCCGGCTTGGCTAACCAAATTGGAAGGGAATGAGAATCTGACGCTAGTCAAATATGACATCACCAAACCCTTACCTCAGGACATGGGCGAGTTTCAGTATATTATTCATGCCTCGTCCATCGCCTCTCCTACCTATTACCGGAAATATCCGATTGAAACGATGGATGCCAACGTCAATGGCCTACGAAATCTCCTGGAATACGCTCGATGGCAACGCGAAACGAGAAAACCCGTAGCGGGGTTTCTGTTCTTCTCTAGCAGCGAAATCTACGGCGATCCCTCTCCGGAAGATATCCCTACGCCCGAAAGTTATCGTGGCAATGTCTCTTGTACGGGGCCACGTGCGTGTTACGACGAAGCAAAACGGTTTGGCGAAACTCTTTGCGTCAATTTCGCTCGACACTACGATCTCCCCATTAAAGTCGCCCGCCCGTTTAACAATTACGGGCCGGGTTTGAAAATCACAGACAGGCGCGTGCTCCCTGATTTTGCCAGGGATATTTTGGCTGGCAAAGACATTATCATGCTGTCTGATGGGTCTCCAGCCAGGACATTCTGCTACGTTGCTGATGCCATCATCGGTTATTACAAAATCCTTGTGAAGGGACGAAGCGGTGAGGCATACAATATCGGTGTCGAGGAGCCGGAGATCTCTATAGCAGATCTGGCGGATCGAGTTGTGCGTATTGGCAGGGATCTTTTTGGTTGTAAAGGAAAAGTTGTCCGCCAAGTGAGCTATGACAAGGACTATCTGGTTGATAATCCGAACCGCCGCTGTCCAATGATAGCTAAAGCCAAAGCTGAGTTAGGGTATAACCCAACCATTCCCTTAGATGAAGGGCTGAGGCGTTTACTCATTTGGTACTACGATAATCGTGATGCTGAGGAGGCGTGATGAAGGTTTCTATAATTGGAGCAGGATATGTCGGCCTAGTGACAGGCGTGTGTTTGGCTGAGAAAGGTCACCAAATAGTCTGCGTGGATGTAGATCAAGAAAAGGTCGAGAAAATCAATGCCGCCGTCAGCCCGATTTACGAGGAGGGACTCCCTGAACTGTTAAAGCGGAACGCCGGCCAAAGGCTAACCGCAACGAGTGACTGTCGAGTTGCCGTGCTCTCCACGGATATCACGTTTATTACTGTAGGAACTCCGTGTAAGGGCGATGAGATCGATTTGACATACTTGAAAGAAGCGAGCCGGCAAGTCGGCGAAGCGCTTGCCGAAAAGTCCACCTATCATGTCGTCGTTGTCAAGAGCACGGTCGTTCCAGGAACGACAGAGTGTGTTGTACGGCCAATCCTAGAGACAGCCTCTCAGAAAAGAGCCGGACGGGATTTTGGAGTTGGAACTAATCCTGAATTTCTAACTGAAGGCCATGCGATTCAGGATTTCATGCAGCCGGATCGCATTGTTATTGGCGGAATTGACCAAAGGAGCACCAACCTCATTGAGCGTCTTTATGACGGTTTTGTTGGGATCCCTCGCCTTCGAACCACCAATAAAACAGCCGAAATGATCAAATACGCTTCTAATTGTCTTCTGGCCACCTTGATATCATTCTCAAACGAAATGGCCAACCTCTGCTCTGTGATCGGGGGCATAGATATCATCGACGTTCTTCATGGCGTGCACTTGAGTAACTACCTTACAGTCCGGTTAAACGATGGGATGATGCACCCTGCACCCATCACCGCCTTTGTTCAAGCCGGCTGCGGCTACGGCGGCAGCTGCCTTCCCAAGGACGTCAAGGCCATGATCTCCTACGGGCGCCAGAGGGGGTCGCCCATGCTGCTCCTCGAGGCTGTTAATAGTATTAACGAGCGCCAGCCTGCAAAAGTAATTTCTCTTTTGGAAAAACATTTTTCCTCCCTGCGCGGAATCCGGATCGGGATTCTGGGCCTTTCTTTTCGCCCAGAAACAAATGATCTTCGCGAGTCCCCAGCGATACCGATCATCCAAGCTTTGCTACCGGCAGGCGCGAGTGTAAAGGCATATGATCCAGTCTCGATCTCAGAAGCAAGGAAGATCTTTTCTGACAATCAGATTCAGTTTTGTAATCAGCTTTCAGAAGTTATTGAGGGTGTAGACGCGCTTGTACTTGTAACCCGGTGGAAAGAATTCGTAAAAGTTCCTCAACTCATCTCTAAGCTCGACAACCCCCCTCTGGTTATAGATGGCCGTCGCATGTGGGACAAAAACGACTTTACCCATTACGACGGAATCGGGCTTTAGAGGCGCCACTATGAACTTCAGGGAAACCAACCGCAACCTTGCATGTCGAAGTTCATTACGCATTGCCTGGTCCGGCCAAGAAAGCCGGAATCTCTGGATCTCTGACGCGCGTCTATCCTCAGCCTGTAGTTATTGATGGCCGCCGAATGTTGGACAGAAAAAGGACTGCCAGGTACGAAGGCATCGGTCTGTAGGATTTCCGAATGACGCTATATTTACACCAACCACGTTCCATGCCAACCATAGGAGCCCACAAGTCCTTGACTCGCGACAAGCTGCTTTGGATATACGGCCGCATGACCCTAATTCGGGAATTCGAAGAGCGTCTGAAGTGGTTAGTCGAAACCGGATTGCCCGCAGGGCCGATCCACCTGTACGTAGGCCAGGAGGCGGTCGCAGTTGGAGTGTGTGCGGTACTCGAGGTCACAGACTGGATTGCCTCAACCCACCGCGGTCATGGCCACTGCATCGCCAAAGGTGTAGATGTCAGCCGCATGATGGCCGAGTTGTATGGGAAGTCGACCGGAACTAATCATGGCAAGGGTGGCTCCATGCACATCACCGACGTACGCGTGGGCATGCTCGGCGTCAACCCCATCGTTGGGATGGGAGTGACACATGCAGTTGGCGCTGCACTCGCCGCTAAAATCCGACGAACCAGCCAAGTGGCTGCGGCATTCTTCGGCGATGGGGCTGCTAGCACCGGTGCTATTCATGAAGCCATGAACCTGGCTTCTATTTGGAAGCTGCCAGTCATGTTTGTCTGCGAGAACAATGGATATGCTGATGCGACGCCGGTCGAGTATGCCGTTGCTTCCAGGAATATTTCTGACCGTGCTGCAGCCTATGAAATGCCCGGAGTGACCGTGGACGGTCAAGACGTATTCGCCGTTTGGGAAGCAGCTCATGCTGCAGTTCACCGAGCGCGTAGCGGTCAAGGTCCGACGCTTATCGAATGTAAGACTTATCGATATTATGGCCACCACCAGGGCGATAACCCCCTTCGCTACCGCACACAGGAAGAAGAACAGCTGGCACGCAATAGAGACTGCATCAAGCGTTTCCGCGATAAGGTAATTCAAGAGGGTTTGCTGCAAGCTGCCGATCTCGACGCGATTGATGAAAGCAATCACGCGCTGCTCAATGAGGCAGTGGCATTCGCCGAGTCCAGCCCCTTGCCGGATCCGGGAGAACTCCACACCAACGTTTACGTGACTGAACCCCGATGAATTTAGACATAAAAACACCCATGCGGGAGATGACATTCAGCCAGGCCATCAACGACGCCATTCGCCTGGAGATGCGCCGGGATCCTAGCGTAATCATAATGGGTGAAGACATCGCTGGAGCGGCTGGACGTGCGCACCTCGGCTTTGTGGACGCCTGGGGAGGCGTCCTTCGCGCTACCCGCGGGCTCATCACGGAATTCGGTCCTGAGCGTGTCCTCGACACGCCGATTTCTGAGATGGGATTTGTCGGTGCAGCAGTGGGTGCTGCCATGGCTGGTCTTCGCCCAATTGTGGAGATCATGTTCGTCGACTTAATCGGCTGCTGTTATGACCAGATCATGAACCAAGCAGCGAAGATGCACTACATGATGGGTGGTCAGATTCAGTTACCGCTCGTCTTCCGCATCCCCTTTGGCATTCATGGCGGACGACGGAGCTACGGCGGAGGCGCGGGTGCCCAGCATTCACAAACGCTGTATTCTATCATGGCTCACATCCCTGGGCTAAAAGTGGTCGTACCCAGCATGGCTTACAACGCTAAGGGACTGACCATCGCCGCCATTCGCGACAACGGGCCGGTCATTGTGATGGAGCACAAGTTCCTAGGCTCAGCGGCGAAGGGAACGGTGCCTGAAGATTCTTACACCGTGCCGATTGGGCATGCCGAAGTCGTACGTAACGGTCGTGATGTAACGCTCTGTGGTATTGGCAGAATGACACACGTATGCTTGGATGCTGCCGAACGGCTTGCTGGCACCGGCATTGATGCCGAGGTCGTGGATGTGCTGACACTTGCTCCCCTGGACGAAGCGACTATCCTGAGTTCGGTAAGGCGGACGCGGCGGCTAGTCGTCGTGGATGAGGATACTCCGACAGCCTCCATGGCACGAGACATTGCTGCGCGTGTTGCTGACAAGGCTTTCGACTGGCTGGACGCGCCCGTCAAGACTGTCACCCCCCCAGATACGCCCGTACCGTTTGCGGCTGTTCTTGAGGCCAACTATGTTCCTCAATCGGAGGAGGTAGTTGCCGTGGTGCGCGAGTTGCTGGGATAAAAGCAGAAATGGCACGTTCGGTTGTTATGCCAAACATGGGAATGTACTCGGTCGAGGGAACACTAATCTCATGGTTGCGCCCATCCGGAGCGTACGTCACGCAAGGCGAGCCGGTCGCGGAGATTGAGACCGAAAAGGCAGCGTACGAGATCGAGGCCCCCGCGCCTGGGATCCTCCATCATGTTGCGGACGTAGGGTCGAAACTCGTTATCGAAGGAGTCCTTGCCTACATTCTCGCCCCAGGAGAAGCACCTCCTTCTCAGCCACCGGATGGACCCCCCTCATCACTTACGGGCCAAATGCAAGGCCCCGAATTTCCGGTGGCCACCGCAACCACGATGCCGCCCGAACCCATAGGTTTTCGACCTCGCGCCAGTCCGATTGCCCGACGTTTAGCAGCCGAACATTCCATTGACCTCACCGCCGTAACGGGGAGCGGCCCGGGCGGGCGAATTGTCGAGGCCGATGTTCTCGCTGCAGTAAAGCAACGTGACATCGAAACCGCTACGGCCGTCAAAGGGGAAGCGTGGAAGATTCGTCAGCGTATCCCGTTGGCTGGCATAAGACGTGCCATTGCTAGCCGACTAGGCCAAAGCCTGTCAACCACTATCCCGGTAACCCTCACCCACGAGTTTCGAGCTGAAAGACTCGTGGGTGCACGCCAGCGGCTTTCGCAGAAGATAGGACACGACCTCCCTTATGATGCATTATTCATCAAGGTGTTCGCGACCGCGCTACGCGAGTCGCCTGAACTCAACGCAACCATCCAGAACGACGCCATCCTGCTGCTGGACGAGGTGCACGTCGGCTTCGCGGTAGCTGTTCCCAATGGTGTCATCGTGCCGGTTATCCGCGACGCTGATTCCCAGCCGCTCGCCAAGATCGCTATGCTCGTCCGGGAGCTGAGTGAACGTGCCCTCTCCGGAAAGTTGCGGATAGCCGACGTGATCGGCAGCACCGTCACGATTACCAATCTGGGCGGCTACGGAGTTGATGCCTTTACGCCGATTCTCACCCCGCCTCAATCCACCGTCCTCGGGATAGGACGAATTGCGAAGCGCCCAGTCATCGATGATAACCAAGTGGTTCCTGGCTGGACCTGCATACTTAGCCTGACCTTTGATCATCGCGTTGCTGACGGAGCCCCGGCGGCCCGGCTCCTGGAAGTAATCGCGCGACTAATGGCTGACGACCAATTCCTCGACGAATTGGCCGAAGTCACATAATCCCAGCCGAGACATCTGACCGTATCAATGATATGAAGAACATACTGATCGTTGGCGCCGGAGGCTTCATCGCTCAAGAGTTGAAAGCCGACTTTGAGCGGCAGGGCTTTACGGTACTTCGGACTTCGAGGAGCAAGTCTTCAAATGCACTCTATCTTGATCTGAATGATCCCGATTGCGTAGAGAACTTCGTTGCTCCGGTTGATAAACTTCACGCTATCGTGTTTGCCCAGGGAATTAAGCCGACTCAAAACTTAAGAACTATGACACACCAACATTTCCTGAATATGCTTGGCGTGCACTTGATGGGCCCCTCACTGCTATTGAAGAAACTCCTGCCATTGTGCGAGAAGCACGCTCTTGTATTGTTCTTTTCGTCAGTAGCTGTGCGCAAAGGTAGCTACGATCCCTCCTATGCTGCCGCAAAAGCGGGAATATTGGGGCTAATCCAGAGCCTGCAGAACGAATTCCCAGAGCAACGGTTTAACGCAATATCGTTAGGATTGGTTGAAGGCTCCCCTGTCTATCAAGGGATGAGCGAAGAATTCAGGCAAAAACACCGCAGTCACATGCACAGTCAATCACTCATACACGTTGCCAACGTTGTCACGCTTACCAATGAGCTACTGAGAAACAACAGCATAAGCCGCAGTGTTCTTCCACTGGATGGCGGGTATTCTTGAGTTGGCTCGCCCCTGCGTCTGAAGTCCAAACCGGCGTTCCCCCCGGTTTGGGCCAATTGAGAGTTGAAAGAAAGTATGAACCAGAATCGACCCGTCAAGATCGGGCTGTTCAGCCGCTCCATTGGCAACGGAAACCTCGGAGATGAGGCCGCCGTCACGGCCGTTATCGAGGGCATCCGGAGTCGCCATGCGAGCGCGGAAATCTATGCGATCTCCGGCAATCCACTGGACACCGAGGAAAGACATCGAATTCGCGCATTTCCCTGTAGACCGGGGATGAGGCCTGGCGTGCCCCCGTCCCGCATTTCCAATCGAATGTGCTCGCGGCGGGACAGAGCGGGCCATACCGTCCCCTGGAAACAATCAAGAGCCGACTTAAGCGGTTTGGGCCGATTTACCGATTCCTGAGGGCGATTCAGCGCGCCTTGCAGGCTTTCAGGGCATGCGCTCAGGAGCCTCTCTTCGCGGCCCGAGCCTTCAAGACGTTAAGGCATACGGATATGCAGATCATTACCGGATCCGGCTTCGTGTCGGACCATTTTGGCAGCGTCTTCAATTTTCCCTTCAGAATCTACGAATGGTCCACGTTAGCAAAGGTTGCGAAAGCAATGGTTGTCATCTTGAGTGTCGGAACCGGCCCCCCTTACTTCGCGGCTCACTCAATGGCTCGTACGCCGTGCGCTCTCTCTTTCCGACTACTGCTCTTTCCGAGACGAAACCCCATCCCGGATCGCTGGCCGCATCGGCTTCGACGGGGATAAACCTATTTTCGCGGATCTTGCTCACGGTCTCCCGCATGTCGCCTCCGCGCCGATTTCCGAGCCATCGAAATCGCCGTTTGTCGCAGTAAATTTCTTCCCGCACTGTGATCGTCGTTATTAGCCCGACGGTGATCCTGGTGAGTATGATCGTTACGTCCACGAGATCGCGTCCTTTGCCTCGTGGCTGCTCCATAACGGGTATCCAGTGGAATTCTTTCCAACCCAATTTCGCGCAGATCCTCCAGTCATGGACGACGTCATGGGACGATGTCATGGATGGAATAAAGAGTACGGAACATCAAACCGGACAGCTTGGCGAAGCGGCCTGCGGTGTCTGTATCCCGCGTTGCCGACCTGTGCCAGTACCTCAACACTGTCGACATCGTAGTCGCCACCCGAGATTTCATGGCATCCTGCTCTCCTTTCTCCCAAATAGACCCGTCCTCGCACTGTCAAACGAACAGAAGATGAGTGATCTAATGCGGGAGATGGGGCAGGGGCAATTTCACTTCGACATCAGACGTTTCACATCGCAAGACCTTCGGGATACGCTTCCGTATCCTCGAATCGAGAAAAGAGTGATCAGGGCAAGTATTGCCGACAACGCTGCTGCATGTTAGGAGCGCCTTCACTCGCAGTATGGCAATGTCAGTGTGCAGACGAACTCGATTCTTTTCCGACGCAC
>Ga0302046_10001907_pt1 | contig 19525 bp, 10 predicted proteins | sample RVTome_11_FD_200261 | JGI IMG/M metagenome (GOLD analysis project Ga0302046, IMG submission 200261) | Soil microbial communities from uranium-contaminated site in the Upper Colorado River Basin, Wyoming, United States - RVT147D111 (version 2) ...
CGGTCGCCGTGACGGACGCGGTGTCGTTGGCGGCATCCGTATCGCGATCCAGCCCCCCGATGATCTGTGCCGCGAGCGTGTGCGTGCCGGGGGTCAGGCGGGACGAGTTATACTGGAACCGTGCGTCTATGAAGTACCCGGGTAACAGGTAGGGAACGAGCCACTGGCGGGTGGCGCTGTCATACTCGGTATCGATGGCTACAGACGGGGGGCTAAACGTAAGGCCGGCGGGAGGCTGGAACTGTACGACGAGGTCCGTGGCGAGGCTGGGACCGGTATTGCGCAGCCGTACTTTGTAATACAGCGTCTCGTCGGTTCGCACCACGGCCTGGGCGACTTCGGCGTCCAGGTCGAGGTCGTTGGGTGCGGTGGTCGGCAGGATCGTGTAGGTCAGCGTGTCGGCGTTGTTGGCCGGATCGTCTCCGTCCCCCAGGCCGCGCTCGATGCGTGCGACGCCGGTGTAGGTGCCGGGAAACGCAGCCACCGCCGATACGATATCCGTGCGGCTGCTGTCCGGGGGAATAGGGTAGGGGTTGAAAACGGGGTCATAGGGCGTAGCGGGGGCGAAAGGAAACTGCAGATGGGCTAACCCATCCCCGTACCCGCCGTCTGGACGGGCGCGCTGGAACGTGGTGTCGGGGCCGTGGTTGGTCAGCGTGAAGGCCACGTGGGCCGTGTCGCCTTGCGTAAAGGTGAGGGCATTGATCGAGCGGGTGAGTTCGAGGTCGAACGCGGTGCGCGGGTAGACCGTCAGGGGCGCCTGGACCGTGTTGTTCACGGGGAGCGGATCGCGATGGAGGCCGCTCGTGAGCCCGGCCTGTAGCGTCAGGTATGCTGGATCCGGTGGACGCGGGAAGGCCGTAACGGTGGCGGTGAGGTGGAGTTCGGCCTCGGCCCCGGCGTTCATCGGGCCCACAGTCCAGAGCCCGGTGGCGGGGTTGAAGGTGCCGTCGCCCGTGTGGCCCACGTAGGCCAGGCCCACCGGCAGGGTGACCTCGGCAGCGACGAGGCCAATCGCTGCATTCGGTCCATCGTTTCGCACACTGCTAGACGGAACTCGACCTGATCGCCGTTCTGCGCCGTCGTCGGCATGGCTTCTGCACGCACCTGCAAGTCATACGGGTCCTGGAAACCAATGCCCACCTGTACGCCGTCGAGGTAATGCCCGTAGAATTCCGCCTCGCTGGTTTCGTTGCGCGCATTCTCGAAAACCTGCAGGTACACCACCAGGAAGTCCGCGCCGTCGGGCAGGTCCATCTGTGCAGAGATCCATTCCCAGTCCGCCGGTTCGCGGTTCGTATGCGTCGTTTCGGTGTGTGTGGGGAGCCGTTGGGGGTTGCCGCCGGGGAAAAGGGTAGGATCCCCCGCGTAGGCCTCCAGGGTGAGGCCGAACTGGGTATCGCTGAAGGCCAGGTTGACGCGGGTGGCCAGGGCATTGGCCATGACCTCCGCCGGGGAGGGCAGGTTCTCGCCGCGCAGGTCGATGACCTGGTAGACCTCGCCGACGGGGTCGTCGCCCGGCCCCGTGGGGGTGGCGGCGACCATCTGCAACATGGCCCTGTAGGAACAGGGCAGGACAGGATCCGGGCGCGTGTCGGCGGTGATGCGCTCCAGGCGGGTTACACGGCGGGCCTGGTCGCCCTGCCAGGTCGGCCGGCCGGACTCAAAGCTGCCATCGTCTTCGAAGCGCAGGCATCCAGGGCAGGGCCTGGGGTCGTTGACCATCACACAGCCGGCAAACTCGTTGGTTGGAACCGGGGCTTGATCCGTGCTCGTGTACCTCACGGTACGAAACTGGAGGCATTGACCGCTCCTGGGATCGGTGCAGATGCAGCCGGTGCTCCAGAGCGCCAGGGTCAGCAGGAACAGCGTCGCCAGGGCCAGGGGAGCCTGCCTGCGAAGCCTGCGCCGTCGTGAAGGGTGGGCGGTCATAAGTTCGCTTACTTGACGAAGACCATCTTGCGTGTTTTCTCAAAGTGCTCGGTCCGCATCCGGTAGAAGTAGACGCCCGAGGCCCAGGCGCCGGCATCGACCTGGGCGGTGTACCGGCCCGGCGCGTAGACGGCGTCGACGAGGGTGGCGAGGCGGCGGCCTTGCACGTCGTAGACCTCCACCACCACGCGCCCCTGCGTCCTGACTTCGAAGGGGATCGTCGTCGTAGGGTTGAAGGGGTTGGGATAGTTCGGGTGGAGGGCAAACGACGTCGGCACGCCGGTGAGCGCTTCCACCGGGGTCCCGGTGGGTTGGTCGGTGAAGCAGGTTACCGTGGCGCCCTGGTCTACCGTGCCGGCGCTGGAGAGGCGCTCGAATACGGCTTGGAGCGGATTCTGCTGGAGGAAGTCCGGCGATCCGGTGCTGCCGGTAGTGCAGAGGGTCCCGTCCGGATGGAAAACGAAGCCGGTGAGCGCGTCTGCGCCGCTGCCTCCGAGATACGTGGAGAAGTCGAGCGTCAGGGCGTCGCCGTCCGGGCGAAAGCGGGCCGCGAACGCGTCGGAGCGCAGCGCCAGGCCGCCGCCGAACGCGGTCTGGAATGCGCCGGATGTAGTCGGAAGATCGGAGGAGGACGTCGTGCCCGCGACGTAGACGCGGCCCGTCGCGTCGAGGGCCAGGCTGGTGAGCAGGTCGTCGCCCGTGCCGCCGAGGTAGGTGGCGAATTCGAGGGCGCTGCCGTCGGCGCTGAGGCGGGCGAGGAAGCCGTCGGCCCGGTAGAAGGTACCACTCTGATAGGGGTATGGGGCGTTCCGGGTCGGGAAGTCGTCGGAGGCCGTCGCGCCGACGAGGTAGGCCCGGCCCATCGCGTCGACGGCGAGGTCGGTGACCAGCTCGTCGTCCCGCCCTCCGAGATAGGTCGCATAGCGGAGCGCTCCGTCAGGACTCAGCTTGACGAGGAAGACGTCGGTTCCGGCAAACGTACCCCCCTGATAGGTGAACGCGGGGTTTCGTACCGGGAAGTCGGGAGAGGTTGTGACACCGGCTACGTAGAGGTTACCCTCCCTATCGGTGGCGAGGACGATGCCGGTCTCGGCACCGGAGCCGCCGAGGTAGGTAGAGAACCGCACGGCAACCGTGTTGTCCTGCGCTGTGGCCGTACAGAGATAGCCTCCAAGGACCGCCATCACGCAGCAGAGGAGAAGAGGTCGGGGCATGGCAGTCCTGCATTCCGTGAGGAGGAGTCGTCATCAGGGTGGGCCGAGGGCCGTCCGTCTCGGCACGTTGACACCGGTCAATAGCCGTAAAAGCCCTGCCCTGTGCAGGAAATGACCCTCCTCGGAGCAAGCTCCGAGGTATCCGTCTAAGGAAACGGTTGCTTTCCGATGCAAGCATCGGGGTATGCGACCAGAAAAAGAATCAAAGCGCGTTCTTAGTTAAAAGCAAAAAAATCAGGCTTATTGGATCATCCTTCGTCCATTGGTTCCTGGTCATTCGTCATTCCGCTCGCTGTCAGTATGCTCACTTTGTTTGCGTCATGGGTCATTACGCTCGCTGTCAGTGGTCATTCGTGGCGTTGTCCTCACCAATGACCAATGACCAGTGACCGATGACCAGGGGCGAGCGTGGCTACGAGGGCCGGTGCGGCGTGAAGGTGTACCCCCGTCGTCGCCAAGAGTGACCTATTCCAACCACGGTCTGTATTCCTTGGGCACCTCGTCGGCCACGCGTTCGAAGGCGAGGTACTGGTAGAAGGTGACGCCGTAGGGGTCGAGCACGTCGCCCTTGAGGTCGACGACCGTGGGGCCGTTGTGCAGATAGATCATCGACGTGCGCGCCCGGGGCCGCCGGAACTGCTCGTTGGTCCAGCGGAGGTAGGCTTTGTCCTCTTCTTCAGGCGCATAGATGATCTCGACAAACCCTTCAAAACCCAGGATCTTCTCGCCGGGTGTGTCGCCGTCCTTCAGGAGGTCGGCGGGCTTGATCGGGTAGCGCTGGTCGGTGGGCACGGCGTTGCCTCCCAGGCCCTGCCTGGACGGGCGGCTGTACGTCTTGAAGCCCTGTTCCTCGACGCGGTTATTCAGCAGGGCCAGCATGAAGTGGCGAAACGAGCCGTTGAAGGCGGAATCGCGTCTGGCTTTCCAGAGGGCTGCCTGCTCGGGGCTTTCGGCGGGCATGACGTCGAAGAGCGGCTCGCCGTCGTACTTCGTCCGGTTCGGGATGGCGGAAAACTCCCGGAGGAAATACTGGACGCGGTACCCGAGGGCTTCGTTCTCGATGATGAGCGGCTCGCTGGCCTGCGCGCGGAACTCGCCGCCCTTGGTCGAGAAATCCAGTACCTCCGGGTTGACGATCTTCGTCGCGCCCGCATTGGGCGTCTCGCCGATGAAGAGCTGGATGAACTTTTCGAGTTGCTGTTTCCACTTCTTGTTGTCGGCGGTGACGGTGATCTCGCCGATCTCGTAGACGGCCTCTTTGAGTTCGAAGTCGAAGGTATACTCGCGGGCCTCACGGATAAAAATGTCGCGGGCTTTGGGTTCAAAGCCGATCATCGTCACGTAGAGCCGCAGGGCCCCGAGGGGGATGCCGCGCAGGCGAAAGCCGCCCTGCTCGTCGGTGACGGTGCCGTTCATCGAGGTGGCGATAAAGACGTTCACGCCGGGGAGCGGGGCACCGGTCAAGCTGTCGGTGACGGTGCCGGAGAGCGTCGCGTCGGTGGCCTGGGCACGGGCGGACGTGGCAGGCAGCGCCAGCACGGCGAGAAACAGCAGAAGGCGGCAGCGATACAGCATGGGTCTGCGCGAAGGGTAGTTGTGGAGAAGGCGTCGGGACGACTCCTTGCAATCAACAAAATTCGCGCCGAGGTCGCAAGCGGTTCCTGATGGGCTGTGAACGGGTGCGAAGGCTGTGCGAACGGTGGCGTGCTGTCCAGCATAGGCGTCGTGCTGTCCGGTCGGTCCTCAATGGTTGACTACCAGGGTGGCTTCGGCGATGTTGTTCGCAGGGTCGTCGCCGCCGCCGAGGCCCCTGTCGAGGCGAGCCCGGAGCGTAAAATGAAAGTCTCGCGGGGGGTCTTGCTGCGGGGTGCCCGTGATCGTCAGCGTAGCGCTCTGGCCGGAGGGCAGGGCGCCCACCGACCACCGGCCCGTCGCAAAAGCCCCCTGGCTGGCCTGGGTATTGATGATCGCAAAGATAGTGGGGGGAATCCGCATGGCGACCTCGACGCCGGTGGCGGCACTGGGGCCGTTGTTGGTTACGGTGACGGTAAAGGTCGCCGGGAGGCCCAGGGTCACCGTGTCCGGGCTGACGGTGGTGGCGACGGCCAGGTCGTAGTCCGGGTTGTTGTTGACGTTGACGAAGACCTCGGTTTCAGGGGACCGGGCTCCGTGCTCGTCGATGATGGAATAGCCGAAGCTCTCCGTCCCCGTAAAGCCCGAAGAATTATAGCGGAGCTGCCCGTTGTTGGTGACCTGGAGGGTGCCGAAAGAGGGCTGGCCGATGGTGTTGAGGGTGAAGGTGTCTCCGTCGGGGTCGTAATCGTTCGATAAAACGGCGAGGATGGTATCTTCATCGGGACGCGCGTGAAAGACATCGCTGACGGCGACGGGCGGCGTGTTGGTGGCGGCCTGTACCGTCACGGTGACCGGGGCGGTGTTCGAGGTCAACCCGGTGAAGTCTCGGACGGTGTAGTCGAAGCTGTCGGTCCCGATGAAGCCCGGGTTGGGCGTGTAGGTGATGGTGCCGTCCAGGTTCGATGTGGCCGTGCCGTTTGTCGTTGGGTTCGACACGGTGACGGTCGACGGGCTGATGTTGCCGTTGGGGTCGGTGTCGTTGTCCAGCACGGCAAGGACGACCGGGGTGTTCTCGGTGGTGGTGCCCGCGTCTGCCACGGCGACGGGCGGCTCGTTCACCACCACGACGACCGTGTCGGTAGCGGCATTGTTGGTGGCATCGGTGTCGCCAAGGGTACCCCCGTCAAAGTACGCCGTGTTGACATACGTCCCCGGCAAAAGCGCCTCTGCGATGCGGGTTTGCATGACCGTCTGCCCGGGGTCCAGCCGCCGAATCCGGTCGTCAGGATACACTACTTCCCGGAAGAACGGGCTGTTGCCCCAGGGAAACAAGGAGTTTCCAAGCCGGACGTCGTTGACGGCATGGGGGCCGTGATTGGTGACGGTAAGGCGGATGGCAATGGATTCTCCGACCCCGACGACGGTCGGGGCGAGCGCCTGCGCGGTCTTGGGCGCGTTGGCCGAATAGAGCAGGGCGAGCGGAATAATGGACTGGGCGATTTCCAGATCGTACGTATTCGTGACTAGCGGCACCGACCACGTTGCGGTAACCGTGTTGTTGGCCGGGTCATCGCCCGGATAGGTCGAGCCGATGATCGAGGTTGTCTTGGTAAAGGTACCTGGCTGGATGATGTAAGTGTGGCTGATCTGCTGTTCATCGCCGGGCCGGATGAAGGGAATATGCCAGAGGCCGGTGGCCGGATCATAGGTGGTCTGCCAACCGCCGGGCCCGGATGAACTGCCGCCGCCGGAGGCAAGATCGAGTATCAGGCCTGCCGGCACCGGGTCGGACACGACGACGTTGGAGGCAATGCCCGGCCCATGGTTTCGCACTTGCAGGACCACATACATGGCGCAGCAGGCGCTGTAATAGGTCGTATCGATCACGAGCTCCAGGTCATACGGTTCGTTGCTCGGCAGCACCTCGACGGTGACGCTGTCCGTGTTGTTGGCGAAGTCGTCGAAGGGAGAGAAGTAGAGGCTGTTGTCACCGTCGCTGGTGCGGCCGCTGATCTGTGGATACCCCGTCAGGGTGCCTGTGCCGGCGGCCATCGCGGTCAGTTGCATCGTATAGCTCGAATCGGGGTCGGGATATACAGGGACGTGCAGAAACCAGCGATCGCCAAACGTGGACACCGAATGGTCGCTTTCACCATACCGGTCCAGCGTCCCGCGATCCACCCGGGCGCTCCCGAGGCCGTTTCTTGGTTCGAAATCGAAGCCTGGCGGCAAGGGATCGCGGACGTAGAACAGGCTGGGGTCTTCGGGCCGGCTGCGGGCGATGGCGGGGCCGTTGTTGGAAAACCGAAGCGAGAACGTCACCATGTCTCCCTGGTTAACCGTCGTCTGGTCCGCGGTTACCTCGATTTGCACATCGAAGTTGGGGGCCACCACGAGGGAAACTTCGTCCTGGTTGTTGCTCGGGTTCAGGTCGGTACCGGTGGTCGACCGGAGAGCGGCACCGAAGGTCGTCGTTATGAGCGGCTCGCTCTGGACGTTGGTCCGAATGATAATACCGGTCGTGGCTCCGCTCGGGAGCGACGGGAGCGTCCACTGCCGGGTGGCAGGATCGTACGTTCCTGCGCCGCCGTGCAGTACATACGCCAGTTCTTCCGGCGCATGGTCGACGGCGACGACGATGTCGGTAGCCGTCGCCGGGCCGTCGTTGACGAGGGTGATCGTAAAGTCGACATCCTCACCGACGGTGGCCTCGGGGCGCGGGGTACTCACAGCCAGTTGGAGGTCGAAAGGCTGCGTCGGGCCGATCTGCACCTGTACACCGTCGATGTAATGGCCCTCGAATTCGGCTTCGCCCACGTTGTTAAACACGTTTTCAGCCGCATGGAGGACGACGACGATAAAGTCCGGGCGCACCGGGAGCACCAGTTCGGTCCCCAGATAGCGCCAGGTAGTCGGGTCGTTGTCGACGATGAACGATTCGCTCTGAAAGCCTATCTGTCGGTTCAAGGCACTGGGGTAGATCGCCGGGTCGCCTTCGTAGGCTTCGAGGGTGAGCCGAAACTCGCTATCGGGGGAGTTGGGGACGCGGTTGACGAGCATGGAGGCGACGATCCGGCCCGGTACCGGGAAGTCCTGGTCGCGCAGGTCAATGACCTGGTAGACGAGGGCGTCCGCGTCGGGGCCGGGTCCCTCGGGGGTTGTGGCTTCGACGCGCAGCATCTTAAGCCAGGCGCAAGGGGTGACGCCCTGTTCTTCCGGGACAACCCGCGTGCTGTCGCCGAGCCAGCCTCGGGCGTGTCCGTTCGTCTCGCCTTCAAAGCTGCCGTTGCTTTCGTAGCGCTGGCAATAGGGACAGGGCAATGGGGTACCCTCAGGAGCACAGCGCGCTTCGCCGGGTATGTACGCGCCGGTGAAAATGCTACCGCATTGTTCCGGGGTATCATAGCGAGAGCACCAGAAATAACAGCCTGGCTGGGTGAGCGAAAGCAGCCCGAGGGTCAGCGAAAACGCAAGGATCCAACGGATAGGCCGCCGGCCGGCAGCGCCCGGAATACGAGGGTTCGGGGGCATGGCATTCGGTCTGAAGGAGGTACACGAAAGCTTACTTGACCAGCACCATCTGGCGGGCTTCCCGGTAGCCGGCCATCTCGGCCACGTAGAAGTAGACGCCCGACGCCCAGCGGCTCGCATCGAGCGTCACAGCGAAGCGGCCGGGCGTGTACCCGGCATCGACGAGGGTAGCGAGCTTGCGGCCCTGGACGTCGTAGACGGTCAGGCGGACGCGCGTCGGGGCCTTCACGTCGAAGCGGATGGTGGTCGTCGGGTTAAAGGGGTTCGGGTAGTTGGGATGGAGCGCGAAGGCGTCGGGCAGCTCGAGCGGAGCCTCGACGGGCACGCCGCTGGCTGCTTCGCCGAGGCAGGTCACAAACGCCTCATCCTGAAACGTCCCCGTGAGGCGGAGCAGGGCGGTCTGTGCCGGGACTTGCGGATAATCGACCGAGCCCGTCCCGCCGGTCAGGCATACGTCGCCGGTAGGGCCGGCCGAGACGCTGCTCACCAGCTCCGCTGCCCGGCCGCCCAGGAACGTGGCGCCGATGAGGGTAGCCCCGAGCGCGTCGAAGTGTGCCAGAAAGGCGTCGAGCGCGCCGCCGCCGTAGCGATCCTGCACCGGGTCGCCGAGCGGCAGGTCCTCGGAGGTCGTGCTGCCGCCGAGGACGGGTTGCCCGGCGGCGTCCAGGACGAGGCTGTAGGCCCGGTCGTCGCCGGTGCCGCCGAAGTAGGTCGCATAACGCAGGGCTGATCCGTCAGGGGCCATCTTGACGAGGAAGACGTCTTCCGCACCGCGTCGCCCGGCCTGGTAGGCGCCGGTTGTCGTCGGGAAGTCGTGGGATCGCGTCCAGCCGGTAACATGGGCGTGTCCGGCGGCATCGAGGGCCAGGGCGGTCGGCTGGTCGTTGCGGGATCCGCCGAGGTAGGTGGCGTAGTCGAGGGTTCCATCGTCGGTGAAGCGCGCCACGAACCCGTCGCCCTCAAACGGACGCAGCGGTCCGGCGAACGACGCCTGAAACGCGTCCGGAGTGGTGGGGAAGTCGTACGAGTTGGTGAAGCCCGTCACGTAGACGCGGCCCCCCGCCTCGACGGCGAGCGCGCTGCCGGCGTCGTCGAGGGACCCGCCGAGGTAGGTGGCGTAGTCGAGCGTGAGCGTCGCACCCTCGGGGCGGAAGCGGGCCACGAAGGCATCGGCGCCCATCTCCAGGCCGCCGGCGAAGTCCGGCTGAAAAGCAGCGGGCATCGTGGGGAAGTCGGACGACGCCGTCGCGCCGGAGAGGTAGACCCGGCCCTGGGCGTCGAGGGCCAGGCCGGTGACGGCGTCGTCGCCGGTACCGCCGAGATAGGTGGCGTATTCCATCGTCGTGCCGTCGGCGCTGAGGCGGGCCAGGAAGCCGTCGGTGTATAGCCGTGTCCCGCTCCGGTAGCCGTGCAGCGCACCCGTCGTCGTGGGGAAGTCGTTCGAAGTTGTCCCGCCGGCCACGAGCACCCGGCCCTGCTCGTCCACGGCGAGGGCCGAGGCGGTCTCGTCGCCGCGCCCGCCGAGATAGGTCGCATAGACCAGCACGCCGTCGCGGGTGAACTTGGCGACGTAGACGTCCAGGTTCAGAAGCGTGCCGCCCTGATGGCGTGCGGCGGCCTGGGTACTGGGAAAGTCCGGGGAGGCCGTGTGCCCGGCGACGTAGAGGTTGCCCTCGCGGTCGAGGGCCAGGGTGTTGCCGGTCTCGATGTCGCTGCCGCCGAGGTAGGTGGAGAAGCGGAGAGAAGCCATAGCGGCGTGCCGGGGTTCGTTGCCTTGTTTGGCCGGTGCGCTCTGCCGGTGTTGTAGCGCAGCCTCGGCGGGCGGGGCGGTGAGGAGCAGCGGCAGGCTTACCAAGGTGGCAAGCAAAGCTGTGCGTGCTTCGCGGCGATAGGGGGGCCTCGGGTTCATGATGGCGTGATGGCTGGAGCGAGCATCTTGTTTTTTAGGGGGGAAGATAGCCTCCCGGAGCGAGCAGTCGCCATTGAACGGCTGGTTGTCGTTGAGCGTCTTGACGGTGATTGTCGTCTAAGAAAGTGAAGCGATCCGCATGGCAGCAAGCAGACTTTCAAGGGAGCAGGGGAAAAGAGCACCGGCTCCTTACCAGGAATAGCTCCATTGCCTGGCGTATTGGATCATGCCTCGTCGCCATGCACCGTGTGAGCCCGGGGCGGTCACACGGTAAGGGCTTTCAGGAAGTGGGTAAACCTTCTTCCGGCATGACACAGCGAGGACGCCGTAGCGTATGCGCCTGCCCTCGCTCCGCATTACAGCCGATCCGTTGCAAAGAAGTCCGTAGCGCGCTACGTTTACGTACATGGAAAACAAAGAAGCGGTGACGGCCTTGCTGGAAGCCCTGGCCGAGGGTAAGGGAGGCGCTATGGAAGAACTGATGCCGCTGGTCTATGCCGAGCTGCGCGGCATCGCCCATCGTCGCCTGGGCCGGGAGCGCAGCAACCACACCCTCAACACCACCGCGCTCGTGCACGAAGCCTACCTCAAGCTGGTCCGGCTGGACCGGATCCAGTGGCAGGGGCGGGCGCATTTTTTCGCGCTGGCCGGGCAGGCGATGCGCAACATCCTGGTTACCTATGCCTATCGCCGCAAGCGCATCAAGCGGGGCGGCGGTGTACCGCACGTCACGTTTGAGGAAGCCCAGGGGCTCTCCGAAGAACGCGCCGACAGGGTGCTGGCTCTCGATGAAGCGTTGAAGGAACTGGCGGCCCATAACAAACGGCACAGCCGTATCGTCGAGTGCCGCTTCTTTGCCGGGTTGACCATCGAAGAGACCGCCGAGGTGCTGGGGATCTCGACGGCCACGGTGAAGCGGGACTGGCGTCTGCTGCGGGCCTGGCTTCAACGGGCACTCCACGACGACGGGGCGACGTGACGGGAGAAGCGTGATCCATCCGCGCGTGTTTCGGAGCTACTGAGTACAGTTACAAAGATACCGACTTTGATGCCGATACCATGACCCCACAACAACGCTGGCAAGCCGTCCAGGACCTTTTCGAAGCCGCGTTGGAGCAAGAGGCCGCCGACCGGACTGCCTTCGTGGAGGTCGCCTGCGGGGACGATGCGGCTCTGTGCCGGGAGGTGCTGTCGCTGCTCGCCGCCTTCGACGAGAGTGACGATATCGAGGCGCAGGCGCAGGCCTGGCTGGCCTCGGTCGGGGAGCCGCTGGTGTTGCCGTCGCTGGAGGGGCGGCGCATCGGGGCCTACCGGGTGCTGCACGAGCTGGGGGCCGGCGGCATGGGGGCGGTGTACCTGGCCGAGCGGGCCGACGGTCAGTTCGAGCAACGGGTGGCCCTGAAGCTGCTGCGTCAGGGGATCGGCACCGACGAGCTGTGGCGGCGCTTCCTGTACGAGCGGCAGATCCTGGCCCGGTTGCAGCACCCCCACGTCGCCCGCCTCTACGACGGAGGGCTCACGGACGAGGGCCGGCCCTACTTCGTGATGGAATACGTCGAGGGCCTTCCCCTCAACCGCTACTGCGACGACCGACGCCTCGACGTGGCGGCCCGGCTCGACCTGTTCATCGCCGTGTGCCGGGCGGTGTCCTACGCGCACCAGAACCTGGTCGTGCATCGCGACCTCAAGCCGTCGAACATCCTGGTCACCGATGACGGGGCGGTCAAGCTGCTCGACTTCGGCATCGCCAAGCTGCTCGAAGACGAAGCGGAAGCGCCCGTGACGGAGACGGGGCTTCGGGTGATGACGCCGGAGTATGCGGCGCCGGAGCAGGTACGGGGCGAGGCGGTCACAACGGCTACCGACGTGTACGCGCTCGGCGTAGTGCTCTACGAACTGCTGACCGGCCGGCGTCCGTACGAGGTCAAAGGGCTGGCGCCGGGCGAGGTCGAGCGGGTGGTGTGCGAGACGGCCGTCGCCCGGCCCAGTACGGCGATAGGCCGGGGGCGGACGGAAGCGTCTGCGGGCGCGGCCTCGCCCGAGGCGGTGAGCCGGGCGCGGTCGACGCAGCCGGCGCGGCTACGGCAGCGCCTCGCCGGAGACCTCGACACGATCACCCTCAAAGCGCTCAAGAAGGAGCCGGCCCGCCGGTACGTTTCGGCGGAGGTCCTGCTGGAGGACGTCCGGCGCCACCTGGCCGGGTTGCCGGTGGCGGCCCGCGACGACACCCTCGGCTATCGGATGCGCACGTTCGTCCGGCGGCATCGCGTGGGCGTCGCCGTCGCGGCGGCGTTTGTGGCGCTCCTCCTCGTCGCCGCCGTCGCCATGATGGTGCAGCAGCGTGCGACCGCCCGCGAACGCGACCGCGCCCGCCTCGAAGCCGACAAGAACGCGCAAACCTCGGCCTTTCTGGCGGATATTTTTACGGCGAGCAATCCGTACGAGGAGACGCAAGGAGAACCGACCGCCCGCGCGTTGCTCGCGCGGGGGGTAGAACGGATCGGCACGCTGGTCGATCAGCCCGAGGTGCAGGCCGCGATGCGCCACATCATCGGGACGGTCTATTACAGCCGGGGCGACTATGAACAGGCGCGGGTGTTGCTCGAGCAGGCCCTGTCGGCCCGGCAGGCCCTCCACGGTCCGGACCACCCGGAGGTGGCTCGGACGCTCGTAGCGCTGGGGCGTGCCTTCTGGCACGCCGGGCAGCACGATTCTGCCGCCGTGTTCGCTGAACAGGCGGTCACGGTGTTCCGTGGGCTCTCCGAGGAAGCCTCTCCCGACCTGGTCGATGCCGTGCTGAGCCTGGGTACGATCCGGCGCGTGCAAGGCCGGTACGACGAAGCAGAGACGCTGCTGCGAGAGGCGCTGGCGATGCATGAAGGGCTACCGGCAAGGGACAGCCTACAGCTTGCTACCCTCATGAACAACCTCGCCACGACACTAGCCAACCAGGGACAGTTTGACGAGTCTGAGACCCTGTACCGAGCGGCCCTGGAGGTGTCGATAGCACGCTACGGCGACGACCATCCGCAGGTCGCTATGCAGATGCATACCCTCGCTTCGTTTTTGCATACCACCGGAAAGCTCGACGAAGCGGCCTCGTTGCAGCGGCAGGCGCTGGCGATGGAGACGCGCTTTCTCGGGGAGGAGCACCCGAACGTGCTGACGACGCAGAACCAACTGGGCATCGTGCTCACCCAGATGGGCGCCCTGGAGGAAGCGGAGCAGGTGCTGCGCCGGACGCTGGCGCTGCGGCGCCAGGTGCTGGGGCCGGATCATCTGGACGTGGCTGCTACGATGAACAACCTGGGGCGGGTGCTCGGCCGGCAGGGCAAGTACGAAGAGGCCGAGCCGTTCACACGCCAGGCGCTCGGCATAGCCCGCCAGGCCTTCGGCGAGGAGCATTTCTATACCGGCATCGCCTGGAGCAACCTGGGCCAGCTCTTGATCGGGCTGGGCCGCGACCGGGCCGCCGAAGACGCGCTGCGCCGGGCGCTCGCCATCTTCGAGACGGCCTTGCCGGAGGGCCATACAGATACTGCCGAGATGCGGTCTCAACTGGGTGATTTCCTTTTCACAAAGCAGCGCTACGACGAAGCCGAGCCGCTGCTGGTAGCCGCCCACGAGGTGTTCCGGGCAGAGCGGGGCGACGCGGATGCGAGCACGCAGCGCACCGTGCAGCGCCTCGTCGCTCTCTACGAAGCGTGGAGCAAGCCGGCGGAAGCGGCGCGCTACCGGGCCCTGCTCGCGGACGCGAAGGCAACACGGCCCGAAACAGCCCCCTAGCCTTTCTTGCACGACGATCCTGACGACGGCCCTCGTGCAGCTTCCAGGACCTGCCGGGTATGAGGTTCTCACGCAAACGGAGGGCAGAGGGCGCGCACGCTGCTCGCAACCCAAACACGCTTGTGAAGCTGCACACAATCCGATGCAACCAGACGATCCAAACTATTTCCTAAAGACCATCCTTTTCGTGTCCTGATAGGTAGGCGTCTGCAGGCGGACCCCATACACGCCGGAAGACACTGCGGCCCCTCCGTCGTCTAGCCCCTTCCAGGTCACGGCATAGGTCCCGGGCATCTGGTGCTCGCGGACCAGCGTTCTGACTTTCTGCCCCTGAACATTGTAGATCTCCAGGGATACCGGCGTCGGGCGCGATAAGACGTACCGGATCTCGGTCGAGGATTGAAACGGATTGGGGAAGTTCTGTTGCAACACAAAGTCGGCCGGGGTCGGTTGTACCTCGCGCTCAATGGGTGTGCCGACGGGTTCGCCGAGCACAGCCGTTAAGACGTCGCGCACCGGCAAGCCGGCGTAGTCGTTGAGGGCGCCCACCCGGGTCAGTTCGTCGGCGATAAGTTGCTGCAACGAGGCGCTCCCGGCGGCGGACAGGTTGGCAAAAAAGGCAGCCACAGAGTCCATCTGGGCCTGGGTGATGACCGAGCTACCGTCGCCGTCGAGCACATTGCGAAGCGCCGGTTGCAGTGTTTCGACCATGCGTACCGCCTGCGCTCCCAGCGCGGGTCTATCGAAGATCAAGATCCAGGCTATCTCGGGCGTAGTGTTGTAGTAGAGGTCGGTGTACCGTGCCCCGTGCTGGGTGGGCCGGAGGACGTCGTCGCGGAAGCGACGCAAGAGGGCGAGGTCGACGGCTTCATGCTCCAGGGATGCGGTCTTACCGCCACCGTTGTTCAGGCATCCCTGCAATGCTTCCAGGGAGCAGCCGCAATCTACCAGGACGGTAACCTGGGCTGAGTCACGCAACGCGCCGTCGGATATGGTATACTGGAACGCTTCGGCGAAGCGCGTCCCTGGAAAGTATTCAAAGTAGTACACCGATCGCCCGCCCGGTTCTACCAGGTTTACCGTCCCGGTAGGGGGTTGTGTAAAGGAGATGAGGGTAGCGTGTCAAGCTCGTCGGGATCAGAATCGTTCGTGCTGACATCAAGAGTATGCCCCAGCGGCCGGGAAGTCGAATCACTGGTCATGACCACAAACACGCCATCTCTGGCAACCGGCGGTGCATTGACCCAGGTGACTTGAGCCGTGCATGAGAAATTTTCAGTCCCATATATTCCCTGTGCAGAGAGATTATCCGTACCAAGCGGCGCGGTGGCTGATTTGGTGTAGGTAAAAGACACCTGTCCGTTGGTGTCTGTTGTGCCTTCGCCCAATGATTGACCCGACACATAAAAGGCCACCTCTTGCGCGGCAACGGGCACGCCGTCAGCCGTTACCGTTACGGTATGCTCTCTATCTGCTCTGGTTTTTGTCGCCGTCGGGGGTTCTATCGAGCACGCCACGGCGCCGCGAGGATGAACCGTGACGGCAAAATTGTCGATGCCGTGCCGGATCAGCAGATCCTGGTTGTACGGCACGGGCGTGTCTCCCACCCTGCTGCTCGTTCGCCAGTACCCGAAGGTGATCGCGCCGCCCGTGAGCGAGAAGTCGGGCCGGGCGGCGGATCCGTCGAGCGCGACAAAGTCGGAGGCGGTCAGGCCGGGCAGCGAACCGCCGGCCCAGGCGGTGGTGCCGCTCACGAGCAAGAACTGCGCATTCGAGGACCGGTAGGCCCTGCCACCCTGCACCAGGGCTGCAAAACTCGCGATGCCGGCCTGGTTCCACGGCAGGCCGAGCAACGCCGTATCTTCCGCATAGTCGATATGTTCAATCGCGCCCTGGGCGGATGGGTCGTAACCTGCCGCCTCATACAGATGCAGGACCTGAACACGCCCGACGTCTACGGCGCTAGGTGGGGGCGGCAAATGATGCTCCATAAGACGGAACGCCCCCGGATTGCCGCCTGCGGGCTCTTGTCTGTTCGTCTGGGTGGCTCCTCCTTCGCTGACCTCGATCACCGACCAGTCTGCGGGATTGAAGGTCGTATCTGTGAGGGTTACGGAGGCAGCCCGGATGGGTGCGGTCGTCTTGCTCGGTGTTTTCAGGTTCAACGCGTCAAGGCCTATAACGATGATCAGACTGAAAAGGAAAACGTTATACGCCTTCATGATGCGCCTCCTGCCTTTGAAGAAGGGTTGGTACAGGGGATCAAAGAGCATGCACTATTAAATGCAAAAAGGGCTGTCGAGCTAGATCATCGTACGCGTGCTTCCTTCGTCTACTATCCTGAGACCGTGACCGTGGCGGACGCCGTGTTGTTGTTCGGGTTCGTGTCCTCGTCCAGGCCGGCGGTGATGGTGGCGGTGTTTGTCTGGTCAGTGTGAATGAGGCCTGTGATCGTTAGCGTCGCGCTCTGGCCCGAAGCCAGGTCGCCCACCGTCCAGCGGCCCGTCCCCGTGTTGAACGTACCCTGGCTCGTCTGTGTGTTTTGTAGCGTAAACCCGAAGCCCGGCAACGGGTCCGTCACTTCCACGCCGGCGGCGGTTGCGGGTCCGCTATTGGTGACCCTGACGGTGAAGGTAGCCTGGCCGCTGGGCGGCACCATGGGCAGGTTGACCGTCTTGACGAGTGACAGGTCGTAGCCGGTCGGCATGGCCTCTACCGTAACCTGGACGGTCGCTTCGTTTGAGGTCAACCCGTTGTCGTCGGTGACGGTGTAGGTGAACGTATCGTTGCCTGTGAAGCCGGGATTTGGTTTGTAGGTGATGGTTCCGTCGAGGTTGACGGTGGCCGTACCGTTGCCCGGGTTGCCTGTCACGGTGACCGTCGCGGGGTCGAGCATACCGTCGGGGTCCGCATCGTTCGCGAGTACGTCGATGTCGAGGGGGGTGTCGGCCGTCGTGGTAGCCTGATCGTCGGTCGCGACCGGCGGGGTGTTGCCCGCCACGACGGTTACCTCGAAGATGTCGGCATAGTTATACAGGCCTGCTTCGACGGTCAAGACGCCGGTCACGGTACCTACCGATCGACCGACAATGATGATCGGTATGCTCGACGTCAGCAGGTTTACCGTAACAGGGCCGGCGCTAATCGCTGCCAGGGCAGGCTTGGAAGAGAACGCCGAGGCAGCACTCGGAGGAGGAGCGCTTGTCACGGTGTAGGTTATGGAGAGGGTGTCTCCCACCGCAACGGTCGTATCCAGTAAGGCCGGGAAGCCCCCCCCACTACAGAGGATGCACGGAGAAAAGGAGGCGGTACTCCGGTTATTGCCGGGATTCTGATCCTCCGACCCTGCATGGATGGCGGCGGTCGTTTGATAGCGACTGCCGGGCGACGCGCCTGTCAACTGCATCGCAACATAGAGTGAAGCGGACGCCCCACCTTCCAGCCGGTCGACCGTCCAGAGACCCTGGGAGACATCGTAGAAGCCGTCCCCGCTATGTGCTACATAGTGTAGCGATACGCTCGTGATCCCAATCTCATCTAATCTGGAAAACAGGCCTCGCTGAAACTCGTTTACGACGCTGATATTCGTGGCGGCGAGGGTCGAAGGGGCGTCGTTGGTGAGGGTCATTGCAAAGACGATCCGTACACCGCCTTGCCCGGGTATGGCCCGGTAGGCGAGGCGCAGGTCGTGCATCACCGGGCGGAGGCCGATCCGGACGTAGTCGGAGAAGTGTGCGTCCAGTTCGAGGGCAGCCGGCGATCCTCCCCGCTCATCAATCACGTCTTCCACCGCCTCGACCGCGACGATCAGGAAGTCGGGATGTGCTCCGGGCGTCGACAGGCTGAACTCGTTGAAGAGGGCTTCCCAGGTCGCCGTGTCGGCATCGCTGAGGAGGGGTTCGGTGTGGGAAGCCAGCAACACGTGCGCCGGCGAGCCGGGTAGAAAGGTCGCCGGGTCGCCGGTATAGGTCGCCACGGTCAGCCGGAATGCGCGGTCGGTCTGGTTATTTACGCGCCGTCGATTGACAAGCGTCCGGGCGACTCCGCCGAGGGGGTCGGGCAACGCGTTGAACGCCCGAACGTCAATCACCTGGTAAACGGTAGAGACATCGTCTTCGTCCCGAGGATCTTCCGGGAAGGTCGCCTCGAACCGCAGCATGCGGTCACTGTGGCAGGGCGTGACGTCTTCCGTCGTCCCCTCGACGATGGGGGCTTTGTCTCCCTGCCAGAAAGGCCGGCCCTCGCCCTCGCCCCATCCGAAGGAGCCGTTTTCCAGCGGCAGCAGGACGCAGGTAGGGCACCGTGCGTAGAACGAGTCGCCGACGATGTTGCAAGTTTCCTCGTGTAGTTGCTCCCAGTACAGGGGGGGGATAGAATAGCGGACTACAAAACTGAAGTTGAAGTTGTCATCACAGACGCAGCCCTCTACCACAGCCAGGGTAGACAGGAGGAGTGCCAGAAGAAGGCGGTGGCTGCGAAACGAGGCCGGGAGCCGGTGGCAGTCGGAGACGAAGGGATGCGCAGGCATTGGGGTTTCTCTTCGATGGTTTCCATACAGCCGGGGCAAGCCGGTGGGCCTAGCGCAGCAGCAGCATCGTGCGCGCCTGGCGAAAATCGTCCATCCGGATGCGGTAGACATAGATGCCCGAGGCCAGCCCCCGCGCGTCGAACGGGGCTTCATAGCGGCCCGGTGCATAGTCGCCGTCGATCACGGTGGCCACGCGCCGTCCCGTCACGTCGAACACCTCGAGCACAACGCGGCTGGGTTGCGCCACCGCGAAGGGGATGATCGTCGACGGGTTGAATGGGTTGGGGTAGTTGGCCTCGAGCGCAAAAGCCGCAGGCACGTTCGCTGCCGCTTCGGTAGCCACCGGCGCGGGCGGTGCTCCGAAGCAGGTCACGAATGCACTGCCGCTGGGCATGACCTCGCCGGACGCCGCCTGCAGGGCTTGAAACGTAGGAAAGTCGCCGGACCGGGTCGTGCCAGTGACGCAGAGTGTGCCGCCGGGGTGCAGGGCAGGGCGCACGATGCCTTCGTCGCCGTCGCCGCCGAGATAGGTTGCGAAGTCGAGCGAGTCGCCTTCAGGGGCGAGGTGGGCGAGGAAGGCGTCGGTGAGGCCGCCGCCGGAGAACGGTTGCGACGACAGGACCAGGGGAAAGCCCACCGCGTCCGTCGCGCCGCTGATCCAGATGCCGCCGTCGGTTTCGACGGCGAGGCCGTGGGCGGCATCTTCGCCGCTGCCGCCGAGGAACGTGGCATAGGTGAGTGCGAGCGTAGAAGCCGAGGGGCTGAGCCGGACGAGGAAGGCATCCAGCCCGCCCCGGCGCAGGGGTTGGAGGGCTCGTGCCGTCGTCGGGAAATCGTTGGAGAGGGTCCATCCGGCGAGGTATACATCGCCTTCGGGGCCGAGTGCCAGCGCGGTGCTCTGGTCGTCGTTCGTTCCGCCGAGGTAGGTAGATGTTTCGAGTGCACTGCCGTCCGGGGTGAGCCGGCAGACAAACACGTCGCCCTCGCCCTCACGCATCGGACCGGAGAACGCGTCTTGCAGCGGTTGGCGCACAGGAAAATCGGGCGAGT
>Ga0302046_10001908_pt1 | contig 19520 bp, 35 predicted proteins | sample RVTome_11_FD_200261 | JGI IMG/M metagenome (GOLD analysis project Ga0302046, IMG submission 200261) | Soil microbial communities from uranium-contaminated site in the Upper Colorado River Basin, Wyoming, United States - RVT147D111 (version 2) ...
CGTGGCTCAGGGGAACCTCAGGCGCGGTCAGAAGGGGCAGATCGACCAGATCCCCGACGACCTGACGGCGGAGGCGGCGCTCGGCAGGCTCAACGCCATGCTGACGCCCGAGGGGGCAGCGTGGGTCCGGCGCGTCGACCTCGATGCGCTGTGCGGACAGATGACCGCGCAGTACCAGCGCGCCGCCGCCTACCCGCTCGAGATCCTGCGACGTCGTGGCGCCGCAGCGCTCGAGGCGTCCACCGGATCGGAGCGAGAGCGACCTGATCGAGTGGTCGTTGGCACTGTGCATGCGGTTAAGGGCGGTGAGTCGACGAACGTGCTGCTGTTCCCCGACCTCTCGCCGCGTGGCTGGCAGCAGTACCGGCAGCCCGGTTGGAACGGCCGCGACGCGATCCGTCGGGTCTTCTACGTGGCGGTGACGCGCTCGCGCAAGCGGCTCGTCATCGGGGCGCCGAGCGGAGGGCTCTGTGCGGCGATCTGAGGCACGGCTGCAACGCGACATCCAGCGTGAGCTACGACTGCGTGGCTTCTGGGTGCGCAAGATGCACGGCGGCATCTACGGTGTGGCCGGTGATCCGGATCTGCTGGCCGTGCGGGACGGATACGCCTACGGGCTCGAGGTGAAGCGACCGGGAGAAAGGCCGACGAAGATCCAGCGCCATCGCCTCGGTGAGCTCGAGGCGGCCGGTGCGATCGTCGGCGTGGTAACCAGCTTGGAGGAGGCGCTCGATCTTGTTTCTCAACGTGCTGTGGCCTGACATCCCCGATCACGCCAGGCTCTTGGTCTGGACGCTGCCGGACCGTCGATCACGGTGGTACCGCTCTGCCGTGGAGGCCGAGGAGGCGGCGCGCGTGTGCTCGGAGAACGGTCAGAACGCCTACTTCGGCGTCGGCCTCGCCGACTACGCTGCCGTCGAAGCGCGTGCCCAGCAGCACGGCCGTACGACCGAGAACGTACGGGCCGAGTCGGCAGAGGTGTGTGGCCTCTACGGTCCCGCCGCCGACCTCGACGTCGTGAGCGCAGGTCATCGCAAGCACGCGCTGTTCGCCTCCGTAGAACTGGCCCAGCAGTTCCTCGACGCCCTGCCCCTTCCGGCCAGTGCGGTGGTGCGGACAGGTGGCGGGTTGCAGGCGCACTGGATCTTCAAGGAGCCGTGGTTCTTCGAGAGCGACGGAGAGCGGCGTGCCGCGGAGGCGATCTCGCGCGGGTGGAGCAGCTTTCTGCGTGGCTTGGCACGGCGGCAAGGCTGTGAGATCGACGCCACCTGGGACCTCGCTCGTGTGCTGCGCGTACCCGGTACGACGAACCACAAGTACCCCGCAGCCGTTGAGCTCACTGCGCTCTCGGAAGTGCGCTACAACGCGTCCGACTTCGAACCGTGGCGACAGGAGGGGCCGGCCGTAGGGTACGAGACCGGTGAGCTGGTGCTCGATCCGAACGCTTCGCCACCGGTCGACAAGCTCACGGCGCTCGAGCAGATCGAGCCGCGCGTACGACTCACCCTCTACCACGAGCGCAGGGATCTGGCCGACTCGTCGCCGAGCGCCTACGACCAGAGCCTCGCCAACTTCGCCGCCGCTGCTGGCTGGACCGACCAGGAGATCGCGGATCTGATCTCGATGCACCGCCGTCTCGCCAGGGCGAAGCCAAAGCTCCGGCAGGACTACTACCGCCGAACCATCGCGAAGGCGAGGGGCGAGGCTGCTGCCAGCATCCTCGAGGACGACGCGCTCCACGTGTCGAGCACCGAGGCGCCGGCACGTCGAGCTGAGCTGCTCAGCGTCGTGCAGGCCAAGACCGGTATCCCGGTGCAGCGCATCCTGCTCTACGGGCAGGACTCAACGCAGCAGTTCTGTCTGGTGCTCGACGACGGCGACACCGTGCTGCTCGGCAGCGTCCGTGATTTCACGCAGCGGGCACGCTGGGAGGAGGCGGCGGTGCTGGCCGGCTGCACGGCGTTCACACGACCGAGCAACCGGGATTGGCCGGCCGTCAAGGCTGCGGCGATCGCAGCTTTCGAGACCGTCGAAATCCCGGAGGTGATGCCCGAGGAGCTGATGCGCACGTGGCTCCAACTCATCCGCCCGGCCGCCTACCAGGTGAACGGCTCGGAGCAGCGCTTCCAGGTCATCAAGGACGGCATGCCGTACGTGAGCGACGGGCAGTTTCACTTTCGCAGCGAGTCGCTCCTCGAGGCGCTGTGGCAGAAGCGAGAGCGGATCGACCGAGTCGACCTGCATCGTCGCCTCCGACAGCTCGGCTGGAGCTCACGAGACCAGTCGGCGCGTTCCGGGAACGACGTGTGTCACAAGAGATATTTCGAAGTGAGCCTCGATTGGCTCAGCGGTCCAACGCGCGAGGAATCCGAGAAAACACCGGAGATCTCGTAACCGCGTTACCGCAGTGTAACCAATAGACAGAATGCTAAAAGCATTGAAACTAAACGACGTAACCGGTAACCGATGTTACCGGCGAAAAACCTCCCATCGAATGGAAGTTCCGCGTATACAGCGCGCGCAGGCGCGCGCGTAAAAGCAACAATCGTGCCGTCTGCAAGTGATGTGAATTGAGGTAGTTACCGGTGTTACCACTACTTTCGAATCTGACTCGGAGCAGCGGATACGCGCCTCTCTGGCCGACGGCCGCCGCCTGACGGGCCGTGAGCTGCGCCGGCAGACCGGTCTCGGGTGGGACTTCTACGCCGCCGCCGAGCCGATGTACCTGAGCGGCGAGCTCCGCACCGACGGCACCGCGCTCTACTGGCTGCTCGATGGAGGGATACGCCGATGACACCACTGGTCGCCTACCTGCTGACGCTGGCCGGCATCTTCGTGGCGCTGGCTGCCGGCCTACTGATCTGCTGGCTGGCCGGCGAGGATCTGCCCACCCAGGACCCTCGCTGCACCGCCGAGGACTTGGTTCGGATCGCCGGCCAGCAGCTCGACGGACCCACGGCTCGCCGCTGGGGAGGAGAGCAGCGATGAGCGAGATCGCAGCACGCAACGCGTTCCCCGAGGCCTACCACGCCGGGATCAAGGCCGCGCGCGACTGGTACGCACAGCTCCCAGCGGACGCACCACGCGCGCAGGAGATCCGGGGATGGGAGCTGAATCCGTACCCGGACTCGGGCGGCTACTTCCACCCAACTGAATGGAATGCGTGGCGGTGGGGCTACTTCCGAGGGATTCCGGAGTGACCCGCGAAGTTGTCCCGCGTGGAGGAGCGACCATGATGCGCTGGCGCACCCCGCAGCAGCCGACCCCGCGGCTGGCCCGTGCGCTCTGGACGGCAGTGCTGTGCCTCGCGGCTGTGGCGCTAGTGCGATGGAGGGAGCGGGCGTGAGAGTCCAGATCAAGACTGGCATGTGGATCGAGTGGGACGAGATCGGCGCGAGATACGGCGGCAGTCTGACGTGGGACCCGGTCCGCCGGATCCGCCGCATGAGCGCGGCCGAGGTGGTGGACGCTGCGCAGCGTGAGGCGCTGTGGACTCATGCGAGGTTGGGGACCGTGCCTTGACGGCTTTTCTCCTGCTCCTCCTGTGGCTGCCGCCCGGCACGCCTGGCTCCGACTCCTGCCGGACAGCCCTGCTGTGCTCGAGCTGGTACTTGCGGTGCAAGACGGCATCGAGCGGTGTGCTGTGGGACCTCGACGGCAACGGGGCCTACGGCACGCTCGCCCGCTACGACCAGTGCGTGCAGGTGGCCGTGCCGGCCGTCGGGCACGTCGTGCGCCTGCGCCACCAGCAGCCGGGTCCGTGCGGGTGCCACCTGTGCGATGCGCTACCGTCCTGCACGGCCGATGCGGCCGGCGTGGTGTCGGTGGTGGTGGATGGCCGTACGCTGCTCTGGCACCTGCGCGGTGGGTGCGAGCCGCCTGCTCCCCCGCCGTCGATCTTCGCCGATGGATTCGAGAGCGGCGACCCGAGCGCGTGGAGCGCAGCGCAGGGCTACTGCGCGGAGTGCCTGTTCAGCGACGGATTCGAGTCGGGTGACCTGAACCGATGGAGGACGATGCCGTGAGAGCGATCGACGTTGCACAAGGAGGTACCTGGTGATTGACCCGAGACTCGTTCGGAAGTGGGAGGAGGAGAGCATGGCGCAGCGCGAAGAGATCGCCAATCTGCGCGCCCAGCTCGCCGAGGCCAAGGCGTTCCGCGCGCGGGTGGTGGAGGGGTTGCGCTGTGCATGTAGCGCGCAGTGCGAGTGCGGGGGTCGCGGCCCTCATGACGGCTGCTGTGCTGCGTGTGGCGTCTGGCACCTGATGCAGGACCGGCTGGCCGTGCTGCGAAAGGAGGTTCCCGACTCGGTCTCAACCGAAGTGTGCGTAATCGAGGACGAGCAGCGAGCGGCGCTGGAGAGGAGGGACTGGTGATGCCGAGATGGGTGAGCGTGGAGGAGCGGGTGCCGGATCTGGATGATGACGTGCTGGTGTGGGGTGATCAGTCCCAGCCCATCGACTTCTGCTCGCCGACGCTGGCCCGTCTGTGTAGCTGCCATGAGATGTGGATCGCGATGGGCGAGGCGACTGCGCTGGAGGAGGATCAGGAGGCGACGCTCGCGCGCCGTGTCGGCACCGTCACCCACTGGCTCGACCCCCACCCGCTACCAGGGGAGAGCGAGCCGACCGAGAGAGGAGAGGAGTGATGGAGGTACGGATCCGATGTGCGAGCGAGGGGCACTCACGGCACCTATGCGAGGTCGAGTTTGACGGCCAGTTTGACGGCCAGTTTGACGGCCAGTTTGACGGCCAGTGTGGTGAGCAGATCATTGCCGCGCTGAAGCTGATGGGCGGTGTCTACCTCTCCTATCAGGTCGTGCTGGATGCCGGAGCGGCCTACCTGGAGATCATCGTGCAGGACGAGGAGGAGTGATGGCCCATCCTGACGCCTACGAGCCGGAGCCGAACTGCCCGCTGCGCACCGGCCTACGGCCCTGCATGTGCGACCTGCCGAGGTGTCCGAGCTGCGGCTACACCGAGCACGACCGGCAGTTCGAGGGCGAGCACGACGATCTTTGTACTGGCCGAATACCCGAGTGCGGGCAGGTCGAGAGAGGAGAGGAGTGATGCCGCTCCGCTGGGAAGGGCATCAGCGCGGCGTCTGCGGGCTAGTCCACGCCTGCGCCGAGGGGCCTGGTGAGGAGCTGGCGGCGATCTGGAGCCGGCCGGGTGATCTGCTGCTCGGGCCGAATCTGAGGCGGCAGCTCGGGCGCGCCGAGGTGTGGCCCGAGGACACGCTCGACCACGATCTGGGCCGCAACATCCAGGCGATGGCCCACGCGATCAGTGGCACCACTGAGAGCTGCGAATGGCTGGTGCGCCTGCACTGCCTGGAGCTTCGTCGCGGTCTCGAAGGGCGCGACCTCGGCCCTCTCTACTCGGCTGACAACCTGGCCACCGCGATCTCGACCTACTGGACGCTCGACTTGGAGCTCCGCGTGATCCGCCGGTGGATCAGAGCCCGCCTCACCATCGCGGCCCTGATGGCAGCGCCCTACACCACTACGCGGGCGACCTGGGCGCAGCCGCCCGACGGGTGGCGCAGCGGACCCGGCGAGCACTGGCGCGAGGGGGTGACGGTGGTGCGGGCCGGCAGCCGCGTCAACGCGCAGGTGATGGGGCAGGAGGCGATCAGCGATCTGCTGTGCGCAGCGATCGAGTGGCCGGGTTGGGGGGACCGCAGGCTGGTGCATCGAGATCAGGACTGGTACATGGACGGATACGCGATCGCGCCGGGCAAGGCGCCTCCAGGCTGGCAGCCGTCCTATCTCGACCCCTGCCTTGCTGTGGCATTACTCTCTACGAGGCTGGGAGTCGAGGGCGTCGAGCTGGCCGTGGCCTGCACTCTCACCTGCTCCGAGCGCCACGTACTACGCGGCGTCGTCCGGGGAGATCCCGTAACGGCAGCGATCGCCGTGCGCGACTACCTCGGCGAGATTCCCTGCCATCCCCACTTCGGAGCGATCCACTTCCTCCGCGACGAGTCTAGCGTCGCGGTGGTGATCGAGCGGAGCGCGAGCCGCAACAAGCCGACCGCGGCGGTGAGCATGGCGGCGTGGGATGACGACGCGCCGCGCCCGCACCTGCGCCGCTGTCACATGACGACGCTCTGCCCCTCGGTGTTCAGCGGCTCCGGTGCGACGCCGGCCCGCTCCACACTCACGCCAGGCCACGTCGTCACGGTCGGTGACGTCCGCTACGACACCGCAGTGCCGCGCGGCGAGATCTGGCACTACCGCTGGACCGCTGGGGGCATGGAGCGTGTGGGGAGCGGCGGGCCGGTGCGGCCGCTGCCGCCGCCGGTGGAGCCCGAGCCGCCGTCGAGGCCGAGGCCGCCGTTTCCGAGCAAGCCGGTGCCGTGGTGGCGATGGCTGCTCGACAGGCTGGGGATCTGATGACCGAGTTCGATGCACGCGGGCAGTGGATCTTGCTGCGAGCCGCCGATCACCTGATCCGGGAGATCGCATCGGAGATCGCCCATGGCCGGTCGGCCGAGCGCGTAGAGGCCCTCATAGACGCCGCTGAGATCATCCAGAGTCTCTACCTACCGTGGCCGCCGCCAGCCGGCATCTTGGCGCGGATCAGAGCGCGGATCAGGGAGTGGCTGAGGAGGCTGCTGTGACCGTCTACGTGCTCATCGCCATCCGCACCGATGCGCAGGGGCGCAGTTACCCCGGTGTCGAGGAGGTGGTGGGGGTGTACGGCAGCCAGAAGGCAGCCGAGAAGGCGCTCAAGCGAGAGCGCCGCCACCTGGGGCCACTCTCGCGCGGCACGCAGCCGGGCACCCGTTTCTACACGATGGCATTCGAGATCGATGCGCCGTGTTCGTGGTCGGTCGAAGCAGGGGAGGTGAGGTGATGAGCGATGAAGCGTCTCCCGGGAGCATCAGCACGTGATCCTGATCGTCAAGAAGGGCTATTCGTTTCGGCCTTGGCGGTTCGTCGATCACGATGGCCGAGAAATCAGTAGGACAGTGACGAGGTATCACCCATACCTGCCGCCTGCTCGTTCAGGTGCATTTAGCTACGAGGAGCCGTTCTGCCGGGGCATCGTGATCGACTTGAAGGATCTGAGCTGATGGTCGTCCACCTACGCCACCGCTCGAGCATGCGCACGCTCTGCGGTCGCCGCTTCGAGGAGCCCGCGCAGCGGCCGCTCCAGACGGGGGACAAGCTCTGCCGGCGGTGCGCAGACCGAGCCCCGGTCCTGCCGACCACCGGGGTGGTCTGGCTCGACCAGGGCGTGCTGGAGGTGCCGGCGTGACGAAGATTGAGTGGACCGACAGCACGTGGACACCGATCCGCGCTCGCAACCTCGAGACCGGCAAGGTCGGGCACTACTGCACGCGCGTGAGCGAAGGATGCCGACTCTGCTACGCAGAGCGGATGCAGCCGCGGTTCGGCAACCCGATCCGCTACCGCGCGCAGGACCGCGAGAAGGTCGAGCTGTTCCTCGATGCCGACGTGCTCGCTCGTCCGCTGCGCTGGCGGAAGCCGCGCATGGTGTTCGTCTGCTCGATGACCGACCTCTTCCACGCGGAGCACTCCGACGAGTGGATCGCGGCCGTCTTCGGCGTCATGGCGGCGACGCCGCAGCACACCTATCAGGTGCTCACCAAGCGGCCGAAGCGGATGCTCGATTTCCTCGACTGGATTGGGAGCCGACCAGGCGAGTCGCCAGGGCTCGCGATCGACCACGCCGACGAGGCGCTCATTCGCGGCGGATACTCGATTGCATCATCCGCGCGGAGCCGACTCGACTGCGACGTGTCGGCGTGGCCACTCCCCAACGTCTGGCTCGGTGTTTCCTGCGAGGACCAAGCGACGGCCGACGAGCGCATCCCGGCCGCGATCATCCCGCTGCTGGACGCCGGCTGGAGAACGATGCTCAGTCTCGAGCCGCTCCTCGGTGGCATCGTGCTCCGCGACGTGCCCGGTTTCAACGGGACGAACTTGCCGATCCGGGAGAGGCTCTGGGTGATCGCCGGTGGAGAGAGCGGGCGAGGAGCACGGCCGTGTGATGTGGCGTGGATCCGGTCGATCGTCGAGCAGTGCCGGGTGGCTGATGTCGCGTGTTTCGTCAAGCAGCTCGGGGCAGTACCGCTCTACGACTCGCGGCCCGGTGATGTCGGGACCGAAGTCCGTGCGGTGAATGGACATCTGTGCTACGCGCTCCGCCACCCCAAAGGCGGCTCGCCCGATGAATGGCCCGAGGACCTGCGCGTGCGGGAGATGGCGAACAGGTGTCAGCGATGACGACTCAGGGACCGCGAAACGTCGGGCTGCTAGCGGGCACTCGGGTGAGCTCTCCGCCGGCAAGCCGGGACTGCGCTCCGAGCAGTGTGTGTGAGGTGCGCAGCGTAGTAGCGGGGCACGCACCTGAGTCGTCTTCGGTGGCCCCTGCGGCGTGGCGAGATGACACGCACCCACTGGCTGCTCAGCCGAGCCGGGCTAGCGGGCATCGGTGGAGCAGCGGGACCGAGATCGCGGCTGGGCTGGCGACCTGCGCGGACGCGCGTAGGTGCATAGGTGACACCGGCCTTGTCGGTGGTGACAGCCAGAGAGGTTCGAATCCTCTCCTTGGCCTGGATGAGGCCGATTTCTCGGGAGCCGGGGCGGGACCGGCCAGGGGCCATCTTTCGACCACGGAGGTGACATGAGGATCACGTCGCGAGAACTGGCGCAGGCGCGCGAGCTGCTCGACCTCAGCGCGCTCGTGGAGCTCGACCGCCTACTCGGCGAGTGGGAGCTGCGGGCCATCCACGCCGAGGTGCAGGCCGCGGCGCGGCCGGCTGGTGAACACGGACACGCCATCGTCGTCGATGGCCTATGCCCAGAGGTCGAGTCGTGACAGCGCGGTGGCTCGGCAGGGCGCCGTACGACGGCGAGATCATTCGCCGTCGCGCTGCCGGCGAGACGTTGCGGAAGTGTCGGTGGTGCGGCACCGAAGATCTGCCAGCTACGCGGAGGTCCTGGTGCAGTCAGGCGTGCGTCGACGAGTACAACGTCCGGCGGAGCGGCAGTGAGGCGCGACGTCTCGTCCGGGAGCGGGACCATGGTGTCTGTGCGGAGTGCGGGCTCGATTGCGCAGTGCTGGCTCGCATCCTGCGGCGTGCAGCGACTGCCATGAAGCGGTATCACCGCGCGCTTTTGCTGGACTCCGGCATCTCGGCATGGAGCCCGAGCGGTCACATCTACAGCGCGCTGGGCCTGAGTCAGCGGGGCTTCCTCCCCGAGCAGTCGCTCTGGGAGGCCGACCACATCGTCCCCGTCGTAGAGGGCGGCGGCGCCTGCGGTCTCGACGGCTACCGCACGCTCTGCCGCCCCTGCCATCTCGAGGCGACGGCCCGGCTGCGTCGACGGATGGCCGATCGGGCAGCCGGACAGATCGGTCTCCAGCCGACCCCGTAGGAGGCCGCAGGAGCCACGATCTCCCCTCCCCCCTACCCCTAGCATCCCCCCTCGGAGCGGCCCGTAGGGGCTGTTTGGATCGATTCCACTCCCCGGCCCGCCGGGAGGACAGGATCGAAACAAACTGGCCCGAAGAAAGAGCGAATCCCGACCGCCCAGGCCCTTGACATGCCCGGACGTTGTCCGTACAATACTGACTATGGACACGGGACACAGCGAGACCAGGCGGCCGGATGCGGAGATCCGATTCGGCGAGCTGGCCGACGGCACCCTGGTGCTGCTGTGGGTCGAGGCCGAGGAGACCTGGGCGGTGCGGCTCGACGAGCTGGCCGACTGGATCCGCAGCCACGGCGAGCGCCTGTCCGACGCGATCACCGACTGACCACAGGAGAGAGACCATGACCACCGACACCCGCTACGCAGACACCCGCTACGCAGTCGTCACCTTCGGCACGAGCCCGCGCCGCACCGTGTTCCGCGACCAGAAGGCCGCCATCCGCGTCGCCGCGGCAGCCCTCGGTCGCGGCTCGTGCACGTGCGCTCGAGTCTACGAGTGCGACACCCCGGCGCTCGCGCGCTCCGCCGACATCTCCGAGGTTCGCTCTGGCGAGCGGGTGGTGTTCCATGCGTGACACCACCAGGCTCTGGATCCTCGGTGCCGCCGACCCCGAGATGGCGGCGATCGAGGAGCTGCTCCGCGAGTGCGGCGAGCAGATCATGTACGCGCTCGACGAGCAGATCCGATTCGGCGAGCTGACCGACGGCACCCTGGTGCTGCTGTGGGTCGAGGCCGAGGAGACATGGGCGGTGCGGCTCGACGAGCTGGCCGACTGGATCCACTCCTCGTGCTCGTTGGTCTCGTACCAGCCGACCGGGCAGTAGTACTCGTGCAGCACCACGGCGAGCGCCTGTCCGACGCGATCACCGACTGACACGAGGAGAGACCATGACCACCACCACCAAGATGCGCACCTACTGCATCACCGTCGACGGCGAGGACCTGGGCCTCGGGTATGAGGCCGAGACGCCGCAGGATGCGCTCCGCGACTACCTGGGTGCTCGCAGCGCCTATCGCGACGAGCGCCGCTCGCTAGAGCACGCGACCTACAGGGTGAGCGAGATGGCGACTAGCTATCTCCTCGGCCCGGACGTCGTGACCTACGTGGACAGCCGAGGGCGGCTGCATCAGGGCCACGTCACGACCGAGCACGCCTCGAGCAGCTACGGGATGCCGGTCCTGATCGACCGAGAGGGCCAGCCCCTCGGGCCGGCCGAGATCGGCGCCATCCTCGCATTCCCCGATCCGACCGAGGGGCAGCGCTCGTTGCTCGACGACGCCCGGACGGCCGGATACCGCGTCGATCGTCAGTACCAGCCCTGAGCCCCAGTAGCAGCGCCTAGGCCCCGGCCTCCGGGGCACTGGCGGTGCCACTGACGGCGCCGACCACAGGAGAGAGACCATGACCACCGACACCCGCTACGCAGTTGTCACGTTCGGTGCGGCGCCGCGCCGAACAGTGTTCCGACGCGAGACCGACGCCCGCCGCGTCGCCGAGTCGGCCCTCGGACGCGGCTCGTGCACGTGCGCTCGAGTCTACGAGTGCGACACCCTGGCGCTCGCCCGCTCCGCCGACATCTCCGAGGTCCGCTCCGGCGAGCGGGTGGTGTTCAGTGCGTGACACAATCCCCCGGCTCTGGATCCTCGGCGCCGCCGACCGGCTCGGCGCGGTGTCGGAGGGCATCGACATCATCGCACTCGCCCTGGCTGCCGGCTGGGAGCGCGTGGAGGCGACACCCTGACGGAGCGCCTGCGGTAGCAGCGCCTAGGCCCCGGCCTCCGGGGCACTGGCGGTGCCACTGACGGCCCACCTGAGAGGAGAGACCATGACTACCACCACCACCACCACGTCCACCGCGAATCACCGGCCCGTCGAGATCAGCGGAGTCGATTGCCTCACATGGCGGGGCTGGCAGCCAGGCGACCTCGGCCTGGTGGGGTCGCTGTCGTACGATGACCGCCCGGGATGCTGGTACTCGCTCCTGTCACCCGGCGACTTCGACGGGTTCGAGTGGCGGAGCGTCGGCGGAGTGTGCCGTCGCGTCATCGGCATCGCCGAGCTCATCTCGATTGATAGCTGGGGGCTCGTCACCGTACGAGTGAGGCGCCGGTGGCGCGTCACCGACCTCGACGAGGCGGAGCGCCGCCGTATCCGGCAGTGTGCTCACGAGGGCGACCTGGGGCGCCTGATCTCGTGAGCCGCCCCACCACCCTCGCCGAGCGATTCGAGCTCAGGTGCTCTGCTGAGGACCGCGACCGCTGGGCAGCCGCGGCCGAGCAGGAGCGCCGCACGCTCAGCGACTGGATTCGAATCGTCCTCGACGAGCGGGCGGCTCAGATGAGTCGGGCGGCGCAGCGGCGGGCACGAGAGTCGAAGGGCGGCGGAGCGTCGGCATAGGAGCTGCGGCGGCCATCCGCTCGAGCTGCTCGACTACCCGCGCCATCGAGTGGGCCTGCCGGCCATGCCGCAACCGCATCAGGACCCGAACGGATCGCAGAGAGCTGACCGGCTGCTGTGCGCGGTACGCCTCCCACGCCTGCGGGTCATGGATGGGCACGCGTAGGCCGGGGTGCAGCAGCGCCAGACGGCCGACGTGCCAGTAGCCCCACGACGACTTGGGCACACGGGTGACGAGATCGACGGTGCGGCCGAGCGCGAGGACCACCCGCCAGGTCGGGGGACCGGCCGCCTCGTAGTGGGCGGCGAATGTAGCATCTCCGGTGCGCGGAGCCTCGAAGCTGTACGCCTCCTCGACGAGGGCTCCGCCAGCCTGGAGGGCCAGTGATGCGAGCGGAACGATCGCGCCGCCGAGAGAGTGGCCGACGATGCAGGCCGGGTCTTGGCGGAGAAAGTTGGCCAGCCTTGGGATCAGCCGGCTAGCCTGTCGGCAGAAGCCGGCATGAACGGAGCCGGGGAACGCCCCGCACCGTCGGCGCCACGCATGCAGATTGTCCCACCAGTCGCGCAGACCATCCGTGCCACGGATCGCCACAACGGCCCCGCGACCGCCGTGGAAGATGGTCGCCGCCGCGTTGCCGTCACTCACGTCGATCCGATCGGAACCAAGCGAGTCGCCAGAGTAGGCGGCCTGCGCGTAGCGAGCGGCGATCAGCGTGTCGTAGGCACTCCAACTCACTCCTCGTCCTTGCGTGAACGGCTCACGCCGGTCGGTCTCCTGTGGGCATGAGCGCCACCACCTGGCTGCGCAGCTCATCGATCGGGAAGGCGTCGCCGGGGCACGCCGTCGCCCGCACGTCGCCGTGTCGCTGGATGCGCTCTGGATCGATCCTGAGCGCCCAGCAGAGGCCCGCGATGTGGCGCGCCCCGACGAGGAGCATCTCAGACGGCGGGGGCTCGACCATGAAGTTGCCGTGGAAGACGATGCCGAGGTGGGTGCCATTCTCGGGCCCTCCGGCGTGTCCGCCCCTGCGGTAGAGCGGCCGGCCCGCTACTACGACGTAGGCGTCGTCCACGCGCTCGACCACAAAGTGATAGGCGATCTCGTGCCAGCCGCGCAGCACCTGGTCACGGCCGATATCGTCAGTGTCGAGGCCGTCGTGGTCGTGGCCGGCAGTGTGGTGGATGAGGATGGCGGTCCACATCACCGCTCCCCCACCGAGCGGAGCAGCCTCACCGCAGCGCGCTCGCGGCGACGGCGCGTGATGAGCCGCCGGCACCGCAGCCGCCCGCAGCTCGGCTGCTCCGCCTGCTTGGCCCGTCCGCACGGGCCGGGGCCTCGGCAGACCAGCCCCGCGCAGTGCAGACACAGGCCGTCCGGTGCGCTCCGCTCGGTCAGGGCTCGGCATTCGCAGCAGCGCTGATAGGTCATCGTGAGTCGCGGCCCGAGACGCCGCCCTGTTTCGTGTGGTTCGTGCGCGTGTGGTACGACGTCATGATCATGAAGAAGGCGTTCGAGAGGAGCAAGAACGCCACGCCGGCGTTCTCGTTGCCCTCGGTCAACAGCAGGCGGCCGGCGATGTACAGAGTCCCGAACGTCACCGAGATGGCGATGATCGCCTGCGTGACCTCCCAGATCAGGTTGATGCGCCGCTGGCCAGAAGTGCGGCGCTCCTCCTCCTCCTCCGACCGGGCCGGCGCAGATGTGGTCACCATTCCGTCGCCGTCGGCTGCATGCTCTCGATCGCTCACGGATCCGTCGCCTCCGGCGTGATGTGCTGCTCGATGCGGGCGAGGCGGCTGCGGAGATCCTCGTTCTCGCCGCGCACACGCACGATCTCTTGCTGCAGCTCACGGACACGGCGCTGCCAGTAGTCGCCGATCCGCTCAGTTGTGGCGGCGTCCATGGCGCGCACCTCGGCCCGTGCACGCAGCAGCACGGCCAGCTTGTCGACGACGCGCGCCGTCCCGGCGAGGAACGCCAGGATGCCGGCTCCGAGCGCGCCGCCCTGTATGGCGTCGGTGAAGTCGACCACTCAAAGTGCCCTCCCGTTCCGTGCGATCACGACAGCCGGGAGCCACAGCTGGCAGATCACGATTGCGAGTGCTACGGCGGGCCAGACGTGCGGAGCGGTGTAGAGACCGCGCATGCCGGGCAACAGCTCGGAGAGCAGAAGGGCGAGCATCGGCAGACCAGCCTGCAAGAACGGCCAGCCGATCCGTGGATGACGCGCGTACAGCACGGAGACGACGGCCGTGGTGCTCAGTACCCATCCGACCGGCTCGAGCGTCGTGATCGCCACCACGACGGCGCCGAACCTCCAGCGCCACCGCATCTCTTCGTCTGTCTCGAGCGACGCGCCGAACAGCGCGATCAGCACCGGGATCGCGATCAGCAGCCACGATGCTGCCGGCAGCCCGAGCGTCGCGTAGCGAGCACCGCACAGGGCACACAGCGCCACCAGCCAACGACGTCGCTCGTCGCGCCACCCGAGCAGAGCGATCCACGCCGCACCGGCCAGCCAGCCGGCCGCAGCGGTCCACTGCCAGGGAAACGCGCCGAGCGAGTCCATCAGCAGAAGGTCGTGCCGCTCAGCTGCTTGCGACCCGCGAGGATGCGGGTGACGGTGGTGGCGCTAATCTCCCCGTACTCGGCCGAGCACAGCGCCGCATCGCGACCCGACTGCACGAGAAAGTTGGCGAGCAGTCCGAGCGTCTCGGCCGCGAACGACCCATCACGCTCGAACAAGCCGGCCAGGTCGCTCGACTGCTGCGCGAAGTAGCGGCCGAACGCGTCCTCGGCGTCTGCCTCGAACTTCTTGCCAGCCGCGTTCCGGAACACCGACCATCCGAACTCGAGCAATTGCTTTGCGGTCATCGTCGTCTCCTCCTACAGGACTGCCAGCAACACCACGACTGTAGCGCCGCCGGGTGCCGCCCCGCCGGACGGAACGGCTGCGACGCTGGCTCGCAGTCTGCTGAATCGCTGGATCTGAGTGACTTCGGGCAGGCCAGTCGATCGTAACACGGTCGCGTCAAACGCCACCGTCGGGCGCCGATCATCCGATCCGCTCGACGTGAAGAGCGTCGCGTAAGCGGCACCGTCGGCAGACGCCTCCACGTTGAAGACGGTCGCGCCACCCGTGCCGGCACCAACGTCGTCGAGCCACGCCTGCACACCGAAGAGCGGCAACACCTGCGCGTCGCGATTGACCGGGAACGGCACCATCACCTGCTGGCCACCGGCGAGTGTGCCCTGAAAGCGGAGCACAACAGGCACGACCCGGAAGCCCATCCCGTAGATCGGCCGCAGATCCGTCAGCGCCGTGACGCCGGAGCCGTCCGTCACCGCCTCCCACAGGTCGAGCGCGCGGGGCTCCGGACGTGTACCGGCGATGTCGACCGCGAGGCTGCCGTCACGAACGCGATAGATCCGATTCGTTTCCGACGCCGTAAGCGAGGCGTTCTCGGGCGTCGAGGTCCGGGTTCGCGCGTCATCCACGAGCCCGCGGGTCGGCCCGATCGTCGCAGTCAGCGCTGCGGACTCGAAGCCGGCGGCCCAGAAGTCGCGTCGGTCGTCGATGTCGGCGTCGTCGATGATGGCGTCGAACTGCCGCGTCACCATCGCGAGCGCCGTACCGTCTGCCGGCACAGCCGGCTCCTCAGAGGGGTCGAGCGGGGAGCTGCCCTTGTCGCTCTTGAGGATCTGGACGTCCCCGTCGACGTCGATGTAGACGAGCGCGAAGTACTCCTCACCGGAAGCGAGAGCTACGGCGCTGCCGTCGTCGCCGTCGAGCTGGTGCAGCTCGTCGAGGGTGACGCGGTAGATGCCGGCGCCGATGTGCTCGTAGGCCCGCACCATCACGTCATCGCCGGCCCCGCCGGGGTCCTCCTCGACGAGCCCGCCAGAAACCAGCCCGGTCACACGACCGTCGAACAGGCCGACAGCTACGCCGTCGCCAGCACTGTCACTCAGGCCGGCCGGCACCGGCAGGGCCTGCCGCTTGGCGACGCGGAAGGTGACCTCTGTCTGCGCGGTCTGCGCGTCGGCCGTTGCGTCGACCGAGATGCCGAGCCGCACACCCTGCCCGTTCGCCAAATCGGGCAGCGGGAAGGAGACACCGGCCCCGACGTTGAACTCGGCGCCCTGAGCGAGGTTGAGACCGCCGAGCCCGCCGAGAATGCGGACGCGCATCCAGTGCCGATCCGTGAGCTCGCGGCTCGAGCCGAGGAACGGCGTCTCGCCGGGCTGTCGCTCCAGCACCTCGAGCCACCGGTTCGTTGCCGTATCGGCGCCGGCCGCGTCCTTGTTGTTGAAGAGCCGATACTCCGTCTCGGCGGTGGGCGTGCCGGGCGTCGCGGTCGGCAACGTCTCCTGCGCGGTGATCAGAACGTCGGCGTCGTCGTACCACTGGAGATTTGGGGCAGCCATCGGCTCTCTCCTACGTGCGGATGAATGCCGCGTCCGGCGGCCGAGCAGTCGCCAGCTCCGACGCAGCCAGGCTCGCGAGATTGATGTCGGTCTCGGGTGCAGCGCCATGTGGACCGGAGATCGGGCTGCGAATGATGCGGCCGCCGCTCGGACTGCTGAATTGGTCGTAGAGGGCAGCCTCGAGTCCGTCTCCCGAAACGGACGCCACGATCCAACCAGCTTCTGGCAGCCACGTTCCACTCGCTGGCCAAACATCGGACCTCACGAGCGGGTCGCTCTCCTTCGTCCACTTGATGAGCGACTTTGTGTTGACGTCATAGAAGATCGGGTCGTCGTCGACCTGATGAGCGATGGCGTGAGGCGAGCTACCGGACGCCAAGAAGTTTTCTAATGCTATGGCTCCTGAGTGCTCGAACCATAGCGAACATTGAGTGTTGCCAACGATCGTTTCAAATACATCGCGCTGGACCACCGGATTTCTCATGGCCACTCGATCGCGCCCCGTCATCATCCCGACAGCCGTCTCGATCGATACCGCTCCACCAGCGGCGACTTGCGGGGTCGAGTTCCCTATGGTCGAAACAGATGACAGCTTTCGATTTGAGGATCGGTGATTCACCTGCCAGTTTCCACCAGACAACTCGGGCTCCAGCCAGTGGATTTTTCCGGTGCTCTCGATCCATCGACAAGTCGTTCCTGACTGACCCGGCGTATAGAAGTAGGCCGAGCCGTTCTCCGCATCCCACACGACAAGGTGCATGGGGACCGACCCCAATTCTGAAAATACCTGGAAAGCGATGGCTCCATGTCCAACGCCGTCGCCACCGGCACGAATGATCGACGCAACCAAGAAGCCGAAGCCGCTCGACAGATCGAACTCGACCGTCGATCCCCACGCTGCGCCGAAGAGCGCCGAGAAGTCGGCCGTCTTGACCGTGCCGCCCACCAGCGCGCCGGCGGAGTCGTACTGCGCGCGCACCAGCACATCGGTCGTTCCGCCCGCATCGCCGATCCAGAAGCCCCAGTAGCTCGCCGGCCCGGTCGGTCCACCGGACGGTACGACGGGTGCGACGACGCGCTGCAGATCCCTCGTGATCCGGTAGCTCAATTGCGCACCCCGTAGGCCACCGGATAGCCGCTCGGCAGTGATGCGTCGTAGTCGACCGTGATAGTCAGCTCGGCAGACGAAACGAACACGACCGAGACGACCGTGACGTCCGGGTCCTCGACGTCGGTGAGCGCCGACTCGTCGAAGACGAATGCAAGCACCTCGGCCGTCGACTCGAAGCCGGTGCCCGTGAGCGTCACGCTCACGCCGCTCGAGCCCGGCAACGCCGTCAGCGGATCCGCTGAGATGACGTGCGGTCCACCAGCACTACCGGGAATGATGCTCGGAAAGCCGAACGTCGAGGCGCCCTGACGGCCCGTCGGTGGCAAACCGAGGATCAGCTCCCCCGGTGTCGCTGTGTGGCTGCCGAGCGGCACCTCTGTTGCCGGCTTGAACGTCCGTGACCCGGCCGCACTCGACACTACGACCTCCTGCTCGTTGCAGGAGTTGCGCACGACGTGCAGGCCACGACTTAGCGGTCGCACGTACTTCGCGAACCGGACATCAGCCTCCTCGAAGCGACGGCCGTCGAGGATGCGACGCAGTGACAGCCTAGACGACATAGATTCGCCCCTGAATCGTCGTCGTGATGGCGGCCTGCGATTCGTCTGGGTCCTCGATCGTCACGGACTGGACGTGTACCGGGTGCAGCAGGCCCAGCTCCTCAAAGTCGTCGACCCAGACGACCATGCCCTTGCGAACTAACCAGTTGGCCGGCAGGTGGACAGTGCAGTTGAGCGCCGAACCTTCGCGCAGCATCACGACCGCCTGCGAGCACAGCTCCGACTCATCCTCGGCCCACTGGCTGGAGCCCACTACCTCGTAGATCTCGTGCAGCGCCTCGAGCATCGTGCTCCGGACCTCGCACTTGATCGACTCTTGCTCGAACCGCGAGGCCGCAGCAGCGTGCTCCGCCTCCTCGTCGGAATCGAATGTCGAGGCCGGCGGCACGATGTCGCTGCGTCGCTCAGCAGCTGGGAGGTAGCCCTCCACGTCCTCGGTGATCTGGCCGTCGGGTGCGAGACGGCCGTCCTGGTCGAGCTTGCGGGTGATGCGCTTGATCCGCCCCTCCGATACCTCGACGTAGGTGACGATCTCCTGAGCGCGTGCCTGGAACTCCTCGACGCTCTGAGATCGGTGTGTGCCATCTCCGTACTCGTACGCCTGCCCCGTTCGGGCCAGCCATCCGTACTCGACGGTTGTGCGGCCCAGCTCGTAGCCGTCGTCCGAAACGTCGATCACAACCTTTCGCTCCTCGAAGATGGCCGGTCTGGTGTCGCCGGTACTCGGCGCGAAACGGGTGCCCCGATCGCCACCGAATACCCCAGCCTCGACGCCGAACGAAACGCCCTCGCCGTTGGCCAGGATTTCTCGGTCCTGGATGAAGGCGATCGACTCCCACGGATCGGTACTCACCCCTCGGGCCTTGACGTGTGCGCGCCGATGCACGTAGCCGTACCGGCGCTCGATCTCACCGACCCGAAAGCCTCGCTCGTCATACTGCGGGGTCGTCACCACCATCGAGACTTTGCCGAACCGCGGCGATCCCCACTGAAACGCCAGCGTCCCATCATCAGCCACCGCAGACGAGTCGAAGAGGTAGACGCTCGCCACGTAGTCGCGGATCGAGCCATCTGTCTCGAGGGTGTAGCGGGCCGCGGTTGGGTTGTAGTACGCCTCGACGGTCTGGATCTCCTCGATCAGGTCATCACACTCGAACACCTGCACGAGGGTGGTGCGCGACGTGAGCCGTAGGGTCTCCGCATTGGTCCCGCCTACCACCGTCAGGACGCCGGAGCCGTCCTGCACGTGCGATGCGATCGGCGGCGCGTAGAGGCCGAAAGTCTCGGTGACGGTCTTGACTGTGCGGACTCCACATTCCTCACGCTCACGCTGCTCCGTGCCGGTCAGCTTGATGCGGGTCGGCACATCAGCCAGGCCGTCAACAGAGGTCTCGGCGCCGGTGTCGAGCAGATCGCACGGACGAAAAACCATGTCGACGCGACCGCCTACCAGAATACGCTCGGGATTGCGCAGCACGCCTTGTCGATCCCAGTCGAGCACCCGGCCCTCGGGCTCCAGGATGGCATCGGCGGTGCCGATCCAATCGG
>Ga0302046_10001909_pt1 | contig 19518 bp, 12 predicted proteins | sample RVTome_11_FD_200261 | JGI IMG/M metagenome (GOLD analysis project Ga0302046, IMG submission 200261) | Soil microbial communities from uranium-contaminated site in the Upper Colorado River Basin, Wyoming, United States - RVT147D111 (version 2) ...
TGACAGTGAGCGACTCCTCTTTGTCCACGACACCGGTTCCTTTACATGCCGGGCAAGGCTCGTCGATGATCACACCCTGTCCGCGGCACTCCGGGCATTCCGTCACGTTTCTCACAATCACTTCCGTCTCGCCTGCCCCCTTTCGGCGCCGGCTCTCTCGCGTCTTCTGCCCCGTCCCCTGGCATGACGCGCAGCGGTGGAGCCTCGTTCCATCCTTGGCGCCCGTGCCGCGGCAAGCCGAGCACGTCGAACGGCGGACATACTGCACCTTCTCCTCTCCGCCGGAGACGACGCGCGAAAGAGGTATTGAGAGCAATACCTCGATGTTCCTCCCGCGCGGCGGGCCGGCCCTCCGCCGCCCAAAGAAGCGATCGAAGAGTCCCCCTCCCTCGAACCCCAAGTCGAGGCCACCGAAGTCGAAGTTGAGCCCCCCAAACAGATCGCCGAAATCGACGTTCCGAAATAGCTCTTCTTCGGAGATACCGGCGACGCCGGCGAAGCCGCGGGCATCGTACGCGCTGCGCTTATCGGGATCCGAAAGCACCGCGTAGGCGGCGGCGATCTCCTTGAATCGTTCCTCCGCGCCGGGCTCTTTGTTTCTGTCGGGATGGTATTTCAGGGCGAGCGTTCGGAACGCATCCTTGATGGTCTTCGGGTCCGCGTCACGAGAAACACCAAGTACCTCGTAATAGTCGCGTTGAGCGGCGGAGATGGCGTACCTCCTCGCAGCGGAATGGTCGCGAGATTATGGCTTGTTCTCACGATACTCCGCATCCATGACGCGGCCGTGAGGAGTCTTCTCCGATTCTCGCGGCTCTGCGCCGGGTCCCGCGGGCCCACCTCCGGACGTGCCGCCGGGTGACGTCGCCTGCGCGTAGAGAGTCGCGCCTGCCTCCTGAAGCACCTTCTTCAGCATCTCGGCTTGTATGGTGGCGCCCTCCGCGTTCTTGGCCGAGACCGCGGTCTTGATGTCCCGAATGTGAGTCTCGATGCGCGATCGGTGATCGGCAGAGACCTTTTCGCTGAAATCCGCGAGGAACCGCTCGCCCTGATAGGCAATCGCGTCCGCGTTGTTCAGCTTCTCCGCTTCCTCGCGCCGGCGTTTGTCCTCCTCCGCGAACCGCTCGGCGTCCTTGATCATCTTCCCCTTCTCGGCCTCGGGCAGACGGGTCGAGCCGGTGATGCGAATCGACTGCTCCCGGCCGGTCGCCGCGTCCTTGGCGTTGACGTTCAGGATGCCGCTGGCATCGATGTCGAAGGTCACGTCGATCTTGGGCACGCCGCGTGGAGCGGGAGCAAGACCGTCGAGGTTGAACTCGCCGAGGCCCGTGTTGTCCCGGGACATCGGCCGTTCGCCCTGGTAGACATGGATGGTTACGCTCGTCTGCATGTCGGCGGCGGTGGTGAAGGTCTCGGTCTTCTTGACCGGGATGGGCGTGTTGCGCGATATCAGAGCGGTTGCCACACCGCCCAGGGTCTCGACACCGAGAGTGAGAGGCGTCACGTCGACGAGAACGATATCGCCGACCTGTCCTTCGAGGACCCCTGCCTGGATGGCCGCTCCTTGGGCGACGCACTCCATCGGGTCGATCCCCATCTCGGCCTTCCGCCCCAGCACCTCCTCGAAGAAGGCGCGCACCACGGGCATGCGCGTGGGTCCACCGACGAAGATCAACCGATCGATGCTCGTGGCGGCGACGGCGGCGTCGCCGAGTGCCTGCTCGACCGGGCCCCGGCAACGCTCGATCACCGGGCGCACGATGCGCTCGAGCTCGGTGCGGGTGATGTCCATTTCGATGTGCTTTGGCTCGCCTCCGACGACGCCAATGAAAGGTAAACTGACCCGCGTGGTGGCGCTCGTGGAAAGCTCGATCTTCGCGATCTCCGACGCCTCGAGGAGTCGCGCGGACGCTTTCGGATCCGAGCGCACGTCGAGCCCGCTCGAAAGCCGGAAGCGCTCCGCCAAGCTCTCGAAGACGCGCTCGCTCATGTCGGTGCCGCCGAGATGCGTGTCGCCGCTGGTCGCTTTGACCTCGAAGACACCTTTGCCGAACTCCATGATGGTGACGTCGAGCGTGCCGCCTCCCAGGTCGATCACCGCGATTTTGAGCTCCTGTCCCAGACGATCCAGCCCATAGGCGAGCGATGCCGCCGTTGGCTCGTTCACCAGCCGAAGCACTTCGAGGCCGGCGACCCGCGCGGCATCCTTCGTCGCGCTCCTCTGGTTGTCGTCGAAATATGCTGGGACGGTGACCACGGCTTTCTCGACGGGCTCCCCGAGAAAAGCCTCCGCATCCCGCTTGATCTTCTGGAGCAGGAACGCGGAGAGCTCCTCCGGCGAGAGCTCGCGGTCTCGCAGCCGGATCTTGATGCGCTGTCCCATCTTGCGCTTGAACGCTCTGGTGGTGCCTTCCGGATTCGCCGCGGCCTGGCGCCGCGCGGGCTCTCCGATGAGCATCTCCCCGCGCGAGTTGATGGCGACATAACTGGGGAACGCCTTTCCACCTAAGCTGACTCCCTCGGTCGAGGGAATGATGACCGGACGGCCACCACGAAGAACGGCCGCTGCCGAATTCGACGTCCCGAGATCGATTCCGATGGTTGCCATGATTCCACTCTCCGTGGGAAGGCTTCTGCAAGGAACATTCCCGCTGAGGGACAACGTTAACTCGCTGTAAACACGCAATCTCGAGACTGCGTCGTGACAGCTTGCCGAGCAAAGTGCGCGGTTTCACCCACCCCTTTGGAACCTTAGACGGCCACGCGCTGCGGCGATGCTCTGTCCACGATGGGCGCGCCCTCCATCAGCCCGAGGCGCGATCGATGCCGCTCCAGAATTTGCTGAATGTGCACATCCACCTGCCTCAGGAACGAGGGGGACACGGCGTAGCCATCGCTCTCATACGTTAGGATCGGCAGACCCCGGGCGTAACAGACCGGCTTCAAGATGGACTCCGAGATGCGAAACGGTAGGCAATTGAAAGGCCCGATGAGCAGCACGCCGTTGTAGCCTTCTCGCTCGGCCCCGAGAGCCTTCCCCACCGTCGGGATGACCTCGCCATAAATCGCCGGGGAAATGTGTTTCGACGCTTCCTCGAAGAGGAGCGACATGTCACTGGGCTTGCCTACCAGGAGGCCCGTCCTCTCGAAATCTTTCCGCAGACGGGCCTCTAATCGCTTTCCGGCCCAGTACCCCTTGAAGCGCTCCAGGTAGTCTTTGCCTTCCGGCTGCAAGATCCGGGTGCACGCCTTCGCCGCAGCCAGATACCCCGGCTCGAGCCCCCAGCTCTTTGCGGCGATGGCAAGGCCGTCATAGATGGCATAGAGAACGAGCTCGTTGAGCTCGGCCGGCTGCAGAAGGATGCCGCGTTCCGCGTAGAGCTCGGGAACGCCCTCCATGAAGAAAGGACTGAACCGGGTGAAGAAATCCCCGACGACCATCACGCGCGGGCAGGTTGCGGGATCTCGCAGGCGAGGGAGCTGGGCTAATCGGTCGATGAGCGAAGGGAGGCCGGCATCGAAGGCCTCGAGCGACGTTGCGGACTGGACGAAGTCTTCCCAGTGCCGAGCGAGCTTCGCGAGGCTCTCCCGGCTCCCGACGGTGCGAAGACTCTGCTCGACGTCGACCATGATGTCCGCCACGTTGATGACCGGCGCGAGGTGTCGCGCGAGCGCGTCGAGACCGAGACCGGCATAGTCATTGTCCTCGTACGGCGAGAACACGAAGAGGTCGGCCATCTCCTGCCGAGCGATGAAATGATGGAAGTAGTCCATGAACGCATCGGTCGCGCAGGGCGCACCTCCGCGCAACATGTAGAATCCAGTGATCTCCCCCGGCTTTCGGTTCTCGTGAAGTTGGAGAAGCTGTCCGATCAAGATGGGCAATGGAAGACACTCCCGGCCGGACGTGTTTTGGAGACCCCGCTCGAGTTGCAAACGCGAAAGCCGCAAGGCGGGCCCCGGGTGCAGACCCAGCCACCGCGCCGCCAGGGCCCATCCATCGGAGTGGTATTCCGAAAAAGCCGGAAAATAGAGTTTTACGCGCGGGTCGTTCAAGGTAACGCGCTCCCCGGATGATGTGACCACCATCCCGCCCTCCGCGAGTCGGCTCGGTACGAACGCCTGTCGTCGGTCAGTCGAAACCGGCGCGCGATCATAGTTGCCCACGATGTCGAGGAACGCCTCGAGTCGCGTCTGAATGCCGGCATCGGCGGTGTGACTATCGATCTCGAGAACCAGATAGGGCTTGGAGCCGAGCTCCGAAGAGAGCAGTGACTGCGTGAACGAATCGATGGTGCAACTGAAGTTGCTCACGTGGAGAAGGAACAGATTGGAGTGCTGCTTGGCCAATGTGACGGCGTTCAGAATCAAGTTGGGAAAGTGCCACGACGTGGAACCACCGTGAAGCGGCGGCAGACAGTCGGCGGGGATGGCGGTCACGCCCATGCTGGCCAGCTTCTTTCCTACCGACTGCGAGGCTTCGGGCGTGAACGCATTGTAGCTGCGCCCGGCCAGGATGACGGCTGGCTCGCTCGAAGCGATCGCTCGCTCCAGTGCTTGCTGTCCCATTTCATGAAGAGAGCGCTCGGCGCGTTCCTGCGCCGTGACCGCCGCCTCGAATGCCTCGCGAGCGAGGGGTCGGGGAACGCCGAGCTCCTTTTCCGCCATGTCCACCAGGCCCTCGCTGGAGCGATATCCCTGGCTGAAATCCACCTCCGGCGTCAGGAAGCGGACATTGGGAAACGCCTTGGCAAGCACATAGGGGCCCGCCTGCGTGATCGGACAGAGATAGGAGTCTCTTCCGCCCGCTGGATTGGGCATGCGCGTCACATGCGGGAAGAAAACGTGGTCGATGCCCTTCCTCGCCAGATCGAGCACCGCACCGTGGGCGATCTGAGCGGGAAAACAGAATCCGGAATAGGCCTTCAGCTCCCCTCCCGGCTCCACTTCCGATAAAACGGGCTCGATCCCCAGCTCGGAAAGAAACGTAGAGTAGAGAGGATAGAGCGAATGCGTGGTCAGCGCCCTCGGGATACCGACTCTTCCGCGCCTCCAGTGCGGTCGGACCTCGGGCGGCTTGAACAAGACGCTGGCCCGCTTCTCGACGAGATCGATCGCCGATCCCACGCGCGTTTTCCGCTTCCAGACGTTCTCGTACAAACTACACCGACCGCCAAAGGGAAACCGCCTTCCCGCAACCTCGAAACGGTCGATGGTGCAGTAGAGCCGGCACGCCTTGCACGTGAAACGATTCAGCAGACGCATCGTGGGAGCGATGAGCGACTCTAGATCCGTCGCCGCGGCGAGCATCTTACTCTTCGATCGGCTGAGGGCCAGCAAAGCCACACCCTCCGCCCCAAGGAGCTCCGGGTGCGGTGGGACCACGACTTCCCTACCCACCCGGTGGACGAACGCGTGGGCAACCGCAGGATTCAAAGCCACTCCGCCCTGGAGGAAGATCTTCTTTCCCACGGAACGCGGCCCCTTCACTTTGGTGAGGTAGTTGTTGGCAATGGCATAGACGAGGCCCGCGGCAATGTCCTCTCGGGAATAGCCCTCCTGGAGGGCCACGCGGATATCCGAATTGATGAAGGCAGCGCAAGTATCCTTGAACTGGACGGGGGCCTCGGCAGCGAGCGCGACGCCCGCGATCTCGGCCAGCGGAAATCCGAGATCTCCCTGGGCAACTTCCTCCAGAAACGAGCCCGTTCCGGCCGAGCAGGCCGCGTTCATCGCGTAGTCGATGGGAACACCCTGACGGAGGTAGATGTACTTGGAATCCTGTCCTCCGATCTCGAAGATGGTGTCCACTTCCGGGTCATAGTGCGCGGCCCCGCTCGCGTGCGCCGAGATCTCGTTGTAGACATGCTCGGTGCCGAGGTAGGCGCCGACGATCTCGCGTGCCGAGCCGGTCGTGCCCACCAGTCCGACTTCTCGGTTGCCCATTTTGTCGATGAGGGCCCGCAAGCACTCTCGCGTCGCACCCACCGGGTCCCCCTTCGTGCGCCCGTAATGAGATGCCACCACGTTCCGCGTCGTGGGATCGAGCAGGACCGCCTTGGTGGTCGTCGATCCCGCGTCGACCCCGAGCACGAAGACTCCCGTCGCCCCAGTCTCATCCGGTGGTGCGGTGATGATCCGGACCCGGTCTCGGTAGCGAGCAAGCGGCGGCAATCGTCCGAGAGTCGGCTTCACCGACAAATGGGGCGCGGTGTAGGAAGGCTCGTCCCGAGTGAGGAGCGCCGTGCCGAACGCTTCGAAATAAAGACTCTCCGGCAGCACCACCACTTGTGTCTCGGGCAGCTTGCGCCGAAGGGCCGCCACCATAGCCGGGTTGCGGGTCATGCCTCCGATGAGCAGGACTCTCCCCAGTGGGCGCCGAGTCTTCTCGAGCAGGGCCACGATCTTGTCGGCCATGCTGTCGTGGAGCGTGTGCAGGATGTCCTCGACGGTGGCCTCCTGGCGGTTGAGCTTGTGCGTGATGTCGGACTTGCAGTGCACCGAGCAGCGGGAGGCGAGCGGAACGACCTTTCCGTCGAAGGATCTCTGGATCGCCTCGTCCATGTCCAGTCCCATCCGCCCAATCTGCTGGACGAAGAACTCCCCGCTCCCCGCGGCACACTTGTTGTGGGACAAGACAGTGAGAACGCGCCGATTCTGGAGGACGTAGACGAGGAAGGATTCTCCCCCCAACGAGGCAACGGCATCGAAGTCGTCCGCCACCTCCCCGAGGGCCCGCTGGATGGCCGCGACCTCGGTGATGTGTCCAAGGTGGCCCGAGACGCCGAAGTAGTCGGCGCCCGCGAACTCCGGCCGCGAAAGCGCGTCCTTCACCACATCGACCGGACGTCCCCGGTGGGGCAGAATGAGGCTCGCCGAAGGGCCCCCGTCGAGCGAGACGACCTTCACCGACAAGGCACCGATGTTGACTCCTACGTAGCGCATCCCGCCACCCCTCCTGGGGTATTTGGCGAGGCAGTGGGTCGTTTCACGCTCCCTTTGCGAAGGACCGACCGTTTCCTCACCACGATGTAAGTGATGAAGCAATAAGCATTCCGTTTCGAGGTGGGATCGAAAGAAGCCGTCTGCACGGCCGTTCCGCGAACGCGGGGGCGAGCGGGAGCGGTGGCTTTCTCCCCGCTGCGGCGTCTCACCCGTCGATGAGAGCCTCTAGTTCCTGATAATGGCTCCTCTGCCGAAGTCGCTTCAAAGCGTCCACCTCGAGCTGCCTCACGCGTTCGCGGGAAATCCGAAGGAGCTCGCCGATCTCCGCCAGGCTGTGCTCGGTCTGAAGCCCGATGCCGAAACGCATGCGCAGGATCAGTCTCTGGCGAGGCGGTAGCATCTCGAGAATGGCATTGACCTTCTCTCGCCGGTCCCGCTCCAACATGGAATCCCACGGCGAGCGAGAGCTCGGATCGGCTTGGAGCGCCCACCGGGCGCTCCCGTCTTCCGTAAGGAGCTCATCGAGAGACTCCATTCGCGGCAAGAAGCTCAACGCCGCCTGGACCTTTTGTGCCGGCCTACCGACCTCCTTCGCGATCTCCTCGGTCCTGGGCTTGCGACCGAGGCGCATTTCGAGGCGGGAGCGAGCCTTGATGGCCGCTCGTGCGAGCACTAGCTTTTCGAAAGGCACCTTCACGGTCCGAAGTTTCTGGGACAAAGCCCTGGTGATCGCCTGGCGTATCCACCAGATGGCATAAGTGGAGAACCTCACATTCCTTCGAGGATCGAACCGCTCCACGGCCTCCATCAAGCCGAGATTCCCTTCCTGCACGATGTCGCTGAGCTCCATTCCCATTCCCCGGTACCGCTTCGCGACGTAAACGACGAGACGCAGATTGCTTTCGATGAGAGTGCGCCGGTTCAGATTGTATTGGCGCGTCGCATCGAGCACGTTCGCGCGCGTACCAACTCGCAACGCCTGCCGCCCAGCGCGCATCGCGGTTGCCGTCGCCGACTCCTGTTGCGCGGTAAGAAGGGGGAACTGGTGCGATTTCTTCAAGTAATGCCCAAGAGTGTCCGGCATCGTTTGCGATTCGAGCCGGGAACGCGATCCTTCCATCATGGCAAGCCCAACTCCCTCAAAAGGCGAGCACGCGGAGCCCATCATTCAGCTTCTTCGTGAACACGAGTCTCGAGCTCGGCCAAGCGCCGAGAGAGCTCCGACGCCACGGTAGCCAAGTGCTTGGTCTCCTTGAGCAGATGCTCGGTCTCCTTCTCGAGAGTCTCTTGCATCCCGGAGAGCTTGTCCCGCCACTCGCCCAGCTCGACCAAGGAGGAAAGGATCAAGTACTCCCCTTCTCTCCCTGCTCCCCTAGCCTCGAGAGACTTCTGCGTGAGAAGCCTTCTTCGCTCTTCCCAACCAGGCTCGACCATCTCGACCTCCCGGACAGTAGCCCTTCTGACCGCACCAGCAAAACGTGGGCCAGGAACAAGGCTGACGATAAACGCAACTAACCCAGTACTTTCACAGAAGTTGCGCTCAGGACGGTCGGCGAGCTAACTCACACGACTGGGGCTTTTCGCGCGCGGGGACACTCTCAAGAACCCAGGGAGACGGGAACGAAGTTTGCAAGAATCGACAATGAAGGAGGTTCATATGGAAGTCCAGGCCATTATGAGCAAGCGACTTGCCTCGCTGCCGCCGGAAGCCACAACGGCCGAGGCAGCGAAACTGATGAAGGAAGAAGACGTGGGCGCCATACTCGCTCTGGGTCCGGGAGGGAAGCCGTTGGGTATTCTGACGGACCGGGACCTCGTGATACGCGTCGTAGCATCGAACCGAGATCCTGCTCAGGTGAAGCTCCAAGAGGTCATGAGCAAGCACCCATGCACCGTTCGTGGGAGTGAGCCGGTCATGCTGGTCGCGCGCCGTATGGCCGAAAAGGGTGTCCGCCGACTACTTGTCGTGAACGAGGGCGGTTCCGTGATCGGCGTTGTCTCGGTCGACGACCTGCTGACGGTCTTGATCTCCGAGCTTTCGAACGTCTGCACGGTCATGGTCGGCTCTTCTCGGTTGGTGAGATAAGGCACCCGATCCCGGAGCTGCGTCAAGCATCCGATGACGGACGCCGAATGCGTCGGGTTCTTGCAGTGGGCGCTTCCTCAGTTGCACCTTCGCTGGGCCGGCTTTCGGAGGGTCAGAAGACAGGTGTGCAAGCGCGTCGATCGACGCTTGAAGGAGCTCCAGCTTCCGGACACGCGTGCGTATCGGTCGTTCTTGAAGACCCACCCCGAGGAATGGGACTTCCTCGATGCAGCCTGCTCGATCACCATCTCGCGCTTTTATCGCGACCGGCTCGTCTTCGACCACTTGGGAACGCTTCTCCTGCCCGGCCTGGCCGAGTTGGCTTCCAGCCAGAACGAACTCTCAGTCCGTTGCTGGAGCGTCGGCTGCGGGTCGGGCGAAGAGCCCTACACGCTCGCCATCCTCTGGCAACTGACGGTTGCGCCTCGGTTTCCACATCTAGGGATGCACATCACGGCAACCGACATCGACTCTTATCTCCTCCAAAGAGCGCGTCGAGCCTGGTACCCCGCCAGCAGCTTGAGAGACGTGCCACGGGAATGGATGCGCATCGCCTTCGACGAGACCCCGCGAGGCTATCGCGTCCGGGAAGTCTTTCGTCGCGACGTCGAGTTCGCGCTACAAGACATCCGCAGGGAGCAGCCGAGCGGCGGTTTTCATCTCGTTCTTTGTCGCAACCTCGTGTTTACCTACTTCGAAGAAGCCCTCCAGCGCGAGGTCCTGGATCATATCCTCGAGCACCTCGAAGAAGGAGGCATCCTGGTCATCGGGCATCGGGAGACACTGCCCCAGCCGATCGCCGGCGCCTTGAAGGCCTGGAATGCCGACCTGGGCATCTATCGAAAACGCTCTCCAGGCTGAGGCTGCCGGGGGCTCTCCGTCGAGCGCGAGATTGGGGCAGACTGCTCGGCACTGCGGTTTTTCGCGCCTTCGAACAATCGGCTCACGATCTCTCCCGGGGGGTCATGGCCCTTAAGTCTTCCTAGAACACTTAGAAACGGCGTATCGCCGTCCGCCTTCCATCTGGCACACCCGATGCAGATGTACGGTTTAGGGTTCCCGGTATGGATGAACTGACCCAGGGCCCGAGCCCGGAACGATTTCCAACATCCGGGAGCCGAGAAGGAAGGAGGTGGAGAACATGGGAACATACGTCATGATGACGCGACTTTCGCCCGAGGCTCTAACCGAACCGGGGCGTGTCCGTGAGCTCAACGGGCGCGTCGAAGAGCGAATCAAGAAGGAGTGCCCGTCAGTGAAGTGGGTTGGGAACTACGCGGTCTTGGGCCCTTGCGATTACTTGGATGTCTTCGAGGCCCCCGACGCGGATACGGCAACAAAGGTGTCTCTCTTGGTACGCTCGTTCGGGCACGCAACCACCGAGACTTGGCTCGCAACTCCGTGGAAGCGTTTCGTGGAGCTTGCTTCCGAGCTGAGATAGGCGTCGGCGGCGCCGCGATACCGGGAGTACTTGGATGGGGCCTACAAAAAACAAAGGCGGCGCACCGACAGGGCGTTCCATAGGCCGAGCGCTATGGGTCCTGTTCCTCATCCTCGTCTTGCTAATCCCGCTGTCTCTGATGAGAGAGGGTTGGGAGCGCGGCGGGCCGGAGATACCTTATTCCGAGTTCAAGGCGCTGCTCCGGGACGGCGTCGTCGAGGAAGTCGAGCTGCGGGGAGATCTGGCCGAGGGTCGCCTCCGCGAAGCGCGGCCTGTGGGCCCGGGCGGCGAAGAAGCCGACCGGTTCAGCACTCGGGTCCCCGCCTTGGGGGACGATTCCCTGCTGCCGACCATTGAAGAGACGGGCGTGCGACTTCTGGTGGGAGAGCCCGATGGAGGTTGGCGCATGCTTCTTCTGGCAGCAGCGCCATGGCTCCTCCTGACGGCCTTCTTCCTTTGGCTCATGTATCGGTCAGGCCGAAACTTGGCGGGGGGGTTGGGCGGCCGAGGGGATCTCCAACAGTTCCTCCGAGGCTCGCTCCACGAGAAGGAGATCCCCAAGGTGACGTTCGCGGACGTGGCGGGGCAGGAAAACGCGAAGCGCGAGGTCGAAGAGCTGGTCGACTTTCTGAAAAACCCCGCGAAGTATCAAACGCTTGGCGCGGAGGTCCCCCGTGGAGTCCTCCTCATGGGCCCTCCCGGTACCGGCAAGACACTCCTGGCGCGGGCTCTTGCCGGCGAGGCGCACGTCCCCTTCTTTGCTATTTCCGGATCGGAGTTCATCGAAGTCTTCGTGGGCGTGGGAGCCTCGCGGGTGCGCAACCTCTTCGAGGCTGCCAAGAAAAATGCTCCCTCCATCATTTTTATCGACGAGCTGGACAGTGTCGGACGCACGCGAGGCACCGGTTTGGGTGGCGGTCACGATGAGCGAGAACAGACATTGAACCAGATCCTCGCGGGAATGGACGGGTTCGAGGAGCACCAAGCGGTGATCGTTCTGGCCGCCACCAACCGACCCGACGTCTTGGATCCGGCCCTGCTGCGACCCGGCCGTTTCGACCGGCACGTGGTGCTCGACCTACCGGATCGCAAGGACCGACTCAAAATCCTCCGAGTCCATCTGCGGCGGATCCCGCTCGACCCTTCCGTGAACCTCGAGGAAATCGCAACCGGAACACCTGGTTTCTCCGGAGCGGATCTGAAGAATCTCATCAACGAAGGAGCTCTTCTTGCCGCGCGAAACGAAGCGAAGACCGTTACGATGCAGCACCTGGAGGAGGCACGCGACAAGCTGCTACTGGGTACCGAGCGAGCCCTCACCATTCTGCCCGAGGAAAAGCACCGGCTCGCCGTTCACGAATCCGGGCACGCGCTGATCGCTCACTTCTTGCCCCACGCCGATCCCCTCTACAAGGTCACCATTATTCCGCGCGGTCGCACTCTCGGGGGAACCCAGCAGTTGCCGGAGAAGGAGAGACACACGCTGCCCGAGGAATATCTACGGGAGCGTCTGGCCGTGACCCTCGGCGGGCGCACAGCAGAAAGAGAGCTCTTGGGAAGCGTCAGCTCCGGAGCAGATGATGACATTCGCGAGGCAACACGACTCGCTCGCGCTATGGTGGCACGCTGGGGCATGTCCCCGGAAGTCGGGCCGGTCGACCTGAGAGAAAGTGAGGAACATCCTTTCCTCGGCCGCGAGATGGCCCAGCCCCGTCGTTTCTCCGAAAGCTCCGCTCAGGCGGTCGATGACGCGGTTCGCAAGCTCCTGCTCGAGGCGGAGAAAACGGCAGGCGAAGTCATTCGAAATCACCGGAGTGAGCTCGACGAGCTCGTGGCACGCCTGGAGAAAGACGAGACCCTCCACCGAGAAGACATCGAAAAATGTCTGGCTCGAACACCCGTCGTGGGGTTGAGGCAAGCTCACTGAGTGTCGCAAGGAGGTTGCTTTTCGCGCAGGGAGCGAAGGCGCGAGGGAGTCAGGGCGCTTTCGATGTGCCAAGTTCGTTGGGCGAAGTCATCTGCCTTCTTGATGAGCAGCCATTCTTTCTTGTTCCCTCGCTTCAGCCGGACCAAAGTGAATCCACCCCGAAGCTTCTTTCCACGAAGCTCGAAGCTCAGCTTCCCTTCTTTGAGATCCTTGATCACGGTGTCGCCGGCCGGGACGTAGGTACCCCGATCCCAGATAACGACGGGACCTGCCCCGTATAGGCCTTCCGGAATGATCCCTTCGAACTTTGCATAGGATAGGGGATGATCAGGCACGCGGATCGCAAGATGTTTTTGGCTGGGGTCCAGGGAGGGTCCCTTCGGCACCGCCCAGGACTTGAGGGCCCCGGCAAGCTCGAGCCGAAAGTCCCAGTGATGATGCTGGGCCTGATGCTCGTGTACGACGAATCGCATCGTCCATCGCCCGCCGAGGCCCGACGAGTTATTCGCAGAAAACGCGGGAGCTATTCTTCTTCCGCGATTCTGACCATGATGTGCGCGTAGGGAGTTCCCTTCCACATCACGTACACTGGATCCTTCGGGTCCGTGGAAAGCCCCTCAAGCATCTTGGGATCCGGCACCAGGATCATGAGATGCGGTCCTTCCTTGACCCAGTCGTTATCGTCGGTCGGCTCGGTGGCAAAGGGATCGGTGTTGCTGACCCCCATGGCGTCCCCCTCCCCGGCCAGCATGTAGGAGACGCTGAACTCCTTGACAACGGGGGACTCTTTCTTCATGAAGGCCGCAAAGAGCGCATCCCACTGGGCCTCGTTACACATCGGCCCGGCCATCTCGTTTCCCGGGTAGCAGGTCCAGCGACTAGAACCCTGTCTCAGGACCCTACCGTCCATGGTCTTGATGGCAGCGCTCTTGGCGATCGTCGCCGGAGCCGCACTTTCCGCGTCGGCGATGAGCTCGGCGTCGCTCATCTGGATTGGGACGGCATTGACCGTGATGGTCATGAGGGCCACGATAGACAACAATGATAGGAAAAGGGCGAATCGCTTCATGGACAACCTCCTTTAGTTTTCTTGCGTGGTGAGAGGATTCTAGCAAACGCGGCCCCCCCGATCCAGGCCTTGGCCTGCGTGGGTCTCTGCTCGCACTAATTCTCGGCCCCGCAGGGTCATTTCTCGCAGTTGGCGTGCCCGCTCTCCGTTCGCCTCGCCTTCAAGAAACGCCCAAGCGCTTCTGGATATTGGCCTTGCCGCCGAGACCCGACACGAGCCGGTCGACGGTATCGAGGTTGCAGGCAAGTCCAAGAGTGGCAGTGTGCGGAGGACCAGGCCCTGCGACTCCCGCCGCACGAGTTCCGTCATGAGCTTAAATCGAGTGCCTCTCGATTCGGAGGCCCTGCGGGCCAACCTCGCCCGCACCGCTCAGCCGGTTGCCATCCCGGAGCGCTTCCTACCCCTTTTGGAGGCCGTCGATAGCTACTACGGCGTCCGGAAATCCGTTCAGGAAACCCTCACCGAGTACTTTCACGGCTACCGGAACGTCGACACTGTCATCGACGGGCTCGAAACGCTCATGCTGCGGAACTGGAGCTACTTCGAGCGTTCTCCTGACCCGGCGCGACACCTCTCTCTGGTCGCCGAGTTGGTGGTCTCCCTGCTCGAGGAGCCGCTCACGTTGGCACAGACTTCCCTTCTGATCCGCCTGCTGGCGACGTGGTCGGAGGCGGCTCTCGCGGGTGACCATGCGAAGAGTTACGGCGCCTCCGTTGCCCGCATCGGTGGTGCCCTGCGTGGGCAATTCGTCGAGCGCCCGCTCCCCTTCGTGGAGCGCGACGCATTGCTCAGAAACTTGACCCGCGGCGCGCTCGGCTTCGGTGACGCGGCGGTGAGCTTGGTCGAGCTCTATCGCGCGTTGCTCCAGTTCGGCTACGCGCGGCTCGCCGAGCGTCTGGACGTCGCGGCTTGGGCCGGCACCGATGAGACTCGCCTGGACGACCCGTCGGCGGTAGTAGACAGTTTCCCTCGGACAACGCGAGAGCGTTTGGCAGCGCTTCAGAAGGAAGCCGCCGTTGCCAGCGCCGAGGTGCTCGTGTCTTCCAAAACTCCGACCTACTCGGAGCTGCTGGACGAGTCGATCGCGAATCTCGTGAAGCTCCAGCACCTAGGGGATCGTTTCTCGGTGTGCTTGTTCTTTCTGAAAGACGATACGCTCGGCTCCCGCCAGCGCGATGTGATGGGCGAGCTCCTCTGGGTCGTCAAACGTCTAACCGAACCCAGCCGACACACCGACTTCAATCGACTGCTCGAGCGCCTCACGGGCTTCTTCCACCGCCATGAAGCTCTCTTCCAGGAGATGCGATTCCAGTGCTATGAGGCGATCGGGGTCGCGATCGGCAACGCCGGGGCCGCGCGAGCGGCCGACCATTTGATCGACGATCTTCTCTCTTGGCGCTTCGAGACGCCCGACATCGAGCACGTCTCGGCAGAGTGGGAAACGGTCGTCAATCCCCATCACTTGCCCAACATTCGGTGCTGGCTCCGGATCATCGAGTCAAACCCGCTTCTCTACGAGCGCCTGGTTGCCGCGCTGAGCGTCCAGCTACGACTGGGCGGCGTTTTCGTCGCCGACACCGACCTCTTCCAGCGCGACATCAGTCGTCTCCTCAATGCCAAGATCCAACCCATCTATTTCGTCACCAAACAACTATTGCGATGTTTTCCAGTCTACTTCAGCGAGATCGGGGCGGAGGGCGAGCTGCGGACCGTCTCGACGCAGCTCGACGAGATGTGCGAGCGGCGGGACGCCCTCATGCATTTCCTTCGCAAACAGACGCATGCGGAGTCCTCCAATCGCCTCGTCGGCTTCAGCAAGGCGGTCCTTCTCTACTGGGCGAAGCTCGACGCTTCCGGTCTGATCCCTTATCTGCCTGCTGAAACGCTTTCTCTGGTGCGGGATCAGCGCGACCAGGCTGCCGAACCCAACGCAATCCTGACCAACCTGCGACATAGCCTGAGCCTCACAGAAGAGCTTGGCGAAGACGACGCGTCGTGGATCGACGGCATCGCCGAGCTGCCAGGAGACGTGCTCGCCGCTCATCTTCGGGAGGTAAGGGGTGGAACGGAGAGCGCCCGGCAAAAGCTCGCACTCCTGGTTCGACTGCATCAGCTTCTCGCGGAGAAGTACATGGTTTCCACCGAAGATCTCGTATCACGGGTCGAGGACTACCTCACCTTGAGCTTACCGACACGGAGCCGCTTCGCGTCCGCATTCCGGGCTCGGGAGAGCTGCCAGCCAGACGACGAGCCGTCCTGGGCACGGGATGACTGCATCGGAGCAGCCCTCGATGTTCTCGAAGAGCTGAAGGAAATCGTCGCCGATCCCGCTCCCACCGAAAGCGTCGAGAACATCTACCACAAGCGGCACATCGCTGCCGGCATACCGTCGATGTACGGCAGCTACGCGGAGCCGAAGTTCAACGCGCTGGGTCTCAGTTTCCGAATCGAGCGCCTATTGAGCCGACTCCTCGAAGACCGGGCGGACGACACGGTTCGATATGTCAACCGGGCTGCGTTGCAGCAGATCGCTTCCGCCCTCCGTTACTTCGAAAGGGCTTTGGCGGTCGATGGCCTGTACTCCCAGAGCTTTTCCGCAAATATCGGGCTGCTCGATGCCTGTCTGGCACGGCGTTCCGTCACGTTCCACCAATTTCGCGACATCTTTCGCTTTCTCTCCCAATCGGTCTCCGATCTGTCGCGCTGGTCGATCCTAACTCATGACCGTGCGGTCCGGACGATCCTGATGACCGATCTACGTCACACGCAGGGCACCCACCTCGATCCAGATTCGCGCGCCGAAGTGGTATTGAGGGAGGTCGTCGTCTCGGCTTTGGGCCTTCAGACCCTGGATCGTTACATCGGTAGAACGCTCCGTCGTGTCTTGGACCACGCACAAGAGCTCGAGCGCACCGAGCTCGACCGGATGATGAACTTCGATCCCGGGCGACTCGTTTCGTGGATACACGAGCCAGGTGACGAGCAGGACCAACCCATCACGCTCGGCTACAAGGCCCTCGGTCTCAAGCAGCTCGCCGCGTCGGGCTACCGCATTCCAGAAGGATTTGTCCTCACGACGGAGCTCTTCGGTGCCCTGCCGGCAATGGGCTGCCAGCCGCTACGAGACGACAGCATCGTGCGCATCGAGAGCGCCATTCGCGAGCTCGAAGAGATTTGCGGGCTTCGCATGAACGACCCAGACCGCCTGCTCACTCTCTCGATTCGGTCCGGCGCAGCCGTCTCGATGCCCGGCTTGATGATGACCTTCACGAACGTCGGCCTCAACCAGGAGCTTACCGAAGTATTGGCACGCAAAGAGGACATGGGCTGGACGGTTTGGGACTCCTATCGGCGCTTTCTCCAATCCTGGGCAATGTCGGCGGGCATCGAGCGCGACGTCTTCGACGAGATCATTCAAGGGTTCAAGGGACGCCACGAGATCAAACGAAAAACCGATTTCACCGCCGACCAAATGCGCGACATCGCGCTGAGCTACAAGACGCGGGCGGAAGAGCTGGGCGTTTTCTTCGTCGAGGACCCGGCCAAGCAGATCGTCGCTTGCGTTCGCAAGGTATTGGATTCCTGGAACGCCTCTCAGGCTCGCCTTTACCGCAGCCACATCGGGATCGCCGAAGACTGGGGAACCTCGGTCATCGTGCAGCGGATGGTGCTCGGCAACCTGGGCCCGCACGCGGGATCGGGCGTCGCATTCACTCGGGATCCGCAAGAGCCTCACCGACGCCGCGTCTGTCTGTTCGGAGACTTCGCGATCTGTAGTCAGGGGGAGGATTTGGTGGGCGGGTTGGTCAACCCTTTGCCTCTTTCGGAAGTTCAACGACACCGCAGCCCGAGCTACCGAGGCGTGGAGCACTCCCTGGAACGAGATTTTCCGAGGATCTACGAGCGGTTGTTGATGCTGGGCGAGCAGTTGGCCGAGCACGACAGCGACCCGCAGGAGATCGAGTTCACGTTCGAGTCCGCATCGGACGCCGACCTCTACTTGCTGCAGAAGCGGCCGATGGTTCAAGCGCTCGACGAGCACCCGGCGGTGTTCGATGTCCGTCGGACTGGGGAAGTGCAGCGACCGATCGCCTTCGGGGTCGGCGTGGCGGGAGGAGCCTATGCGGGGCGCGTTGCGATCAACTCGGCCCAGATCGAGGAGCTCATCGCCCAATCACCGGACGACGACATCCTGCTCCTCCGGCCCGACACCGTGCCGGAAGACATCGCCATGATCGTCCGGGTACAGGGAATCCTCACGGCGCGCGGTGGCGCCACCTCGCACGCCGCCATCACCGCCAAACGCCTGGGCAGGACCGCCGTCGTCGACTGCCGGGCCCTGGCGGTCGTCGAACGCCAGGAAATAGCGCGTCTGGGAACGGAAGAGCTTCACATGGGAGACTGGCTGAGTATCGACGGCCGCACCGGCGCCATCTACCGCGGGAGGCTTCCCGTCGCCCGTCCCACCTCCAAAATACAAGGAGGGAACCGTTGATGAGCCCTGGTCGCACGCTTGGAATCAACGGCCTGGGACGAATCGGAAAGCTCACGCTTTGGTATCATTTGGCCCAAAGTGAGTTCGATCGGTTCGTCCTCAACCCGGGGAGAGCGGTAACCCTGGAGTCGATCGCTCAATACTTGACGAAAGACAGCACCTATGGTTCGCTCCATCGTTATCTTTGCGGTCAGAAGGGTGCGCGGGACGTGGCCGTCGAAGATAGAGACGAAGGCCTGCTTCGCGTTCAAGGCAGAAAGATTCGGGTCCTAGGGCCGTCGCGCAACCCGAGCGAGCTTCCATGGAGACAATATGGAGTTCGGGTGGTCGTCGATGCGACCGGGGCGTTTCTCGATCCCGCCGCTCCCCCGGACACAGAAGGTGGCTCGCTCCGCGGTCACATACACGCCGGCGCGCAGGCTGTCGTGGTGAGCTCGCCCTTCAAGAGCAAGCATCCGAACTTCTCCATGCCCGAGGACGCCATCACGCTGCTCCACGGAATCAACCACCATCTCTACGACCCTCGAGCCCACCGACTGCTCTCGTCGGCATCGTGCACGACGACGGCGCTTGCCCATATGATGCGCCCCTTGCTCGACCGCAACCTGACTCGTTCCATGATCACGGCGGGCATGAGCACGGTCCACGCCGCGACCAACAGCCAGCCCGTCCTGGATTCCGTTCCGAAGCCGGGATCCAAGGACCTGCGAAAAACCCGTTCCGCTCTCGATAACATCATTATTACGTCCACCAATGCGGCCAAGACCCTGGAAGAGGTGATGCCGGAGATCGCTCGCATCGGCTTCATGGCCGACTCGGTGCGGGTTCCTACATCCACCGTGAGCCTCATCATTCTGAATCTCACGTTTCAGACCGACACCCGTGCCGACGGGAGCCCGTCGATAGACCGCGATAGCATCAACGCCATCTATCGGGAAGCGGCCGAGGGCGAGGCGCACGGTTTGGTGAAATATACCGAGGAGCAAAACGTCTCGGCCGACATCATCGGAGAGGATGCCGCGGTGGTCATCGAAGCATCGGAGACTCATACCCGCACCGGCTTCATCGACGTTCGACTTCCGGATCGCCACAACGCTCGCGGCCAGACCATCCAGATCCCGGTCACCCACGTCAAGGTCTTCGGATGGTACGACAACGAGATGGGAAGTTATACCTTCCGCCTCGGCGAGCTCACGAGCCATGTAGCGCGGAGTATCTAGCCGCGCGCTGGGAGGACTCCGATTCCGAAGTCCTCCCAGCAAGCAGGCCTCGTTCTAGCTCAGAAAAATCGCAGCGAGTAGCTTGCCTTCACGCCCCGGCCCATTTCCGGGGCGAGATCCTTGATGAAGCTCGTGTGATTCCGGTAGAGCTCGTCGGTGAGGTTGTAGCCCTGGACCGAGAACACGTGCGCGACGTGGCCCTGGGCCAACGTGTAGGAACCGGTGACGTTCAGAAGCGTGTAGCCATCGGTAGGAGTCTCGTTGACGAATATCTCGTCCTGCTTCGCCGCCAGAATCACCTCCGGCTTTACGCCGAATCCTCTGGAAGCGAAGTC
>Ga0302046_10001910_pt1 | contig 19517 bp, 14 predicted proteins | sample RVTome_11_FD_200261 | JGI IMG/M metagenome (GOLD analysis project Ga0302046, IMG submission 200261) | Soil microbial communities from uranium-contaminated site in the Upper Colorado River Basin, Wyoming, United States - RVT147D111 (version 2) ...
CGGGAAGGCGCTTCCTCAGGGCAAGCATCAGCGCCGCGCGCCGGCCCACCACGCGCCGCATTCGCGGCGCTTTCGCCGTCAGCGCCGCCTCCACCGCCTTCGCCACGTCGGTCGCGGTCGTCGACGCCTTAGCCACCATGCGGTCGGTGAGACGCTCGTGGCCAAAGAACCGCTCCCGATAGGGGCTTTCGGAGGAAGTGGCGCCGCGGGCGAGGCCCCGATTCCGGCTCCAGATCTCGGTCTTCACCAGGGCGGGGGCTATCAGGCAGACGTCCACCCCGACGAGCTTCGCCTCGAGGGCGAGCGATTCTCCGAAGCCTTCCAGAGCGAACTTGCTCGCGCAGTAAGCGCTCGAAGCGGGAGCGCCGATCCGGCCGCCGATGGAGCTCACGATCACGATACGGCCTTCGCCGGCTTTGCGCATGTGGGGCAGGACGGCCCGGGTGACCGCCATCGTTCCAAAGACGTTGGTCTCGAAGACCTCTCGAACCTCGTCGTCACCGACGTCTTCGAAGTAGCCCCGAAGCTGCACCCCGGCGTTGTTGACGAGCCCGTACAGGTTTCCGCAGCGCTCGACGGCGGCCGCCACCGCTCGCTCGATGCTCGCGCGATCGGTCACGTCGAGCTCGAGGACCTCGATCTCGACTCCACGCCGGCGAGCCTCCTCGTCGAGCTCGCTCCTCCGGGCGAGCTCTCGCACGGTGGCGAACACCTGGAACCCGCATCCTGCGAGGTGGAGCGCGGTCTCGAGACCAAGGCCGGTCGAAGCACCGGTGACCATCACGGCACGCTTGGTGGTCATGGTCATGGGGCCTGTCGATTCGAGAGGGCGTAGGAGGGTCCCTCCGCGGCCCCGGGAGCGGAGTCGACCCGGCTCGTCGTTCTCATGAGGCGCACCGTCTCGCGAAGATACAGCCGATCGAACCAGGCCTCGGGGAGGACCCGTCGCAGCGCCACCAGGAGCTTCGGCCTCCACCCGACGACGTAGCGCAGCCGGGGGCGGCGCGCGGTTAGGGCGCGATGAACGGTTTTCGCGACGTCCTCGGAAGTAATGCGTCCCGTCTTCAGGATCTCGTCGACCATGCGCTCGTGCCGCGAGAACCAGACGCGGTAGGGGCTCGAAGCAGAGAGGGCCGCCTTCGCCCTGCCTCGATGCACGGTGAAGTGGGGGGTCGAGACCAGGCCGGGCTCGATGAGCGAGACCCTCACGCCGAAAGCGGCGGTCTCGAGCGCGAGGGACTCGGAGAACCCCTCGAGGGCGAACTTTCCCGCGCAATAGCCGCTCAGGGTCATGGCGGCCATGCGCCCGCCAGCGGAGCTCATCATGACGATGCGTCCCTCGCCGGCCGCGCGCATGTGAGGCAGGACCGCGCGGGTCACCGCGAGAACGCCGAAGAAGTTCACGTCGAAGGCGCGCCGGAGCTCTTCCTCGGACAAATCCTCGAAGAAACCCCGGAGGCCGACTCCGGCGTTGTTCACCACGGCGAAGATGCCCCCGCATTCCTCGACGATCGTCGAGACCGCGCTCTCGACGGTTTCGGCGCAGGTCACGTCGGCCTCGACGACTCGGAGCGCGACGCCGCGCGCCAACGCCGCTTTTTCGAGATCCTCGCGCTGGCCGGCCTGGACCGTCCCGTATACACGAAACCCACGCTCCGCGAGCAGCAGCGCGGTGCTCCGGCCGAAGCCGGTGCCGGCGCCGGTAATGAGAACGCTTCGTTTCATTCGACTCATGCGGCGTGGGACACGTCGAGGACCATCGCCCGTCGCTGGCGCGTGCGGCGGTAGTAAAAGCTCAGGTTGTCGACTTCGATTCTCGGCATAGCGGCTCCGTGCTCGTTGATGACATCGTGAAGTTGTTCTCCCGCACCTACCTCATGCCGGAGGTGACGCCGTGGCAATCGCCGCTCGCAATCTGCCTTGAAAACTACCCCGCACAAACAGCAGACGCAGGCCGATAACGTCAATGGTCCCTAAGTGAGACCCCGCGGTGCATCGTTTCCCCCCATCCTTTTCTCCGATGAAAAGGACAAGAAACCCCGCGAACTCACCAAGGAGCCACCACCCGGAGGCCCGCAATTTCCTACGCGAATCCCCGGCTTCCTACAGCCCTTACCACGTCATTCGCACCAAGGGCATTCACTCATGGCTGTTGGGGGAGCCACTGCCCGAAACGTTGTATCGTAGCCCCTGGAATCATGTCAAGTGAAAACCCGGTTACGGCCTACAGCATAAAAGGTTTGCTCGCGCGGATGAGAGAGAGTGTGCGCGGGTTCGCCTCCCCCATCGATAGCATTTTCGAAAAGTACCGCCTGGTGGCCGGACGTTGCGCCGCAACGCCCGCTTGCGTTAACGTCGCGAAGCGAATCGCGCGGAGAGAAATTTCGCGCTCGCGGGAGGTGAACGATGATTCCAAACCGAAGCCGGAGCGCTCGAATGCCGCTCGCGGTTCTGGTCCTGCTTCTCGCGGCCTCCGATCGGGCGGCGGCCGAGCCCTGGAGCCCGCTCGAAGTGGCGGCGCTATTGCAGCGGCGCCTGGAGCTCTCCCCTCAGCAAGTGAAAGACCTTCAGCCGGTCGTCGAAGCCTACGCCCGCTCGGTGAGCGGGGCGATCGAGAACCGCCTCGGCCAGGGGGTCGAGGGCTGGTCGCCTCTTCTCGAAGAGCTCGATCGATATTACCAAGAGCTCAAGGCCGGGCTCGCCCGAGTCCTCACGCCCGGACAGCTGGCCGAGATCGACGAGATCCGCGACCAGGTTCGGGCCGGGGTTTCCGCCCAACTCCAGGAGCGGGCTTTCTCCGGGCTCGCGGAGCGGTTGCGGCTCTCGGAGGCCGAGCGCCAACGGGTCCTCGCCGTGTACCAGGAAGACTGGAGGCGCAAACGGGCGCTCATCGAGAAGTACCGCGGGCAGGGCGGCCGGGCGGTCGCTCGCGAGGTGGGTCGCGGGCTGCGGGTAATCCACGAGGACACCGAGCGAGAGCTCCAGAGCATCCTCACCCCACAACAAATGACCGACTACCGCGACTACCGCGAAGAGCAGCGAAAGAAGATCCTCGACAACTTGCAGAAGAGACGAAAACGAAAATGACGGGGCCGGACCCGGTCATCGTGGTCTCCGGCCTTCCGCGGTCGGGAACTTCCATGGCGATGCAGATGCTGGCGGCGGCGGAGATACCCGTCGTCACCGATGGCTTGCGCGAGCCGGGAGAGGACAACCCCAGGGGATACTTCGAGTACGAGCGGGTCAAGGCTCTCCATCGAGAAGGAGAGGACCGGGCCTGGCTCGAGCGGGCGCGTGGCAAAGCCATCAAGATCATCTCGTTCTTTCTGAAGGACCTGCCACCTTCGAACCGCTACAAGGTGATCTTCATGCGGCGGGACCTTCAGCAGGTACTGTCCTCACAGCGGCAGATGCTGGCCCGGCGCGGCGAGCCGCCCGGCGCCGACGACCAGGGGATGTACGAGATCCTGGAGGGCCACCTTGCGGAAGTCGACCGGTTGATGAACGCCTCGACTCATTTCGAGCTCCTGAACGTGGACTACGGTGAGGTGATTGGCAACCCGCGGGAACAGGCGCGGCGCATCCGGGACTTCCTCGGCCTCGAGCTGGATGTGGAGAAGATGGCGAGCGCCGTCGACTTCAGTCTCTACCGCAACCGGACCTGACGCCTCCGAGCGAGCCCCGCGGCGAGGAGCCCCGCGGCGAGGAGGCCCGCCGCTCCCGGCTCGGGTATCGCCTGGGTGTTGTAGGTAGCACGGAACGTGGAGGACCTGACCGAGATCTTGTCTCCCTCCGCCTCGCCGATCCATCCCGGCCCGGTGGGCGTGATCCTGACGCGAATGCGATCCTGATCGAGGAGAAGCGCGATCAACGCCGTATCCCCGCTGCTGAACTCGAAGACGGTCTCGGCAAAAGGGTTTCCGGGAGTCAGGTAGCCGAGCGGGATGCCCTCGGCCTCGACGGGGTCGTCAGGCTCCCCGATTCCCAAGAGAAGCTCGATGGAATCCGGCGGAAATCCCTCGCCAGGGTTGGGGCTCACGCTCGCGGCGGAGATCTGAAACGAAACGAGCATGAACGAATCGACGGGGCCGACGGAATGGAAGACGTGAGCGTAGGTCACGGGCTCCCTTTGCCAGCGGCCGAAGCCGTCGCTCACCTCGTTCTGCACCCGAATGAACAAATCATTGTCCGTGATATCGGGAAGGGAGCCGTCGCCGAGCGTCCTGGTCCTCTGGAGGTTCTGGAGCACGTCGATGAACACCAGTGGGTCGTTCAGGTCCTCGAGTATCTCTTCGTAGGTGATGAGCCCGGCTCTCAGGGGAGACGCACACCCGAGCACGAAGAGAGCGCTCAGGAGCGCTCGGAAGACCCTTCGATCTCCGTCTCTCGCCTGGTGGGCGGACATCACGGTCGTACTCCCTTTCTTGAAGCGGTTTCGCCCCAAAAAACATGCAAGAACCGTGCGACCGACGTTCGGATGTCGAAAGCTTCTCGCCGCAGTACGATAGAGGGTCGCTCTCTCGGCGACGCTTGAAATAGCCGTAAACCCTGCCGACGCTGTCGCTCTTCGATATCGGCAGAACTCTATCGAACACGGCGACTTCACGGCCGAAAATGCAGCTGTCAATCCTTCCGACACCCCGCGTGTGTTCTTGACAGCTCTTCCCGCAGCGTGCTACACCTTGTGCTTCCCGCCAGCCCCCCGGACGGATGATCGCGGTTGCGGCTTTGACTTGAGGATCCTCATCTGTGGGCTCGACATGAAACGCGCAGCCTTTGTTGGCCTCTTCCTCCTTGCTGTGGCGCTGGGCGCGATCGCCCTTCTGCGCCACGAGGAATCGCCTGACGTCCGATTGACGGGCGTCGTGTCGGCGAACGAGGCCATCGTCTCCTCGGAGCTCTCCGGACGACTCCGAGAGCTTCGGGTCGATGAGGGGGACCGGGTCGAAAAGGGAGAGGTCATCGCCGTCCTCGCCACGGAGGAAATCGACACCCAGCGCCAGCGGCAGCTCGCCGCCATCGACCAGCTCTCGGCGCGCCTCGAGCAGGGCGAAGAACGGGTGCGGCTCGAGACCGCCCGGGTCAAGTCGCAAATCGAGGCAGCCACGGCACAGCTTCGCGCGAGCGAGAGCCAGCGGGAGGAGGTCCGCGCCGAGCTCGACCAAGCGATGAAGGACCTCGAGCGCACGTCCGAGCTTCTGGCCCAGGGACTGGTGGCGCGTCAGGTCAAGGAACAAGAGGAGACGGTGGTGGAAGTCATCCGGGCCCGGCTACGGACGGCCGACGACCGGACGGAGGCCGCGCGCGCCGAGCTCGAGATCCATCGGGCGAGCGAGCGTCAGGTGCGGGTGATGGAGCAGGAGGTTCAGCAAACTGAAGCGCAAGTGGCCCAGGCTCGCGCGGAGCTGGAACAGATCGCGGTGCGCCGCGGCTACACCGAGCTCCGGTCGCCTTTGACCGGGGTCGTTTCCGTACGGGTCGCGCGCGAGGGAGAGTTCGTGGCCGCCGGGTCCCCCGTAGTCACGGTCGTCGACCTGACGGACGTCTGGGTTCGCGCCGAGGTGGAAGAAACGCTCCTCGGAAACCTCGTCCTCGGACAGTCGCTCCCGGTGATCCTCGCGTCGGACCTGGAGCTCGAGGGCGAAGTGACCTTCATTTCTCCGGAAGCGGGGTTCGCGACCCAGCGCGACGTCGACCGGGTGAAGCGCGACATCCGCACTTTCGGTATCAAGATCGCGCTCGATAACCCCGACGGGCGCATCCACCCGGGGATGACCGCTTTCGTCGTCGTTCCCGGCAAGGGCGCTCTTCCCCCGGCGAAAGTCGATGTCCAAGACGCGCCGGTTCTGCCGGCGGCACCGGAGCCGAGCCCTACTCCGGAGCGGCCACCCGTTCTGACGGGAACCGCGATCGCAGCACCGACCCCGCGGCCGGCGGCGCCGACGTCGGCGCCGGTGAAAACGGTGCCCGCGCCGAGGCCGACGGAGGTCTCCAGAAAGGAGCCGCAGGTCGCGTCCAGCATTCCGAAGCCAGCGCCCGCGACACCCGCGCTCCGGGAAGCGCCAGTCGCAGTCGCAAAGAGGCCGGTGACGAGTGCCGCCCCCTCTTCCACCGAGTCCTCGGCGGGAGAGGATCCAGTCGCGAGCCCGGCGCCGCCAAGGAGAGAGCCCGAGCGTCAGGAAAACGAGCCTCCCGAGGCCGAGCCGCTGCCGCCGCCTGGACCGTCGCTCGAAGAACTTCTCGAGAACATGGACCTCGAGGATCCCACCGACGCCGATCTGGCTCTCCTCGAGGCGGCGCTCGACGCCGAGACGCCCGAAGTCGAGAATGGGGCGGCGAGGAAGGCCGCGTTCGATGCCGAGCGGAGGGAAGCCTCGAAGCCCGCTCCCGTTCCACGCGCCACGCCCCCCGCGGAGCCGCCTCCCCTAAGACTCGAAGGCATCTCGGTCGCCGACGGGAAGCCGTTCGCCATCATCAATGGCGCGCGGGTGTTCGAAGGCGGAACGGTTGACGGCGCCCGGGTTGTCCGCATCGTCCACGACTCGGTCGTCCTCGATTTCGGAGGCCGCACGATCACCCTTCGCTTCTGAGCCCGCCCCCATGAGCGCCATCGTCGCCGAGGGTCTGCGGAAGGACTTCGGTAGCTTCGTCGCCGTCAACGGCGTCAGTCTCCGGGTGGAGGAGGGAGAGAACTTCGCCCTCCTCGGTCCGAACGGCGCGGGGAAATCGACGTTCATCCGGATGCTGACGACGCTCATCACCCCCACGGCGGGCACCGCCCGCGTCGGGGGGCACGACATACGAACGGACCCCGACGCCGTTCGCCGCGCCATCGGCGTCGTTCCCCAGCCCATCACCTCCGATCTCAAGCTGACCGCAGCCGAGAACCTCGACTTCTACGCCAAGCTCCACAGCGTTCCACGGTCCCTGCGTCGAAAGCTCGTGCCCGAGCTCCTCGAGTGGATCGGCCTTCTCGACTGGCGGGACAAGCTGGTGGGCACGTTCTCCATCGGCATGCGCCGCCGGCTCGAAATCGCGCGGTGTCTCGTCCATGGACCGAGCATCATTTTTCTCGACGAGCCCACCACCGGCCTCGACCCCGCGTCGCGGATCTCGATGTGGGAGATGATGTCGAGGGTGAAGTCGGAGCGCACCGTCACTATCTTTCTCACCACGCACTACATGGAGGAGGCGGACGAGCTCTGCGATCGGATCGCCATATTCGATCACGGCACCGTGGTGGCGGAGGGAACCCCCTCGGAGCTCAAGTCGCGGCTGCCGACCTCGGAGGTGATCGAGGTGCGCTTCGATTCCCCGCCCGACGACTGGGTCGATTCCCTGAGAGCTCTCTCCGCGGTCGAGACCGTCGACGAGGAGGACGGCCTTCTCCGAGTTCACAGCCGCGACCGCTCCCGGGCGCTTTCGGCGATCGTCGACGAGGCGCGCGGCCGAGGGGTCGGCATCTCCACGATGTCCGTGCGGGACAGCACGCTCGAGGACGTGTTCATCCATTTCACCGGCCGCGCCACCCGCGACGAGACCGGCAAGATCCGGTTCGACGAACGCCTGGTCGAGCGCTGAGCTTGGGCCATCGAGCCGTGCTTCCTCTCTGGGCCATCATCGACCGCGACCTCCGGAAGTACTTTCGCAGCCCAGCGATTCTCGCCGCGTCATTGCTGCTTCCCCTGCTCCAGCTGCTCATCATCGGCTACGCCTTCGGGGGAAAGATTCAGGGGGTCCCGGTGGCTCTCGTCGATCTCGACCGCGGCCCCGAGGCGGTGCGCCTCCGCGAGAAGTTCCACGCCGTCGAAGCCAACGCCAAGACGTTTCGGGTGCGATCCGAAGAGAGCCTTGAAGAGGCCCTCCGGCTCACGCGGGAGGGCGTCGTCGGCGCCACCATCGTCATCCCGGAGGACTACTCGCGCCGCGTCACCCGGGGAAACCGCCCGAAGCTCGGCCTGGTTCTCGACAATACCGACCCGTTCGTCGTCACCACCCTCACGCAGAAGATGGCGGAGATCCTGGACGCCGCGAACCGGGCGGAGATCGAGCCGAGGTACCTGAGCCGGGTGAGCCTGGAGGTGGTCGAGATTTTCCCCTACGTGGAGTACATCCAGTATCTGCTTCCGGGGATCATCACCCTGGCCACGTTTTTCTGCGTGCTCATCGGCGGCGGGGTCCTCTACATCGACGACAAGGTACGCGGGATCCACGAAGCCTATCTCGTGAGCCCGATCTCGAAACTGCAGCTCCTCCTGGGAATGCACGTGGCGGGAATGATAAAGGGGGCGTTTGCGGGCTCGGTGGTCACCTTCGTCGGGGTGCTCCTCGCGGGGGTGGGCGACGTCCTCACTTTTTCCACGATCGTTCTGGTGCTGGGCTTCACCCTCCTCGTCTCGTCGTCGTTCGTGAGCCTCATCTCGCTTCTCATGGTCCGCGTCGACGATCCGGTCGTGCCCCGGGTGGTGATCGGCTTTCTCAATACACTCCTGTTCTTCCCCTCCGGCGCCGTCTACCCGACGTCGAGCTTCCCCCCCTGGCTCCAGTGGATCGCGAAGTTCGACCCTTTTACCTATTCGGTGGACGGGTTTCGCGCCGTTCTCCTGAAGCGCGTCGGGCTCACGGCCATTCTGGACGACGTCCTCATCCTGGCGGCGCTTTCCATCGTGTGCTTCGGCGGCGTGCTCCTCCTCTTCCAGCGCCGGCTCTAGCCCCGCCCTGCGCGGCATCTAGCACCAAAGAGCGACGCCGAAGCAAACTGACCTCTTGACAGAGGGGAGGCTCTCCTTGTACAAGACATCCCGCACGCACGACTGACTCCCCCCCCAAACCAGTCGAAGGTGATCGTCCTCCACCTCGGGACGACAAGCGCGCCCGTGCGGGCGTGCAGAGGTGATTGTGGGTTTTAGACGTCGGGCCTCGACTAACAAGGAGTACAACATGACTGCATCCGCGACCCCATCCCGAGAGAAAAACGGCGGTTTCATGGCGGGAGAGCTTCTCGTGGTCATCGCCATCATCGCCGTGCTCATCGGACTACTTCTCCCGGCGGTCCAGAAAGTTCGGGAAGGCGCCAACACGGGCATGGCGAGCACGAATCTCGGCCAGATCCGCACCGCCGCCCTGGTCTTCAAGACGCTGCAGGGGCGCTTCCCCGGCAACCTCCCCGAGCTCGCCGTGTTCTGCGCCGTCAGCCAGGGGGCCTGCATGATCCACCCGGCCCTGGCCGCCGGCCAGAAAGACGGCTACCTCTATTTCGTCGCGCGGGCGACAGAGACCGAGTTCTTGGTCGAGGCCGAGCCCGCGTATCCGGGGATCACCGGCGCGCAAACCCTCGCCCTCAACGAGGCGGGGGCCCTGAGCTCATTCCTCACACCCGGCGCCGACGCCGCCAGGAGAAGGATGTTCGACCGCATCGCCGTCCAGGCCGCGGAAACCGTGGGCGTGCTCCTGAGCCTCGACCCCGCAGCCGTGGGAGAGATCCGCGAGACGGGATTGGAGACGTCCACCGGCCAGGCGGCAATGATGGCGGACCTCAACGGGGACCAGCTTATCTCGATGGCGGAGATTCAGCAGCTGACGGTCGACCCATTCAATCCTCTCAAAGGGCTTCTCGACTTCATCACCGCCGAGATGCGGATCGGGGCCGCGGGCGAGAACAAGAGCCTCCAGGCCGTCCCCCGGGCGTTGCTGGGGAACGCTCCCACCACGGGCATCCTGTTCAACTACGACGTGCTGAGCCTGTTGACGAAGTTGTTTTACGACAATACCGGGGCCTCGACCGCTCCCCTGCTGAAGCTACGGCTCGCGGACCGTTTCGCCGACGCGGGCAACGAGCGGTTCGAGACCCTCGCGGTGGGCTCGTTCCTGAAAGGTCTCGAGACCTCCCGCCACCAGACGATCAGCCGCAAGCACACGACGCTTCTCTCCTTGTGGTCGTTCACCCTGGTGGATCCGGCCGATTTCGCGGGGGCGACGGCATCCTCGCGGCGAGACCGCTGACGAGAACCGGCACCGAAATCCGAAGAGGGCGAGCCGACCGGGCTCGCCTTCTTCCTTTCCGGGTCACGGCTGGGAAAAGAGTAGAAGGTTCGGCGAGCGGCTCGAAACGCCGCTGAGGCGCCCTTCGGTCGCCGCCGCGAGGAGTGCCGCCTCGACCTCCGCGGGAGACGCGCCGGGATTCTCGTCCAGGTAGAGCGCGGCTACACCAGCCGCGTGCGGTGAGGCCATCGACGTTCCGCTCAGGCTCATCGACGCGTCGTCCGCCGTGTACCACGCGGACGGGATGGCGACACCGGGGGCGAACAAGTCCACGCAGCGACCGCGGTTCGAGAACGACGCGCGCTCGTCGGCGATACTGGTGGCGCCGACGGTAATCGCCTCCCTCACGTTCGACGGCGAGAAGAAGCAGGCGTTGGTGTTGTAGTTCCCCGCGGCCACCACGTACGTTACCCCGGCCTCGACCGACGTCTTGACCGCCCGGTCGATCGAGGGCGAGCGAAACGCGCCGAGACTCATGTTCGCGACGGCGGGCGCGACGTGATTCGCCGTGACCCAATCGATGCCCGCGATGATCCAGGACTTGACGCCGAACCCGCGGCAGCTCAGGACGCGAACGGGGAAGAGCGTGACTTCTGGGGCGACGCCGAAGGTGGCGCCGCCGATCGTCCCCGAGACGTGCGTCCCGTGGCCGTTGCAGTCCTCCGTCCCCCGCCGGTCCCGCACCGCGCTGAATCCCTCGAGCACCCGGCCGCCGAACTCGGCGTGGGTGGCCCGGATTCCGGTATCGATGACGTAGACGTTCACCCCGCCTCCGGTGGCGTTAGGAGCGTAGCTGTCGTCGAGCGGGAGGTCGCGCTGATCGATGCGATCGAGGCCCCAGGACGCGGGACTTCCGTTCGCGCGCAGCCGCACGATTCCATCCTGCTCGACGAAAGCAACCCTCGGGTCCCGGGCGAGCGCCATGGCCTCGCGGCGCGACATCCTCACCGAAAATCCCTCGAGGGCGTGCTCGAAGATTCGGTCGACGGCGCCGCGGTGGCGGGCGGCGAGCCCCGCCGCCAGCCTGGAAATCGCTTCGCGACGGGGGCTCGCGCCCTCGTTCTCCGATTTCAAGACCACGATGTAGCGACCCGGGATCGGATCCGCCGATTCCTCGATCTGGGCCCCGAACGCGGCCCCCATGGCCAAAACGCCGAACACGAATGCCAGCAGGAGCTTGCTCATCGATTGTTTCCCCCGAGAGATCCTCTCGCCGACGGAGCATATCGCTCTCGAGCGCTCGATCCCAGTCCTAAATCGGAATCCGGCTTTGACAAGATTCGGTCGCATCATGGATACTCCCGGCTGCACGAGGCTACCCCAACCTCGCATCCGGGAGCCGGATTTCTGTCCCGGTTAGGGGTGAGTGTGGCATTGCGGATCGCATCATCGTTGCTTTCTCTCGCGGGCGTCGTGCTCGTCGTTTCTTCCTGCGCAACTCCAACGTCTTCTTCCTCGCCCCCGTCGGATACTGGCGGGAGCTTCGGCGACGCCTGGAAGACCGCGCCCTCCTCGTCGCAAATCGCCGAGGAGTTCAGCTGCGAAAACCTCGAGGATGCGAACGCCCGCTTCAGCCATCCTGGCTACGTCGCGGGGAACCGGGTCGGACTCTACGTGAAGTACGAAGGCGCGCCGCCGGGGGACAAGCTCCTCCGGCTTTGGTGGGATTACGGCAACGACACCACCCGTTTCCAGGACATTCGGCTCGGACCGGGGGAAGTTCGCCGGGACGACCCGAACCTCTTCGACATCGAAAGACTCGTCGAGCACTCCTACGCGCCGGTGCCCACGCCGGTAACGCTGATGGTGAGGGCCGAGCTCATCGTGATCGGCAAGACCGGCAATTGCGCGCGGAATCGCCAGGTCACCCTGGAGCCTTCTCCCCCTCCCCCGGCGGACGATAGCCTCCCGGAAGAAAGCGCCCCCGAAGGGCCGCCCGTGTGCGGCGCGCGCTACTGCGCCATCGGGAACGGAACCGTTCGGGACAACCTCACCGGGCTCGTTTGGCTCCGCAACGCGCGTTGTCCGGGTCCGAGGCGGTGGCGGCGCGCGCTGGAGCTCGTCGGCGAGCTCGGCCACGGCCAGTGCGGTCTCTCCGACGGTTCTTCGCCGGGAGACTGGCGTCTTCCGACCCAGTTGGAGCTCGAGACGCTCCTCGACCCCAGGTTCACCGACCCCAGCCTCGGCAACGCTCAAGGAGACGCCCAGTGGACGGAGGGCGACGCGTTCGCCGGCGTCCAGAGCCGCTTTTACTGGAGCTCGGATCCGGTCGAGGACTGCCTCGCGACTCTGCCGGGCGCCATGGCGGTAAACCTCGGCGACGGCAGCGCTCGATGCCTTCCCATCGCCATCACCTTCCTCCAGTTCTGGCCGGTTCGCGCTATGCCGTAGCTGTGGGAGCGCGCGTCCGCACCGGGCTCGCGAACGGACGCGATCTCGTTGTAGACTGAGGCGGTATACGCCTCCAACACAATGCGCGCCCTTTCGAGACCAGGCCGGGATCCGGACGGCGATCTCGAACGGCGTTCGGAGCCCATGGACCTGACACCCGAGCCGGAGACGCACTTTCCACGGGCTCTCGTCACCCTGACGGGGCTCGTCGGGCTCGCGATCGCCTCGCTCTCGGGCTGCGGCGGAGAGGTGCCGTTCGTCTCCCCCGATGGAGCCACTCTCACCATCAGCGCCAATCCCACGGTCATCCCCCTGGTCAACGGGGAATCGACGATCACCGTGATCGCTTTCAAATCCCCCGAGGACGGCGGCGGAACCGTCCCGGACGGCACCCAGATCTTCTTCACCACCACCGTCGGGGTAATCGAGGAGCGAGTCTCCACCACGAGCGGCATCGCGAGGGCGAAGCTCCGCAGCAACGGGCGCTCGGGCCTGGCGACGATCACCGCCTCCTCGGGGAGCGGAGTCTCCGCCACGCTCGAAGACGGGGTGCTGGTAGGAAGCGGCGCCGGCATCAACATCGTGCTCACGGCGAATCCCGTGACCGTGGTCTCGCCAAACTTCACCTCCGATCTGGTGGCCACCGCCTTCGACGACAGCAACAATCCGCTGCGGGACGTTCCCATCGTCTTCACCACCAGCGCGGGCGTCCTGGCGTCGAGGGGCTCCATCCTTCGGACCAACGCCAACGGTCAAGCCAACGACCGATTGACGCTCCTCACCGAGTCCTCGGCCACGGTCACCGCGATCTCGGGCACCGTCAGCTCCAACACCGTCACCGTCAGTCGAGGCACGACTTCGGAGCCCATCCTGAGCTCCCTGTCTCCCTTCTCGGGCGCGCAGGGACAAACCCTCACCGTTACCCTCAACGGCTTGAACTTCCAGACCGGGGCGACGGCGAGCTTCGGCGAGGGTATCTCGGTGGATGACGTCGAGTTCGTGGCCCCGACCGCGCTTCGCGCCCGCATCACCATCAGCCCCGTGGCAACCGACGGACCGAGAACCGTCACCGTGACCAACCCCGACGGCGGTACCGCCAGCCTCACGAACGGCTTCCTCGTCACCGTGGCGGGAGGCGGCGGTGTGGGCGGGGTGTCGGTGACGTCGGTATCCCCGCCGGACGCGAATCAGGGAGACACGCTGACGGTGAACATCACCGGAACCAATTTCCAGTCGGGGGCGGTGGTCGGCTTCGGCGCCGGAATCTCCATCAACAGCGTCACCTTCGTTTCCGCCTCGCAGCTCCAGGCAAACATCTCCGTGAGCGCGGGCGCAACCGGGGGTCCGAGAGACGTCACCGTCACCAACCCCGACTCATCCAACGGAACCCTCGCCGGCGGGTTCCGGGTGATCGCCCCGCCCATCGTCTCCGCCGTCACCCCTCCCACCGGACTTCAGGGGGCCAGCATCCCCGCGCTCGAGATCAACGGCGCGAACTTCCAGAGCGGCGCGACGGTGGACTTGGGTCCCGACATCACCGTCAACAGCGTCCTGTTCTTCGACAGTACGCTTCTCTTCGTCGACATCGACATCGACATCGCGGCGACTACGGGCCCGGTTGACGTAACCGTCACCAACCCCGACGGCGGCACCGACACTCTTCCCGGCGGTTTCACCATCAACTGAACGCCGGTTGACATTCGGCGCCGAGCTGAACTAAATTCTTCTTCCCCCAACGGTTTGGCATCGGGCTGGAGGGACGTGCGGGCGACCCGACTTCGATTCGATCGAACGCCTTCCAGCCGGGCATCGAGAGGCATGATCCTTTGGAGCGAAATTCCGTGGCAGCAGGCTCGGTAGTCATATTCTCGAGCAGCTATTCGCCATCATTTTCCGGCTCTTTCCGTCTCGCCGTCGCTCCGTCCGATAGGGTTCTCCTCGAGGTGCCTTTCGCTCCTTTGACATATCAACCTCCGGGGACCATTGCATGCGACGCTTGCCGGCATCGAGTCTTTCTCTCGCGATCGTCTGCCTGACGGCGCTCTTCGCCCGACCGATCCCGTCGGCGGCGCAGGAGCTCGTCTTTCAGCCCATCAACCCCGAGGGGATGTCTCCCGTCGAGCTCGAGGGTTTCGGCGACCCGGCCAATACCTGGGTGGCCTCGATGAAGTGGTTTAAGGGAAGCCTGTACGTGGGGACGGTCCGCTCCACCCACTGCGTCTTCGCGGCGACCCTCTCGGTTCGACTGGGCATCGACCTCTATCCACCGAAACAGAGCGATTGCGAAGAGGACCCGCGCGATCTCGCCCTCGCCGCCGAAATCTATCGGTTCTCTCCCGATGACTCTAGCTGGGAGCTTCTCTTCACCTCTCCCGAGAACGTGCCCATCGCCTTCAGTCCTCTGGGCGTTCCCACGAAGTTCACTGCGCGGGACATCGGGTTTCCCTCGATGGAAATCCACGTCGAGAGGGACGGCACCGAGGCCCTCTACGTCGGAGGCACGAGCCCCGCGGCGGTCTTCGCTCCGATCTTTCGCGCTCTCGGCGCCGCGCCCCCGCCCCGGATCCTCAGGACCGTCGAGGGAGACAGCTTCGCCCCGGTTCCCCAGGACCCGGGAACGTTTCTCGGGAGTCTCGGGCAGCCGCTCCCCGGGACCGCGGCGGTACCGACGGGCTTCGGCCGGCTCGTCAGCCTGAACGGGAACCTCGCGGGCCTTCTCCGGACGACGGCGCGAGGGGGGGTGCTTCTCTACTCGAGCCAGCCCGCGAGCGGCAACAACGCCTGGGGCCCCGGGAGCCCCTCTCCGGAGGAGCTCCCTCTGAGCGAGATGGCGCGGTTCAACAACGCTCTCTACCTCGGCGTCAATTCCCAGGGTCCCACGACCGGCTACGAGGTGGTGAAGACGACCCTCGCGGGCGCGCCGCCATTCTCCTTCGTTCCCGTTCTCGCTCGAAACGACGTCTGGACTCCCAGCCGGATTACGACTTTGGCCGAGCACCGGGGGCGACTCTATGCCGGAAGCTCCTGGCCATCGGAGATCATTCGGATCGACCCCGACGACACCTGGGAGCTCGTGGTGGGAGAGACGGCAGCAGGAATCGACGGCGAGGCGCGGCCGCTCAGCGGGATCCCCGCGGGGTTCGGCAACTCCCTGAACGTTTCGTTCACGACGATGCAGTCACACGACGGCAGTCTCTACGCGGGAACGATCGATGCGAGCGCCATCGCGCGGTTCATCCCTCAGCTGGAGCCGTATTTCCGGCACGAGCTCGGGTTCGACATGCTCCGGAGCGAGGAGGGCCTGTACTGGCACCCGGTGACACGAAACGCTCTGGGGAGCTTCCTGCAGTATGGCGTCCAGAGTCTCGCGTCGACTCCGGCGGGCCTCTTCGCCGGCACCGCGACCGGCACCGACGGGGCCCAGGTCTGGCTCAAGGGCCCGCTCGCAACCGCAGTGACCGGCCCCGAGGCCCCCTACCGGCTGGAAGCGGCGAGCGAGCTCATCACCGACAACGCGGACGACGTCGTTCTTTCCTGGGAGCCCGTGCCGGACGCCGTCGTCTATCACCTGTACCGCTCCACGGTTACCCCATTCCTCGAGGCGCTTCTGCCGGCGGCCTCGGGGCCGGTGGGGGCACTCCTCGATTTCGACGGCATGCCGATGCTGTGCGACAACGTGCCGGCGTTATGCGGCTTTCTCGAAGCGCTGGTGAACGAGGCCGGGCATCCGGGACCGTTCGTCTGGATCGACGCGACGACCGACCCGTTCTACGTGGACGTGCAGCCGACGTCGCTCCAGTCGGTCTACTTCGTCCGGGCGCAGCGCGCCGACGGATCGATTTCGGGCCCATCGAACCTCGTCGGCGGAACCTCGACCGCGGCACCGGTGACGTTTCCCGCGGTCGAGGACGAGCTGGTTTCCCTCTACCAGGAGGACAAGCTCGGAGGCGCCCTCCGGGCGCTCACCTTCGTTCGCCGCTCCGGCTACACCATGACGGGGGCGAATCTTCCCGCGGCGACGCACATGCTCGAGCTCGCGGAAGGCCTCGTCGAAGCCCGGCGTGGAATCGACTTTACCGAGGAGGAAGCGGACGACCTGTGCCTCTGGATCTACCGCCTTCGCCGGAACGTTCAGTTGGTTGAGTGGGAGCTAATTTCCGACACGTCATTGTACTAGGCCGGCAGACAGCGATCGGAGTCAGCATGATTTCCCCACGTGATGGAGTCTCTCTCCCCCGGATGGCCGGTGCCGCGGCGGCGATCGCGTTTTTCTCCTCCTGGGCGAGCGGCGCGCCGGCGGCGGACGGCGCGCGGAAGATGCGTGATCGCCGCGGACCCGACTACATGCTCGTAGCGCTTTCCGACAGCCTGGGGCACGGCACGCTGGACGCCGTGAACAACGAGCTCAACACCCGAAACTCGTTCATCCAGCTCGTGGCCGACAGGCTCATGGTCGCGAACAGCCTTTACTTCTCGCAGCCGTTCTTCGACGAGCGGGAGGAGCGAACCCAGCCCTTCCGCATCCCCACGAATCTTTCCGTCGACGGCTCCGACTCGTTCTCGCTCGAGGGTATCGCCTACTACCGGCGCGCGGGCGTCGATACGTCGTTCATTTCCAAATCCTTCCTCGGCGATCGCGTGCTTCCCCGGGGGCTGAAAGACAAGTACGACAAGGTCCTGTATCCGCTGAACGTCCTGAACCGGGGCCCGGTGTCGCAGCTCGACGGCGCCATCTGGCTTCTGAACACGGCCGCCCGGGCGCACTCCGTAGGGGAAGCGGCGGTCATCCTGTGGATCGGGAACAACGATTCGAGCTCCGCCGCCCTCGGCTTCGGGGGCGCCAACCCCGGGTTCCTGCCGATACCGCTCGACCAGATCGGCCCGGAGCTCAAACCGCTTCTGAGGACGCTTCTGCGGTTCGGAGAGCGGGGGGGGGCACTGTCCTTCGAGCCCTATGGGCCGGCAGTCATCGAGCGCCACTTGACGGTGCTCGACGACTTCGCGGCGCAGTACGAGAGGATCGTGAGCCGGCTTCTCGCGGAGACGGCGGCCTCCGGCGTTTCCCGGCAGGTGTTCGCCTGCACCCTTCCTTACTACAGCTCCATCGGCTATCTCATGGACTCGGAGGACCTCGAGTACTACCTGCAGAAACAGGATCCCGGCTATAGCGTCCCTCCGAGCTTCAAGCGAGTCGCTCCTCCGGGAGAGCCGATCGAGGATCCGCTACTGGGCGATCGCATTTCGCTGCTCACGTTCGGATTCATGTACGCCCTGCTCGACAGCGGCTACTCCGCCGACTACGTCAATGGGGTCCTCGAAACCGCCGGCCAGCAGCGAGACGGTCTCGTCCTTTCGGAGAGCGAGCAGGAGACCATCCGGGAGCGCATCGACGGCTACAACGACGTCATCCGCGCCACCGCCGCCATGCACCCGGCCGTCCATCTCGTCGATATCGGCGAGCACCTGAACGACACTCTCACCGGCGAGATCGAGGTGGTGGTGGGGGGACGAAAGTTCGACCGCAAGTGGTCGCGCGGGAGCGCCTTTTCGATCGACGGCGTCCATCCCGGATACACCGGTCAGGCGTTCGTCGCCAATTTCTTCCTGAACGAATTCGACGAGGTGCTGGGAACGGATATGACGCCTTATGTGCTCGAGCAGGTTTCCGCTTCGGATCCGTACATCGACCGCGACGGCGATGGATGGATTCCCGGGCCGGATACCGCGCTCGTCGGGCTCGGCCGGTTGCTCTCCCTTTTGACCGATAGCGACGACCAGAACCCGGCGATCGGGGTCGATCTCCCCGACGACACCTGGGAGCTAATCTCGTCCATTCTTCTGGAACGCGTACTCGGGATACCCTCGATAGGTGCCGAGGCCGCCCGTATCCGTGCCGGACGCTGACATCCCGCGTTCTCCCTCCGCCCCTTCGGAATCGGCCGTTTCGCGGCCGAAGCGGGTGAGCGCCGTCACCAAGATCCTCTACGGCATCGGCGAGATCGCCCTCACCATGAAGATGGTGCTCTTCGGCCTCTTCATCCTGTTCTTCTACAACACCGTGATGGGTCTGCCGGCCCTGTGGGTCGGCGTCGCGAGCGCCGTCGGGCTGGTGGTGGACGCCGTCGCCGATCCCTACGTCGGCTATCGCTCCGACCTGTCGAAGAGCCGGTACGGAAGACGCCACTCGTTCATGCTCGCCGGGGCGTTGACCATGGGGGTCTCGTTCTGGATGATCTGGGCGCCTCCCAGGAACCTTTCAGAGCTCGGCCTCTTCCTCTGGCTTCTGCTCTCGGTGTCCCTCTTCCGAGTCACGAGCACCTTCTTTCGCATCCCCTATCTCAGCCTCGGAGCGGAGCTGAGCGACGACTACCACGAGCGCACTTCCATCGTGGGGTTCCGGTCTTTCTTCGGGCTCGTGGGCTCTCTTCTCGCGGCGAGTCTCTCTTTCTATCTCTTCTTTCCCAGCGGGCCGAGCGGGCCGAGCCCGGGAGTCGACCCCAAGCTCGCCTACGAGGGCTATCCACGAATGGGGCTCGCCTTCGGAGCCGCCATGACCGCGGCGGCGCTCATCGGGCTCCTGGGGACATGGGCCTACCGATTCGTCAATGCGCGTTCGGCGAGCGGCCGGCCGACCCTGGCGAGCTTCGCCGACGCCTCCCGGCTCGCCCTTCAAAACGCCTCGTTCCGGAGAGTCTGGATCTCGTTCTCCCTCTTTTTCGCCGCCGTCGTCTTGAACGGCTCGATGTCCATCCACTTCCTCACGTGGTACGTCCGGATCAGCGACAGCACCGTGCTGAGCCGCCTGCAGGCGCTCTTCTACTCGAGCGCGCTCGCGGGAGTGGGTTTCTGGGTATGGGCGGCGAAGCGGATCGAGAAGCGGACGCTCTACATGCTGTCGACTTCGATCGCGGCCCTTCTCATCGGGTCATCGCCGATCGTCTTCGGCGAAGGAAGCGTCTTCGGAACCGGAGACCCGCGGCCGCTCGCCGCCCTCTACGGGCTCGCGGGCTTCTTCGCGAGCGCGCTCTGGGTCATCCCCTCCTCGATGGTCGCCGACATCGCCGACGACGACGCCGTTCGAACCG